>Ga0078972_1002578_pt1 | contig 59280 bp, 38 predicted proteins | sample YelNatPaOPGAMG01_FD_67568 | JGI IMG/M metagenome (GOLD analysis project Ga0078972, IMG submission 67568) | Hot spring thermophilic microbial communities from Obsidian Pool, Yellowstone National Park, USA - OP-RAMG-01 (SPADES assembly) (version 2) | ecosystem: Environmental > Aquatic > Thermal...
GGATCGGGGGAGGCGCCTCGGGGAGGGCCAGCAGCCGTTCCAGTTCGGCCTGGGCCTCCTCGAGTTGGCGGAGGTGCAGGAGGAGCATAGCCAGGTTGAAGCGGTAGGTGGGCCGTTCGGGGTCCAGGGCCAGGGCGTGCTGAAGGGAAGTGCGGGCCTCCTCCAGCCGCTTCATGCGGAAAAAGCAGGTGGCCATATTGTTGTGCACGGCGGCCCGCCTCTCGCGGTCCTCCTCCGGCAGGGCTTCCAGTTGGGCCCGGTGTTCGGCCAGGGCCTCCTCATAACGCCCCTGGCTGACGGCCACCCAGGCCAGGACGCCGTGAGGCCGGGCCAGAGAGGGGTCCAGTTCCAGGGCCCGGCGGGCGGCCCGGACGGCCGGCCCCAAACGGGAAAGTTCGGCCAGGGCCCGGGCCAGTTCCTGGTAGGCCAGGGCGTTGGTCGGTTCGCGTTCCACCAGGGGTTCCAGCAGGCGCAACGCCTCCTGCGGCCGGCCGGCCTCCAGGTGGGAACGGGCCTCGGCCAGCGGGTCAGGTTCAGCAGGCACGGGTGCATCGGCCATCGCCTCTACCTCCAAAAAAATCCCCCTCGTCCGCTGGGACGAGGGGCATCCTCGTGGTTCCACCCGGCTTCGGCCGGCCATTCCCCGGCGCGGACATGGCCGGCCCTCCGGCGGCGGATAACGGAGCCATCCGGGAACCCTTACCGGGCCTGATGCTGGCCGTTTCGGGTCCGACTCCCAGGGGGTTTTCCCTGTCGCCACGGCGAGGAGGAGTTCCAGCCACGCCCCTCCCTCTCTGGCACCTGGCGGTCAGGTACTCGTCCTGTTCATCGTCTTTCCTGAGACAGCCGGCCGGCGCGCCCCGGCCGGTCGCCCTGGGTTGGAGTGGGCGGTACTGGATTCGAACCAGTGACCTCTACGATGTCAACGTAGCGCTCTGACCGGCTGAGCTAACCGCCCGACGAATATATAATACCACAAAACGGGCCATCTGGCAAATCAAAGCAGCCCCATCGGGTCTTCGAAGAAGCGCAGGGTATGGAGCGCCTCCTCGGCGGCCTCGCGGATGTCTTCCTCCTCCCGCTCCAGGCAGCGCTCCAGCAGGCGACGGGCCTGCGCCCCGCCGATCTCGCCCAGCGCCCAGATGGCCGCCCGGGCAACCTCGTGGTCGGCATCGTCCAGAAGGGGAGCCAGGGAAGGCACCAGGCGCGGGTCCCCCATTTCCCCACAGGCCCAGGCCGCCTCGTAGCGCATCTCCGGGTCCGGACTGGCCAGTTCGCGCTCCAGGAAGGGATGCCAGCGTTCGCCCATATGGTGGCCCATGGCGTGTATCGCGCTGACGTGCATCTCCCGTTCCTCCGCCTGGTAGGCCCGGAGAATCGTCTCCTCCACCTCGGACGAATCGCCCATGTAGGACACCGTCTCGACGGCCCGCCTGCGCACCTCCAGCGGGGCCTGGGCGTCGCCGAAGATATCCAGGAGCAGGCGAAGAAGCCGCTGGCGATACCCCTCCAGAAAGTCGGTCGTTTCCATCAGGTAGACGAAGCGGCCCAGGGCCAGGACGGCTTCGCTACGCACCTGGGGGGAGGGGTCCCCGGCGGCCATCTGGAGGAGTTGCTCCAGCAGGCTCAGGCTCTCATCGTCCACCAGACCTTCGATGGCCGCGCTCCGCACCACCTCGTCCGAATCGGCCAGGCAGAAGAAAAGCACATCCCGAAAGTTCAGGTCCGGGTTGTCCTCGCTCAACTGGGCCAGGGCGCGGACCACCTGACGACGGCGCTCCCGGGAGGCCCGGGGCCAGGCCTCCCGGAAAGCAGCCAGGTGTTCGGCCTGGGGATTGGAAAGGAACTGCAACCGGCTATAGGAGAGGGGATGTTCCTCCCCCAAGACCTCGGCCAAAAGGTGGGCAAATTCCGGTTTCCGTCCCGAAGTCATCGTTTCCCTTTCTCCTGGGCGCCTACTCTTCCTCCGCCGGAGTATAGAGGTACACCCCTTCCTCCTCGGTGGGGGCAAACACATCCATCAGATCCAGCACCCGACGCAGGTACTCCATGCTGAAGGGACGTTCGATGTTGACCACGGGGTAGAGTTCCTCCAGGGAGGCACGATACCCGGCCCCCTCCTTCCGGCCAACCAGGGTGAAGGCGTGGGCGACGACGTCGGCCGGCCGGCGGCGCACGGCCGGCGGCAGGGGAGCGGTGTTGCGCAGCCGGGGGAAACGCTCCTCGCTCAGGAGAAGGCTCTCCTCGACCTCGCAGTAGAAGGTGGTGTCCTCGAAGGTGTAGCGGTTGCGGCGCTCGTCGTAGGTGAGCAGGCGCCTCTCCTGGGCCTCGGTGGCCAGGTACTGGAGCACAAAGACGTTGGGCTCCTCGGTCCGCGTGATGGTTATGAGGGCTCCCGGCACCAGGCTGCTGTGGAAGAACTCCTCCAGCCCCCACAGCCAGCCGCCGCGGTTCCCCATCGGATAGCGCAGTTCCACGGCGTAGGCCTCATAGTGCTGGGGAATCTCGAAACGCAGATAGGCCGAACGCTGCTCTTCCAGGAAGGGAGGCGGGAAAAAGGCCCGGGCCTGGGCGTCGTAGGGCAATATCCCATGGCGGTACTCGTAAAAGGTCAGGAAATGCTCCAGTTGTTCCGGCCGGCCGGCGGCCTCCCCTTCCTCCTGAAGGAAGGCATAGTCCTGCCCGACCTCGGCCGCCTTGATGGAGTGCGAACCGATCGCCGGCAGGTCCTTGACCGCCCACAGGTTCGCCCCGGCGACGCCGACGTACTCGAACTCCTTCTTCTCCCGCAGCAGACGGGCGTTGAGCGAAAAGGCCCAGAGTTCGTAGTCTGGGTCGCTCGGCTTCTTGAGGAACAGGTCCTCCAGAATCGCCAGGTCGCTGAGCGGGGTCTCCTCCTCCAGGATGTAGCGGCGAATCTCGGCCAGTCGGCTCTTGCTAAAGTGCTCCAGTTCCTCTTCCAGATACCAGGCGTCGCCGAAGGAGACGACCCGGAAATCCCGTTCCAGGGCGTCCCGGAGCACCCGGCCGATGGCCTGGCCGTGGCGGGCAAAGATCTCTTCGGGTTGGAGGCGGAAATCGATCGCCGTGCCGTCTTCCAGGCGCAATTCGGTAGCCGGCTCCACCTTGCGGGTGGCGGCGATGGCAATCTGCTCCGCCGTGGCCAGCACGGCCTGGGCCGGCGGGCCGGCCCGGGGAAGTTGCATCTGACGGATGGCGGCACGCACCCAGAAGGGCGAGAGGGATGGCCGGCGCACCGCCCGTCGCCGGGAGGCCACGGCGCTTCCCTCCGGCGTCGGGTGCAACTGGCGCGGCGGCAAGGCCGGCTCCGACCACTCGACAACCGGACGCCCGCGCCTGGAAGTGACGTAAAAGACCTCGCCCTCGCGCTCCAGGCGGGCGAAGATGTGGTTGTTCTTGTTCAGCGCCGCCTCGATCAAACGGGCAGCCTCTTCTCGCTCCCGGCGCAAGAGTTTGCGTTCCAGGAAGTAGTCGGTCAGGGCGCTCAGGCTCTGGCGGATGGGCGCGTCCAGCCCGTACATGGCTCCCTGGCGCATCATCAACAGGAAAACCTGCCGGGCGATATTCTGTTCCTCTTTCCTGCCCCGAAATTCGATCTCTTCCATCAACTACCTGTCTCCTCAGGATAGCACGGTCCCCGAACCGGCCGTCTCTTCTTCCAGCACCTTGTTGCGCAGGATGATGATGTACTGGTAGACCAGGGAATCCAGCGACTGCGGCCGGCCGGCCTCTCGCAGCCAGTCGAGCAGTTCCTCAAAACCGGTTTCCCCCAGACGTACTTTGCTGGCATCCATATCTTCCTCCAGGAATTATCGAGAATTCATTTTACTACACCCTCCCCTTTTTGGCAAACTTGCCTGGGCCGGACTCTTCGGTTATAATGGCCTGGCCGGGACGACCTGGAGGGTCCCGGTTCGAGGCAAACCAGGAGCACAGGACAGCGATGGCTTCGTGGTCTCTTGCCAACGCGCCGGAGGCCGGCCGACAAGAACCGGCAACCGGGCTTCCGCCGGCCGGCCCAACCACGCCCCGTCGCCGCTTCACCGTGGAGGCAGCCCTCTACCTTCTGATTCTGGCGCTGACCCTCCTCACCCGGTTCGCCCTCCTGGACCAGATGGCCCTGCACCACGACGAGGGCATCCACGCCCTCTTCGGCTGGAACATCTACCGGGGCTACGGCTGGGTACACGACGCCGTCTACCACGGTCCCCTCATCTACCATGCTGCCGCCCTCTCCTACTTCCTCTTCGGCGATAGCGACACCACCTTCCGCCTGATTCTGGCCGTCTTCGGCACGGCCACGGTCATGCTGCCGCTCCTCCTGCGCCGCTACCTGGGCCGCTGGGGGGCGCTCCTGGCCTCCTTCCTCCTCCTGATCTCACCAACCTTCCTCTACTTCGGCCGTTTCGGCCACCCCGACGTCTTCGGAGCCTTTTTCACCCTCCTCCTCTTCGTCTGCATCGTGCGCTATGTGGGCGAAAGGCGCAACGGCTGGCTTTACGGGGCGGTGGTGGCCACCTGTCTGCACTTTTGCGCCAAGCCGACCGCCTACCTGGCCACGGCTGTTTTCCTCCTCTTCCTGATGGCCCGGGTCCTCTGGGAACGCTACAACCTGCACGCCTTCTGGCCCCTCCTGGGCCTGCTCCCGGCCGCCCTGGAGGACCTCTGGCAGGCCGCGGGCCGGAGCCCATGGTTCCCTCCCCTCGTCAAGGTCTTTGGCCTATCCCTGAGCGGCCTCTCCCTGGGCGCCCTCCTGATCGCCGGGGCAGCCGTGCTGGCCATGCTGGCCCGCCACCTCTGGGAATGTCGGAAGGCCTCCCGCTCCAACCCGACGCTGGACCTGGTGGTCCTCCTCCTGGCCCTGGTCCTGCCCCTCCTTTCGGCCATCCCCCTGAACGCCCTGATCGCCCTGCGCGGCCTGCCCCCGCTGGGGTACAACTCCGTAGACTTTCCCTCCGAGGTGGTCCCCCTGGCCCTCATCGTCGTCAGCCTCACCTTCGGCCTCTCGGTCGCCCTGGGTCTGTTCTGGGACCCCCGGCGCTTTGCCCGGGCCGCCGGCCTCTTCTGGGGCATCTTCTTCGTCCTGCACACCTCCTTCTTCCAGAGCATGACCGGCTGGGCCACCGGCCTCCTGCAACCCCTCGGCTTCTGGCTCACCCAGCAGGAGGTCAAACGCATCCACGTCGGCCCGCAGTATTTTATCATGCTCATCTCCGTCTACGAGACGGTCTCCCTGCTCTTCGGCACGCTGGGGATTCTATATTTTGCCTGGAAGGGGCTGGCCCGGGGCGAGGAGTCGCCCTCGACCTCTCCCCCGGGCGCGCCGCCGGCCGCCGCCCCGGGGTTCGCCACCGGCCTCCTGGCCTTCTGGGCCCCGCTGACCCTGGTCCTCTACTCCTTCGCCGGCGAGCAGACCCCCTGGCTGAACGTCCACCCGGCCCTGCCCTTCCTCCTGCTGGCCGGGACCTTCCTGGGACGCGTCTTCTCCAACCGGTCCGAGGGGCCGGGCCTCCTTTGGCGCTGGCTCCGCCGGGGAGAGCGACCTCCCACCCCTCCCCGCGCCGGCGGCGGCCGGCGGCGCGCCGGACATCCGGGTGGAGAAGAGTCCGGCCCGGCCCCGGCCCGACTCTGGGCCGACCGCGCCACCCTCCTCCTGGGCGCCGGTTTGCTCCTCTGGGCCGGCCGTGCCTTCTTCTCCCGGCCGGCCGACCTCGCCCTCTGGCTGCTCAGCGCCGCCGTCCTGCTGGTGCTGGCCTGCCTGGCCTTTTTCGGGGGAGAAACCCGACGGAGCGAACTGGGCTTCCTGGTGCTCCTCCTTACCGCCGGCCTGACGGCCTTCCTGGGGGCCACCTCCCTTTCCTTCCACTGGCCGGCCGAAGACCCCCAGAAGGCCTACGGGGATTGGTACGCCCTCTACGTCCCCCTGGGCATCGCCGCCGTCGCCCTGCTCCTCCGGGTCCTCCTGCTGGGAAAATCGGCCTGGAAAACGGCCGCCCTCGCCCTCTTCGCCTTCCTCGCCCTCTACAGCCTGGGCAGCGCTTTTCGGCTGACCTATATCAACAACGATACCCCGGTGGAGATGCTCATCTACGTCCAGACCTCCTCCGACCTGCAGTGGGCGGTGGACGAGATCAGCACCCTCTCCACCCTCACCACCGGCGGCCGGGACATCGCCGTCCTCTACGAGAGCGAGGTGGCCTGGCCGCTGGAATGGTATCTGCGCAACTACCCCCACCGCGTCCTGGCCAGCGGCGGCACAGTCACCCCCGCCGACCTGCAACAGCACAAGGATACCGCCGTCGTCCTGACCTATCGGACCTACGGGAGCGAACCCTCCGCCGCCGTCCTGGAGAAAAACTTTTTCCCGACCCGCTACTACGCCTTCAACTGGTGGTTCCCGGAAGAAATCTATCGGAGCGCCCGAACCTTCGTGGAACGCCTGGCGCCGGAAATCCTGAGGGAACACGAGGACCGGACCGCGGCCCTGGAACAGGTCTCCCTCCTCCTGCCCTCTTTCTTCTCCCAGGCGGCCCTGGTGAGTCGGGAGGCCGTCCGCCTCCCGTTGGGCCCGGCCGGCCCGTTCCTGGGTTTCCTGCGCCCGTCCTCCTTCCCCGGCGGCTACGGCCTCCTCCAATCGGCCCAGGAGGTCGGCCTGGGCGAGGTCTTTCGGGTGCTCCTCCATCCCTCCGGGCAGGCCCGCATCTGGCGTTACCTCCTCTTCCGCCAGATTCCCTCCCCCCTGGGGGCCCGGGAATTTGCCGTTTACGTGCGTCGCGACCTGGTCCTGCCGCTGGAATGGTTGAAGGACGACATACCGAGGCGTTGATCGTCAGGTGAAGAAGATGTCCGAACGAGAAGGACGCTTGGAACAACCGGAACCGGGCGAAGGTGCCGGCCGGCCGGCCGGAATCCTGGACCGGACGATCGACCTGACCCGGGTCGGCCTGCCGGTCTGGATTTTCCTGGCCCTGCTGGCGGCTGCGGCGCTCCTGCGCCTTCTGGACCTGGGCAGCCGGGCCATGCACCCGGAGGAATCGCTCTATGCCTGGCTCTCCTGGCAATTCTACCGGGGCGCGCTCCCCTACCAGTACGATCCGGCCTTCCATGGCCCCCTGCTCTACCACCTGACCGCCCTCTTCTACTTCCTCTTCGGAGATAGCGACGCCACGGCCCGCCTGGCCCCGGCCCTGGCCGGCACACTGCTCGTGGCCCTGGCCTTTCCTCTGCGGCGCTGGCTGGGCCGCTGGGGAGGCCTGGCCGTGGTCGCCCTGCTGGCCCTCTCCCCCTCCTTCATCTACTTCTCCCGCTCGGCCCGGCCCGAACCCTTCGTGGCCCTCTTCACCCTGGGGGCGGTCCTCTTCCTCTTCCGCTACCTGGAGGAGCGCCGCCCCGCCGATCTGGCCCTGGCCGCCGCCTCCCTGGCCCTGGCCGTAACCGCCCACGAGGCCGCCTTTCTCCTCGGCCTGATTCTGCTCTCCTTCCTGGGATGGACCTATCTCCTCCAGGTCCAGGGAGAGCGCTTCCGCTCCGAGGGGCGAATCATCGCCGGGGCGGTCTCCGCCATCGGCCTCCTGGGGGCGGCCAGCCTGGCCGCGACGGGCACCGCCCCGGCTCTCCAGGTCGTCCTCCTCCTGGCGGCCCTGCTGGCCCTGGGCTACCTGGGGCTTTCTTACCTCCGCCCCGAGGCCCCGGCGCTCCAGCAGGCGGTGCACGCTCTCCTCCAGAAACCGCGTCCCTTCTTCACCGCCCTGGGCGTCTTCGGCCTGATCTTCGGCCTCTTCTTCACCACCTTCCTCACCCACCCGCGCGGCTTCCTGGACGGCCTGGTGCGGGGAATCGAGCATTGGGCGGGCTGGCTGGCAGGGACATCCTATACCGCCTTCCCCCCAGGCGGGCAGCCCTGGTTCTACTACCTGACCCTGCTGGGCCTCTATGAGCCGATCGTCCTGAGCGCCGGCCTGGCCGGCCTGGGGCTGATCCTGGCCCGAATCGGCCGCAGCCGGCCGACGCCCCTCTTCCAGGCTTTCCTGGCCTATTGGGCCGTCCTCTCCCTGCTGGCCTTTTCCTGGACCGGGGAAAAATCTCCCTGGCTCCTCCTGCCGGTAGCCCTGCCCTTTGTGCTCCTGGCAGGACTGGCCCTGGAACGCCTCGTCGCCTGGTGCACCTGGCGGGAACTGTGGCGTCACGGCGAATGGGCCGTCGCCCCGCTCTTCCTCCTCCTGGCCTTTGCCCTGCGCGGGTTGCTGTCCCTGATGCAGGGGGAAGTGCCCCACGCCCGCGTGGAGGAATACCGAACCCTGCTGGCGGGCGTCCTGGCCCTGATTCTGCTCACCCTGCTGGCCTTCCTGGCCTGGCGCATCTGGCGGAGCGAGGGCCGTCGCCTGGGACAATCGTTTGCCCTTCTGGGCCTCTTCCTCCTGGCCCTCTATACCGGCCGCAGCACCTTCCTGCTCAACTTCTACAACGGTGATTCCCCCCAGGAGATGCTCATCCGCGAGCAAACCGCCCCGGACGTTCCTTTGGTGGTGCGCCAGATCGAACGCCTGTCCCGCGACCAGACCCGCAAGAGCGAAAAGCGCACCGCCGCCGACCCCACCGGCGGACACGGCCTGCGGGTGCTGGTGGACGACCCCTGCCCGCCGGAACCCGACCCCGCCTGCACCAACACCCTGGCCTGGCCCTTCCGCTGGTACCTGCGTGCCTTTGAGCAGGCCGGCACGCTCGTCGAATTCGATGGGGGCCAGGGGCTTCCCTACGCCGATGGCGACATCGTCCTGGTGCTGGCCGAACATGAGCCGGCCCTGCAGCCCGCCCTGTCGGCGAAATATACCGCGATGCGGCTGAAACTGCGCTGGGGTTTCCCCGAAAACGAGACCTACCGGCGCTGGACCCTCCTCTACGATGGGGCGTCCGCTTCCGGCCATCAGACGGTACCTCTGCTGGCCTTCTGGCGGTACAGCCCCAAGGGGCTGGGGGACTTCTGGAACTACTGGCTTTACCGCCTGCTGCCGGCGGACGTCACCTACCGGGTCCAGCCCGGCGAAAGCCTCGCCTCCATCGCCGCCCGCCTGGGGGTCGCCCCCGATCAAGTCCTCGCCCTGAACGGCAACAACCCCAACGTCGTCCCCGGACAGGCCCTGCGCGTCCCGTTGGCGATTCCCGCCCAGGACTTTTACCTCCACATCCGCAACGACCTTCTGCCGGCCGGCCCTGCGGCTGCCGAGGGGGACCCCTACCTCCAGAAACTCACCGAGCGCACGGCGATGCAGGTGCTGGGCGGCCCCGGAAACGGCCCCGGCCAGTTGTGGGCCCCGGGAGGAATCGCCGTGGATTCCCGGGGCAACCTCTTTATCGCCGACAGCGGCAACCACCGGGTGGTGCGCTTCGATGCCCAGGGGAACTTTTTCTCCTGGGGGAGTTACTGCGACCTCCTGACCCAGGAGGGTTGCCTGGACCCCGACGGCGAGGGCCCCCTGGAGGTCGGAGACGGCCAGTTCAAGACGCCCTGGGGCCTGGCCGTGGACGCCTCCGGCCATGTCTATGTCGCCGATACCTGGAACCACCGCATCCAGGTCTTTGATGCCGAGGGCAGGTTCCTGGGCAAGTGGGGCGAGGGCGTGCTGGTGGACACGGGCGAGGATGCCACCGCCCGCGCCGCCCATCCCTTTGGCTTCTACGGCCCCCGCGCCGTCGCCGTGGACCCCCAGGGGAACGTCTACGTGGCCGACACGGGGAACGAGCGCATCCTGGCCTATCGGGTCCGCCCGGAGGCCTCCGGCCGGCTCGTCGCCGAGTACCTCTACCAGTGGGGCACGACCGGCTCCGCTCCGGGGCAGTTCCTGGAGCCGGTCGGCCTGGCCGTGGACGCCTCCGGCCGGCTCTATGTGGCCGATACCTGGAACATGCGCATCCAAGTCTTTGCTCCGGGCGCCGACGGGAGGATGTCCCCCCAGCCAGCCGCCACCTGGGAGGTCCCCGGCTGGGAACTTTCCACCGGCGACAACAACAAACCCTACCTGGCCGTTGCCCCCGGCGGGCAGGTCTACTTCACCGTTCCGGGGCGCAACTATGTGGCCGCCACCGATGGAACCGGGAAGGTGCTCCTGGTCTGGAGCGGGATGGATGCCGGCCGGGTGGCGATGTCCACCCCCGTGGGGGTCGCCGTGGACGACCTGGGCCGGGTCTATGTGAGCGATTCGGGGAACGGGCGCATCCTGGTCTTTGGGGTGCCGTAGAGCGGCCGGATGCCCCTACGCCGGCCCCGATGGGCATGCCGGGGATGGCCGATGCACCTCTCTTACGTGGCGCTGGTCAATTTCCGCAACTACCGCCACCTGGAGGCCTCCCTCTCTCCGGGCATCACCGTCCTCTGGGGGCCGAATGCGGCCGGCAAGACGAGTTTTCTGGAGGCTTTGGTCCTGCTGGCCACGGCCCGTTCCCCCAGGGCCGGGGCCGAGCGGGAACTCCTGAACTGGGAGGCCCGGTCGGAAATGGGCCTGCCTCCCTTCGCCCGCGTCGTCGGCCGGGTGGAGAGGAAGGACGGCCCCCTGACGCTGGAGGTGGCCATCCAGCGGCTGCTCGATTCCCAGGGACAGGTCACCGGGCGCTGCCAGAAGCGTTTTTCCCTCAACCGCCGGCCGGTGCGGGCCCGGGAAGCGGTCGGCCGGCTCCAGGTCGTCCTTTTTGAGCCGGAAGACCTCAACCTGATCACCGGCTCCCCCGCCCGCCGGCGAAATTACCTGGACGCCGTCCTCCTCCAGGCCGACCCGCGCTACTGGCAGGCCCTGGAGCGCTATCGGCGCGTCCTCCTTCAGCGCAACCGGCTGCTTCAACGCTGGAAGGAAAAGGGGGGACTGCCGCCGGAAGCGCGGGAGCAGGTGGCCTTCTGGAACCGGGAGATGGTGCAGAACGGCGCCTACCTGATTGTGGCCCGCCACCGTCTGGTAACGGCGCTTTCTCCCCACCTGGAGGCCCTGCACGGCCGGCTGGCCGGAAGCCCCGAGCCGCTCCGCCTGACCTACCGGCATCACATCCCCTGTCGCCCCGAGGAGGATGAGGAGAGCGTGGCCTATGCCTTCCGCCAGGCCATGGCCCGGGCCTGGCCCGAGGAGGTCGAGCGCGGCATGACCCTCCTGGGCCCCCACCGGGACGACCTGGATTTTTTCCTGGGGGAAATGGACCTGGCCGTCTACGGCTCCCGGGGGCAGCAACGCACGGCCACGATCGCCCTGAAACTGGCCCAGGTGGCCTGGCTGGAGGCCCAGAGCGGCGAAAGCCCGGTTGTCCTCCTGGACGACGTCCTCTCCGAACTCGACCCGGAGCGTCGGGGCTACCTCCAGGGGTGGCTTCTGGAGGCCCGGGGCCAGGTCCTCATCACCGCCGCCGACCGGCAGGTCTTTCACCCGATGGTGCTGGAACGATCCACGGTCGTCCGCCTCACGGCCGGCGTCTGGGAAACGGGAGCGCCCTGAACAACCGGGGACGCAAGCCTGTTCGTGGCGTTGTTCGTCGTGAGCCACGGAGCGAAGCGGAGTGGCGTCCGGCCTTCCATTCACCATCCAAAGGCCAGACGCAGAATCAGGTTGCCCGGCAGGCCGGCCTCTTCCATACGCCGTTGGGTGACCTCCACCGGATAGGGCACCCGGCGAATCTCCAGAGTCATCGCCTCGGTGTCGAGGATAAAGTAAGGAGACGAAGGGTCCCGGTCACGGGGCTGGCCGAGTCCGCCCGGATTGAGAATCCAGCGCCCTTCCCTCAGTTCCAACCTCTCCAGCCGGCCCAGCCAGAGACGCTCGCAGGTCACCCGATCCCCAGGGGGCAGGTAAAATGCCAGCGGCACATGGGTATGCCCCACCAGGCAGACCCGAGAATCGAAAAAGGCGAAATTGTCCTGGGCCGCCTCCGGCTGGGTGATATATTCCCAGATCGGCTCCCGGGGGCTGCCATGCACCAGGGTGAAATCGCCGAGCACCAGGGAGACGGGCAGACGGTCCAGAAACTCCCGGCTCTCCGGGGTCAGATGTTCTATCGTCCAACGGCAGGCCCAACGGGCATCGGGGTTGAACTCCGCCAGGTCCATCTTTCCCAGACAGGCCCAGTCGTGGTTCCCGGCCACGCAGACCATATCCTCCCGACGGACACGCTCCACGCACTCGTTGGGGTCTGGGCCGTAACCGACCACATCGCCCAGACACCAGATGCGCTCCACGCGGTCCCCGATGTCCTCCAGCACCGCCTCCAGGGCGGCCAGATTGGCGTGGATATCCGAAATCACGGCATAACGCATCGCATGCCCACCGGAAATCCCATAAAGACCGGGGAAGGAACAGACCTCCCCCGGCCGCCCGGTTTATTGTACTACACGCCTTCCCTATCCGCAAATGGGAAGGGTTCCCTCACTCCGCCTTCTTCGCCCCCGCATACAGCCGGGCCAATTCCCTCTGCAGAAGTTGCCCCAGTTCCCGGTCCCGCACCAGGAGGACATAGCCGTCGTTACGGTCATAGGCCTCCTGAGCCATCGGCTGGGAGAAGATGGCCACGTTCTGGCCGTCCACCACCAGGACGTTCTCGTACATCCTTCCCGGGCCGGTATAGAGGCCCAGATTGACCTTGCGCTCGGCCAGACCCCGCAGGAGGTTCGGGTCGGAGCCACCCTCGCCCAGCACCGCCCAGACGGTCAGCATGGTGGAGCGGGAGGCCTCGGCGAGCAGACGCTCGGCCAACCGGGGATCGCTCAATTCGCCGAGCACCAGAATCTCATCCTGAGCCCTGGCCAGGGCCTGCAACACCCCGCTTAGGGCAGCATCTTCGGGAGTCCGGTAGACGGAGAGGGAAGGGCCGTCGGGGATGGCCAGGTAGGGATGGGGAGTCTTCACCGCCGTTGGAAGGCGCAGGAAACCGCCGGCAAAGGCCTCCAACGCCATCTCGGTGAACTCGGCGTGAAAGTCGGCGGCCAGGGGGACAAGTTCACAACGCAGGACCAGCCCGGCATCTTCTTCCAGCCCACGTCGGGAGAGGTCCCACGAGCCGACCCAGGCGATACGAGCATCGATGACCAGAAAACTCTCCCCCAGACGGGAACGCCAGAGCACCGGGATGCCGGATTCCTGCAGGCGGGCGGCCACCTCCTGCACGGCCGGGTCTTCCTGGCGAGAGAGGTCCTCCACCACCTGTACCGTCACGCCCCGCGCCCGGGCGGCGATGAGCGCCTCAGCCAGTTGGGGCAGGTCCAACCCCGGTGTCGCCAACTCGACCCCGCGGCTGGCGGCGGCGATGTCGGCGATGATTTCCGCCTCCAACCCGGCCGGCCGCGGGTGGCCCAACTCCCCTTGAGTGAAATAGACCCGATAGGGCGCTACCGTGGCCAGGCTGGCCTTTCCCCCACCACGCCCCAGGAAGAGGAAAACCGCCACGATGGCCGCGCCGATCAGGAGGTATATGCCCCATTCGCGCAGGAATCGCTGCCAGGAGGGTTTCTTTCCACCCTTGGGGGAACGGCCCTTTCCGGCCATCTTCTACTCCTCCTGGGCCGCCTGGTAGACCCGCTCGAACTCCTCCTGGTAGGCGCGGGCCAGGCCGGCATTTTCGATGATCAGGATGTTCTCGTCGTTCTCCTCGGCAGCATTTTGGGAAAAGTTGTAGGAGCCGGTGATGAGCACCTTCCCGTCAATGACAAAAACCTTGTGGTGCATGGTGCGCGGGTTGCCATCCAGGCGCACGTCCAGGCCGGCCTTGCGCAGCACCGCGTACTCGCTGTACGGGCTTTCCTGGCGGCTTTCCAGGACGCCGCGCACCCGCACCCCCTCACGGGCCTTTTCCAGGAGGACCCGGGCGATGTCATCGTCGGTGAAGGAAAAGGCCATAAAGAGAATTTCCTCCTTCGCCTCCCGTAGCCGGCCCATGATGGCCCCGCGCACATTTTCCTCCGGGGCGAAATAGGTCTCGATGCGGCTGCCGTCGCTCAGTTGCAGGACCGGGTAGGGCGTATTTTCCGGAGATTTGGGGCCGAATTTCCCGTCCAGGAACATCTCCTCGAACTCGGCCGTGTAGTTCTCCGCCAGTTGGGGCAGGTCGAAGCGCAGGAGGTTGTTGTTGTTGCGGTAGGTATCGTTCTCGGTCAGGTTCCAGGAACCGACCCAGAGGATATGGCGGTCGATGATGACGAATTTATCGTGCATAAAGGCCTGGCGCTGGTCGAAGACGATGGGGATGCCGGCGGCCCGGAGCCGGTCGGTGGCCGCTTTCATCTCCTCCTCTCCCAGGTTGCCGCCGTCCAGCACCAGGCGCACCCGGACGCCGCGCTCGTGGGCGCGGAGCAGGGCCTGGGTGATGCTCTCCAGGTTGAACTCGAACGAGGCGATATCCACCTGCTCCTGAGCCGCCTCGATGTCGGCGGCGACCCGGGCATCCAGGCCGCCCTGGTGAGGAGCCTTATCGGCGAAGTCGGGAGCGGTGAAAAAGGGTTGGGCCCAGGAGCCCGTGGGGGCGGTGATGACCGCCGGGGACGGCCCCAACCCCAGCGGCCCCAGCAGGCCGGCCTGGTAGAGGCCCAGGAAGACGGCCAGCAGGAGAAGGAGGAGCAGGTACCAGGGAGAAGGAAGCCTTTGCCTTCGAGATGCCATCGGTTTTCCCCTATTCCTGCGCCGGCAGCCGCTCCGGATAGGCCCGCTGCTCCAGTTCGGCGATGAACTTTTCCGCCTCCATCGCCGCCCGGGCCCCGCTGCCTACGGCGGTGGCCACCTGGGGCAGGTAGAGTTCCTGGACGTCGCCGGCGGCAAAGACGCCCGGCACGCTGGTGTGCTGGGCGGCGTCGGTCACGATATAGCCCCACTCGTTCAACCGGACCTGGCCCTGGAGAAACTGGGTGTTCGGCACCATGCCGATGTAGATAAAGACGCCGGAGACGGGAAGGACGCGCTCCTCCCCCGTCTTGAGGTGGCGCACCCGCACCCCGCTTACCGCCTGCTCGCCCAGAATCTCGGTGACCACGCTATCCCAGAGGAAGGTGAACTTTTCGTTGGCCAGGGCCCGCTCCTGGACGATGGCATCGGCCCGCAGGCGGTCGCGGCGGTGGATGAGGTAAACCCGCTCGACGAAACGGGTGAGGAAGAGGCCCTCCTCGACGGCGCTGTTGCCCCCGCCGACCACGGCCACCTCCTTGCCCCGGTAGAAGAAGCCGTCGCAGGTGGCGCAGTAGGAGACGCCGCGGCCGGTGAATTCTTTTTCTCCGGGGACGCCCAGTTTGCGGGGCGAGGCCCCGGTGGCGATGATGAGGGCCCGGGCCTCCCGTTCGCCGCCGTAGGTTGTGATGCGGAAGGGATGCCGGGAGAGGTCCACCGCCGTGGCCTCGTCCATCTCCACCCTGGCCCCAAAGTGCTCGGCCTGCTCCTGCATCCGGCGGGCCAGTTCGGCCCCGGAGATGCCTTCGGGGAAGCCGGGGTAGTTCTCCACCCGGTCGGTCAGGGCCACCTGGCCGCCCAGGGCGCTGCCGGCCAGGACCAGGGTGGAAAGGCGGGCCCGCGCCGTGTAGATGGCCGCGGTCAGGCCGGCCGGACCGGAACCCAGGATAATGACATCGTACATCCTGTACCTCCTGAAAGACTACCCGCCGGCCTGGGCGTGCACCACCTCCGCCGTCCGCCGAATCTGGCCCAGGTGATCCTCGATGTGCTCCGGGTATTCCAACGCCGACCGAACGATTCGGCGGTAGCGATAGCGGTCGGCGCGGGTCTCGGCCGAGAGGTGCTCGATGAGCCGGACCGTCTCCTCCATATCCCGGGCCAGACGGGAGAGCAGGCCGGATAGCGTCGGTTCGACGGCGAGGATGGCGGAGAGGCGGTCCGGCCAGACCGTGGGATTGGCTTCTCCCTCTGTAACCAGTCCGGAGGCAATCCCGGCCCAGTATTCGTGCATGGAGCGCTCGCAAACGGAGAGGTGGGCGAGGACCTCCTTGACGGACCATTCGCCGGGGGCAGGACGACGGCCGGCCTCCTCCTCGCCCAATCCGGCGGTCGCCCCGGCCAGGGCGGCGCCCAGTTGGGCATAGCGCTCGCGCAGGGTTTTGGCCGCTTCCATCGGCTCATCCGGCACCGGGGGCACCGGCCGCTCCTTCAGCGTGGCCTGGAAGGTAAGGCGTTCCTGGCCTCGGACCACCTCCACCGCCACCGTGTCCCCGGCCCGGAACGCCTGCATGGCCGCCAGCAGGCGGCCATAGTCCATCGTCTCATATCCGCCCAGGGCGACGATCACATCTCCCCTCCGGATTCCGGCCGCCTCGGCGGCGCCACCCGGAACCACGTTGGCGACGTAGAGGCCCATCTCGGCGGCGATGCCCTCCCTCCGGGCCCGCCCGGCATCCATCCCCTCCAGGCTCACGCCCAGCAGGGGCCGGCGGGCCTCCCGCAGGTCCACCCCCTCCTCCAGAATCGACTGCAGGTTCTCCAGAGCCGCCGCCCAGCGTTTCTCCGCCTCGGCCAGAGCCGCGTTCCAGCGGGGGTCCCGGCCAAAGCCCCGATGTTCCACCTCCACTTCGCAGCCTTCCTTCCCTTCCTCCAGTTCCCACTTTACCAGGGTCGGGCCAGGATCGCCCGAACCCTGCCAGACCAGGAGCACCTCCTCCGGCTGCTCCACCTCGACGAACGTCCCCTGAACCTCGAGGCCGTAACGCCAAAACAGGGCGTACCGGCCGCCGGGCCAGGGCTGCGTCCAGGCCATGTCGCAGAACCACTCGCGCAGGCGGAGACCGCCGGTGAGCAGGTCAAAGACCCGCTCCCGGCCAGCCCGGAGGGTCCGCTTCATCCGAACGACCCGTTCCTCTTCCATGCTTCCCTCCTCCCGCTTCTACAGCGGGATATTCCCATGCTTCTTCGGCGGAAGCGACTGCCGCTTCGTCTGGGCCATCTCCAGGGCGCGGATGAGGGCCGGCCGGGTGCGGCGCGGCTCGATCACCGCCTCCACATAGCCCCGCGCCGCCGCCTCATAGGGGTTGGAGAACTTGGCCTCGTAATCGGCCACCAGTTCGGCCAGGCGGGCCTGCGGGTCGGGGGCAGCCTGCAACTCCTTACGGAAGATGATCTTGACCGCCCCATCCGCCCCCATCACGGCGATCTCCGCCGTGGGCCAGGCCACGTTGTAGTCGGAGCGCAGGGAGAGGGAGGACATCACCACATAGGCCCCGCCGTAGGCCTTGCGGGTGATGACGGTCAGTTTGGGCACGGTCGCCTCGGCGTAGGCAAAGATCAATTTGGCCCCGTTGCGGATGATGCCGCCCCACTCCTGGTCGGTCCCGGGCTGATAGCCGGGGACGTCCACGAAGGTGACCAGCGGGATGTTGAAGGCATCGCAGAAGCGGACGAAACGGGCCCCCTTGATCGAGGCCAGGTTGTCCAGAACTCCCCCCAGGACGGCCGGCTGGTTGGCGATGATTCCCACCGGCCGGCCGTTCAGCCGGGCGAAGCCGACCACGATGTTCTGCGCCCAGAAGCGGTGGACCTCGAAGAAGATGCCGTCGTCCACGACGGCCCGGATGACCTCCTTGATGTCATAGGGCTTCTTGGGGCTGTCGGGGACGATGGTATCCAGTTCGGGGGCCTCCCGGTCGGGGTCGTCGGTCGGAGGGATATAGGGCGGGTCCTCCATGTTGTTCGAGGGCAGGTAACTGAGGAGGGTGCGCACCTGGCGGAAGAGGTCCTCCTCGTCCTCGGCGGCGAAATGGGCCACCCCGCTCTTCATGTTGCAGGCCATGGCCCCGCCCAGTTCCTCCTGGGTTACCTCCTCGCCGGTGACGGCCTTGATCACCTCGGGGCCGGTGATGAACATGTAACTGGTGCCTTTGACCATGAAGGTAAAGTCGGTGATGGCCGGGGAGTAAACCGCTCCCCCGGCGCAGGGGCCGGCGATGACCGAGATCTGGGGGATGACCCCGGAGGAGATGACGTTGCGGTAGAAGATGTTGCCGTAGCCGTGGAGGGAAACGACCCCCTCCTGAATCCGCGCCCCGCCGGAGTCGTTGATGCCGATGCAGGGCACGCCCATGCGCAAGGCCAGGTCCATCACCTTGCAGATCTTCTCGGCGGCAACCTCGCTCAGCGTCCCCCCGATGGCCGAGAAATCCTGGGAAAAGACGCAGACGCGCCGGCCGTCCACCGTGCCCCAGCCGGTAACCACGCTGTCCCCCAGGGGACGGCGTTTCTGCATCTCAAAGTCGTGGCAGCGGTGCAGGACAAGGGCGTCGGTCTCGACGAAACTCCCCGGGTCGAGCAACTTTTCAATGCGCTCCCGGGCGGTGAGTTTCCCCCGTTTGTGCTGGCTTTCGACGGCTTCGGGGGAAGGAACGGTGGCCTCCTGAAGGCGTCGGCGCAGTTCTTCCAGCCGTTCGGCGGTGGTCTTCATCGGCGACTCCTCTCACTCGATGATCACCAGCGGCACGCCCGGGTTGACGCTGTCGCCGGGAGCGCAGTTGACGGCCCGGACGACGCCGTCGCGGGGTGCCTTGAGTTCGCTTTCCATCTTCATGGCTTCCAGGACCAGCACCACCTGGCCGGCCTGCACCCGGTCTCCCACCTGGACGTGCACGGCGATCACCTTGCTGGGCATCATGGCCATCAGCGCCCCTTCGACGGCAGCCGGGGCGGCGGCCGGCCGCTCGACCCTGGCCGGCAGGACGCGCTCGCGCACCAGACCGACGACCTCGAAAGGATAGGCCACGCCGTCCACCACGGCCACCTGTCGGCCGTCATCCCCGGTTTGCAGTTCCACCTCATAGGAGATGCCGTCCACGGCCACGGTGAAGCGGTTTCCCTCGGCCCGGACGATCTCCCAGGCCAGGTTGAAGCCTTCCACGGCCATCCGCCCCCCGTCGATCTCGACGGCATAGGGCCGATCCTTGACCTTGAGTTGAAATCGGCGCATGAACATCCTCCTCGACGGTCCGGCCTCAGAGGGAGCGGTAGGCACGGGCCCGGGTGGCCTCCAGCCGGCCGGCCCACTTCCACGGCTCGATTCGCTCCCGAGGCGGCGCGGCCTCTTCCCGAGGCGGTTCATAGGCCACGGCGGCGGCGATGGCGGCGATGACCTGGCCGGGCACATCGGTGAAGGTGCGCCGCCAGCGCAAAAACTCGGGGGTGATCTGGGGGAAGAGGGCCTGGGAGATGACGTCCCTCTCCGTTTCGGCCAGTTCTCCCAGGGACTGGCGGGCCTTTTCCAGTTCCGGGGGGAGGAAATCGGCCGGCCGGCCGTCGATGGGCTTTTCCTCGCCCGCCACCTTGCGCTGCACCTCCGGGTCAATGGGGGCCGGCGGCCGGCCGTAGTAGCCCAGGACGTACTGGCGCACCTCCTTGGGCACGACCTTGTAGCGTTCGCCGGTGAGCACGTTCAACACGGCCTGGGTGCCCACGATCTGGCTGGAAGGGGTGACCAGCGGCGGATAGCCCAGTTCGGCCCGCACCCGGGGCACCTCCGCCAGCACCTCCGCATAGCGGTCCAGGGCGTTCTGTTCGCGCAACTGGGAATCCAGATTGGAGAGCATCCCGCCGGGAATCTGGTAGGCCAGGACGCGCACGTCCACCGTGCGCAACTGGCCCTCGTATTTGGCGTACTTGTTTCGCACCTGGGCAAAGTAGTCGGCAATTTCGGTGAGGAGCCCCAGGTCCAGCCCGGGGTCCCAGGGCGTTCCCTGGAGGGAGGCCACCAGCGACTCGGTGGGCGGCTGAGAGGTGCCCAGGGCCAGGGAGGAAATGGCCGTATCCACCACATCGGCGCCGGCCTCCACCGCCTTCAGGATGGCGGCCAGCCCCATGCCGCTGGTGTAGTGGGTGTGCACCTGCACCGGAATGTGGGGGAAGGCCTCCTTCAGGCGGGCGACCAGTTCATAGGCCACGTAGGGAGCCAGCAGGCCGGCCATATCCTTGATGCAGATGGAATCGGCCCCCATATCCACCATCCGGCGGGCCATTTCCACATAGGAGGGAATATCGTGCACCGGGCTGATGGTGTAGGAGATGGCCCCCTGAACGTGCTTGCCCACCTTTTTGATGGCGGCAAAGGCCGTCTCCATGTTGCGCAGGTCGTTCAGGGCATCGAAGACGCGGAAGATGTCGATGCCCACCTCGGCGGCGTGGTAGACGAAGCGCTCCACCACGTCGTCGGCATAGTGGCGGTAGCCGACCACGTTCTGGCCGCGCAGGAGCATCTGGAAGGGGGTATGGGGGATGGCCTGGCGAAGGAGACGCACCCGTTCCCAGGGGTCCTCCCGGAGAAAGCGCATGGCACTGTCGAAGGTGGCCCCGCCCCACATCTCCAGGGAATGAAAGCCCACCCGGTCCAGGAGCGGGCCGACGGGAAGCATATCCTGCACGCGCATCCGGGTGGCCAGGAGCGACTGGTGAGCGTCGCGGAGGACGGTGTCGGTGATGCGAACCGGTTTGGGTTGAGCGACCATCGCACCTCCTTTCTGTGTCTGGACAACGGCCCGTATTATACCCCATTCGGGTCAAAATGGCAACGCCGGTTGCGCGGGCCAGGTGGGTGGTGTATAATAGAATCGTCCGGCCTGAAGCGGACGAGGACAGACGGGCCGGCCGGTGTTTGCTCCGGCCCTGGAGCGGAAGTGCAACCTGGAGGAACGGCCATGTCGGGTCTGTTTGGAGGCAGGCGGGAGCCGATGCCGGCTGCGGCCGGCGAGGGCAAGCCGGAGACGGTAATCGGCAGCACAACCAGCATCGAGGGGGCGATCATCAAGTCGGACGGCAACGTCCGCATCGACGGCTCGGTCGAGGGACAGATCGAGATCGCCGGCGGGCTGATCGTGGCCAAGACGGGCCGGGTGATCGCCAACATTCGCGCCCGGCACGTCTTTGTGGCCGGGGCGGTCAAGGGCGACATCGAGGCTCCGGCCGGCCTGGAGATCACCAGCACGGGTCGGGTCTTTGGCAACATCACCGTGGGCATGTTGCAGATCGAACAGGGGGGCGTCTTCCGCGGCCAGAGTTTCATGGGCGGAGAAGGCGCCCAGGAGCCGCTCCTTCTGGAGGGGCCGGCCCAGGTGGTGGAGGGGGAGGCCAGAGGTGAAACCGGGTAGGCTGGCCCGCCTCTGGCGGCGTCTGGGGATCCGTTTGAAGGAGGCCCTGGGGCAGAACATCTTCCTCTGCGACAACTGCAAGTGGAACTGGCCCAGCGCCTGCCACCGACGCGAACGGCCCAACGCCACCGAATGCCCGGACTATGCCGCCAAGGGCCGCTAAAGGAGGCGACGATGGAAAAAGAACCCGGTCGCTGGAAACGCCCAGGGGTTCTCCTGGCCATCTTTGTCCTCCTGGTGGTGGCCGTTTACTTTCTGGTGATCTTTGTCAAGCAGTCGGTAAACCTGTATGACCTGACGCGGAGGGTTCGGGCTCAGGAGGCACGGGTTACCCAGGTGGCCCAGGAAAACGAAGTCTTGCGGCGGCAACTGGAGTCCTACCAGTACCCGCTGCTCCAGGCCAAAGGGATGGGCTTCAAGGAGCCGGGGGAAAGGGCGGCCATCCCGATGGAGGAAAGCGGAGGAAAAGAGACGGGCCAGCCGGAGACGGAAGAACCTCAAACGCCGCTGGAGGAACTGGCCGCCCTGCCGACCTGGCAAAAGTGGTTGTGGATCATCTTTATGGGTCCGGAACACTGATTCCGGAACACCGGCCGAAGTGGCGGAACCGGCAGACGCGACGGTCTCAAAAACCGTTGGAGGGCAACCTCCGTGTGGGTTCGAGTCCCACCTTCGGCACACTCCCCCCTATTTCCCCAGCGCTGCCTCCAGCACCCGCCGGGCAATCGGTGCGGCGTGCTGGGAGCCATGGCCGGCGTGTTCCACCACCACGGCGACGGCAAAGCGGGGGTGATCCGCCGGGGCAAAGGCGATGAACCAGGCGTGAGGCTTCCCCGGAGGGGCCTCTGCCGTGCCGGTCTTCCCGGCCACCTGCACCCCCGGAATCCGCGCCCGCCAGCCGTAGCCCTGTTCCACCACGGCCACCATAAGCGTCTTCATCGCCCGGGCGGTCTGCCGGGAGATGGGGTCGCGTAGCGGCGTCGGCCGGGCCTCCCAGAGGACCTGGCCGGCCGGGTCCACCGCCCGGGCCACCAGGTACGGCCGCATCATGGTGCCCTCGTTGGCCACCGTCGCCGCCAGCATCGCCATATAGAGCGGCGTGACCTGCACCTCCCCCTGGCCGTAGCCGGTGTCGGCCAGTCCCGTGGGGATGTCCAGGAAGGTGCGGCTGCGGGCCAGGGCGCTGGCCGCGGCCGGCAGGTCGGTGAAATCGGCCCACGGGCCGGGAGCGCCAAAGGTCAGCCCGAAACGCCGGCCGTACTCGCCGAACCTCTCCGCCCCCAGGAGAAGGGCAATGCGGGCAAAGGCCGTGTTGCAGGACCATTGAAAGTCCTCCAACAGGTTTTGACGCTTCATCTTCCGGGCCAGGCCTGTTTCCACATTGACGATCACGTGCCCGGTGACGGTGAGCCGGTCCGTGCAGGAGATGACGCTCTCCGGGGTCAGTAACCCGCTGTCCAGGGCGGCCGCCGCGGTCAGCGTCTTGAAGGCCGAACCGGGCGGATACAGCCCGGAGGTGGCCCGATTCAGCAGGGGAGCGTCCGTCGAGGAGATCAGGCTCTGCCAGTACAGCGTCAGGCGGGCCTGTTCCTCCTCCCAGGGGGCCTCGGGGTCGATGAGCAGGGGCCGGGGGTCGAAGCGGGGATAGGAGACCATGGCCAGGATTTCCCCGGTGCGCACATTCAGAAGGACCACCGAGCCGGCCGGGCATTCCTGGCGAGAGCAGTCGATGCCCAGCGTCTCGGAGATGCTCTCGGTATAGGCCCGTTCGGCCGCCTCCTGGAGGGCGATGTCCAGGGTCAGGTAGAGGTCGGCGCCCTGGCGTGGGCGGTGGAAAAATTCCTCGAGGAAGGTGCTCCAGGCATCCCGATTCACCCGGCCGGCGAGATATTCGTCGTAGGTGGCTTCCAATCCGGCGTGCCCGTAGAAGGGGTTGTAAAAGCCTACGATGTGCCCCAGGTCGCCCCGGGGATAGACGCGGCGCACCCGCCCCTCGGCGGTGACGGCGATGTCGGCCAGGAGGACGCCGTTCCGGTCGTAGATGCGGCCCCGGCGGGTGCGCTGCTCGACGATGAGCGGGCGGACGTCCTGGAGGTCGTCGTCGCAGTTCTGGGGGTCCATATAGGCCACCTGCCGGCCCACATCCGGGGCACGGAAGAACTGCAGCCGCAGGAGTTGCGACCCCACCAGCAGGGCGGCGGTAAGGAGGAGGGCGCCAAAGAGGCGCACGTTGTGCCCCAGAGAGGTTTCCTCCTGGGCCGGCCGTTTCGGCCAGAAGGCCACCAGAAAGGCCCCGGCCGCGCCCAGCAGGCAGAGCCACCAGCCCGTCTCCGCAGGCGGCTGACAGGTGCGCACCGGCATCTTCAAGGCCCGCTCCAGACAGGCCCCCCGCAGGCACTCGTCGTAGGACTGCCAGGCAGAAGACGGGGGAAGGCCCAACCCCACATCGATCAGGAAAAAGGCCAGACCCAGGGCCAGGAGGCGCAAAAGGTAGCGGAGCATCGGTATCCTCTACGGTTCCCACACGGCCGGCAACACCCGGTAAATCGTCGTGCCGCCCGGGACGCCCCCGGTCGGAGCAGCCGGGGGAGGAGCAGGATAGGGGGGTTCTCCCCCGGGCGGAGGTGGAGTCGTCGGGCCGGCCTCTGCCGACGGATAGACCCGCTCCAGATAGGTCCCCACCATTCGTTCGAATTTGGCCAGCCCCGCCGCCGGGTAATAATGCCGCTCATGCTCCCCCACAACGATGTAAGAGACGCGGTAGCGGCGCAGCAGGTTGAGCGTGGTCGGCAGGTCGGTGGTGCTGTAGAGCGTCTCCACATCGCGCACCCGGGCGTCCACCACCGAACGGCCCAGGCGGCTCTCCACCAGCATCCGTTGTTGCTTCTGATGCCAGTCATAGCCCACCAGGGCAGGCAGGCCGGTGTAGATGGAGATGCGGGCCAGAAGAGAGCGGTACATCGGGCCGAAGCCTTCCAGGACCACGGGGGTGCCTTCCACATGTTCCCGCAGCCAGGCGATGGCTCCGGCTTCCTGGGCCAGGACGATGGGGCCGCGGCCGTCGTCGTAGATATCGGTCTGCATAAAGGCCTCGCCGTTCAGGCCCCAGCCCTGGGCCGTGTTGGGGAAGCGGTCATGGATCTTGGCCGGCGTGGCCAGCAGCGGATAGAGGGCGCAGAGGCCCAGGAGGATCAAAAAGGCCGCGCGCCAGACTCTCCGGGGCCATCGGGCCCAGCCCTGGATGCGCTCCCACAGGTAAGGCAGCGCCGCCGCCGAGGCCAGGGCAAAGAGCACCCAGATCTGGAGGTAGAACTTGAAAAAGGTGTTCATCCGGCCGATGTCGCCCCGGATGACCCACAGTTCCACCCCGCCGCTCAGCCCCAGCCCGCCCAGGATCAGAAGGGCGGTGAGCCGGCCTCCGGCTTCCTGCCGGCGGCGGAGGAAGGGGATCAGGGCCAGGGCAGCCAGAAGCACCAGCCAGCCCAGGAGGTGCTGCTGACGCAGGCGCTGGAAGAAGGAGGGCTGGGCCACCTCCCCGGCCGGCAAAAGGAGGAAGAGGACCAGGGCCAGAAGGGGGATGCCCACCCCCAGAAGGGTGGAAAGGGCCGTCCCCTGGGGATGGCCCCAGCGCCGCAGCCGCCGGAACAGGATGGGCAGGCGGTCCCAGAAGCGGGCCGCCAGGCGCAAAAGGCGCAGCGGCTTTTCCCGAACCCCCCGGCCCAGGGTCTGGACCAGGAGGTAACTGACCAGGACGAAGAGGAAGAAGCCGTTGATGAGCAGGTACTCCCCCACACGGGTGCGCTCGCCCGACCACGGCTCCACGCTGGTGTAAAAGGCCCCGTAGCGGTTCCAGAAGGGCTGGAAGAGGAGGGAACTCCCCGGCCAGAGGATGGCGGCGAGGACGGCCGGCCCCAGAAAGAGGCCCAGGTCCGGCCGGCCACGGCGCCCGTAGAGCGCGGCCGCCCAACCCAGCACCGCCAGGAGGAAGTAGGTGGGAAAGTCCCAGGAGTTTCCGGAGCGAAGCGCCCCCAGGACCAGGGCCATCCCCAGGATCACCCCGGCCGGCGGAAGGAGGGCACGGAAGGAACGTTCGTCCTGCACCCGGTGCCGGGAAAGGGCCACCACCTGGGTAAGCGCCAGCAGGGTCAGGGGCAGGGCGATCATGTGGGCGTGCAGGTCGGCATAGAGGAAGGTGAAGAAGGGAAACTCGTTGATCTCGCCGCCGTGGACCGGCCGGTGGACGACGTCGGTGATCACCCGCGAGGCGTCCCAATACCACTGGTGCAGGCCCACGTTGAAGGGCGCCCCGCGCAGGATTTGAAACAGCCCGGCCACCCCCTTGACCGCCGCCGCCAGGCCGGGGATGTGGCTTTCAAAGGCCAGGCCGCTGGCCTCGCCCAGTTTGTTCAGGATAAGCATATACTCGCCCAGATTCCCCAGGAGGGCCACGAAGACGACCCCGGCCAGGCCGGCATATACGGCGCGGCGTTCCCCGGGTTCCCCTCGTTCGACCAGATGATAGGCCACGGTAAAGGCCCCCCCACAGGTCAGGCCGTAGAGGAGGGGGATGGCCAGGTTATAGGCCACCGCCGGGACGATGCCGGTGAGTTTGATCAGGCCGGCCAGGAGGACGTGCCCGAAGTAGTAATAGTTCAGGTAGCCGCCGGCAAACCAGGGGTCGTAGGGCGGAAAAATGGTGCTGCGGACGATGGCGGTGAGGTAGGCCAGGTCCATCGGCTTCTCCCCGCCGAAGTAGGGATGCCAGACGTCGGGGTTGCCCAGACGGATGAGGAGGAAGAGGAAAAAGCCGCCCAGGAAGACCCCCTCCTCCAGGAGGAGAAGCCGCCAGCGGGTACGGAAAAGTTCCCGCAACTCCCTCCGCCGGCACCAGCCCACGACTCCTCCCGCAACCAGGAGCAACCCCAGCACCAGGAGAAGGGTCCAGCGGGTATAGGGAAGGAGACGGGTCGCCGCCAGAAGCCAGGAGAGGTAGCCCAGGAGGAGGATACCCAACGCCTTGGCCGGCAGGTACCCGCCGTCGGCCAGCCGGCCCAGGAAGAATTGGGCGAGCGGCAGGGCCAGCCAGCCCAACCCCTCGACCAGGAGCAACCAGAGCGGCAGGGCCAGGCGGGTCGGCCAGCCGCTGGGGGGGAAGATCTCGCTCCAGGTGCCGCCCTGTTGCTGGATGCGCTCCTCCTCGGGGGTGAGAAGGAGGTCCCGATAGGCCGGCACGTCGATCGGGCGGAGGCGGGCGATGTTCTCCCAATCGATGCCCTCGGTGAGGATCTGGCGGGCCCGTTCGAGGTCGAAGGCGGCGGTGCGGCGGAAAATCTGCACCTTGGGGTGGTCGTAGACGGAAAAGGCCTCCTCGGCCCCCTGGTCGGGGATGGGGATGCCCATCCAGCCGGAAAGAAACCGGGCCCGCTCCTCATCGCTGGTATCCTCCAGCCCCTCGGGGACGCCCAGGGCGAAGAGGGTGGGGTAGGAGGTGAAGGTGGCCACCCGTTCAAAGCCCAGAGAGCCGTCGAAGAGGGCCCGGTAGTAGCGGGTGGTCGCCGGGTAGCGCATGGGGAGGCGAGGGATGGAGTCGTAGAGGCGGTTGCTGGTCAGGCAGAGGTAATCGGTGTGGGAGAGCATCCGGAGGAGGTTCTCCACCTTTTCCGGGGTATCCTCGGCATAGGGTTCCAGTTGCAACCCCCGGTAGATGGAAAAGCCGTCCTTGCCGTCCACCCGCATGGGGATGGCGTCGTCCCAGTGCTCGTTGGCCAGGGCCACGGACCAGGTGCGCACCACGCCGCGCAGGCCGCGCAGGCAGAGGTAGTAGGTGCGGCCGGCCTCCAACTCCAGGGGAAGGAGGGGGAGCGTGCCCGGAGCGGCATCGCCGGCCGGCCCCCGGAAGTCGCCGCGCACCACCCCCCGGGCCAGCACCTCCTGTCCCCCGGCATCGGCGCAGATGGACACCTCCAGTTGCTCCTCGCCGGGGGTATCCGTGGGGTCCTGCAGGTGGGCCAGGGTGACCCGGACGACGGTGCCGCCGGAGGGAAGGGAAAAGGGCGTCGCGCTGGTCGGACCGCCGGCGATATAGTCCCAGGCGTTGGGGATGGGGACGGGCACTTCGCTTCCATCGGCCAGGGTGAGGACGGCCCCCCGGTCGGTGGGGATGTTCTTGTAGATCCAGCGCGAAGCCACGGCCCGGGTGACCGGCCGGCGGTAAATCTGGACAAAGCCCCAGGCCCAGAGGAAGGTCCCCAGGACGACCAGTCCCAGAAGCGCGCCGGCCAGCGCCGTGCGCCAGCGCGGCCGGAGAGTCTCCCGCCTCCGGGCCTTTTCCCAAAGGGCAAGGAGGAAACAGGCGGCAAAGATGCAGAGCAGGGGGTAGAGCGGCAGGAAGTAACGCATCGTCTTGACGAACTGGACGCCCTGGTAGAGGAAAAGGAAGAGGGTCCAGACCCAGGGGACGGCCGGGCGGAGGTCTCGACGGCGCACGAGTTGCCAGCCGGCCAGCACCACCCCGGCCCAGGCGGCCAGCCCCAGCGGCAGCCCCATCCCCCAGAGGACCATATTTTGCCAGGGGAAGAGGAGCGGGGCACGGTTCGTCCACTGATGGCCGGGGTAATAGTCGATCTCCCCGCTGACCAGCCCATGCACGGTGCCCAGGTTATCCAGGTAACGGGAGTCCGGCCAGACGTCGAAGAAGCCGGGGCCGGTGAAGGCATCGGGCTGGGCCAGGCGGAAGGTGATGAGGGAGAGCAGGGCGGCCAGGGCCAGGCCCAAAGCGGCGTTGCGGGCGGCCGGCCAGAGCGATGCCTCCCCCTCCTGGCGGACGCGCCGCCACACCCGGATGGCTCCGGCCAGGGCGATGACCGGGGCGAAAAAGGCCACGTTGACCTTGGAAGCCACCGCCGCGCCAAAGGCCAGGCCGAGCAGGGCAAAGGTGCCCCACTTCCCCCGCCCCTCGGCGACGACCACGGTCAGGTAGAGGGTCAGGAGGGTGAGGAGGGCCGTGGTGGTGTCCACGGTGAAAAAGTGGGAGTTCTGGATGTTGAAGGCGCTCAGGGCCAGGAAGAGGGCGGCCAGGAGGCCGGCGCGGAGGCCGTAGAGCCGCTTTCCCAGGAAAAAGGTGAGGAGGACCGTCAGCAGGTCGGCCAGGGCCGAGAAGATGCGGCCGGCCAGGGTGACCTCGAAGAAGTCGGCGATGTGGAGGCTGTCCAGGACGGCGCGGAGGAAGGTGATGGGGAGAGAGCCGTAGACCCAGAGGCCGTGGCCCCGGTTGCGGGGGTTCAGGGGAGAGGTGGCGGAATCCAGGTATTCCCGGAGGCAGGCCCCCAGTTTCCCCTCCTGGAAAGCGGCCGTGAATGCGCCGCGAAGGTAGGCCCCGGCCCCCTGGAAGAAGGCGAAGAAGCCGCCCCCGCCCCAGCCCTCCGGCCCCTTGAGGACGGGGATAAAGGGCCGGCACGGTTCGGGGAAGGAGATGCTGGTCTCCACAAAGGTCAGGAAGCGCTCGTCCGGGTGGAGGGCCAGGCGTTCGTCCCAGTCCAGATGGGTGAAGCGAAGGGCGGCGCCGAGGGCCAGGATAGAAAGGAGGGCGAGGAGGACGAGAAGGCGTCGTATTGGGGTTCGTTCCCCCGGGCCGTTTCGGGGAACAGGCCCGGCCGGCTCCGGGCCGCCTCTGGGTTGCTCCTGCATGGCGTCTCCTGGCAAACGGCTCATCTCCATACTTCAGGCCCATATTGTATCACAGAAGGCCGGCCAGGCAAACGGCTTTGTGGCAGGTGGGCGTTTTATTTTTCTTGACCTGGCTGCTCCTTTATGCTATACTTACAATCGATGAAATTCAAGCAGGTCCCATATAGAACGGGATGTCGCAAAAGTTAATCTTCGAGAGGAGTATGCAGATGCCGCATAACCCTTCATAGGTTGCAAGGACGGAGTCTGTAGAATCAATAGTTGGGCGCACTTAAAGATTAGGCGAACAATGATTGAGCAACTAATCCAATGGCTAAAGGACGGAAATGAACAGGAAGCAGCCAACCTGCTCGCCGATTGCTCCCTGAACTATGTGTACGTTGATACCTTGTTCGAGATAGGCGGCGAAAGGATGTACGATATGTTCGATGTGAACGTCGAAGCGCCGCGCAAAATCATAAAGCAAGTGGAAGAGTCCCCACTGTTAAAGCAACAAATAGAAGATGCTATTCGTAAGTTGGCGCAGACTTCTAGCGAACACATCAGGGACATAGTCTGGGTACCGCAGTTAGTGCCGCTTGCGCAGACGCCAGCCGAAGAACAGATTTCGACTATCTTATCTCAGATTGATTCAGAGCATATTCGCAAAGCGTGGAACAAGGCGCTCAGCCGTAGGCACTCAGACCCAGAAGGGGCCATAACTGCAGCCCGAACTTTGATAGAGTCGGTCTGCAAATACATCCTTGATAAAGCAGGGATAGCATATCCAAGTGACGTTGACTTACCCAAACTTTATCATCTGACTGCGGAGTGTTTGCAGCTTGCACCAAGCCAATACAGCGATAGGACTATGAGACAGATTCTTGGCAACTGCCAATCCGTTGTCGGCGGGTTAGCAAGCCTTAGAAATGAGCTCGGAGATGCCCACGGCAAGGGAGAAAGTGAAAGAGCACCCGAACCGCATCACGCAGAATTGGCAGTAAACCTAGCTGGAAGTATGGCAATGTTCTTGGTATCGGTATGGGAAAAAGCGTCCAAGAAATAACGTGCGCCCAACATGCGCTTCCAGTCGACCGCTTCGCTCGCTGGGCTCGCTTCGCGGCGGCTGAAGCGCTCGCCGTTGGGCAGCTCTTCATTGAACCGGTCGAGTCCGACCCAGTCACAGAAAGGAGACGGCTATCATGGAACTATCGTCAACGTCCAACGTCGAGAAACTCTTACAAGACCTGCAAAGTAAAGAGGCGTACCTTAGAAAAACTGCCGCTGAGGAACTCGGCAAAGTATCCGTGAGCAATGCCCGAATTGTCCGCGCATTGATATCCGCTAGAGATACTGATAGTGACAGGTATGTTAGTCGCGCTGCGGCAGAGTCCCTTCTCGCACCAGCGCATCAGGCAGTCTTACAACAACCTGAATTCGCAGAAGAGAATGCTAGGGCGCAGGCCCAACTCGAAGCGCAAAAGATGGCAAGCCAAGCTTCGACGGCAAGTGGTGTGGCGATAACCCGCAAGCAAGCCAAGGAATATAACAGGATAAGCCTAGCCATCGGACTCCCCGGTTTAGTGATACAGGTAGTTGGGGCAGTTGGAGAGCTACATTTCCTAGTTGTTGTTGGAAGCATAATGTTCCTCATTGGACTTGCTTACTATGCCAAAGCCAAGGGCCGTTCTGGATGGTGGGGACTACTGGGTCTCCTTTCCTGGATTGGACTAATTATCCTCGCCATGCTTCCTGATAAGTCTGAGAAGGCGGCAAGTGAGTAACTGGTTCCCTGCCCCTACTGTGGCAAAAGTATCCCTGAAGATGCCATAGATTGTGTCCACTGCCGTAGGGAGGTATTCGACGCACTCCACAGAAAATATATGAACGCCGCCCAACACTGCATGGAGCAGACGGGGCTACCGCTCGGCTAATTCGAGCGTGCCTGTAATACCCACCCCGCCGCTCATGCTCGCCGTTAGGCGGCCCTACAAACAATGAGGGTCGTGAATCTATGGAGGGCAGTATGGCTACAGTAGCGCAGATGACGAAAGACGAACTTCGAGAAATGATAGAAACTATCATCGAGCAGAAGCTACTAGAGTTGGTTGGTGATCCCGACGAAGGTTTACCACTCCGAGAAGCCATCCGCAACAGACTTTTACGCCAAAAGGAGGCTGTAACGAGGGGGGAACGCGGCGAGCCTTTTGAGGAAGTGGTTCAGCGTCTTGGTTTGGAGTAATGGCCGAGTACCGCATTCGCATCCTGAAAGCAGCAGCTCAGGATTTGGAGCGATTAGACAAGCCTGCGAGGTGGGATTACGCCGGCACAGGGGCCTATTTTGTGACCATCTGCACGCACAAGCGGCTGTGCCTGTTCGGCGAGGTGGTGGATGGGCAGATACGTTTGAACCCGTGGGGCGAAATTGCCCGCGCGGAATGGTTCCAAACGGCAGTGGTGCGTCCGTATGTGGTGTTGTACGACGATGAATTTGTGGTCATGCCCAACCACGTGCACGGGATTATTGGGATCGCGGGTGATGGTAATCGTAGGGGCGATCCGTCGGGTCGCCCCTACCATGACCGGCCTCGCGGTCCGACGCCGGGGTCCATCGGTGCAATAATCGCTCAATACAAATCCATCGTCACCAAACGCATCAACGCCCTGCGCAACGTCCCCGGTGCCCCCGTATGGCAACGCAATTATTACGAACACATTATCCGCAACGAGAGGGATTTGAGACATATCCGCGAATATATCCTGAACAACCCCGCCCGCTGGGAAACTGACGAAAACCATCCCGATTTCTGAGGGTTACCGGGGGTTCATCGGAGATGAGAGGGACCGGGGGATGGCGGAGACGCACGGCCGTGTGCCCCTACCGGCGGGCGACGACCTTGCGGGTGTTCCGGCACTCCGGATAGCCCGTGCAGGCCAGGAAGGGGCCGTAACGCCCCCGACGCAGCACCATCGGCCGGCCGCACTTCTCGCAGACCTCGGCACTTTCCTCCCCCGATGCCTCTTCGCCCTGCGAGGGAAGCGGCCGGGTGTTCCGACACTCCGGGTAGCCCGTGCAGGCCAGGAAGGGGCCGTAACGCCCCCGCTTCACCGTCATCGGCCGGCCGCACTTTTCGCAAGCGGGCATTTCACCGGCGGGGCCAGGCTCCTCGCCGGACGTGGAGGCGGGCATCCCGCCGGCGGAAATGCCCGCTCCCGTGGGGGCAGGCATCCTGCCTGCCCTCTCCACCGGCACCACCTTCCCCTCGGGCGTGCGGACGAAATCGCAGGCGTTTTTGCACTCCGGGTAGCCAGAGCAGGAGAGGAAGGGGCCGTTCTTCCCCCAGCGGATGACCATCGGCCGGCCGCATACCTCACAGAGGACATCGGTCGGCTCGGCCTCCCGCCGGAAGTCCCGCATCTCCGCCTCCGCCCGCGATAGTTCCGCCGAAAGGTGGCGGTGGAACTCCTCCAGGACCGGCACCCGCGCAAGCGTCCCGGCAGCGATCTTGTCCAGACGCTCTTCCATCTGCGAGGTGAAGCGATAGTCCAGGATGTCGGGGAAATGGGCCACCAGGAGGTCGTTCACCAGAAAGCCCAGTTCGGTCGGGCGCAGGGGGGAGTTGCGCCGACGCGGCTCCACCCGCTCGACATAGCCCCGCTCCCGAATCGTCTCCATGATCGGGGCGTAGGTGGAAGGCCGGCCGATGCCCCGTTTCTCCAGTTCCCGAATCAGGGTGGCCTCGGTGTAGCGCGGCGGCGGTTCGGTAAAGTGCTGCAGGGCCAGGAGTTGCACCAGGTCCAGCGGCTCCCCCTCGGCCAGCGGAGGAAGGAATTTTTCCCCGGCCGAGGGGCCGCCCTCCTCCTCCCGATAGACGACCAGGAAGCCGGGGAAACGCACCACCGAACCGGTCGCCCGGAAAAGGAATTCCCCTCCCCCCGAGGGCGGAAGGGCCTCGATCTCGGCCACCGTCTGCTCCAGGAGCGCCGGGGCCATCTGGCTGGCCAGGAAACGCTTCCAGATGAGTTCGTAGAGGCGGAACTGGTCCCGGTCCAGGAAGTGGCGAATCGCCTCCGGCTCCCGATAGACCGAGGTGGGGCGGATGGCCTCGTGGGCCTCCTGGGCCAGGGCCACCTTCGTTTTGTAGACGGGCGGCCGGGGGGGAAGGTAGGCGTCCCCCCACTTCCCGGCGATCAAGGCGCGGGCCTCCTCCTGGGCCAGGGGGGAGACGGCGGTGGAATCGGTGCGCATATAGGTGATGAGGCCGACGGAGCCTTCCTCCCCCAGTTCGACGCCTTCGTAAAGTTGCTGGGCGATTCGCATGGTGCGCCCGGGGGCCATGCCCAGGCGGCGCGAGGCCTCCTGCTGGAGGGTGCTGGTGATAAAAGGCGGGAGCGGCCGGCGTTGTACCTCCTTCCGCCGCAGGCGCAACACCCGGTAGGCCGCCCCCTCCAGTTCGTCCACAACGGCCTGGGCCTCCTCGCGGGCCTTCAGGTCGAACCGGCCCAACTTCTTCCCCCGGATGCTCACCAGGACGGCGCGGAAGACGTCCTCCGGCCGGCGGGCCTGCCCCGGCGGCGGGATTTTGGCCAAATCGGCCTCCACCGTCCAGTACTCCTGGGGTTGGAAGGCAGCGATCTCACGTTCGCGCTCCACCACCAGGCGCACGGCCACCGATTGCACCCGGCCGGCCGAAAGCCCCCGACGGACCTTTTTCCAGAGGAGCGGGCTGATCTGATAGCCCACCAGACGGTCCAGGATGCGCCGGGCCTGCTGGGCCTCCACCAGATGCATGTCCAGGTCCCGGGGATGCGCAAAGGCCTCCCGGACGGCCGGCGGAGTAACCTCGTGAAAGACCACCCGATAAACCGGCTTCCCTTCGGGCCGGGTCACCTGCACGATGTGCCAGGCGATGGCCTCGCCCTCCCGATCGGGGTCGGTGGCCAGGTAGACCTCGGCCGCCCGCTCCACCGCCTGGCGTAACTCCCGCACCACCCTGGCTTTGTCCCGGGGCACCGTATAGGTGGGGACGAAGCCGGCCTCCACATCCACCCCCAATTTGCTCTTGGGAAGGTCGCGCACATGGCCCATCGAGGCCTGAACCTGATAGCCGCTTCCCAAAACCTTGCGGATGGTGCGCACCTTGGCCGGAGATTCGACAATGACCACTTTCTCTGCCATAGCCCACCTACCAGCGAATCCGCCACAACCGTACCGTCCCCTCCCAGTAGCCGGCCGCCAGCATCCGGCCATCGGGCGAAAAGGCCAGGGCAAAGGCGCCGTAGGGAGAACCGGATAGACGGGCCAACTCCCGGCCGGTCTCGACATCCCAGAGCACCACCAGCCCATCCTGCCAGGCCGAGGCCAGCAGTAGGGGCGAACCATGGTGCGCCCCCGGCGAAAAGGCCAGGTCCAGCAGATTGACCTGCCGGAGCATGGTCCGGAGCATCCGTCCGGTCTCCACGTCCCATATTTCGATCTGCCCCGCTCCTCCGGAGGCCAGAACTCTTCCGTCGGAAGAAAAGGCCACCGCCTGGGCCACGGCGTTCCCCCGCACCTCGCGTAACAGCCGGCCGGAGGTCCCATCCCACAGGTGCACCCCCGCTTCCGAGGCCGAGGCCAGGCTCGCCCCCCCGCCCGGCACAAAGGCGATGTCGTATACCGCGCCCGAGGCGTAAATTTTGCGCACCTCCCGGCCGGTCGCCACTTCCCAGAGGCGAATCGTGCCGTCCCGGGAACCCGAAGCCACCCAGACGCCATCCGGGGAAACGGCCACCCCAGGCACCTGGTCGGCATGCCCGACCAGGGTCTGTCGGACCTGCCAGCCGGCCGGTTCCCACAGCCGGACGGTATGATCCTCCGAGGCGGAAGCCAGGTAAGAGGGAGCATCCGGGCCGCCCGGGAAAAAGGCCAGGCCGCGCACCGCCCCGGTATGGCCGTAGAGGGCGCGTACCTCCCGCACGGTGCCTGGATCCAGCAGACGGATACTTCCATCGGCCAGGCCCAGGGCCAGGAGGGGCGTATCCCCGCCGCCCACGAAGGCGAGGCCGGTCACGTTGGCCAGGTGCCCCCCGATGCTCCAGAGTTCCCGCCCGGAGGCCACGTCCCATCCCCGCAACGTCCCATCCCAGGAGGCCGAGACCAGGAACTCGCCGTCGGGGGAAAAGGCGAGGGCCGGCACCGCCCAGGTATGGCCGGAGAGGTTCCGTATGGCCCGGCCGGAGGGCACCTCCCAGATTCGCACCAGCCCGTCGTCGCCGGCCGAGGCCATGGTTCCTCCGGGAGAAAAAGCCACCTGGTTGACCGCTCCCCGGTGGGCGGTGAGCACCTGCACCGTCTCCCCGGTGGCCGCCTTCCAGAGGCGCACCGTGCCGTCGCCTGCTCCGGCGGCCAGAAAGATCCCATCGGGGGAAAAGGCCACACTGCGCACCGCCGCCCCGGGCACCTCCAGCACCCCGCGAAGCGCCCCTGTAGCCACCTCCCACAGCCGGACGCTGCCGTCCTGGGAAGCGGTGGCCAGCGTCTGTCCATCCGGGGAAAAGGCCACATCCACCACCCAGTCGGTATGCCCTTCCAGACTGGCCAGCATCCTCCCATCGGCCGGACTCCACAGGCCGGCCCCTCCGCCGGCGCAGCCGGATTCCGTCCACCGGGCGCAGCCGGCCGCCGCCAGGACGGCGCCGTCGGGAGAAAAGGCCAGGCCAAAGACCCCGCCCTCGTACCCTGAAATCGCCTGCTGTTGCCGGCCGGCCTCCACCTCCCATACCTGGACGCCCGGGCTCCCCCAGGTGCCCACCGCCAACCTTGCCCCATCCGGGGAAAAGGCCAGGCTCCACACCACCGAACGGGTCTCCAGGTGGCCCACCTCCTCCCGGGCGGCGACATCGTAGAGGTAAACCCCCGCCACACTCCCCACAGCCAGCAGGGGCCGGCCGCCGGGAGCCAGGGCCAGGCAGGTCACCCAGCCTTTGCCATACGACCCGACTTCCTCCACCTGGAAGGCCATGCCCTGGTCCGTGGCCTGCGGAAGGGCGGTGGCCGTCGGTTCGGGAGTGGGCCAGGGGGATACGGTCGCCCCGGCCGGGGTCGGGCCGGGGGACGGCCGGCCGGCACATCCCAGGAGCAGAAGCAGGACCCCCAGCAGAAACCTCGCCCGGCGCATGCCTTTCAACCTCCCGAGGGGCGAACTTCCCTCAGCCCATCCCGCAGGAGGGCCGCATAGACCCGCATCCGCTCCTTCCGCATGGCCCGCCGGTGGCCCAGCAGGAATTTGCCTCCCTCCACCAGGAGTTTCCAGGCGTGGGTGGCCAGCAAGAAGAAACGGAGGAGGCCGGCCACCGCCGGCCCAAAGGCCGTCCGGGCGTAGCGCACTTTGCTCCGCTGAAAGTGCAGATGACGCTCCCGGGGCACCTGCTCGGTGGAGCGCCCCCCATAGTGAATCACTCGGGCCGAGGGCAGGTAGACCACCCGCCAGCCGGCCCGTCGGATGCGCCGGAGCCACTCCAGTTCCTCGAAGTAGAGGAAGTAGCCCTCGTCCAGCCGGCCGGCCTGGGCCGCCGCCTCGGCCCGCACCAGGAGACAGGCCCCGACCAGCCAGTCCACCTCCTGTTCCACCGTATCGGGCCGGTCCTGCATCCGGTAGCGCCGGGCCCAGGGGTTGCCCGGGAACCATTCCTCCAGAAGGGTGCTTTCCCAGAAGAGCGTGCCTGGGGTGGGGAAACGCCGGCGGGAGGGTTGCACCGTGCCGTCGGGGGAGCAGAGTTGCGGCCCGACGACGCCGACATCGGGATGGGCCTCCAGGCAGGCAAGAAGGCGGGGGATGGCCTCCGGCTCCACTTCGACATCGGCGTTGAGGAGGAGGAAGGCATCCGCTCCCCAGGAGGGAGAAAAAAGGGCCGCGTTGCACGCCGCGGCAAAGCCCCGGTTCTCCGCCAGAGCCAGCAGAATGACCTCCGGGAAATCGCCGCGCACCATCTCTGCGCTGCCGTCGCTGGAGGCGCTATCCACGACGATGATGCGGCCCGCCACTCCGCCGGCAGCCAGAGACCGCTGCACCGAACGCAGGCAGCGGGCCAGAAGTTCGCGCACGTTCCAGGAGACGATGACGACGGTCAGTTCGCTCGTCCCATCCACCGGTCGGCAACCCCAACCCCGCCTAGGCCGGCGGAGGGGAGGGAGGAGACGCCCCTTCCGGCTCCTCCGGGATGATGAACACCAGGACCAGGTAGGCCAGCACCCCACCGAACCCGGCGGTGAAGAGGGTCAACAGGGCAAAGATCACCCGAATCAGGGTGGGGTCGGTATTCAGATACTCGGCCAGCCCACCGCAGACGCCGGCGATCATGCGCTCTTTCCGCGAACGATACAGCCGCTTGACTTCCATCTTTTCCTCCTGGCCAAAGGCGGGCGGCCCTGGCGATCCCATTCCTGGGTTACGCGGAAACCGCCCGCCTTTCGGCAACCTCGGTCGCCCAACGCTCTTCAGAGCACCACCAATTCCTGTACGCAGGGGGGCCTGGAAAAGTTCCTACGGCCGCCAGACGTTCTTCAGATAGTTGGGCAGGTCCACCGCCTCCCGCGGCCCCACCAGAATCTCCCAGCCCGGCAGTTCGTCCTCCAGTTCACCCAGGAGGGAGGAGACATAGCCGGGGATGACCAGTTTGCGATGGGCCAGCCGGGAAGCGGCGTCGTACTCCTTGACCGTCTTGGCGATTTTCTCCGCATCAAACTTGCCGGCCGCCCAGGCGGTGAGGACGCTCATGCCCTCGGAATCGGCGATCAAGAGCCAGGAAGGGACGCCGCTGCCCTCAACCTCGCCGGCCACGGTGAAGTAGGTGAGGGAGAAGTTGGTCGTCACCAGGAGCGGGGACCTGTCCCCCGGGCTGCCGATCTCGTAGAGGCCGGGGCTGACCTGGATGGGCTTCTGCGGGTCGGTGTAGATGTTCAGACGCAGCGTCAGGAGCGGGTAGATGAGGGCGGGCGAAAAGTGGTCCAGGACGATCAGGCCGGCGTACTTGGCCACGTGCTCGGCGGCGCCGACCATTTCGTCCAGCGGGTCGGCCGCCCCCTCGCCGGGGAAGGTGATGATGGGATAGCCCAGCGGGCGAAAGTTCTGCTTCAGGGCTAGGCGGCGCAGGTGGGTCAGGGTATGGAGCGTCCCCAGGAGGTCCCGGCAACCCGGGTCCAGCACCAGGTCCTCGACCCCGGCGGCCTTGAGTTTCTCGGTCAGGGCGGCCAGGCCGTCCAGGTCGCCGTCGCGCACGGCCAGCGGGAGGCCGGTTTCCTTAGCCAGGGCAGCCATGGCCTCCCAGTTCTCCGGCGTCGCGGCGTAGAGGAGGGGACGCCTGCCCCCTTCCACAGCCAGGGCCGCCCGGAGGGCCTTCACATCGTTGCTCATCAAAATCAGGGGCTTGGGAGAAAGGCTGCGCACCTTCTGCACGCAGGCGGCGAAGGTTTCCGGCGAACCGGAGACGTTCTCCACGGCCACCCCATTGAGTCCCAGCGTCATACCGACCCGCTCGACGCTGTAGGACAGGGCCGGCCCGGCCAGCGCCTCCACGTCCCCGGTATCCTTCAGGCGCAGGAAGATTCCCGGTGGATGGTAAAAGGTCTTCTCATGGCGGAAAAGCACCGTCTCGTTTCCGACCTCGACCTTGTGCTCGCCCACGCCGATGGTCACCAGGCGGATGGGCGGCGCGGCCGCGGCGGCCAGGGCCTCTTTGGCCTGTTCCGAGACGTAGGGACAGGCGCTCAGTTCCGCCTGCTTCTGGGCCAGTTTCATCGCAAAGGCCAGACAGGTGGGGAAACCGCATTCCTTACAGTTCGTCTTGGGCAAGAGTTTGTAAATTTCCAGACCGCTCAGTGCCATGGTCAGGCCTCCTTTTGCCCCATCAGCCGGTCGATGACGCGCACGACCCGCCGAATCGATTCCGGATGGCGCAGCACCAGGATGTCGGCGCCGGCCAGCAGGAGGGCGGTCGCCGTGGCGACCTCCCAGGCGATGGCCCGTTCCCGGAAATCGCCCCAGGCCTCGGGGACCCCCTGGCCGACCTTCGATTCCTTCTGCCGCCAGGATTCGAGGCCGGCCGTGCAGATAAAGGGCAACTGGGTCAGGCGGTCGCCGGTCAGGGCGGCGATGCGCAGGCGCTCCATGACCGAATAGGTATACTCCAGGCCGTAGCCCAGCGCCCCGGTGGTGGGGTCGATCAGGATGCGCTCCAGGGGAAGCCCCATATCGCTGATGAGGATGTTCAGTTGTTTGGCCAGGTTCACGTCGATGGGCGAACTGGCGATGACCAGGTGCTTGTGGGCCAGGGCCGCGGCGACGATGGTACGGTAGTTCTTGTCCTCGCACAGGCCCAGCACCAGCCGTTCTCCGGCGGCGGCTTCGGCCACAGCGACCAGCACCTCGTTATCGGCCTCCGGCTGGCCCGGGCCCAGCACGATGAGGGGCACATCCACCGCCTTCAGGACGGCCTGCACCGTCTGCACCGCCTCCTGCGGGGAACGGCCATCCTTATCGGGATGGCAACCCTCCAGGCGCAGGGCCACCAGACTGGCCCCCTGAGCCACTCCCTGAGCGGCCCAGGCCGCCGGGTCATCCAGCACCTCGCCCCAGGCTTCCAGGAGAAGGGGAGACCAGTCATCCGGGCGTCTGTCGAGCACCTCCACGGCGACGACGGGGCGATGAGGGATGGCTCCCTCATAGTGCAGGAAGGGGAGGGTGCTTTCTCCCCCCACGGTGACCGTGCGGCCCCGGCTCCCCCCTTCGGCGGGGGTGGCCCCCAGGGTCACCTCCAGCACACGCCCGCTCCAGGCTTCTTTCGGAATCGCTACCGGCATTGCCCAGCCCTCCTTTGCGCTGTTGCTTCATTCCGCGGATTCCACGGCCGGCCTTTCCCAGAGCCACGGCCGGCCCCACATCGCATCGATGATGTCGGTGGTCGAGATCACGCCCAGAGGAATGCCCTCCTCATTGCAGACGAGCAGACGGTGTACCCGGTGCTTCAGCATCACCTCCACCGCCTCCGAGAGATAGGCTTCCGGGCGGATGCTCAGCACCTCACGGGTCATCACGTCCTCGGCCTTGAGGGCGTAGAGGTCCTGGCCAAAGGCCCGCAACATATCCATATGCGAAACCACCCCCACCGCACGCCCCTGCTCGTCCACCACGATCAGGGCATGCACATCGGTGGCGTTCATAATGCGGGCGACCTCCTTGAGGGCGGTATCCGGTCCGCAGGTGATGACGCCTCGATGCATCACCTCGCGCACGGCGGTCTTTTGCAGATAGTCCGGCACGGTCCTCCTCCCAGGCACTTCACATTCGAAAGGTTCCACCAACTCAGGTTCCCTCACGGGCCCTGACCTTCCGTATTGTACTACAACCCCCTTCACCCTGCAAATTTGCGCCTTTAGGCCGGATATAGTACAATAGGGCCGGGCCGGCTGGCCCGGATGGACGGGCATCAGGCATGCCCGTCTCCGATTCTCTGAAGGACGGAAATAGCGGCATCCCGATTCCGACGGGACGATGGGCAGGAGGTGGCGGTGACACCCACCCTTTTGACTCGAGAAGGTCTGCGGAAACTGCAGGAAGAACTGGAGCAACTGCGCACCGAGGGACGCCGAAAGGCCGCCCAGCGCATCCGGGAGGCCAAGTCCCACGGCGACGTCCGGGAGAGCGGCGAATACGAGGACGCCAAAGAGTTCCAGGCCTTTGTCGAGGGACGCATCCGGGAACTGGAACTCCTCCTGGCCGATGTCCAACTCATCGAGGAAGTCGAGGGGACGGAGGTGGTGCATCTGGGCTCCCGGGTGCGCGTCCGCGACGATGACGGCTACGAGGAAGTCTGGACGCTGGTGGGTTCGGCCGAGGCCGATCCGCGCAACGGGCGCATCTCCAACGAGTCGCCGGTGGGACAGGCGCTTCTGGGACGGCGGGCAGGCGACCGGGTGGAAGTGCAAACGCCGGCCGGCCTGACCCGGCTGACGATTCTGGAAATCGCCTGAGGCCCAGGCGGTGAGGGGGACCGGTGGAACTGAACGAGTACCAGCGGCGGCGGCTGGAAAAGGCCCAGGAGTTACGCCGGCGGGGCATCGAACCGTACCCGGCCCGTTGCCGGCGCACCCATAGCGTGGCCCGACTCTGGGAGGAACTGGCCCTTCCCTCCGAACCGGTCCAGGTGCGCGGCCGAATCCAAAGGGAGGGGGAGGAAGACAACTTGGTGGCCGGCGGCGAACGTTTGCTCCTGCTCGGCCGGCCGGAAGATTTCCCCCCAGACGAGGAGGTGGCCTGGGGAGGCCGGCTGACCCTTGCCCCCGGCGGCCGCCTGGCGCTGGAGGTGCAGGCCTGGGGGAAGAGCCTGCCGGAACACTTCCGTCCCATCACCCTGGCCCAGGCCCGGGAGATGGGCCTGCCCAGGGTGGATGAGGTCGTCCTGGCCGGCCGGCTGACCGGGGGCATCCGCACCATGGGGCGGGTCACCTTCGTGGACCTGGAGGACGGCAGCGTGCTCGAGAGCGACCACGGCTTCTTCTGCCCCCATGTGCAACTCTTCCTCAACCAGGCCGCCCTGGGAGAGGAGGCGTATGAGGGCTTTCTCCGGGACTTTGACCCCGGCGACTTTGTGGAGGCGGCCGGCCGGCCTTTTTTCACCCGCCTGGGCCAGTTCAGCCTCCAGGTCCGCTCCATCCGGATGCTGGCCAAGGCCCTCAACCCGCCGCCGGAAAAGTTCCACGGCCTCACCGACGTGGAAAAACGCCTGCGCGAACGCTACGCCGACCTGCTGGCCAACGAGGAGGTCCGCCACCGCTTCCGCATCCGGGCCCGCATCCTCCAGGCCATCCGCCGCTTTCTCGATGGGCGCGGCTTCCTGGAGGTGGAAACCCCCATCCTCCAGCCGATCTACGGCGGAGCCGCCGCCCGGCCGTTTATCACCCACCACAACCAACTGGACCAGGACCTCTACCTGCGCATCTCCTTCGAACTCTACCTGAAGCGGCTGCTCGTGGGCATGTACGAGCGGGTCTATGAGATCGGCCACGACTTTCGCAACGAGGGGGTGGACCGGGTGCACAACCCCGAGTTCACCCAACTGGAACTCTACCAGGCCTATGCCGATTACCAGGAGGTCATGCGCCTGACGGAGGAGATGGTGGCCTTTGTGGCCCGGGAGGTCGCCGGCAGCACCCGCATCATCTATCAGGGACAGGAAATCGACCTGACCCCGCCCTGGCGGCGAATCCCCCTTCTGGAGGCCATCCGGGAGGCCACCGGGATCGACGTCGAGGCGCTTCCCGACCCCGAAGCCCTCCGGGCGGCCGCCCGTTCCCTGGGAGCCACGGTGGAGCCGACGGCCGGCCGGGGCAAGGTGGTGGACCTGCTCCTTTCCAACTATGTCGAGCCGACCCTGCTCCAGCCCACTTTCCTCTACGACTACCCGCTGGAACTCTCTCCCCTGGCCAAGCGCCGGCCCGACCGCCCGGACCTGGTGGAACGCTTCGAGGGCTTTGTCGCGGGGATGGAACTGTGCAACGCCTTCAGCGAACTGAACGACCCCCTGGATCAGGAGGAGCGTTTCCTGGCCCAGGGGAGGGCCCGTGAGAGCGGCGATGCCGAAGCCCACCCGATGGACCGGGATTACCTCAACGCCCTGATGTACGGCCTTCCCCCCACCGGCGGCCTGGGGGTGGGAATCGACCGCCTGGTCATGCTCTTGACCGACCAGACGACCATTCGGGAGGTCATCCTCTTCCCCCACCTGCGGACGTGATACGTTTTACGTTTTACGTGTTACGTGTTGCGTGTTACGTGTTGCGTGTTGCGTGTCACGGGGTGGAGAGAAGGGAGCGGGCGAAGGAGGTTCCGAAGGCCAGGCCGCGTTTCAGGTCTTCCTCCGAGGGGGCGCCGGCCCACTCCAGGGAATCCAGGACCTCCCAGCCCAGTTCCTGGGCCAGGGCCTCGAACTCCTTCTGCGCCCCGCCGCTCCAGCCGTAACTGCCGAAGCGGGCCACCCGCTTGTTGCGAATCCCCTTGCGCCGGGCCATATCCAGGACGTGGGCCATCGGGGGGAAGAGGCCGGCCTCATAGGTAGGCGCGCCGATCACGACGCCACGGTAAATCCAGAGGGCCGGCAGGATATAACTGACGTGGGTGCGGGTGACATCCAGAATCTCCAGCGGCAGGCCCTGGCGGGAGATGCCCTGGGCCACCGCGTTCATCATCTTCTCGGTATGGCCGTACATGGAACCGTAGAGCAGGGCGACCCCCGCTTCCCCCGGACCGGCGGCATAGCCGGCCCAGCGGCGGTATAACTCCAGGATGCGGCCGGGGTCCCGCCGCCAGATCAGGCCGTGCGACGGGGCAACCATGGCGATCGGAAGGTTGCCCAACCTTTCGATGGCCCGCAGGACCATGCGGCTGAATTTGGCTATGATGTTGGCATAGTAACGGAGGGCCTCTTTCTCATAGAAAGCCAGGTCCGTACATTCGTCATCGAAGATGCCTCCGCGCAGGGCCCCGTAGCCGCCAAAGCCGTCGCAGGAGAAAAGGATGCGGTGGGTGGTCTCGTAGGTCATGATGGTCTCGGGCCAGTGGAGGAAGGGGGTGGAGAAGAACTGCAACGTCCGCCGGCCCAGGGGCAGGGTCTCGCCGTCCTGGACCGGGCGAAAGTTCTCCGTAATCCCGTAAAAGGCCTTCAGAAGCCCCCCGGTCTTTTCGCTGCCCAGCAGGGTGGCCTGGGGGGCCAGGCGCAGGAGCATGCGCAGAACGCCGGTGTGGTCCGGCTCCATATGGTTGAGGACGATGTAATCGAGCGCCGAAAGGGGGATGACGCTGCTGACCTGGTCGAAGAATTCGTCCGTCTTGAACGCCTTGGCCAGGTCGATGATGGCCCGCTTTTCGTCGCGGACCAGGTAGGCGTTATAGGAGACGCCCTCCTGGGTGATCGGCCAGATTCCCTCAAAGAGGTCGGTGGTGCGGTCGTTGACGCCGACCCAGAAGACATCCGGACAGATTTCAATGGCAGGCATAGAGACCTCCTGGAACTGCTCTATTTGCCCTGCTCAGAACCCCATCGCCGATGGGTGAATTATACCCTCAAAGGACATACAGGGCAAATGGACGGTCCCGGCTTCGGCGTCAATCCAACGCCCCTTTGACAAAAGGGGAGAGAAGGCTATAATGGACGGGTGGGAGGCCTCGTCGAACTGGGCAGGTGCCACGGCCACGGTCGGTTGTGCCTCCAGCGGCGGGCGTGGCCGGCCCGGGCAGGAGGACGTGCGTGGGACTGCGACGAAAGTTGTTGGTGAGCATCGGCCTCATCCTGGCCATCCTGTTGGTCCTGCTCTACCTGGCTACCTCCGTGATCCTGATGAGCAGTTTCTCCAACCTGGAAGAGCAACTGGTCCTCCAGGATGTCAACCGCGCCCTCCGTGTTTTAGAAACCGAGGTCCTGGAACTCAACCGCCTCCTCCGCGACTGGGCTGCCTGGGACGAGACCTACGCCTTCATCGAAACCGGGCACCCCAGTTATGTCGCTCAAAACCTCGACGACGCGGTCTTTGCCAACCTGCGCCTCAACCTGATGATTTTTGTGCGCTATCCGGACCAGATATTATACAGCAAGGCCTTTGATCCGCAGGGAAACCGGCCGGCCGAGATTCCCCGAGGCCTCTACGCCTACCTGACCCCCGAAAGCGCCCTGTTCAACCTTCCCCATCCCGATAGCAGCGTCGCCGGCATCCTTCCTCTCCCCGAAGGCCCCTTGCTGGTCGCCGCCCAGCCCGTGCTGACCAGCCGGTATCAGGGACCGGTCCACGGGGCTTTGATCTTTGGCCGCTTCCTGAGCGCCGCCGAACTGGCCCGCCTTTCCCAAATGATTCACCTCAACATCGACGTGCGCGCTTACGACGACCCCTCCCTGCCGTCGGACTTTCAAGAGGTTCGTTCATCCCTCACCCGGGAAAAACCCCTGGTGGTTCAAACCCCCGGGGCAAACTCGGTCGCTGGCTATGCCCTGATCGCCGACCTCCTGGGCCGGCCGGCCCTGATCATGCGCATCGTCACCTCCCGCGACATCTACTACGCCGGCCAGGCTGCCCAGAACTATATCTTCCTTTCCCTTCTGGCGATCGGCCTGGTCTTTGGCGAGGCCACCCTCATCCTGATGGACCGTCTGGTGATCTCCCGGCTGAGCAACCTCAGCACCAGCGTCACCCGGATTCGCACCAGCGGCGACCTGACAGAACGGATGGCCGAAAGCGGCAAGGACGAAATCGCCCGTCTGGCCCACGAAATCAACCAGATGCTCGCCGCCCTCCAGCATTCCCAGGAGGAACTGCAGAAGACCCAGCAGGAACTGGAGCAACGGGTGGCCCAACGCACGGCAGAACTCGCTCAGTTGGCCGGACAACTGGAGGTCGTCAACCGAATCGCCCGGGCTGCCAGTAGCACGTTGCAACTGGATGGACTGCTGGAGATCGTCTACCAGGAGATTCGCTCCCTCCTCCGGTGCGACCTCTTCCTGATCGCCCTCTACGACCAGGAGAACGGGGAACTCGACCTGCGCCTGGCGACCGAAGGCGATACCCGCCTCCCCCCACAGCGGCTGCCCCTGGGCCACGGGCTGCTCTCCCGCGTCGTCAGCGAAGCCTCCCCTCTGCTGGTCCCCGATTATGCTCCCGAGGACGACCCGTGGTCCCAACCCCCCTCCGGTTCGACCGGGCCGGCCCGGCGCACCTGGCTGGGCGTGCCGATGTGTATCGGCAAACGGGTGACCGGCGTGATCGCCGTTCAGGCGAATCAGCCCCAGGCCTACAGCGAGGCCGAAAAGCGCCTCCTCAGCCTGATCGCCGACCAGGTGGCCGTAGCCGTGGACAACGCTCGCCTGTATACGGCGACCCAGGCCCGCGCCGATGAACTGGCGCTGTTGAACGAGATCGGCATCTCGCTGACCTCGCAACTGGATTTCTCGACCATCGTTCGCGAGGCCCTCTCGCGTATTCATCGGCTTTTCCAGGCGTCCGAGGTCACCCTGCTCCAGGTCGACTCCTGGTCCGGAGAACTGCGTTTCGCCCAGACCCTGTCCGGGGCCGGCTTCGACGAACATCCCCTGCGTGCCCAACCCGGCGAAGGCTTTGCCGGCTGGGTATTGGAGCATCGTCAACCCGTGCTGGCTTTCAACGCCGGCGAGGACCCCCGGTTCTCCCCTGCGGTGGACCAGCACACCCCCTCTCCCCCACGAGGGCTGATGGCCGTCCCCCTCTGTACACCCGAGCAGATGATCGGCGTCCTGGAGGTCGCCCGGCACCAAGGGGATGGCTTCACGGCCAGCCACCTGCATACCCTGCAGGGGCTTGCCTCGATGATGACCATCGCCCTGGTCAACGCCCGGTTATATAACGAAGTGAAAAATCTTCTCCGGGAGCGCGAACAGGCCCAGGTGCAACTCATCCATGCCGAGAAGATGTCGGCCCTGGGCCGATTGATGGTCTCGATTTCCCACGAGATCAACAACCCCCTCCAGGCGATTCAGTTCAGCCTCTCCCTGGTCGAAGAGGACGTTGCCCGGCGGTCGCGGAACACCTCCACCGTCGAGTACCTCCGCAGAATTCACGCCGAGGTGGAACGCATCTCGGAGATCGTGCGCCGGATGCGCGATTTCTACCGGCCGGCCCGGGAAGGCCGGCAAAGCACCGACGTGCATGCCGTAATCGATGCCGTGTTGGACCTCTGCGGCAAGCAGTTTGAGCACAACCGGATCGAAGTCGAGCGGATTTATACCCCCGATCTCGGCTCCATCCAGAGCAACCCGGACCACCTCAAACAGGTCTTTTTGAACCTGGTGCTCAACGCCATCGATGCCATGCCCAACGGCGGGAAATTGACGGTCAGCACCTCCGTAGAAGATGGGGGGACGGAGATGCCCCCCGGCTTCCGGACGGTCCGCATCGCCTTCCGGGATACCGGCATCGGAATGTCGCCCGAAGTTCAATCCCACTTGTTCGAACCGTTTTTCACGACCAAAGAAGGGGGGTCCGGCCTGGGCCTCTCGATCAGTTATGGGATTATCCAATCCCTCGGCGGCCAGATTCTGGTCCACAGTGCCGAGGGGCAGGGAAGCACCTTTACCGTTGTATTGCCGATCCCGTAGAACCGGTCCGATGAACGCTCGCTGACGTCCAAGGAGGCAGGAGTATGGCCATTCCGACGATTCTGGTGGTAGAGGATGAACCCGGTGTGCTTCAGCCTTTGCAGGATATCCTGAAACGCGCCGGGTATGCGGTCACGGCGGTGGACAGCGGCGAGGCGGCCCTGGAGGAAATCGCCCGGAAGGAATTCGACCTGGCCCTGATCGACATCAAACTCAAGGGCATCAGCGGTATGGAAGTGTTGGCCGCATTGCGGGAACGCTCTCCGAACACCGTGGCCATCATCCTGACCGCCCATGCCACGCTGGATACGGCGGTAGAAGCCCTCCGCCAGGGCGCCCACGACTACCTCTTCAAGCCCTGTCGAACTGAAGATTTGCTCGAAAGCGTGCGCAGCGGCCTGCTCAAGAGGCGAAATCTGCCTCCAGAGCAAGTTTCGGCCGCTTCATCTCGGGTCACCACGACATCCGCCCGCGGACTCAGGCTGGAAGTGGACATCGACCGACACCAGATCACCCTGGATGGTCAGGCCCTCAACCTCAGCCCTACCGAGTTCAAACTGCTGGCCCACCTGGCCCAGGAGGCTCCGCGCGTCGTTCCTGCCCAGGAACTCGCGGAAAAGGTTCTGGGGTATTCGCTGGAACCCTGGGAAGCCCGCGAACTCATCCGCTTCCATATCCACCGCTTGCGAACCAAGGTCCGGGACGCCTCCGGGCATACGGACCTGATTCGCACGGTGCGCGGCGTCGGGTACTCCCTCCAGGAGTAAGGATTCCTGGCGGTCGGCCCTGCTGGGGAAGGACATCCTCCTGCACGGGGGACTCGCCTCCCGCGCCCCCCGGCCCTCTAACGAAATTGCGACAATCGTGCAACAATCCCCTTACGGCATTGCGGCGGCATTTTGCTATATTGATATCCGAAGGCTGCCATACTACCTCCTTGATGGCCCATGGGTGCAGGAGGTTGCCCAGATGAAAAAGCGATTCCTTCTCCGATTCCGGGGGCGGCCCGGCCAGACCCTGGTGGAATTCGCCTTGATTTTACCGTTGCTCATTATGATGATTCTCGGGGTGATCGAGTTTGGCCGAATCTTTTTCGCCTTCAGCACATTACAGAACGCGGCCCGCTACGCCGCGGATGTGGCCTCCAAAGCCCCCCCGCATCTTGGCAACCCGGTCCCCGGCGATCCCCAGGGTCGTGTTTATGCCGAAGATTCCCTCAATTGCGGCCAGCCGGGCGAAGAGCCCTGCTACCTGGCGGCCATCCGCGAGGCCGCCCGCCGTTACGCCCCGATCTTCTCCCCGCCGGACCCCAACATCCACGTTTACTTCCTGCCGGTTAAAGGCGTGGTCTCGAACCGGGTGGGGGGATTGGTCGAAGTTCAGATCGAATATAACGTTCTGCCTATTACCCCTGTGCTGAAGGACATTGCCCCCCTGGGGGTGCCGGTCATTGTGGATAGCCGGCGCACCATCATCAACCTGGACTTTCCCGCCGAGGAACTGCTGACCCCCGTGGCCGGAACGCCCAGCCCTACCCCCCCTCCTACCGAGCCGCTCCCCATCTGTGATGGGAAGTACACCTACCAGGGCGAGGGGGTGGATCGGCGCGTTTACTCCTTCCAGATCACGAACGTCAATGGGGGCAACGGCGGAGACGGCAACGGCCGGGGCATCGTCGGGCTGATCATCGGCTGGTGTCCGGCCGACCTGGGCCAGTTGCTTTCGGTCACCATCGGCGGCGTTCCTCTCCCCGGGCTTCCCTCCGGGAGCGGGGCGGTCAGCCTCCCCGGCGGGGACGTCCGAATCCGCCAGGGCGAAACGATGGTGGTGGAGATGACCTTTGAGCATAACCTGAACCCCGTCCAGACCGAACGCTGGCCCTCCTGGCACCTGACCTTTGACGATTACTGCATGCTGGAGTCCGCCGGCAACCGGAACTGCCCCTATCCCACCCGGACACCGCTGCCCACCTTGACCCCGACCTATACGCCTTCTCCCAGCACCACGCCTACCCCCTGGCCCACGGGCACGATACCGCCCATCTGCGGCATGTACATCACGGAAGGCCCCCTCTTTGCCGATACGACGGTGACCTTCCAAAACCGCAACGGGGGCACCAGCAGCCCCAACCTGGATACCATCGTCGTGATGTGGGGTTCGGGATGGCGGCCGCTCAAGGAGGTCCGCTGGGGTGGACAGACCGTTTGGACCGGCACCCGTTACTACTCGGCCCGCCTGAGCGACCTGACCGGCGATTTCCCGGCCGGCTCCACGCGCGAACTCCAGTTCATCTTCGACAGCGGCCCCATCTCGTGGCTCTCCTTCCAGGCCACGTTTGACAACGACTGCTACATTTCCTATAGCGACCCGGGACAGCCTACCCCTCCGCCCATCCCCACCTTCACCCCAACGCCGGTGCCAGGCTGGATTTACCTGGAAATCACCGAGATGAACCCCGCTCCACCCGCCTGCGTTGACGACTCGTTTGTAGCCCGGGCCATCGCCTACTACCCGCCCGCCGGCTACTCCGACGGGGCCGGCATCCAGAGGGTCATCTTCCGCATCTATGACCCCAACGGCACACAGGTCTATGAGAAGCAGGAGAACTATCCCCCTTATTGCGTGAACGGAGACTCCGGCGGTATCTGCAACGTGCTCCCGATCGGCAGCGTATGGACATGGCCGAACCCGGATATGCCGGTGATCTCGGGAACCCACATCCTGGAGGTCACCGCCTATACCACTTCCCAATGGGGGAGTTATCAGCGCACCGTCTCCACCCAATTCCGCATCTGCCGCCAGCCGCTCCATATCGAGGTTTCGTTTTCCCCGACCGACTGCGCCACAGAGTATATCACCGCCCAGGCCGTCGTCTGGGATCCCGCAGTCTGCGGCAACGACTGCCAGGACGGCGAGGGCATCAGCAAGGTCTATTTCGACGTGTGGAAGGGCGATACGCTCTACTTCCGCCGTCGGGATACCTCCTCCCCCTACTGCGCCGATTCGAACTGTGGGGCAGTGGACTTTAGCGGTGGGCGCTGGCCGCTGTACAGCGGCAGCGAGAACTACGGCAATACGGATGTCGTCAGCGGGACGCACACCCTGCGCGTGCGCGTCGTGTCCACTTCGGGACGGACGGCTGAGTACAGCCAGAACTTTCGGGTGTGTTGGAACCCGTGCACGCCTTACGTCCTGGTCAGCAAAGTCAAGTCGGCCAATAAAAAGGTGACTATCACCCTGCGCAACAAGAGTCCCTCCGACCGCTGGATGTATCACCTTTACGTGAACAACTGGCCGTCGTCCTGGGGCAGCCTGAACAAGGTTACGGTGGCCGGAACCACCTACCAGGGCAGCGCCTATGGATTGCCGGATCCCACACCCCCTTACGACCTGGCCACCAACGGCTACTTCCCCTCCAGCCAGAACAGGACCGTAGTCCTCGAGTTCACGAACAACGTATCCGACGACGTCTCTGCCCTGGTGGGCACCGTAGAACTCGATAACGGCTGTCGGATTGCCTATTAAAGGTCTCGGAGGAAATCGATGAGGCGCCGGTGCCTTCGGAAACTTCGGGAACGCGGGCAGGCGTTGGTCGAATTCGCCGTCTCCGTCACCCTGCTGGCCTTTTTGTTGCTCGGGGTTATCGAGTTCGGCATGTTGCTTTACAACTACATCATCGTCGTGGATGCCACGGACGAAGCCGCCGCCTATGCTTCGATCTACCCCTACGAGCCGGACCTGGGAGGCTCCTGCGTTCCCCCCTGCCGGATCAACAACGACCAGGACATCGTCAATCGGGTCATCGACACCAGCGCCGGCAACTCGATCATCCGGGAAACCGAGTACTTTTCCATCACCATCACTCCGGACTACCTGCACCGTCAACCCTGTGGCACCGTGACGGTGACGGCCCGGTACCACCACCGTTTTATCTTTCCCCTGTTTGGCCCCGGAATCGACCTGCACTATCAGACGACGAGGATGATCGCGCCCCCCGGGGCCATGGGAATCTGCCCCCCTGAATAAACGGCAGAGGAGGAACCTATGTGTAGAGCAAAAGCCCGTGGACAGAGCCTGATCATCCTGGCCCTGGTCATCGTCGCCCTGGTCCTGATCGTTGGGCTGGCCGTAGATGCCGCCAATGCCTACTCCGCCCAGCGCAAGGCCCAGAGTACCGCCAACGCTGCGGCCATCGCCGGAACCAAACGGCTGGCCATCGCCCGGGACCGGCCGGGCAGTTACAGCGACGTGGACATCCGGGCCGAGATCGATGCCATCGCCATCCAGAACGGCTTCGCCCCGAGCGATCTGGTGGCCGAATATCTGGATGCCGCCGGCAACGTCATCGGTGTGGTAGGGTCCATCGGGGGAGGAGAAACGCCACCGCCGGCGAACGCCGCCTACATCCGCGTCCGCGTGGGGGCCAGCGTGCAGACCTACTTCGTCCGTGTGGCCGGCTTCACCCAGATCTCGGTGAGCGCGGCCACCCAGGCCCACAACATCCCGCGCGGCGCCCCGGGATGCACCGACGGCATCTATCCCATCGGCGTCTACCGCCAGGATTTCGAGCCGGGTGAGGACTACTGGATCTGGGATGGCGATCCCACCGCCCCTACCTTCCCGGGCAACTTCGGCTGGCTGCGCTGGCGAGAAGACAACCAGTTCGGCAGCACCCCCTACCTGGTACGCGCCCTGACCCCGCCGGGCACCCTGGGCGATCCCGAAGAAGGCTACTTTGACGAAGGAACCGGTTCGCACGTCCTGGGAATCGGCATGCCGATGTGGGGCAGCAGCGGCCTGAGCAATGCCCAGGAGGTCCGCGAACGCCTGGATTACTTCGTTCGCTCCCGGGAGCCGATGATTCTGCCCCTGTGGACGGTGGCCGCCGGACAGGGGGCAAACCTCATCTACACCAATGCCGGTTTCGCCGTCTTCCAACTGGACGAGGTCTGTTTCCACCACAACGATTGTCCAGATATGCCGGAGGATATCCCGAACAGCAGCAAAGTCCTCCACGTGACGTTCCTGTCCTACTCCGACTCCGGCTGTACGGTGGCCGAACCGGTTACCCCCGGACAGGGAGGCGGCGGCCAGGACTATGCCACGGCCCAGGGCATGGTCTATATGTGCTCCCTCGAGCCGGTCATCCTGCCGCCCGAGGAAGGTTCCCATCTGCCCGTGGACATCGTCCATGTGGTTGATAGTTCCGGAAGCATGCGCAATCCGCTGGTGGGTGGAAGCGGCAAGAGCAAGATTCAAATCGAAAAAGAGGCGCTGGTCTACTTCAACGGCCTGATGCGACCCGACCTGGGGGACCGGCTGGGCGCCGTCAAGTTCCAGAATTATAACCCGGACGTCACGGTCCTTTCCTATCTGACGTGGAATATTGCCTACCTGAATGACCGGATTCAGGAAATGCAGGCCAACGGCTGGACCCCCTGGGCAAAGGCCGTCCTGGTGGGCACAAGCACCCTGTACGGACCGGGGCGCAACCCGGATAGCAAACCCGTCCTGATCATCGCCTCCGACGGCGCCCCCACGGTGGACCTGGACAACGAGGCCAACGGCAATTACCAGAACCTGGAATGGGACGAGATGTCGCCCGGAACGCTGCGCTACTGCTATCTTATGAACAGTTGTTCCTACCCCGGCTGCGTTGCTCCGGCCCATGGATGTCCGACGTCGCGCAAGCACGACCTCAACGTCGAGGTCCTCATCGATGCCCTGGACGCCGCCGATGTGGTCAAGGGGCGTACTTCCATCGACCAAACCTGGTGGGTGATCCGACATGGCGGCATTTGCCAGGACGCTTCCTGTCCCTATTATGGGGTTACGGCCCATCCGGATATGGAAATCTTTGTCATCGCCATCAAAGGCGACGAAGAGTTCAGTTCCTCCGTGCTCCGCTACGTGGCCTCGGAACCGGCCAGCGAACACTACTTCGAAGTGTACCAGGAATCGGATGCCCAGGAAGTCTACACCCAGATCGCCAACGCCATTTCGGGGCAGATGCCCTACTGCTACGTCGGGGCCAGCCAGGTTCCCTTCGGCGGTGGCGTCAACCTGCGGGTGATCGCCGGCGGGGCCGTGGTCGCTTCGGGCACGTCCAACCCGAGCGGCAGTTACACCATCCCCGAGATCCCGGTGGACCCCTATCTCTTCTACTCGATCACCGGCACGGTGAGTTACGGCGGTTCGAACTATGTGGCCGCGAGCAGTTGCCTGAACCCCGGCCCGGTTGGGCTTCAGGTGCCTATGCCCCAGATTTACGAGATGCCTATCTACCTGGTGCCGGATGCGGATGTGGATTGTCCGGAGGGTACGATCCCGATTCCGCCGCCCTAAGGAGGTGTGCGCCATTTCGTTGGGACCAGGATGTAGCGATGGGCTCAACCGCCAGGGTGCCTGACAGGGTAGGCCAGTCCACAGGAGGGGCGACTCGCCGGGTCGCCCCTCCAAAGGATTTGGGGCCAAACCGGGGAATCAGGGGCTGGGGGTGGCAGCGAAATTCAAGGCGTACACTCCCAGGACCCCACCGCCACTTGAAGAAAACGCCGTGGTTATGATACAATGCCGGGCGAAGTTGGCCTTTGCCCTTGTTGGCGTTGGGGAAAACCCAGGCGAGGTCTACGGATGCACCGTCTGTCGGAAGCGTCCGCCGGTGCGCTGAGCAGCACTTCTCCATGCCGTGCCCCATAAGGAGGTCAGGATGAACGCGAAATCCCTCCGTCGGTTGGGGGTCCTCCTGGCGTTGGCCGGCCTGCTGTTGGGAGGTTGGGCCTACGCCCAAACTCCAGCAGAAGAACACCCTGAAGTAACCCCCGGAGAAATGGCCGGCATGCCTCTCCCCCAAGCCCAGCCCGAACAGCAGGAGTATCGCGTGCTGGATACCACGCGGGCGCAGTTCCTGGGGTTGGAGCCTGGTGCCCTGGGGTCCAGAAGCACGCTGAATCTGACCGCGGTCAGCAGCCGGGACGATGGCGAGGTCCAACTCCTCCCCCTGGGCATCGCCGGCCACTGGGAGCAACTGGACCGGCCTCGCCTGCCTACCCCCATAGAGGAAGCGGCGGCGGTGTTCTATAGCGAACCCACCCCCCCTTACCGACAGCGCATCTACCTGATCGGAGGGCGAACCCCGGCGGCCCAACGCCTGAACACCGTCTACACCTGTGAGGTACAACCCGACGGCACGCTGACCGACTGGGTGCTCCAGAGCGCCACCCTGCCCCGGGGACTGGCTGCGGCAGCGGCGGCGCTCAGCACGGTGGACGCCTGGGGAAATCCGATTACACCGACGGTCTATGTCGTCGGAGGGAAATATACCGGAGGGGAATCGAGCGCGATCTATTACACCCACATTGACCCGACGACGCTGGACATCACCGGATGGCATACGGCGACCACTGGACTCCCCTCCCCACGTCTGGGCCTCTCGGCGGTGGCCAACCGGGGCTACCTCTATGCCATCGGCGGATTTGCCTCGCCGAACATCTATTCATCCGCCGTCTGGCACTTTACGATCGATGAAACCGGCGCCCCGGTCGCTCGTTCAACCGATACGAGCCTTCCCGGCGATCCAGCGAACAACCCCAATGCGGCCTACCATCAGACGGTGCTCCTTGCGGCCTCCCCAACTTACCCCACGGATACGCTTTATGTCATCGGAGGCTACAACAGTACCGGCAGCACCCAGCGCGTTCTGCGCACCGACATCTACCCGCCGGGCAGCCCTGACGCCGGCGATCTGGTGGGGTGGGAGGATGTGCCGGAGGACGATCTGCCCCAACCGCTTTCGGTCTTTGCCGCTGCGGTCGGCAACCCGCAAGGGGCCGGCCGGCAGGTATATCTGATCGGAGGGGCACAGGGGGTAGGCGGCAACATCCCCCAGGATACCATCCGCAGCGGCCTGGTGGATGACGGGCGAAACGCCTTCTACACCTGGTATGGCAGCGTCTGGCTGACCAGCCCCGCCCTGCCAGCCGTGCGCTATCGCCACGCCGCCGTCCAGGCCGGCGAATACATCTATGCGATCGCCGGCCATGGGTCCAACGACCCCGCCGTTTACTACGACGACGTCCTGCGCGGCCACCTGGTGGGCAGTGGGGCCTGGCAACACGCCCCCTCCGGCCAGTTCCTCTCCCGCGTGGTGGACCTGGGCCGCAAGCACCGGCTGATGTGGTTCCAGTGGACCACCACCATCACCCCCACCGACCCCGGCGTCGGCATCGTCCTGCAGTTTCGCGCCGGGAACCGGCCCGACCTGAGCGATGCCGCCGACGCCTGGACCGACTTCTTCTCCTCGACCCACGGACTCCACACCACCAACATGGTCCTGGTCCCGCACCTGCCCAACATCCCCTTCGACCCGCCGATTGCCCGCTATGTGCAATACCGGGCCATCCTGAGCACGACCGAAGCCTACAGCAACATCACTCCCCTGCTGGAAGAAGTTGGCTTGCGGGTGGAAAACGGACCGGACCTGACGGTATCCGGCGTCCAGATTTCCTGTCCCCAATGCTATGGTTCCTTCGCCGCCATCAGCCAGACCATCACCGTGCGCTTCACCGTCCGAAACCTGGGTGGAGCCGTCCCGGTGGGAAACGACTTTACCACCGCCCTCTTTATCACCCGCACGGCCAGTTACAGCCCCACCGCACCCGATCGGCCTGAGCCGCCTCGTTTCCTGCCGGGATCGACCTACCGGCAACTCCAGGGGGCGAGTTTCACCCCTGGGGCCAGCCAGGTCCTGACCACGACCATCTTCTTCACCGAACCTCAGCGCATTTTCCTCTACTTCTACGCCGATTACCACCACTCTGCCTCCCCTCCCGACTACCAGGTCGGGGAGTCGGACCCGGACAACAACCTGACCGTGTTCTCCCTGACCCTCCTCAATCCCGACGAGATATGGCAGGTCTACCTGCCTTTGGTGTGGAGGGGATGGCCTTGACATCCGGAAAACACCTGGCATTCCTGGGACATCCGGGAAAAGGCGCGGCTGACGATGGGCCGGCCCATTCACAAGGAGGTCATCGATGAGGCGCGGAAGAAAGACCATCTATATCATCCTGATTCTCCTGATCCTCCTGCTCATCGGGGGATACTTCTGGCTGTACTTTCAGGGCCAGACGTTGACCGGCCGGCCCGAGGCTGCGCCGGTGGCCACCCCCGTCCCAACGACGGTTCCCAAGGTCCGTATCCTGGTGGCCAACCGGACGATACCGGCCGACACGCTGCTCACCGCCGACCTGGTCAGCCAGTGGTTCACGGCCCAGGAACGGGAACGCTCGCCGGAGATGGGTGAGGATGTCATCGGTTCGGAGCGACAACTGATCGGGTACGTCACCCTGGTCGAGATTCAGCCCGGCGAGATACTCCACACCTCGCAGTTTACCCCGGCGACGTTGGCCCATCGCATCCCTAAAGGCCGGCGGGCCATGCCGCTCAAGGTAGACCAATATTCCGGCGTCGTGGGCAGGGTCAAGCCCGGCGATTGGGTGGACATTGTCTTCAGCGGGTATCTCGAGTTGCACTATCCCCAGGCCTTTCCTCCTTCGCCGGAAGAGCCCCCGGTCTTCCTGGGTCCGGTCAGCCTGCTGGCGGTCAAGACCATCCTCCAGGATATCCAGATTCTGGAGGTTATCCCCATCACCTCGTCGGCGGCGATGGGGCCTGCCCGCCCCCAGCCCACGCCCTCGGAAGGAGCGGCCGCCCCTACCGTCATGTCCACCGAGTGGATTCTGATTCTGGCCGTGACCAACGAGGAGGCCGAGGTGCTCCGTTTCATCCAGGATCAGGGGATGAATTACCAGTTGCTGTTGCGCGCCGCGGGAGACCACACCACGGTGGCTACCCAGGGGGTTACGACCAAGATCCTGGTCGAAACCTATAATGTACCCATACCGGCGAACCTTCGCTACGAGATCAGCCCTGGACAGTTGCCCAGCGGGATTATTCCCTAGCGTTTTCCTCCAGAGCGGTTGCCCCGGCAACTCCGCCGGGGCAACCACTTTTCCAGGGCCGGCCGGCAAGATGGGAAATCCCTCCCTGGAAGGTCGAAGGCGATGCGTCGGGCGACGATTCTCCTGGGTTTGCTGTTCCTCCTGATCGGTTGCGGCGGGCCGACCGCAACCAGGCCGGCGGAGATGGCCGTGTCTCCGCCGGTGGGCCCTCCAACCCTCCCCGTTCCCACCCCCAAAACGAGCGAGGTTCCCCTGCTCCAGGCCACGGCCACAGCGCAGAGCGCCATCGAGCGGGGGATCATTTCGGCCGCGACGGCCTCCCAGGTCCAGGAAATCGAGCACTATGGGAAAGGCTGGACGACCTGCCTGGCCTTTTCCCCGGACGGCACCCGTCTGGCCGTGGGCAGCATGCTGGGCGTGTACCTCTACGATGCCCTGACCCAGGAGGAGATCCGCTTTCTGCCCACCGGCTCATCGGTATGGAGCCTGGCCTTTTCACCCGACGGCACGTTAGCCACCGGCAACTGGGAAGGCTGGATTCAACTGTGGGATGTGCGTCGTGGGGAGAAGCGCCAACTTCCGGGATATGCCGGCGGCGTCTTCGGCCTGGCCTTTTCGCCCGATGGCACCCGTCTGGCTGCGGTCTCCTGCGCGCAAAGGACCGAGGCGGGCTGTACAAGCGGGGGGGTGGGCCTGTGGGATGTGGCCACAGGGCAGAGGATCGGCCAACTGGTGGGGCATACCGACTGGGTGGTCGGCGTGGCCTTTTCTCCGGACGGCCGGACGCTGGCCACGGCTTCCCAGGATGGCCGTGTCCTGCTCTGGGATGTCTCCACGGGGAAGGCCCGCCAGACCCTGGAGGTGCCGGGGGCGCAGGTACGGAGCGTTGCGTTCTCCCCCGATGGGGACTTGCTGGCGGCCGGCCTGAGCGACGGCACGGTGCGTTGGTGGGAGGCGGCCACGGGGAAGGTGGTCCAGGTGCTCACTGCCCACCGCCTGGAGGTGAACCAGGTGGCCTTTTCGCCCGGGGCGGACCACGGTTCGCCCCTGCTGCTGGCCTCGGCCGGCGACGACGGCCTGGTACGCCTCTGGGAAGTGCCCGGCGGCCTCCCCCATCTCACCCTGCAGGGCCACACCTGGGCCGTCTCCGCCATCGCCTTTTCCCCGGATGGCCGCACCCTGGCCTCGGCCTCCTGGGACGGCACGCTTCGTGGATGGGACCTCTCCTCGGGCCGGGAGAAGTGGAGGATCGGCCAGCATACGCTGAGTGTGACCGGCCTGGCCTTCGCCCAACCTCCTCTCCTGGCCATGGGCCTGGCCGATGGCACGATCCGCCTGCTCGACGTGCCTTCGCTACGGGAGCGGAGCGTCCTGTATGGACACACTGGGGCGGTGCGTGCGCTCGCGATCTCCGGGGAGACGCTGGTTTCCGCCGGCGACGATCGGACCGTCCGGCTGTGGAAATTGCCCGGTGGAACCCTCCAGAAGGTTCTACGGGGGCATACGGCCGAGGTGACCGGCGTGGCCGTTTCCCCCGATCGTCTATGGATCGCCTCTGGATCCAAAGACGGCACGATTCGGCTCTGGGAGATGGCCACCGGACGGGAAGCGCAGAAGATTTATGTTTCTGGAGAAGTATACGACCTGGCCTTTTTGCCCGATGGAACGAACCCAGGTTCGCCCCTACTGGCCTCGGCCTCAGAGGCGGGGGTACACCTGTGGGATGGGGTTTCCGGCCGGCTGGTGGAGGAAATACGTCGGGATGTTATCGCTCAGGCGGTAGCCTTTTCGCCCGACGGCGGGCTCCTGGCCTGGGGCAGCAGCGGTCAGATCGAGATATGGGACATGGCCGCGGGCCAGGTGCTTCGGACGATGCTTCGGCCGGCCAACCCGTTGGAACTGGCCTTTTCCCCCGATGGGACGGTGCTGGCCTCGGGCTGGCAGGACGGTTTAACCGTGCTTGGGGAGACCCGGACGGGGATGGAGTTGGCCAGCCTGGTCGGCTTCCCCTATGGAATCCCTCTGGAAGTGGCTATCTTCCGCCCGGTGCCCGCCTTTTCCCCGGACGGCACCCTTCTGGCCATCGGCTCCTGGGACGGGACGGTACGGCTGTGGGGGCTTTACCGATAAGGGGGCGCAGGTGGAGCGGGAAGGAAACTGTGTCCGTGTCGGGCAAGTGGGCAAGGCGTTGCCATGGCGCGCCAACGTCCTCCGCAAAGGAGCGCACCTGGCAGGCACGTGTCTGTGTCAGTTTGGTAGGTGCGGGTTTGTTGAATGTTAACAAATTAACCGGATCGTAAGCCGACATAGCGTAGCAGACCATCTGAACCCTTTGCTTCGCCTACACCCGCCTTCCCACCGCCGGCCGGCGCAGGCCGGCCGCTAGGCGGGGGGGGACCTCCC
>Ga0078972_1002580_pt1 | contig 59269 bp, 47 predicted proteins | sample YelNatPaOPGAMG01_FD_67568 | JGI IMG/M metagenome (GOLD analysis project Ga0078972, IMG submission 67568) | Hot spring thermophilic microbial communities from Obsidian Pool, Yellowstone National Park, USA - OP-RAMG-01 (SPADES assembly) (version 2) | ecosystem: Environmental > Aquatic > Thermal...
AACATCGTATGCACACCACGAACTGGGGTGTACGCATCACAGAGTGGAGATGGAAAAGTGCCAGAAGAGTCCTGAGGATATAAAAAAATACGGAGCGCTGATGGAGGGGCAAATGGAAAGGAGGGCGAAATTCAGAGGATTGCTTGCATTAGTAAGTACAGTCAATGATGGCAAGAAACGGATGGAATTCGTGAACAGAGACTTTCACGCAGTGATCAATGTAAGATGTGCGGTAATGGAGAAAAGGCCTCCAGACTGGACACGAAGGAACTTTGTTGGACAACATCTCAAAATTGAACTATATAAGAAAAAGCTGGAAGCAGTAGTGGGTGGCCGGTCCAAAAAACTGGGAGGCGTCTGCACATCAGGTGGAGACGATTTGTCTAAGGCGCGTTCGCCGCCACTGCTGAACACCGTCGGCGTCGTTCGACTTATGCAAAGAGTTTGGTATCGGTATCGGTGTCGGTGCGGTGTGCGTTTCAGTTGCTGCCCTGCGCTTTCGAGCATCAGCTTATATAACTCTGTGCACACGTGAACTGCCAATGGCTGAGACTTGCTCATTTCGCGGATACTTGAAGGGCCATGGAAACTGGGTAACGGCACTCGCCACGCCTCCGGACTCCGTAGACACACTGGTTTCGGTTTCTCGCGATAAGACCCTGATCTGGTGGGAACTCACCGGCGAGGAGGGCGACTACGGGCGCCCGCGGAAGGCCCTACACGGCCATAACCACTTCATAAGCGATGTGTGTCTCAGCTCAGATGGCCAGTTTGCGTTGACGTCTTCTTGGGACAAGGAGTTGCGGCTCTGGGATCTGCAGCTTGGTGAGTCGGTCCGACGTTTCGTCGGGCACCGCAAAGATGTGCTCTCTGTGGCGTTCAGCCCGGACAACCGCCAAATAGTTTCGGCTTCACGAGATCGCACGATAAAGATGTGGAACATTTTGGGCCAGTGCAAGTATGAGATCGTGGAAGACTCGCATACCGCATGGATTAGTTGCGTGCGGCTATCGCCGTCTCCGGCGGTTCCGTGTTTTGTTTCGTGCGGCTGGGATAAGCTGGTGAAGGTCTGGGATCTGGCCACCTGCCAGTTAAAGTTTAATCTGGTCGGTCATACTGGCTACCTCAACTGCGTCACCATCTCACCAGACGGAAGTTTGTGCGCCAGCGGCGGACGTGACGGCTCGGTGATGCTCTGGGACCTACAGCAGGGGCAGCACCTGCACACACTCGAGGGAACCGAGGAGATCTATGCGCTCTGCTTCTCTCCGAGCCGCTACTGGCTATGTGCTGCAACTAGCAGCTCCGTGAAGATCTGGGATCTCGAAACCAAGTCCGTGGTGGAGAACCTGCGTGATGAATCGTTCTTCGGCCCAAAGACGGCCCAAGCGCCACCGTGTATCTGCATGGCGTGGTCTTCGGATGGTGCAACGCTGTTCTGTGGACACACCGATAATCTCATTCGCGTTTGGGCTGTCATCTAGAGGAATGCGTATCGACGGATGGGTGTACCGTGCACGAGAGGCGGCGCTGATGGCATTCACACGACCGCGGGTGCGAGCATAGCAGCCGTTCTGACGACGACATGCGAGGGCTGACGCCCAGCATGACAGCCTGCTCAAGCACGGGCCGCTAGGAGCATGGAGCATTCGCCGGCCGGCCTTGTAACTTAGAGGCACCGGACAAGCCGATGCTTAGCGACGACTGCGGTCGAAAAGCGTGAAACCGCGTGAGTTCTGTGCCATGAGTGCGTGACGCTTTGATGGAGTAGCTTCGAGTAGCGACTCGTCACTATGAGAAAGAGGTGATCATCACATCATGGCGCGTTGGTGTTCCCTGGTTGTACGGAATGTGGATACTGTCTGGGGTCCGGCGCAGCGAGTTGCCACTTGAGCGTCTCGATATTGCTCCTTTGGAGCGCGCACGCAAGCAGCCTACGAGAACGTTCGTTTGACGTATTTGTCTTCCGTATCAGCGCTGCTGCTTCACTGGAAAGCGATCGGTTCGCTTTGGTGTAACGAAGCGAGTGATGCACGAGCTCTGAACGCCCGACGGAACGAGGCTGTTGTGCGAACGCTGGCGGCGCCTGTGCGTCGCATGTCGGCTAACCAGGAGAACACCCATCGTGGAGCGCTTCTTCTTCTTCTTTTGCGCATGCGTTTCATTCATGTATGTCAAGGTACGCTGTGTCTGTTCAAGTGCACGGATTGTGCTTGTCGTGGAGTATGGCGTAACCGGGTCTTCAGCGTCAGCAGCACGACGCACGAGTATTAGATTTTTGTTTTGTTATCAGCTTGCGGGGAAGGTGATGAATAGCACGGCACCCTTACAGGAAGCATCATCCTGAGCAAGCACTGGTGCCAAGGAATGCAAGTCTTCAGTTCCACGTAAACGGAAATGTTTTACTGGTTCCGCGGACGGAGCGCGAGTCACCCGAGAGATCTGACTGTATCTAGCGCGGAGCATAACACTCAAGTGGCGCCTGCCCACTGGTCGTTGCTGAAGCTTCCTCTCAATTCGTGACTTGTTCTTCGCTGCAACCGCCACCGCCGCGGCATAGCGCACGCAGCGATCCCGCACCATAGGTAATGTAACTTGGAAGTCGGGGATTTGATGGATACCTCACCGTGCACTGAAAAAAAACACACAAAAAAAGTCAGAAAAGAAAAAGCGCACCATCGGAGAACGCCGGCCTAAGCAAACGTCTCGTCCGTGGAAGCGAAATCGATCCCGCACCAGCGTCCATCTGCTGCGAGATTGAGATGTCCGTTATAGCCAGATTCGTGTCCCAGCCCAGTGCGTCGTTTCGCGCCTAAATCGCCACCAGAGGCGCGAAACGACGCACTGCATCCGGATGCCGCACTGCGGCCTGTACGGCTGACGGTGCGTTGCGCACGTTGCGCGCGTTGCAGCTACGAAACGTTGGCAGTGTCCGTTTGGAAACAGCGTTCCTGGACGTACGTAGCTCGCTAGCTCGCTAGCAAGCAAGGTATATTTTCTCAAGCGGTTGAATACACTCCCTGAATCCAGGGAGTCGCACGCTTCAAGCGACAGGTCGCTGCTACAGGTGCGGACACTACTGAGCTGCGCACCGTGGACACGTCTGCGTTGCGCTAGCGTGGCCTCTACTCGTCAAAGAAACCCCCATGGGTGCCTCGTCGGATATGGTTACGGATAGGAGCACAGTCACTGCTACGGAAGCGGAGGTTGGTCGTCAGGGTCGGGCGGGGCGGGCGCTCTTCGTTGCTGGGTCACCTCCGGTGTACAGCACGTTTCACCACAACGGTGGTGCGGTGTCCATTGTAAGCGCACCGACCGGGAGTCGCGGCCTTTCGACAACGATAGCGGCCTCGTCGAGCGGCGCTTACCCCACAGCGAGTCCGTTTACGCCAACAGCGTCGCCGAGTGCGGGCACAGAGGGGCTTGGGCGCCCGTCGTCGGCGCCTGCGGGCGCCAGCGTCCTGAATGGAAGTTTTTTTGGGCGCTCTGTGGGCTTTAAGCTGCCTACGAATAAACAGAGCGCGATTTCGTCGGCGCGGGGAGGCAGCGGTGCCATCAGCGATAGCAATGCCGTCAACGGTATGCTGGCGCTGGACGTCAAGGAGGGAAGCCGAGTCTCACCGCCGCGACGCGGCTCGACGACAGACGCCAGAAGTTGCCTGGAGTGTCCGTCAGACTGGACTGTAAGCGAGCTCGCCGCGCGGCTTGTCTCGGAACCTGATGGATGCAAAGCGACGGAGTGTGCCTGGAGTCCGCAGGTATCGGGTAGCATACCGCCGCGCTCGCCAGCGGCCTATCGGCATACGCAGACAGGCGCTGTTCCAGAACGAGGCCGAGACCATCCAGCAGGCACGAACCTGCTGGACTCGCATCGGATGTCGAGTCCTGGTATCGACCCGTCGCAGGAGTTGATATCCGTCGACAGCGACTGGATACCTGCTTCTGCTTCCTATTCAGCTGTTAGCGTGATGTCATTCTCGCCGAGCGGCAACGAGGTGGCCCGAATGGATCTGGGCCGCTCGTCCCCGTTCCGAGGGCTCTCGTTCGATGATCTGAGTATTATTGAGCGTTCACCGCGCAAAGAACGTTTAGCGCAAATGCTGCTGTCCACACGTGGCAACAACGTGCGACGTTTCTCGCGTTCACCGCTCGGCGCGACGCCCCTGTTTAGCACCAATCCCGGGTCTCTAGCCGATGCCTCGGCGAGCGAAGACACGCGTTCGTGTCGCGTCTGTGGTGGACGACGCATACGGCCTTGTTTCGACTGCAACGGACGTGGTCAATTTCAGCGCATTGAAGTCCAAAACCATGTTGTAGGCGGTGAAACGTGTCGCGCATGCCGCGGCACAGGTATGATCGACTGCCCCGCCTGTGCTCGAGAGTTGTATAGAAAAGCGCGTGCAGCAGCCGAAATCAAGCTTGAAACCGCCACCCGTGATCAAGCGGCACCAGTCTCGCTGCCCGCTGCATTGACATCACGACAACATGAACCAGCGGCTGCCACGCCTCATGCCATGGGAACGGAAACCGCGTCGGCGCACAGCGTGCAGGATTCGCTTGCCGCTGCCGCGACAGAGCATGTGGTATCCAGCGTCTCTGCGAATGCTGAATGGGAACCCCAAACCTCAAACGTTGCGGTTGGAAAGCTGACAACATGTACAACAGACGGCCATGGTCTGATTCCGCTCTCCTCGTGACTCGCTGGCCAGGCGTTGAGACATCTCCGCATGCTCACTGCGTATCATACGGACCAGTGATACAGTGCAAGCACGCTGGCGCTACATACCTTTCACAGGGCAGCAGGCTGAAATGGACAACGTATCCTACGCAAGACAATCGAGTTTACAGTGGTTCCTCTGGGTGGCTCGTAGTACGAGAAGCCTCCGCTCGCCATGAGCTATGAGCGCGCGTTCACGCGGCGAGCACGTCCTCCTCCTCCTCCTCCTCCATGCACACAGGTCCGCCGCAGCCCTGTGCTCAATCATCCCCATATCCATGAGCGCTGGCGACGAGGCACCTCCTATCTCATTGGAAATCGCTACGAGTCGCTTTGCAGACAGTTTGCGTCACGAGCTGCACAGGAGCGATCGCGTGCGTCGGTCGCACGACGCATCTCATCTACCGACCGTACGGATAATTGTGTGTCGATACAGTCCCACGAATGTATCGTTTTGTGTTCTAGTCATGTAAAGATTACGCGAAACATCGTGAGCGCACTGATCAGTGGCGTTGCCGGTGCTTATTCCAACCAGAGCATCGGCTCTAGCGTGACATTCGGCGTCGCCTGTTCCAGCAGCGCCTGTGAGGCAGATCCCGGGATACCGCTTCGATCGCAGGCGAGCAGCGTCGCCAGGACTTCGACATGATCCGAGGCGCTCGGCTGCGATGGTGTTGTCGAGCGCTGCGTCAGCAGTTGCAGACGCAATCCCTCGAGGCGGGCAGCCGCGGTTTCCCGCCAGCCTGCGCGCAAGCCCGCCGCTAGAAACTCGGACGTGCGCAAAAACTGCAACAGACGCCCGACGCAAATCACCGGGATGGAAGGCATCGCTTGTTCCGATGCCGATTGCGCTGACGCGTTTCCGTTGCCAGCGGCTGGAGTGTGGACAGGGAGCTCCAGCGGTGCCTGGGAAAACGCGGCCGCCAGATGGCGACCGAGCGCGTGCCCGGCGCGATACAGCGCTCGCTGGGCGATGCGGTTCCCGGTTGGCGCCCGCATGTTCGCGCCAGCCTGCTCGGCAACTAGGTAGCCGAACTCTACCATCCGGCAGCGAGGCAGTGGTCCGCGATACAGGCAATGCAGCAGCGTTTCCAGATCTGCGCACGCAAAATGTGTCAAGGCGAGCGCGAGCAGTTCATCGGCAGCTGCCTTGCAGGCCGCACGATCCCACGGCTCACTCGAGCACTCAAAGCGCATGCCGTCGAGGGCACACAGCGCATACCGCAGCGCATCCAGACCGAGTACAAAGGGGGAACCCTCGTCTCCAAGTAGTGGACCATAGCCTCCGATTCGAATATCTAGGCCACCGGCGATGTCAGCGGAGACACGAAGATCCTTGCGCATGCGCGGATCGGCGATCAAGCGACACAGACAGCCGCGCTCGCTGGAAAGCAGCAGTAGCGCGATACCTTGGCGCGATGCGACTGGGTCAGCGAGCGCACTGTGGCCGCGGATGGTGCCTCCGCTGCCTGCGAGCATGCTCAGCGGTGACGGCCGCAGCACGCTGATAAGCGGGAGGTTCACTTCATCCCAGCAGACGACCGTTACAGGGCAATGAAAGCGCCACTCGAGACGCTCGGCTACTGCACGTTGATCCGCGCTTGATCGTAGACTATCGATGACGAGGCCAATCCCAGCGAGGCGATAGTCCGCAGCGATCGCTCGTCGTCGTCGTGATTTGCGTCCACAACGCTGAGCGATTTGGCAGAGCACACTGCCCAGGTTGAACGCGTCGAAGGTGTCGTGCCAGTCGCCATCCAAGCTCGCATCATTAGCAGGCCCCAGATGCGAGCCCTCTCTATCGCTTGCCTGCAGACAGCAACGAATCCAGTCCGAAAGACGGCGCTGATAGGCTTGCATCGTACCATCCCGGTGGTGCAGCGGTGCCTGCCCGGAGCCAGTGCGACTGCAACAGCACGCCCGCGGCTCCATGCCGCCGTCGCCGTCGCCGTCGCCGCTGCTGTTTGTTGTCACCGTGCAGCTGCGACTCGGGGAAACGCGACGGCACCGTGTGCGATAAATGTTTGCTAACGCATACGCTTCTAGCAAAAGTATTTCCACTGCCTGGAGCAGGCGTTCCATCGGCGTTGCGTCCTGTTGTCGCTTTTGTTCTGAACTGAACGACAAAGCTTTTTCAGTGAACTGGGCCAAGAAGCGACATGCTGGCATATGCAGCCTCGGCGTGCTCGCGTGCGCCGGCGCTTCGGATATCTCAGCCACACCTGGGCGCGTAGGGTATTCCTCATTCGCACTAGACTCGGCGACTGCACCCAGCTGGGGTTCGCCAGCCTCGTCGCCGCCTAAGAGGTCATCGTGTGCGTCCGCACCAAACGAAGATGACGTAACTGCAGTTAATGGATTCGCGAGTAGCGCCGACGATGCCGTCATGTACGGTACTACGAGCAGGTCGACGTCGTCGACGTCGAAATTCGCGTCCACCGGCTCCAGGAAATCCGTTCCCTCGCCAGCAACCGATTCGAACCAATGCGGTTCGGTGTCCTGCACACGACTTGCAATGGCATCGTTCCCGCGTTTCCGGTGCTGGCCAGTCCCGGTTGTCGCCAGAAATCCATCCGATTGCGTTGGCGCTTGTGTTCGGCGTTGGTTCGCTGATTCACTAGATGGGCGCTCCTCGAGCGGCCCTGTACTTGGCGAGGACGGAATCGTGCACGTCGACGAAGACGAGGCCTTGGTCGGCCTCCCGCAGCAATCGAGACCGCGAGCGACCCTAGCAGGCTCCGATGCCGGCGGCGGTGTTGCGTAACTGCAGAAGCTGCGCACGCCATCCTGAGGTAGCGTGCTCGACAACCCTGTCGCAACGTTGCCAAGCTCTTCGTATGCCTCGTACTGGTCCAGCTCCCGCGGTAGCGATACTTGCTCATAGAACCAGGGATGCGTCACGCTATCCGGGTTTTCAAGCTGCACATAAAACGAGTCACCCCGGGATTGCATCGCGCACGACGGGTATCTCGAGCTGCTGTTACGACCTACAGTCCGACCGGAACGCTGACTCGCGCAGGCGCCAGCGACTCCAGCGCCGATCCCTGGTCCAGTGCTGCAGGAACAACGCGCGTGCTGCTCCCGCAGTGCGAGCGTTCCCTTCGTGCTTTTCCCCCCGGAACCAGGGTCCACACCAGTTTCGCGGCTATGTGCACAGTTACAACGCAGCGCGTCTGTAACGTCTACGAGCGCCACATGACACTCGCGGCCGCGTATCGCCAAGCCCAGCACCACGACGCACGTGTCAGTTTTCCCTCCTAATTCGTCATCATCCCTGCCCACTTGATTTCGCAGCCCCGGTGCTTTCTTCGTCATAATAAGCACAAGCAACCTAGAAATAACGAATAACGGCTCTCTTACAGGCACCGTCACGAGTTGTATGGCACCACTTGTCGAGGCGGTACCTGCGCAGCGCGCCCGCCATACCACTCCCACTCGACGACCGTACCAGCGCACGACGGTGCCATCGGCCAGCCCGTACCGTTCACCGTATCGAAGCTATTCATATCCATTCAAACCGGCGGCTAACGTTCCTATGCATCCCAGCGCTTCATATCTCTGCAAGTGTCAGTTTTAGCGACCGGTTGTCACAAGCAGAAATTATGCAAAGCGCCTCTGGCGTCATGAAGATGCAGCGGCGGCGGTGGTAATGCATGCACGCATCTGCGTGTCCGCTACGTGTGCAGCGCATCGCGATGCGTGCGATCGGAGACGCAGGCGCGCGCGCCCCGTGCGGATCGGTGCGAAGGGTCGCGATCTGGCGACGCACAGCATCGCCGCTGCGCTGCGCGTTTGCATCGGGTGCTGATCCTCGAGCCGACGCCCTCTGTGGTATAGAAAAGCTGTTCTTGCTCAATGAAGTATCTGCTCCAGCGGCTAAGTTCCCAAGGCGGATGATTAGGTTAGGTACTAGGCACACACGACAGGACGTACGAAACGACCAGAATATCCGAGAAGAAGTATAGGTAATGGAACTTGGAGGTAGGGCGTTTGATAGATACTCCACCTCGCACTGAAAAAATAACACAATAAAGTTTGAAAAGAAAAATGCGCATCATCGGAGAACGCTGGCACAAGTAAACGTTTTGTCCATGAAAAACATCCGGTGCTGATGCGCGTCGCCACGTGCGCCAATGCATGCATGCGGGCGCCGCGGGAGGCTCTCGCCAGGCTCGGGAGCGCGCCCCCATGTGTCGGGTGTTGGCGCTGATCGGATCGAGTCACCGGCGTATGCGTGGGTGCGTGCGTGTGCGTGTCTGTATGTGGATGAGTATGGAGGTTGCAGATGGTGCCGCTTGCTGCCGATGAAGCATTCGCTGGAATATCCTTGTGGCGTCGTTGCAGCTGACGTGTTATTTTCGCTACTTATCAGTTAGCGCACGGCAGCGTAGAACGTGGTCATTTTGGCGTTCGAGAGCCCGCTCGAAGCGGTGTACAGGAAGCGCAGTTGAGCTTGTGAGACGGGAACGTCTATGTTAGTCCAATGTTGCTGACCTGGTTGTCGTTCTGGATGCGGTTGTGCTGTGCGGGAAGCGCTTCGTGCCATTGCCGGCTCATCCCGAATTCGGCTGGGACCGGTGCGTGGTACGTGGATGTATGCTTTGCATGCCATCAAGACTGAAGGATTTCGCACTTGCCATCTCCTGTCGAGGCTTTTTTAGGTCGTCTGCAACCAGCTGAACGTTGACTGTGTGTAGGCGTCTCAGCGCGGATGGTTTTTTTTGATCCGTTATGCGCAATCTCATGGCCAAGTTGTTCGGGCGCTGGGCAGGCGCCGACACATCAGCGTGTCCAGCATGGGGACAGGCGCCTGGAGCAGGTTCGCCATCCGATTGGTCACCCGTTGGACTGCTGCACCCTATGGTTTCTACAGGAAGATGAATCCAGGGCTGAATGAACGTAGAGTCCATCGAAGCTGACCAGCGGTCTCTCGCCCGACTGCAGACTCCAATCCTGTATCCGAAGATAATATCTGGATCGATGCAGCGATCTTGCAGCCTCGGAAAACTCAGCGCAGACCGTGAACACTCGCGGTATACCTGCATTGCCCCGCAGCAGCATGCGCATCCCGCGCTCGGGCAGTGCAAATGAAGTAGACTCGGTATTCAGTGGGAACATGGTTGTCGCCAGACGTTTGTGCAACGCCGCCCGTATGCATACCTGGACGGTAGGATTGCCCGAGCAGTTTCCGTCGCAGGAAGCGTGCGAGGCATACGTGCAGCGTGGCTGGACAGGGTCCCGGGCGGGCGGCCTCTGCTGCAGGGTGAGTCTGGAACGACGCTTCTCGTAACGCTCAAGCGCATCGTGCTGTCGATTCGCGTCAGGGATCAGACGATCGCATGAAGCATATGAACAGTGGGAGTCTTGGAAGCGTTTGTGGGCGCACGACCTCCGAATTGAGCCCTGCTGCTGCTATCCTTTGTATTGAACGCTGTACTGTCCGGGATTTCAGGCCTTTTTCGTGCGCCGCGTCATGTGCTGGGTGTAGCCGTGCGCGACGCGTACGCGGCGGTCCTGACGCGCTGCAGCACTACGAGGTTAGAGGCGCTCGACTTTATTGTGTTTCACTTTCGCTGCGTCGATGCGAATGGTACTGCGCATTGCGTAGGAGGAGATCGAATTCACGATGCAGTGTACCGTATAGATTGTGGACGCATCGCCTATAGGATATATATACTTGTCTGAGCAATGCACGGAGGACCGCATTCTTCATTTAGGTCAGTCATACCATACTAGTCAGATTGATGAGGAACACTGAAAGAAACAAGTAGATGCGCTCTGTGTCAGAAATTGGTATTCTTAAAGATCGCTTGAAGTCGATAGTAGAAAACGACCTGTTCAGCAAGTCATGAAGAGCAAAAGCGACAATAATAGCCATCATGGGCGTCTCTGTTTCTCAACTGCTCTTTCGTGCCGTCCTGTAAACACTGGGATACAGTCGCAAAAAGCGAGTCCAGTTACATGTACGACCATCTTCCACCGAAATCGCAACTAGCACAGAGTCTCTGGAACTCAGCGATCGGTACGAGGCACCGCATCGTCTGTTTGTTTCTCCAGTGGATGAGACTTGTTTCGGAAGGCACGGTCGGAGTGTATAACGATATTCCCGGAGAAGGGAGCCCGTTGTACGTACGATCCAAGTCGAAGAGAACGACCACATCATCATTTGTTCTGGATGGAGTGGATTCATGTGTTGGCATCCGTTTCACTCGAACAGGAGGCGCATACAACAGCATCAATCGCTTTGCTGAATGATTGAAGACGTTTCCCTGACACCTGGCGAGGTCCTTCTATTCGACAACGTGGCACTTCACCATTCCCTTTGCAGTCGAGCTTTTTTCGATTCTATCTGGCAGAACTGCTTTTCATTCCTCCGTACGCTGCATGATTCAATCGCATCGAATAAGTGTTTTTTCTATCGTGAAACATAGTGATCGCTCCAGTGGGCGAATCCCTGAAGAGTGTTTACCACGGTGACAAAATGAGGAACGTTTCGTCTTTCTTCGGCAAGCCCTTCTCGCTCGGGGAAGGTCCTCACCTAATGCCATAAACAAGTGCGTTCGTTTTTGAAGGACAAAAACCCAAGGGAAAGGCATGCTCATGTTAGTCAGGGATCCTGGCGGGTCGATGTCGCGGGCTACCAGGAAAAACGACAAAATTCTCTTCTCGCCTACCATCGAGCGAAGATGCGCAAGTATCCGAGAAGAATAGGGGATATAGGCAATGAAACGTACTTGCCCGAAAGTATGACGACGAGACTGCAGTGGCACAGAGGGCACGAATTCGAGGACTCCTTTCATCGGCGAGTTCCACCAGCGGCAATAAACGCATGGAGTTCGTGAACCGAGACTTTAACACCGCCATCAATATCAGACGATGTGTGGTACTGAAAATTAGGACCGACCGGCTGACGAGAGCGAATCTCCTGGGCTAGCCCCTCAGATTCGAAGCGCACACGGTGAAGCTGCAGCCGAGAGCAGGCGACCGGTTCGAAAAGGCTGGTGACGCGTCTGCGTATCGGTAGATACATGCGCATTCAATATTTGTACAGCTTTGTGCTTTTTTAGGACGATCTGAACAATTAGATATCCTAAATGGGCCGCAAAGCATCCATTGCGAGTGATGGAAACAGCATCAGCGACAAAACTACATCTAATGATTTCTAAATAGATCTTATCAAACTAAACGAACAAAACGATCCTAGGCCTCATCAGGTTCCTAGATGCATCATGGACGCCCCCCGCCACGCGCAATCTTTCCCGCGTTTTTCCGCTTCGCATTGGAGCTGCAGAGACGGCACCGAGTACTTGCACAGAGGAAGCCATGTCACTCTCCGTGCAGCGCATCCACGAGCTATGGTTAGAGGAGTTGCAGGGATTGGGCACCGCCCCGGACCATCCTACAGAACCGGTAAAATTCTTGCACAGCATCCAACTCCCTAATCGAGCGACGATTCCGCGCCTGGTCTGCCGCAACGGGCGCTGGCTGCTGCTTAGTCAGGAGAGGCAGCGTCTGCAGCTATTGGCCGGAACTCTTGTTCGCATTCGAGGTATGGTGCAGCACCACGGTGAAGAACAATACTGCCCTTGGGGCACCGTCAACAAGTACACCACGACGTTTTCCTGTGGTTTCGCCCCAGAACTGGGGCCACTCGAAACCGTGACGCATGACCAGCTCGCGTCCGAGACGCCTGAAACACACTGCTGGGTGGCGCGACACCCGCTTTTTCTCGAGCCCGTGCCGGGCGATCGCTTCTATTCGTTCGACGAGTTTCTGGTCAGTTCGTCAAAGGGCGTCGGCGACGAGGCGGCACTCATCGACATTCTCGCAGATGATACTGCTAACAGCAACGAAAGCGGTAATGAAAGCGTTGAGCGCACCGAATGTCGTCAGTGCCCAAATGCGACACAAGGAGGCCAAGTGCAGTTCAGCAGCAACGGCTGCAGTCGCGCTAGCGGCATGCCGAGTGAGGCGACGACCGTGGCGGCCCAGAGTAGGCAGGCCGCGTCCGTTGTCGTGTACACATATGGCAACATGTCTGAGCACTCCAAGCTGAATGAGATCGTGGAGGCCATTGGTTTCTTGGAACTCCGCGACGGTTCCCAGCTTTCCGGATGCCTGGATGATCGTCACGATACTGCAGACTCGGACATTTGCACTGACATAGAGCAGCAGCTCGTTGTTCACGCGCTTCGAGTCGAATCCGCGGCTCGAGTACGTGTCGAAACGGGTGACGGATCCACGATGAACCAGACAGCTGTGTCCCGTGTTGACGAAGGAAAACTCGCAGATCCGTACTGGCGCCTGCAGTCCTTCTTGAACAAGTTCCTCTTCCGTGATCGTGATCATCTCGCGGCGTCGTATCTTGTCTATACCTTGATCGGATCGCGAGGACCCCGACCAGCCACACGAATTGTGCTCCAACTGAGCTTGCCGCGAGACACGGACTCCATAGCGGCAAAGCGCTTCGCTCGGCGCCTGTATCGCGTGCTGGCGATGCTGAACGTATGCTGCCAACGTCTACGCGTCTCGGTGGCGGCACTCAATGGGAGCTCCTGGACGCCGCACCAGCGTGCCGGGGAAGACCGACTGGAGCCTACGGTGTTGCAATTGCCCCGCGAAGCTGCCTTGGTCGTTGATGAAACCTATCTCGAGTCCAGCGGTGGAAGCTTGAACCAAACAGGTGTACAGAATATGCGAACACTCGCTGATGTACTCGGTAGCGGGACCATTCGGTATCCCTACGCTTACACGGAGGGGCTGCTTTTCGAGGTTGACTGGTCCATAGTCCTGCTTACGATTGGACGCGGCCTGGTTCCTCAGGCTATGCTGCACGCTGCGCACACCATCAAGCGTGTGCAGCTGGATGCATCCGTCTTGGATGCAGACGACGCCGGGCTCGAGAGCAATGCGCATTCGCTGCGCGACCTGCTCCCAGTGTCGGATATTGTTGCGTCCCGCGAGGCGCTGGCGTGCATACGGCATCGTGCATGGCCGACTATTCCCGATGATGTGGCTTCTTTCATCGAGAGCGATTTCGTCCGTTTGCGCCAAGAAGCGAGAACCCGATGCCTGCAAAACATTGATGGTCCGGCAGCACCAGACGCCGAAGCCCTCGACACCATGCTGCGCCTGGCTATCTTGGAGTCTCGAGCCCGCGGGGAGCACCAAGTCTCTAGGGAGCGTTGGGAACAGATCAGGGCTATTGAGCAGGAGCGACACCAACGTGTTTCTGGCTCATAAGTCTGGACCTCGGCAGGTCTTTGCTGGGTAGCACGTGGTGCAAGGCGTCCGCTGTCAGGCCTGCGGCGGAATGGAGCGCGGACCCAGTCCGTAGCATACCAGAGGACTTTTGAACGGCTGGCCGTAAGCAGCACATGATGCGCATCCCGTCATTCCCTGCAAGGTCAAGGTTTTCATCGTTCAGAATCAGGGACGCCAACCAGATTCCGCCCGAGCAGGCACAGCATCCATGATGGAGGCAGATGCGAGTGGCGGCGAGACGTCGAGAGCAATGCGCTACCATGCGTTGGTGCTTGGACAGCCACGTGGTGCGTTCCTCTCAAGACACTGGATGCGCCTTGCATACGGGTATGCCTGGAGCAGCTACCTAATCCCCAGATGTGGTCGACCGGCGATCAGTCGTTTTCATAGAGCCTTCAGGTCGATGCCGCGCTTCTCAGAGACAGAAATGGGCGAAGGGCACCAGAACGCGTCCGGATGCCGGCACCTCGCTTGCCGCTGCCAGGTCTTGGATGCTGCTCACAGCATAGCGCATGCTCGGGTCTTTTCAGACGATACAGCGTCGACACTCCCACTTCCATATCCGTTTACAGAAGCACATAGCCGGCCTTGATGACCAAAGTTCGATTCTCTGCACACCGCGGCGTCCTTGGGGAACCTTTCGCACAAGTGCCGCTGATGGCAGTGCGATTCTCGCAGACGCCAATCCCGGTGTGCACAAGTCTGCACTAGCCACGACGCCTAGTCGTTCGATAGAGAACTGTGTTCGATTCAAGAGCCGCACTGAACTGCTTGCTCTGTTCCTGAATTTCAATATTTTTCCGGACTTGAGATATCCAGCCTCGAGCATCGATGTGCAGCGATAACGGATGACGGATTCATACATGGGTTAAGGATCCTCGGTCGTTTTTTTCTCAAGTGGCTGCTTCGACGCTCTGCCGCCGGCATTCCTTCCATCATCGGTATCGAGATGATTCGCCAAGGCCTCGAGCAAGTCTTCATAAAGTAACCGATATCGTGAACCAAATGAGGTATACAAGCCTCCACGCTTCTCCTTTGCTTACTTTTGGCGTGTTCAAAGCACACAAGCTTCAAGATTCGGACCTCTTTATTCCAGTACAATGCATGGGCATAACAACTCGCAAGGATGGATTGACGAGCGAACATACTCGATGCCGCCGCCTGACGTCCTGGTCACAAGCTCAGGCCGGCGCCTCGTCGATCTTGCCCAGCCAACGAATCGATTCTGTCCGATACATACATGCACCTCTCTATATGGCCATTTACGAAACGGTATCCAACATGGCGTGATCCCTCCTCGGGAATCTGCTCCAAGAGGCTTCAGTCTGTCATGGTTGCAGGGTAAGGAGTCATGTACTCGAACTTCTATCATTGCAGCGATCGCTTCCACCGGAGCTTGCATCATCGTTTTACGCAAAGAGAGCGTGTACGGACCCAGGTTTCTCGACTTGATCTTCAGGCCGGAATTCGCTTTCAATAGTTGTTCTATCATGGAAAAATTCGCGTTCCACAAATCCTCCGTCGAATGGGAGGGCGCGCTTCTGCGCATCCAGCCGATAGAGTACTCGCTAACGAGTTCACCTAGAAAGAGCCCGAGATCGTAGGGTACGACACTGGGCGCGAAAACGGAGGAAGGCGTCGTGCAGCGCCTTTCGTATGACACGGAAACGAGACCCAAACTTTGCCTCGTAAATTCGTGTTAGCTAGGCGGGATCCGTCCCATTAAAGTCAGACTTGGATGTTTGAAGAAACGAGTAGGTGAGCGTGTGAGCGCTGGTCCAATAGCATGCGTTCGCTTCGCGCTGCCGCAGGCAGTAGGTCTGTCTGCGCAACTCGCAGGCTCCCAGAATGACAATAAATCCCGACCCTGTGCCGAATAAGGCACGCCTCCAGCCGACACCCTCTATAGTATGAGAGAGCCGCTCTGCCTCCGTGCCACACCTGCACCGGCGATAAAAGCGCTACGGTGGATACTACCGGCAGGTACTCGGCCTCAGAGCAGCACCTATAAAGCGACCAGTACACCCGCAAGCAGGTCCAAGTCAACGCTCTTGAAAATAGAGCGAAGCATCATGAGCGCGCTCAGTGCTTTCGATGTCCATCCCGCACAATCTGGGATCTATGGTTCATAGGAACGTTGAATCAAAATAGAACAAAAAGACTAAAACTGCCCACGATGAACGCTCCGATCTCGTCGGAGGCACGGCCGGGTGTCGTGCCGCGAGGTGCGTGCTCGCGGCGCCGCGCCGTGCGCTCGCGGCTCGACGCGGCCTGGATCTGCAGCTGCTAGATTCGCGGAAGACTTTGCACTGTAGGCGTGTGCAGCCGCAGGGAGTTGTGTGTGTGCTTGTGTCTGCGCGTGCGAACACCTTCTTGTTCAGACTTTGACACTTACTTAGCTTGAGCGTTTTCCAGCATGCTAGGCTTTGTATCCGGAACTGCTTCCTTGACGAAGAAACGAGGCGGCCGCTCGGCGCAAGCCTGCGGGTCGGCGGTGACGCGTCTGCGGCTGCAAGCGGGTGAGCCGCAGCCAGTTTTGGCGAAGGGCCGTCTACCCAGTGTGACAGCGTTTGCTGCTGCGGTGCTGCTGGCGGCAGCGACTCACAGCGCAGTTCTAGAGCCGGTGCAAGCGCTCACTGCTCAGGACGTGCGGCAGCTCTCGTACGAGCAGGTGAAAGGAACGGGCCTTGCCAATCGCTGCCCCGAGGTGGTTTCATCGAAGGGCAAGATATCCCTTGACAAGACTAAGAAGTACAAGGTTGTGGATTTGTGCCTGGAACCGAAGCAGTTTCTAGTGGAGGAGGAGGTCGGCCGGCGACGTGGCGAGAGCAAGCGCGAGTTTGTGGACACCAAGCTGATGACGCGAGCAACCTACACGCTTGCGAATATCGAAGGGGAACTGGTCAATGAGAACGGAACCTGGAAGTTTATCGAGAAGGACGGCATGGACTACGCTGCAACAACAGTCCAGATTCCGGGTGGTGAGCGTGTGCCCTTCCTCTTCTCCATCAAGAAACTCGTTGCTTCTCTCAACAACGCGGACGATGGCATCTCAACGAGTACTGAGCTTGGTGGCGAGTTCAAGGTTCCCAGCTACCGCACCGGTATGTTTCTGGATCCCAAGGGCCGAGGCATGGCCAATGGCTACGACATGGCTGTTGCGCTTCCGGCACTCGAGGCTGACGGCGCCGTGGGCCAAGAAGTCTTGCGCAAGGAGAATGACAAGGTGTTCCAGGAAACCTCGGGGCGCATCGAGCTTGCTGTGAACAAGGTTGACCCCACGAGTAACGAGATTGGAGGCGTGTTCGTGAGCGAGCAGCTCTCGGACACGGACATGGGGGCCAAGGAGCCGAAGAAGCTCCTTCTCAAGGGCGTTTTCTATGCCCGTATCCTGCCGTCAGACTAGTTTCCAGGATCTCTTGCGCAAGTATTCTAAGGATAAGGTGTGACCTGGCACGAATCCGTGCCCGCTCAGGGTCGCGGTTGCATCGGCGGGGACTTGGCGTCTTGTAGTAGTTACAACGTAAAGCAGTGAATTCTGGAATACCCGTACCAGCACGCCCTAACTGCTTTCAGGTAGGTATTCATCAAAACAAATGTTTCCTGTAGATACGAGACAGGTCGCCGGACGACTGAATATTGACCATGCTGGCTGGCGAAAAGCGCCATGCTTGAACAATGCAGTCATTCTACGGTCAGCGGATGGATAAGCCACGTCTCTCCTGCTCCTCATTCTTAACGTCGTGCACCTGAAACGGGTTTTGTCAAACTCTATTGCAGGACGCTCTCCTCGTCAATCGATGCGCTGTTTAGGAAATACCACGAGAAGAGCCACAAGCAGTGCATTCTCCATTCCGTTGGTACGAGCGTTGATCAAGAGACCCGAATGGATGCAGAAAACAGCGCGCGTCTATGGGAGCGAATCCCGAGTTGATCAACGCGCTGTCGACTCGAGACTGTTACGCGAACGTGCACGACATGAGGACAGACATTCGTCTCACTCGACGAAACCTCGTTCGGGGGAAACGTCAGACCTGTGTATGGGCACTCAGAGAGGAGCAATTCGGTGTTCTTTAGAAAGAGAAAAGGGATAAGACGAGAATGTCAGCCCTGGTGACGATTCGTTCGTATGGTAGGCCCCACAAAAAGCCCACTGGACAAGAGCTTCGAAAATCCATTTTTCGTTGAAACGCTCCGAGCATATACCTATTGATATCCTTTCGCCCTGCTCGTGGATTACGTCATTTCGTATCATTCAAAAGTGGTCAAGTGGTAAGCGACTGAGATTCATGTTGAGCTGCTCTTCGCGCCAGTCAGTTCTCCCAGGTTTCATGGAGTCCTGGACGTCTTTCCCTTTTGTCCAACGCGACTTGGACGCTCACATATCTGTAGACGGGTCACTTGCATCCGTGACACTGTTCTTCAGCACGTTACTCTCTAGTTTCAACAATTCTGGAACACACTGCTCCTCCTCTGCTCATGCTGGGCAAGGTGCTGTTCGTTTCGTGGGCGCGCTCGCGACCGAGAACGTGACGAAAACGTACCCGAAAGATAGTAGATATCCACATGCATGGGAAAGGCGAGCCTCTGTGCTACCGTTCACCCAGTACGCCTGAATCCCCTGGAAGAAAAAGATATGATGTAGAGTGACCACATCCATGGCATCCTGCCGATTAAAGAGAACGAAGAAGGCTATTGAGAAGGAACCACGAGACAACGAATTGAAAGATCCTTCCGAAAATGGAACCTGGAAGCTCAGGAAGGAGAAACTGTTGAAGCGGAAACATTGGACCAAAAAACCTGTCGAATCCTCTGCCTTGAAAATCATCAACAGGAAGCATCTGTCATTAGGATCTGGGACGTCGTTAGAGATCGTGTAGCCTCTCACTCGAGGAAGGAGTCGCGCATAGTTTCCCTCGTCATGAAACACCGCGTCAAGCAGTTGTTCGAGGGAGTTCCGCATGCATAGCTGCCGTCTGCCCACAATTCTACCGGAATTTCTCGATCAGATCTCTGTGCGATATTCAAACCAATGCTCGTGACAGATCATCCAACAAGGCCTGATCATTGGATCAGAGATTTCCGCACAGAAACACACACATACATACATCCACAAACGCTTCCCAGAAAAACTTGACGTGTTGCCGCGCTTCAAAAACGTCGGCAGGGCAAGTACCAAAAAAGAATCAAACTATCCAACTTCAAAACCCACATGTAGGTCCAGCGCTTCGCAATCTGCACTCGGTAAGCCTTGTATACTGAACTCTGTGGTCAACGAGAGTGGAGACCGATGGAAGGAATTTTTGAGGTGCCGCGGGAGGCGGATGACAAGCCCCTGGCCGAGGAGATTGAAAAGGTCGTGCGTTCGGAGCTTATGTCGCAAGGAGAGCAAGACTAAACCCAGATTGTCCCAGCTCGTTGTATTGCCATTGGCGTCGGACTAGTCGACGTCGAATCCGAAAGATGGCCGGGGACACCAGGCTGCATTCCTTGCATCTTGCGCGAAGACGATTCCCTGAACAGCACCCTCAGGAACAGAGCAGACGTTCTCTCCGAATCGGGCGCCCTGGCCTCCTCAAAAAAGCGTATGCGATGCAGTCTCCATAGGTGACATTCTGGCCTATCCCATCAGGGTCGTGAGTCATGCGCTGTCCTGTATGGTGTCTCTGGTGAGCTACGGCTGCTCTCCGCACGCAAGTGTGAAGTATTCGAACCAGCGCACGAAGCGCACTGGCGTTGTTCGTACATGTTCTCTCGTTTTATTCATCGACAAACTGGAAAGAATATTTCGGGGACTCTACAGACAGACGGAATACCGAGGTGCAGGTACACCACGAAACCTACGCCCCACTCGAGTAACGAGACACATTTTCAACCGGCCCAAGTGGATACAGATAAAAACGGTAGAATATTCGTGGATTCCGCTTTGCAGGGCGTTGTCGTCATCGCTGTATCTCTGAATGAAGAGCACAGAGCCAAAGTCGTGGACAGGAAGCGGTTGAACTTGATCAGTTTTTTGAAGGCTCAGTATCATCGGAATTCGGGCATGCTAGGTGCCAGGACACCAACGAACAAGTGGAATGGAGAGACGGGGTCAGGACCGAAATCGACGCACTAAGCACCGTATTGAGCAGAAGGGGATGCTTTCGAAGCGTCGTTCAGAGACTATTGGAGCGTCCAAATGACTCATATGGATGGCGTTTGGCAGAGGTACACGAAAGTCACGCTGATGACGCCAACTGTTCCGGTTGTTTGGAGCTCCGCGACGTGCTTTCAGCAACTGGGTCAGTACGTTGGAAATAGAAACGGCGTACAAGTCGGGTATTTGGATTTATTCCATGGCGATAAATACGCAGTTCAGCGCATAGCTGCGCTTATACTCCTTCAACGTGAGCGCACAACGAGTAACCGATTCCATTCTATACAATTCCCATCGAAGCAATCAGGAAGACATCCACACGTCACGAGCACGGGTGCCTGCTGAAACTGGTAGACAAGTCGCGCATGAAACAGAGCAGAACGTACGATGTGGAGTCCGACCAGTTGACCAAACATCAGATGACGGTACAATCGAAAGTGAGAGGTTCGCTATGGTATGGTTCCAACGGCGAAAAGGCGCGCAAACTCTTTCCCCACCCGGTCTTGAAGGTCTCGATCGACATCCGCAAATCTGGACTACACCCGAAGGTTCCAGCGGTAAAGTTCCGCGCGAACCTGCAAGCGAATCATCTTGTACTCCATATGGACATCGTGCTGAAACGCTGAAGAATTCCACTGAGATAAAGCATTGACCTGGGGGCTGCGGGCACTGGATTCCCATCTGGAGCAACGCACTCATATGGTACAGTTCAGCAATTCATCAAGGTAAGTGCGCCGAATGGATCTGCTTCTGGGACGGTTTCCACGGGCAACTGGTGATCCATCATTGTGTTCCAGTATTCAGTATGATTGAGAATACGACGTAAACACTGTTGGAGCACAACGCTTGAGGGCGCTCGCTGCTCCACGTGCCCAAACGCCACCAAGGAGTAGCGAGCAGCAGCAAGCATCATGCCCGTACGAGTGTGGTGTGCAGGGCACTCCTTTTGTCTGCGGATATAGCGCTTTTCATGGTTGTGGACAGGAAAATCTCACTAGATTTGTACGCCGGAGCAATGACCGTGGAAGAGAACTCAGCTTCTCCGAAGATGGGGTCCCGTTCCAATACCACCACCACCACCACCACCAGTACGGAAGGCATGCTGCCGAGGCGTCCAGTCTTGATCCAGCGACCCTGCAGCTACTGATCCTCCCACAGACATTTGCTGATGTGTCGCATACGCTGTGATCAACGCGCGCTACTACTACCGCTGGCAAAGCTGCGAGCTCCACCCAAAAGCAGCATGGCGTTGCAATGTCTCTGAAACGAGTGTCAGCTCGCGGCAATGTATGCAGCGTACCAAGGTGCAACTCGAGGCGTTGCTCGTCAATGCGTATCGGGCGCGCGCTCTCTCTTTCTCTCTTTCGCTTCAAATCAGCAGCCCTTGCACTTGGTCCACGAACGCATACACTCAGGAATATTCCGCACAAAAATAGCGTGGCGCTTAGAGTGGTGGATCACGTAGATATTGACTTGCCGACACGAGCAGGGCATGAGCTGTGACTGCTCGTTGCAGACACGAGCGCCTACTCTGTAGCAGCACGTCCAACCGACAGTGCAGATGCGTGGAAACGAACTGAGGCCATCCAGTTCGTCACTCGCGTGACCCATGGCGTAGCGCATCCTCCTTGATTCCCCAGTCATTTGGTTTTGATATTGCACAGTGTGCGACATCGCCGTGTGCACGGATATTGTTCGACGTCAGCGAAGCCTCGACTTGTCTGCACCGCCTCAAATGAGGAAGAACGTTCGTATAAACGTAAGCACAAGCACACGCATTGATGCACAGAGACCATGTGGTGACCTGTTTGGGGAATCGTAGCTCCGTTACATAGCATCGATGCTTCATCACGCTCGTCCACGAGTGATGTGACCTGAGTTCCGATCAAGCCCTGGCCGCCGTGTTCGTTATGAATGTCGTCACTGGAGTTGCTCCTTCGTTTGCCGTTGCTCATAATAACACTCGTGTACAGCAAGGAACGAAATGATGCTCCAAAGTACACAATTGAACAAGACCGCGGCATGCGCTGCCCGCGTCAGCACCCGCAGTCCACCGAGCACGACATGTTAGGGTGTTGCAGGTGCGCCCCAAGGATGCGTTGGTCATTTGAGACATTCGCTGGAGACAGGATTGCATCTGCATTGCCAACAGGACGGTCACTTGCGCATGCTCTCAGTTAAACGAACCATTTACCGTGCTCCTTGGAGGCTACACGCGTTTTGCCACGATGGTCGCCTGTCGTGGCGGCCGCTTTGGCAAGCAAATGTCCCATGCACGCTGTCGCACAGAGCCCGGCGCGTCGTCGCCCTCATCATGACATCAAACGCGTTGCTGAGCGTACCGCGGCTCCTGTCCAGCTCGACAGGAATCGTTCAGTCGTACAGGCCAGCATCAACGCTGCGCAGACAATCACAGAAAAAGCGCTACCACTTCCCGATGATGAAATCTACAGAACTGCGACCTGTGCGAGGTTGTACGGGAGCTGCAAGATAGAATATCCATGCAGGCGTCCATGATGTGACGTTTCGGGATTCGCTGCACTGCACGGAGTGCTTCATTCTCTAAAAACAGAGGTGAAACGCAGCGCAGGCGCCAAATGCTGCCTTTCATGAGCTTGACGCTCGAAACGTATCATCGTCCAGTGTGCAATAGATATGGCCCTCGTTCTGGAGCGCGTCGCAAATACCGCGCACTTTCGTCGTGCTGAGCGCTATCCTTTGCGCAATGTCCGTCAGCATCGCGTCGCGATTCCGTGCGGTCTCCTCTCGAATGCATTTGAGAACTTTGAAATGTTCAGGAGGAAACGCTGCTGGGATTTCCAGACCAGGAGCTTGCTGGGCCATCTCCGTGGGTGCCCCAGCTCCCAGCGAACTGCGATGCACCGCTTTGCTGGGTCCCGCCTTTGGTGATGCCGGCGACGATGACGCGCCTGCGAGGGCGTTCCCCGCGGTTGGATACCCTCGAATGAGTTGCAGTTTCGACAGCTGACACAAATTTTCGTGATATCTGAGTTCAACCTCACCGTCCGCTTTGCGTATGGCGCGCACGTTGAGGACTCGCCTGCCGTCCACTTCGAGCAACTGTCCGAAAACCCGTACAAGAATCCCGCTCTGCTCGAGCGCCGCAAGCGAGCTACTACTCGTGCTAGCCATACGGGCCCAAATCATTTCACCACTCCTGTCGTCGAGAAGCCATAAAAGATCAAGAGGTTGCTCCCTCAGTTCTTCCACGTAAGCTACTACCTTCACAATCGAGCCCTCTGATATGGTGATGCTCTGGTGTTCATTCTCATCACGCAGAACAAACGTATTCGTCACTGGATCATGGACTGCATGCACCAGATCAGCGACACGGACTGGGAGTAAACTTCTACGCTGGTCACGTAACGAGGACCCTGAGCCGACTCCAAACCGTGTTGAAGCGTTTCCGCCGGTACGCGCCGGTGACTCGGGGAGAAAACCGCCGCCTCCGTAGGCGCCGTACGTGTTTGAATAGTCCATACGAACGTCAGCTTGCGTCAGTTGCAAGTCGTTGAAAGCAGCAGCCCCAACTTACGGCAACCAGTTGATCACTTCACGCTGATTCCAGGGAACAAAGAGCGACGGCGAGTTTCGTGCGCTTCGCTTCAGACGTTAGCGTCGCTCACACTTTTCCTCGAGGAAAAGAAAAGCGCGCGCGCGCGCGCTCGACACTGCCGTCGGTACCCGCCAAATCTACAGGCTGCGGTCTAGGCGTCGCTGTGAGCGTTTCGCGAAGCGTCTAGGCACGTTCACTGGTGGACGCTCTTACAGATGTCGCAGAGAAAAGCACAACCGGAGGACGTCTGACTCGTTAAAGGGACCAAAAATCGCCAGAAAGTTTGGATAGCAACGTCGATGCCATTGCATTCTGCGGCTGAAGACGCAGGGTGGAACTTCACCGCTGAGGTTCGGTGATGCGTCGACAGCTTCCTCGATATGCGCTCGAGCACGCCTCCTCTGGCGCACTACGGATTCTGCTCCTGAAAACCTACAATCGTCATGTTTCCCGAACTCTCTTCTTCTATTCCATTGGTCATGAAAAGGACGTTTGCGTCTATTGCTAGCGCTCTCGACGCGACCTGGAAGCATCCGAGTCATCGGAATAGCGTACGACTGGGGCCGTGGCGCGCTGCGGCACCTGCCAGCCAGTGCCGACAGGTCACTCGGTGAACACGCACCGGTGGACACGCTAGGCGAGCATCCAGATGGGATTCCATGTTTTACGGGGTCGAAACGAAGGCTCTATTCAGAGAACCCTGAACGCACGACTCGTATCGGCAACCAGGGAAGCGGCTACCATGTCACTCCAGCCAATTTGAGTCTCCATATTCACAGTCAGATTTTTCTTCGGGGATCACCGTTCATTCGAGCGATCCTTCGAGTGTCGCATTTGTTGTGCGCGTCTGTTGCAGCGCGAAACGCGCTGTTGCTGATGCCCCTCTACAGACAGAATCGCAGTGCCTTACGCCTATGGGTATCGTCAAAAGGGATGGAAGCACCTGTGCGTACCAGCGGGTTGCGCTCGACATTCGCACTGGATGCAAGTGTCAGAGTGTTTCGTTCATATTCGGACTAGGTGGAAGCACGTGCGGGCGCTTCGCTCCGAGGTTGTGACGTTGCACGACGAGGCGCCTCCGCCGGTGGCATGGCTGGCGTTCGGCATTTTTCGCGCGGATGCCGCTGTTGCTATCGCAGAACCCGCGCCTCGACGCATGTTCAAGTCGAGACCTCGTGAAAGCTTGTTACAGAATCCGTACGTTTAGCGCTATCACGGACGAATACGTCGCAGTGCAGGCAGTCGGCTGGCTGTGTGCTGTGCACCAGCTTTGAACGTGGATCATCGGGCAGCGATGCAGTCGAAGGCGCGAATCACGAGCACGCTCCACTGCGGCAGGTGCTTCATTCACAACCCGAGGGCGCGACAGGAAGCTTGTCACGAGAGCCGTAAAAGCTCAAGAGCGAGCGCTCATGGATCTGTGCTGTCACCAGCGACACCGCAGATGATCGCTTAAGAATCGCCCTGGACCGACGCAGATCGAGGCCTCTTGCGAGCGTCTCGCATGACGCTCTGGTTCGAGTTCGCTTGGGGACTGGCTTCGGCTTCGGACTCGAGAATCCGCTTTTCTGTGGAGATGTTGGACGTGGGCGACGTTTTGCCAAGCTGGTCGAAATTCAGGGCGGGCACTCCAGACGGATCATGAGCGGATGCGTCGCCAGATCGATGCGTTGCGTCGGCTTCGACGCTAACACCAACTTCCTGCAAAAACGACTCCATTTCCTGCTCAAGCGAATCTACTTGCGGTTCTGTTTCGTGCCGGTGTGCAACAGCAGCTCGAACAGCTCGCTCGGCAGCGAGACGCGCGATCCGAGCGTCCTCCCGCAGGGTGCCATTCATCGCAGCGAGTTCCCGCAGCTGTGCTAGCTTGAGCGCATTCTCCTCGTCGCGCCGGGGCACAAGGATCTCTTCTTTCAGGTATTTGGCACAGGCAGCGACTCGCTGTCGAGCGTCCGCACCAACAGCCTCGATACGTGCATGCAAGGCGTCGTCGCCTGCGTCGCGCGAACGTGCGCCTCGTCCGCGAATCAGGAGTCGACACCGAAATCGCTCCTCAATTCGTTTCTGCGTGACACCTCGCGGTCCAAGCACCAAACCTGCAAAGTTCATATGCGGGTATTTGTCGACCGGGAAGTATACTTTCGACTCTGCTCGCGGCGGCGGGCAACCCGGCGGCAACCGAAACTTGGGGTCCAAGGCAAACGCCTCAAAGAGTAGGTCATCGCGTTCGGCGGCAAGTATGGCGCAAGCTCTTTGGAACGCTGTATTGACTCGACGTCCCGCACGATCATAGACTGGAGCGATAATACTGTCCTTCTCAACGGGCTCTAGAACTGCTCGAAAGTTGATTCGCTCCTCGCCTCGCAGCAGGCGTCCTATTTGTTCAACACGCTCTCGGATTTGCTGCAGTCGCTCACTGTTCCGCGGCATTCCCCTAGAGTCTAATGCTCGCCTCCAGTTCAACCAGTTCCAGGTAGTCTGTGCGTACTGACAACTCCAGACTGGATTTTCGGTGACAAACGCGGCAGCGACAGCACCAGAACTGCAGGTGCTTGCTGCCAAGAGCGCCCCGACCGCTGCCACCGCTCAGTCCGCAAAACGACTCGAGTCGCGCTCTTGTCCCCGCCGTATATCCTACGAGAGCACGTCTCGTCTCGGGGTGACGCACCAGCGCCCGTCACGCGGATACCTGTTGCTCGCCGGGTCAAGTGTGGAAAACCTGTCGCAGCAACGCCGAAGCCTGGTAACCCTTCGGAGCGCACGCCTCCGCAGTGCGTCATGAGTCATCGGGGCATGGCGAGTGTGCGCGGAGACGCCCCTGGACCTGGGTTGGGTTCCTGTCGCTGTCGTCGCACTGCAGCGCGTGCCTGGAGTGTACTGTGGTGATTGCTGTCGTAACTGTGCCGAGGGTGTCACTGCTTCCTCAAGAGATGGGTTATCGGTAAACATGCATGTATTCGCAAAACGCCCTGGTATCCGCTGTGCAACGCATCCAGCAGCAGGCTCCAGATGCGATACTAACCTGACGCGCTCATCTGAAAAGCACAGGCATCGCCATAGGTGCAGCAGTCAGCAGCCGGTACTCACCAGACGTCGCACGCACTGCTGGCGTTGTCACCGACACTGGACGGCGCCAAGCGCTGCAGCTTTGCAACCCCTGGTCGTTATCTCCCATCTCATTCAGGATAGGTATCCTCGCTGGGGACGTCATTCAGCATCGAGTGCCTCGAAGACACGCGGCGCACTGCTCGCCGTGCGTCCACGTTCCTCGAAACGGCAACTTCCTTGACTCCGAATGCAACCGAATCGCTTCCTGTACCTCACACATGAATACCAAATAAAAACTGCGTACTGCGACTGCAGCAGTCCAGGGAAATGATGACGTTGCCCGAGACACGCCACGCATGCGTTCTCGCTCACCGCTGTGCCATGGGCAGGCGCATTGAGAGGCCCCACACTGCATCCATGCCCGCATCGTGCATGGAATGGCATGCGTGAGGGCATCACACCGCACCAGTGCCCTCAGCGGATCGAGTCTTTCACTGCGTTGCCTTGAATATCGTCGAAAACTAGTATGCATATATGTACGCACACACACACCCACACGCATATGTACACAGCATCTTCGAAGTGTCCTCCTGGAAACCTTGTATTAGGAGCATCCTCTTGATTTGGTGTGCGTGTATCCGTGGCCAGCGCGGCACGCATCTGCATGCCGACGACGTGTCCAACAGCACGCAGATGCGTGCGATGTGACGGCGCGCCGCGCGCACTCCAGCTGCAGCCTCAGACGCCAGCTTCGACTCGGAGCGCTGGTGCGCAGCGCTTTGGAGTTTCGTGTTCATAGGGGGCGCTCTCTGGGGGCACCATCAAGCACGTTTTTGCCCTAGGCTGCTCGTTGAGCACTTCTCCGTGCTACCCAAGCAAAGGCTGGTCACAGCTGTGGTGTAAAGGACAAGATTCCAGGCCGACAACGGCCTTCACCTTGTCTCGAGCACAGAAGCAGCGCAAGCAACCCCTGGTGGTTGGTTACGTTCCTCGCGCACCATGTTTAAGCACCAGAACGTTACGCCGGATGCAGGGGCGGTGTCGCCCCACCGGACTCGGGTCACGTTTCTGGTTCGTTGCCGACAAGTTGTGGACGCGGCCGGCGAGCAGTTGGTGCTGGTCGGAGATCATCCAGCGCTGGGCAGTTGGGAGCCAGCGCGTGGCGTGCCGATGACCCGTCAGGAGCGCTCATCTACCCCGGAGCCGGTATCGACTAGTGCGATAGGTCAGCAGGCGCACGCAACGTTGAGCAGCTCGCAGCAGAGCTCCCGCGCAGCTTCCTGGTCGTGCGAAGTGGTGCTCGATAACGGCTCGCAACTAAACTACAAGTACTGCATCGTTGCTCGCGACCCAGATTCAGGTGTCATCGACCAGAGTCACGAGCCGCGGTTTGAGAGCTTTGAAGGGAACCGCAGGCTGAAAGTGATGGGCATCGCGATGCGCGTTGATGATCACAACTTCGGTGAGCGCTACGACGCTACCGACGAGTCCCGCATTCGGGTGGACTACGGCAGAGTGTTTGGCGGTTTCGAAGCTCCTCGCCAGTTAGAGGTTCCAAGTCTGGAAGGTGGCAGTGTAGGCGAGCAGCTGCCGTACAGCGGTGCAAGCTCCCTACTGGGCACGCTGCCACCGTTGACGAATCCGCCCACGCTCATTATCGTGATTTACCGTCTCCCGGTTATTGCAAAGAGATCGGAGCGGGGCTGGTCGTTTTCCTGGGACGATGATGCACTGTATCTGACTTCGCTGGGACTTCGGCGAGGTCTCGATGGAAAAATTCGAATCCTCTGGGTCGGCGTGCTGAACTGCGACGACGAAGTTCCGATCCACGAGCAGTCACACGTTAGTAACACGCTGTATCAGCGCTTCGGCTGTATACCGGTGTTCCTGCCCACGGAAACCCGAATGAAATTCTACCAGGGCTTTTGCAAGGGCGTCCTGTGGCCGCTCTTTCATATGATCACTGAGATTATGGACGAGGAAAAAATGGAAACAAAGAAATTCGATCGAAGCTTGTGGCATGTGTACTGCACCGTGAACCGCAAATTCGCGGATACCGTGGTCGCCGTGTACCACGAGCACGACCTCATCTGGATCCACGACTACCACCTGATGGTGTTGCCATCGCAGCTGCGACGGAAATTATCCGGAGCCAAAATCGGTTTCTTCCTACATACGCCCTGGCCGTCAAGCGAAATCTATCGAATGTTGCCGGTGCGCGATGAGCTTCTCCGTGGACTCCTATCATCATCACTCATTGGATTTCATCTCTTTGACTATGCGCGTCACTTCCTCTCCGCCTGTGTCCGCTTGCTCAACCTGGAGCACGAGTCATCGCGCGGTGCGCTTGCAGTGGAATACTCGGGACGACATGTTATGATTCGAGTATCGCACATCGGGGTGGATCCAGACCGCTTTCGTGAACGCCTCGACCATCCCAACGTGCGACAGGCTGCGGAGACCTTGGCCGGAGATATCCACGATCGCATCGTTCTCTGCGGTATTGATGATCTGGACATTGTTAAGGGTATTGCGCTCAAACTGCAGGCTTTTGAAACGCTCCTCCAAACGTACCCAGGCTACCATCGCCGCCTCGTCTTGATGCAAGCAGCGATCCCGAAGGCTGCGCGCGTCAAGCCCTACGTTCGCGACGAGATTCGATCGCTTGTGGAGCGCATCAACGGCCGCTACGGCAGCGCAGAGTACCGCCCAGTAGTGTACATCGAGCGAGACATCACCTTCGACGAGCGTGTGGCCATGTACAGTCTCGCGGATGCTATCTTCCTCACGCCGATCCGCGATGGTCTGAATCTGGTTCCCTATGAGTACGTCGTATCGGCGTCCAAGAGCAAGGGTCAGCTGATCCTCAGCGAGTTCACCGGCTGCTCACGAGCACTTTCTGGAGCAGTTCGCATCAATCCGTGGAATCGAGAAGAGGTTGCCGCTGCGATCGACTCAGTCCTGCAAAACAACGACGAAGTGAAACAGCGAAAACACGCCGCTGATTACAGCTATGTGTGTGAACACACAACAGCCACCTGGGCGTACTCCTTTCTGTCGGATTTGGAGCGGGCCTCGGAGCCCGTTCGGCGACTGACCAGGCTGGGTCTGGGGTATGGTGTCGGTGCCCGCCTGGTCGAGTTCGAAGGCTTCCAGCATGTCTCGCCAGAGACGCTCTCGAAAGCGATGCGCGAGTCGTCGCATCGCCTCATCCTGCTGGATTACGACGGAACGCTGACCCGCGCCGACCAGCGCCATGCGCGCATGGCGCACGCCTGGGCGAAACCCTCGGAGACCGTCATGCAATACCTGGAGGCGATTGCGGATAATCCCCAGAATTTCGTAGTCATCATGAGTGGACGAACCAAAGAGGTCCTAGAGCAAGCCTTCAAAGACCTTGACAAAGTCGGTCTGGCAGCTGAGCACGGGTTCTACTATCGCTGGAACGGCTCTTGTCCGTGGCAAGAGAGCAAACCGAATGCGGATTTGTCGTGGATTGAGGTTGCACACGAAATCATGTTATCCTACATGGAGCGTACCGATGGAAGCTATATTGAGCGCAAGACCGCGGGTCTCGTCTGGCACTACAAGGATGCAGATCCGGAGTTTGGCAGTTGGCAGGCAAGCGAGATGCACGACCATCTGGAGTCGGTGCTCAGCTCACTGGGTGTCCAGGTAATCTCTGGTAATCGTTGGGTGCAGGTACGACTCCGCGACGTGAACAAGGGCATCATGGTGGAGACCATTCTTCGACACTACACGCATCCGACTGACGAGGATCATGCGACGAACGAGGGGTCTGCTATGACAGCAACAACGAGTACGACGACACCTGGTGGTGCTACAGCTGCTGCTACAGCTGCTGGTCAAGAACCTGGCCAATTGCCGGACTTTGTGCTCTGCTGTGGTGACGATCGCACTGACGAAGACATGTTTACGCGCATTGATCGCGCGTATGAACGATGTCCACCGGCAGTGCGCTCGCGCGTCTTCACCTGTGTCATCGGTGTCAAGCCCAGCAACGCCCACTTCTACATTCGGGACTACGAAGAGATGATGGAGATTTTGGCGGCACTGGCTACTGCCTCCATGGCGGTGCGCCCGCCACGTTCAGCCACCCTGGAGGATTTTCGTCTTTCGATGGCAGCGGGTTCACCACTGCGTTCGGATTTGAGAACCAGCCTGGATAACGATCGCATCGCGCATAGTCTCGACACCAGCGACGATGCGAATACTACTGGAGCAGGTCTTCAGCGACGCTGGGGTCCAGGACGGCTCGGAGCCTAGTGCACATCTGGAAGCATCGCTACAGCCGTGGCGTCTTATGCGCCACATCAGCGTCGCTGGTGCTAGTGGTACATGGTAAAAGGCTGTTGCGCCGTTTGGCGCGAACTCACCTGGGCCGATCTGGTACCCTGCTTCGCCCGCGAACGCTCCAAAGCGGCAGTATCCAGAACGCGACACCCGGCCTCTACAAGCTGGTGGATTCGTGCCGGACTGGTTGTGCACGGGTATCCAGAGGCGCAACACGAGCGTGAGGTGCAGCGGCATCACCCGCGTGATACGATTTGAGCAAGTTCTGTCCTTTAAATGTGCCATACGAGAAACAGAGAGACCTTTTTTGCTGTTTTCTAGCATCCAAATGCAGGGGTTTCGTCATTAATGTCCGGCGTGCTTTCACAAAAGTTCCGTCATGCACCGGCCTTGCGCGCAGTCGTTGCATGTTCAGGGAAAACTGGGATCCGCTGTCTAGTGACGCATTCCAGCCGCGGATATCTTAGGGTGCCTGTTCGCCAGGGGGCATATCCTGCTGGGGCTCTATAGCCATATCGGTATCTGCAGCGGTATCACCGGGATCAGCATCAGCAGCAGCTGTATCAGGAGCAGCATCAGCGGTATCACCGGTTTCAGTAGCAGGTGTATCAGGAGCAGCATCAGCCGTCTCAACATCAGCAGCAGTGGTATCAGTAGCAGCTGTATCAGGAGCAGCATCAGTATCAGCAGTATCAGGAGCAGTATCGGGAGACGTTTCCTCTGGAACTGAACCGCTCGCTGACACTTCCACTGGATCCGGAGCAGATTCCATGGCTGGTGCTTCCGCGTCCACACCAGCAGCATTTGAATCATCAGCAGGCTCTGGGGCAGCTTCTGAAACATCTTGTGGTGCACTGGCCTCCGTCCGAGCATCTGCTGCGGGCGTTCCTGGTGCTGATGCCTCACTAGTCTCCGGCTCGAGCGCAGGAGGCGCGTCCGTAGGCGTCTGCTCCGGTGCCTGCGCTGACTCCTGCGTGCGCTCATTCTCCACTGATCCAAAAGAGGCACAGTGCTGAACCATTAGGACAGCCGAATACGGTTCCATGTGGAAAGGCATCGATACGCAGGTCATCGAGGTTTCGACGTCCTCGGGGAAACCGCTCGCTCCAGCCAGCGCGAAACAGTCCATCGGTGCAGGTGCCGCTGTATTGAAGAGCACCGCCCAGCCTGACTTGCCGTCGGCAAAACGGGGGGCAGTGATATCGCACGCTTCGTGTGAGGCGTTAAAAGCGATGTAGAGGTGGCGACCTTGCAGTGCTGGTGCCCGTGCACCACGTATTACAAACGCCAAAAAGTTGTTCGGATTTTCCCAGTTCAGGGGACAAGCGGAGGTGTCCGCCAATGGCTCCTCTGAGCTCGTGTCATCATCACGCTCGCCTATGGAGCCAAGGGCATTGCAGAGTACCGCTGCCGAGGCGTCCGTGCCACACCAAACAAAGTCGCCGCGAGACTCGGAGAGAAAGCGGCGCCAAATGGGGGCAGTCAGCTTGCGAAAGTGCACCAGCGTACTCACAAAGCGGAAAAGTGAACGAGCTTCACCGGACTCGGATGCCAACGCATCCCAGTGGAGATAATTGAGCTCATTATCCTGACACCACACGTTGGAGTTGCCACGCTGGGTGTGGCCGATTTCATCCCCGCTGCGGATCATAGGGACTCGGGCACTGCACAGCAGTATGAGGAAAAAGTTGCGCTCCTGACGACGTCGCAGACGCAGCACGTTCTCATCGTCGGTCTCGCCCTCGACACCACAGTTCCAGCTGAGATTGTGTTTCTCGCCGTCGCGGTTGTCTTCGCCGTTTGCCCAGTTTTGGGCATCGTTATAGGACACAAGATCGCGGAGGCTCATCCCGTCATGGCAGGTGATAAAGTTGATCCCGTACGCGTGGCCGTTCTCCTGGAGACCCCGCCGAATCTCCGCCGGAACATTCCCTCCGTAGATGTCCTCGGAGCCGCAAATCCGGGTGGCCATCTCTTGGATCATGCCGGTGTCGCCTTTGATGAACTTTCGTACGCAATCGCGGTATTTGCCATTCCAGTCGGACCAGTTGGGTCCAAATTGTGCGAAATGCCCCACGACGTAAGCGCTGAGGTCCCATGGTTCTGCAATGAAGAGCACGTCTGAGAGGGCGCTATCGTTCTTCAACGCTTGAATGACTGCTGGGAATTCCATGAGATCGAAAGGAGGCACCGTGGAGCGGAGAAGGCATGCTGCCAAGTCAAAGCGAAACCCATCGACTTGCATATCGTTTGCCCAGAAACGCACGCAATCATGAATGACCTCAATGCCTGCCAAAGAGTTGCAAGCGAACGTGTGGCCGCACCCAGAAAAGTTCACATCGTTACCATGATCGTGCAGGTAGTACTCTCGATTCGCGAGTGCCCTAAAGTGGTAGGTCTTCCACGTCTCGGCGGTGTGATTGAAAACAATGTCGAGAACGACGGCGATGCCAGCACGATGCAGTTCGCGTACCATGGTGCGAAACTCATCCAGAACGTGGCGGTAGCGGTACGCTCTTGCCCACTTTCGGCGCGCAGCTTCCGAGGTGGCCGCCCCAATCACCGAGAAACGGTTCATAGGTGCGAAGAATGCAACCGTCGAGTAGCCCCAGTACTGGCAGAGATCTTCCCCAGTGGAAGGGTTCTTCTTCTGCCACTCCAGCTCATTGAACTCGAAGATAGGCAAAAACTCGACGCAGTTGATGCCAAGCGCTTTCAAGTACGGAATTTTTTCGATCACCGCGGTAAAGGTTCCTCGGGGGCTGCGGATATCCTTCGCCATTGCCGTAAACGAGCGCACATGGACCTCGTAGATAACCATGTCGCTGGCTGGTATGTTGGGCTTTCGCACGCCTTGCCAATCGAATCCGCTCAGGTAGTCGAGTGGAGGTATCACCGCAAAAGGAGTGTACTTATTTTTGCGCTTCTCTCTGGCATGAAAATCATAATACAGCGGTGAGTCAATGATGCGTGCGAAAGGATCGAGCACTATCTGCGCACCCTTGCCGCGACCTACGCGCCATGCGTACCGGTACCCAGCCAGAAGCGGTTGCACCGCCACGTGCCAGACTTTACCCATTCGATTTTTCCGGGGATCAAGGCGCAGCTCGACGCAAGAGTCCAGTGCAAGCACTGCAAACCCGCTGCTGTCGTCGTTAGGCGGCTCGAGGTTCTTGTCGTCTCCGGCTTCGGCGTCTTCGGGAATAGCTTCGAGCGCACCGCTGCCTGCAGCGAGCGCACTTCCCTCGGGATGATATATGATCAGAGACATGTGCCGCTGCTCAGTGCTGTAGATCGCAAAGTTGACAGTGTTTGCATCGAGCGGGTGACACCCGTACGGACTCGGTTTGCCTCGGAGGACGCGGCTAAGCCAGGGCGCTCCAGTGAGCGACTTGCGCGACTCAAGAAGAATCGACGCTGACGACGTCACCCGGCGAATGCGTCGCCCAGTTGATTGATCCAGCACTTCATATCCAACCTGTGAAGTCTGGTTCCCCATGAATCTACCACGTGGTCCAAAAGTGTTCCGAAGAGCGTTTGTAGCGACACCCGCTGTGCTACGGGAACGGTTAGCTAATGCCCCCCAACCGATAGGCTACGGCAGTGAGGATCGCGGCACCACCAGCAGCAGCAGCCGTTACGCCAAAAAACGCTTAGCAGATGCTTTACTCGGCGGTCGGCTGTGCGTACGGCGCAGCGCACGTGCACGTGCGGTGCCCCTGAGGCCGTCGAATGCGTCGATTGCGCTGATGCTGCAGCTGCTGATGCTGCTGCTGATGCTGATGATGCTTTCGGAGGTGGCGCTCATTGCCGCCTCCGCTTTGCGATTTAGCCGATCTCCCGTGCAAGGTGGCGCTGCTGCTGCTGCTGCTGATGATGATGATGCTACGTTCGATGCTCGTTCTAATTCTAATATGTCGCTGCAGGGTAGGCGTACGTTCATGGAGCGAAGCGATGCAGGCTAGTAATAAGGATCGTGTACTGGATATCTTGGAGTTTGTACGCTGGTGTTGAAACTTGTACGTGACTTTCATTGTTGTTCTCTATGAGAGTAACTGCGAGGCGATCTGATGGCATTCGATACGGCAATGCAGCTGTTCCTGGATGAAAAGCAGTTCCGCTGGTATCTCGCTCGATAGCACTGGCGGATCAGATGCGTCCTCGTAAGCGCGTCACGGGATACGTCCACGCGCTGCTTCTTTCATTGGTACGGGGAAACGCCTGGGTTCTCTCACGCCTTGGTTTCTTCTATGATAAAACGAGCGCTTTCGTTTCTACGACGCTTTGCACGCACTTATCACCGGACTGCACGGCCCGTACCCTCTGCGCGTCCAAGCTCGACACTGTAACGTATCCAAGCCGCAGTGCGGATGGTGCACACTGCCCGTGCTAGTGCGTCCCTATTGCAAAGCGTCGGGGCAGATGGGTGCCCAGCGGCCTGGCAGCGGGCCGCAAGCGTACGCTTTCCTCCTGGAAGACTCGGGGATGTTGTATCACGAACGAGCGCCCCAGAGCTGCCTCCATTCCCAGACACCGACTAGTATGGTATCGAAAACGTTCTCTTCCAGTGGTTTTCTTCGCCGCTGTCGTGCGGATTGCCAACACAGTGGTTCACGAGAAGGAGCACGCCTTCTGCCGGGTGCCGAACCCCGAGCACGCTGCCGTGCGCAGCATCGTTCCGTGTGGATGCAACCATACCGGAGACTGCTAGCACGCATCGACTACTGTTCATGAGGCGCTGTCTAGGAAGATGCCATTGATAAGGCGCACAAAACAGGAATTCGCATGGCGCTCGCGACACTCTCCTGTGTTCTGCAGACTTGAGCCCAGCGCATGTCCAGTACGTTTCCGCTGCATATGGAGCGCACTGCAGCCATCAGGCGTCAGTTGCGATGCCGTGCAGGACGCTTGTACAGGATAAATGCAATTGAGGCTCAACCATGGCGTGTATTTGAAAACATAATCAGGAGGCAACGACGTTGACATCTGTGTGCAAGACCCCCCACGGTAAGGCTCAGTTCCGGCATTGGCGGCCCCGGGGCACGGCGGACAATGGCCGTACGCATTCGGTTTGTAGTGTTTTACTGGTAAAGGTGCTGGGGTGACTGCTTTAGACTTGCTGGACACCCGGTACAGAGCCTATTGGAAAAGCCGTGCTTTCTAACGTTTGTCAGCTTGATCAATCGTTGGGAAGCGCTGCTTCACCTGCCTTAGACTTGCTGGACATCCGGTACGGAGTCCTTTGGGAAGCCGTGCTTTCTACCGTTTGTCAGCTTGATCACTTGTCGGCAAGCGCTGGTTCAACTCCCTGAGACTCACTCCGCAACGGAACAGGCCTTTGTGCACAACCCAGACTTCCAGGATTCCGCAGTGTGAACAAGCAACGTCGGGTTCAGCAGCGCTCAAAATGGAGCAGGTCGAGCTTGAGCACGCCATTGTCGAGGAGATCAGATCAGCTGGGAAGGTTGCAAACTCGAGAGCGTTCGCCGAAAGACTCAAGGTGAACCATGAGGAGCTGGTCGCCGCGCTAAACTCCATGTATCGTCGCGATCTGGTTACACTGACGCAGCTGGAGCCTGAGGTAGTGCTCAGACTCACTGCGGAAGGTGCGCTCTACGCCCAGCACGGCACACCAGAGTGGTGTCTTCGCGAAGCGCTCGAGCGCCGAGGTCCAACGCCAGTGTCCGAACTCGACACCTTGCTGGAAGAGTTCTGGAGACAAACTAGTCCGAATAATGCCTTGGATAGCTCCAAGCTGGCCAAGATCGGAATGCAACAGGGTCTCAAGCTGGGTCTCTTTGAGCTTGACAAGCGCGTCCGACCTCCGTGCGTGGCCTGTGTGGGCTCCTCCGATTCCGAGGCTGTACACAAGCTGCAAATGCTCCAGAAAAGCCTACGGGCGCTCCATAGCGGCGCACTGACCGCGCTTTCCGGGGATCATGCGCTGGATGCTGCTCTGGTGGATGAGATCTTGCGAAGGAACCTGGCGACCCGAAACAAGCTGAAGGTGTTCGCGGCATCCGCGGGACCCCGCTTCGAACATGCCCTTGTAGAGCAGTTGGCGGATCTGACTCGCGAGATGCTCCTATCAGAGTCGTGGAGAAATGCGACGTTCAAGGAGTTCAACTTCGAGGCGGCGGGCGTGGCGCCCGTGGACGGCGGCCGACTTCACCCTCTGCTCAAAGTGCGCGAGGAGTTCCGCCTTATCTTCTTGGAAATGGGCTTTACGGAAATGCCGAGCAATCAGTATGTGGAATCTTCGTTCTGGAATTTTGATGCCTTGTTTCAGCCGCAACAGCATCCCGCACGCGACGCCCACGACACGTTCTTCCTGAATGAGCCGGCGCTCTGCAAGCGCATCGGCGATGCGTCCCCTGCGACAGAAGCCTACGTGGAACGCGTTCGAGGCGTGCACGACCAGGGTGGCTACGGGTCCCGCGGCTACGGCTATGCCTGGGATCATACCGAAGCGATGCGTAATGTTCTGCGGACGCACACGACTGCAATATCAGCCCGGATGCTGTACCGAATGGCCCGGGAGTTGCAGGATGGGAGGACAGATGCGTCGAACTTTGCACGGCGAATGTTCTCCATCGATCGGGTTTTCAGAAATGAAACCCTGGATGCCACCCACCTGTGTGAGTTCCATCAGGTCGAGGGTTGGGTCGCGGGGCCAGACCTCTCTCTTGCGGATTTGAAAGGAATAATCTCTCAATTTTTCCGACGAATCGGCATGCACCGACTGCGCTTCAAGCCGACGTACAATCCCTACACCGAGCCTTCTATGGAGATCTACGCGTATCATGAAGCTCTGGGACGTTGGGTTGAGATCGGAAACAGCGGAATTTTCCGACCGGAGATGCTTCAGCCGATGGGATTACCCCCGAATATTCAGGTCATTGCCTGGGGCCTGTCGCTCGAACGTCCAACCATGATCCTCTATGGACTCAGCAACATTCGCGACCTATTTGGTCACCGTGTATCCCTGCAGACCATTCGCGACAACCCCATCTGTCGCCTCGGGTGGTGACGCACTAGTGCACGCCCGAAAATCGTCTTTGCCGATCCTCTGTCTCGGCTGGCAGCGCAAGTGCTCGCTCTGAAGCTGTAGAGACAGCGCGGTGCGAACACTTGATATGGGAGCTCCAGATCGACTTCGCTTTTACCAGACGCATATGAAAATGGAAACGATGTACGAGTGCTTCACTGCGTCAGACGATGATCTCCGGCATGCATGCTTCCTGATCCCATGCGCCCTGTCGAGAAGCTATCCAATGCTTCGATCATCCAGCGATGCATCCGCCTGGGCTGCATAACGCGATATCCCAGACGATGTGGAGGCCGCGCGCGGGCGCTCGGCCAGCGTCAACACCGCACCTGTCGCGCAGCCCAGGATCGCCTGCACGGGGCACCAGCAGCGCTGGTTACAAGTCTTGCGCACGGAAACCATGCGGTGCGCACTGGAACGTCCACGCACGCGTGACGTTCGCTGGGTGCTCGCATCACACGCCCAGCGTATTCGGAAACCCTGCAGCGCTCTGCTCACGCGTCATGAAAATACCTCCCGTCGTTCCTGTATTTCAGACCCGATAACCGTCTCGCGGAGCTGTTCCTGCGATTGAACCTGCAGCAGCAATCGCCTCTTCGCCAGAGGCGCACGGTTCGTACTTCAACGACGCCAACGAAAAACCAGTCGCTTGCTCCAACTCACGCCCGCCTAGCGTCCACGAAAAGTAACGCGCAAACGCTCCTGTACTTGCGTTCAGCGCCTCATAGAAAGCTGCATGCGTCGGCGCTGTCCGTTCGCGCACGCGTGATCGATTTTTTTTCATGGACAAAACGTTAACTTAGGGCAGCGTACTCCGATTATGCGCATTTTTCTTTTGTTACTTTTTTTTTGTGTTTTTTCAGTGCGAGGTGAGGTATTCATCAACCGCCTACCTTCATGTTACATTACCTATACTTCGTCTCGGATATTCTGGTCGTTTCATACGTCCTATCGTGTGCCTAGTGCCTGGCGGAAGCGACAGCAATAGCGCCTATAGCGCCGGTGCGGTCGCTGCACGGAGACAGAACGGCGTTGCCGTACCACAGGGGGCGTCGGCTCGAGGTGTGGTTCACCCGACGTAGAATCGGGTCTCGTCGTCAGTTTGTGCTCGGAGAGTCTGCGGATGCAGGCTTGTCTTCGTTGCACGACACGCTGGAGAAACTTGGCTGTTAGGATGAATCCTGGGAGCCGCCTCTCTCCTTCGTGATCATGCATGGAATGCGTTGTTGTCGGTTGGCAAGGCGGATTTGTGCTTGACACCCACCAGTGGGTAGGCGCAGAAAGCAGTGGGCCCGTGTGCGCACCCGATTCGCTGGACCTTCCGCCTAGAAGGTAGAGTGTGAGTTTGTTCGCCATTAATGAGCGCTGAGGCTCGGTTAGCGGACCATCAGTTGCCAGTGCTACACTCAGAGTGAGTGTCCGGCCTTCGGCTATCAGGATGATGCCCAGCTGCTGCTGTCCTTCAAGGAGCTCGCTGCGCTCCTGTTTCCAGCGCGGGCACTGTAACAGTAAATGTGTCAGCGTCTCGGGGATCTCATCCCCACTCGCGTGATCGATGCAGGCGCACACCTTGCACGCATGCGCTGGAGACACGTGTACGCACGGAGGCGCTGTGCGGGGCGCTGCACGCACAACGCCATCTGCGTGCGGGCGAGATCGCAGCTGCCACGTGGCATTCGCGCATCAGTGCTGCTGATGCCGATACCTGCTTCCGTGCGCCACCGGGGAACCTCGCCGAGCAGCGTGATCGGCCACACTGCCGCCGTGTGCGTATGAATGCGTGTGCGTGTGTGTGTGTGTTCATTTCGCAACCCGTTTGTTGCGTGTGCATTGTTGACGAACTGCGCATTTGCCTATCGCCTAGTGAAAGGGGCGTTTACGAGAGCACTGCAGGGTTTCGCGGGTGACACTCTTGTTGTTTTACGTAAAAGGCGTTATTTTCCAATGCTGTCGTTCGTTTCTGCGTTGTGGTGGCATGCGCGACACGGTGTGGATATGCCGGGGTTCTTGCCCGGAGTGCGCTGCGGCCTCTCGTCTGGGCTTGTTCGGAACCGAATGATATGGTCGGCTGCCACAGCGGCCAAGGGTGGGAAACCCAAAGAGGCTAGTCGCGAGCAGGCGAAGCGCCCCGAACGCAAGGACGACGACAGGGGCTTTCAAAAGGGTGGCGGCGGTGGTGGCGGTGGTGGTAACGGCAGCGGCAAACCTACCAAGCGCGACAAGTAATGTGGAAATAGCGGCGTTTAGCGGTGGCAAGACGGCGTGCAAGCAATCGGAGGAGCGTCATGGAAGCCTGTATGCGGGTGGCGTGCAGCTAGGTTTCCGGTCAGAGAGCGTTACGTAAACGAGAACTGGTCTTCGTGACATCGTTTGCTGCATCATTCGCCATTTGGACGTCCAGAACAGCGCTTTCGAGCTCGCATATGCCGTGTTTTTTCTCTCTCCCAGTCGCGTTGGTATGTCAGCAATGCGAAACGATTGCGAGAACGGAACCGGAAAACGCGTATCCCCGAATACACGGCTGGACGTTGTGCAGCCACGAGGCGGCAAGTCGCCAGGCACCTCAGTTCCCTGCATCGCTGGCGCGATACTCCTTACCTAATGGTAGCCGCGCTCGGGTTGTCCGCCGCATTTTCCTCATACCGATTCGGTCTGGCATTGTCGGCTTTCTGGGATCCGCTCTAGCGCCAGAACCTCCTCTTCGTGCTCTTGGAGCCAATGCTCTGCATCCATTGCAGCCATACAACCGCTACCCGCTGCAGTAACCGCTTGGCGGTACCGTTTGTCCTGCACATCGCCCGCTGCAAAGACGCCGTCCACGCTCGTTTGTGTCGTTCCTGGTTTCGTAATGATGTAGCCTTGATCGTCAAGAAGCAACTGCCCTTTCAGGAATGCAGTCGCCGGCACATGGCCAATGGCAAAAAATAGACCACCAACCTCGAGTTCGTGCTTTTGATCATCCTTCGTGGACTGAAGCGTTATTCGACGCAACAGGGTGTCTCCATGCGCAGCCACAACGATCGAATTCCACAGGAACTCAATTTTTTGGTTCTCAAATGCTCGCTTCTGCATGATCTTCGACGCACGGAGCGTATCGCGGCGATGGATAACGTACACTCGACTCGCATAGCGCGTGAGAAAGAGCGCCTCTTCCAATGCAGTATCACCACCACCGACTACAGCGATCGGCTTACCTCGAAAGATAGGTGCGGCGCCGTCACAAACCGCACAAGCAGAGATACCGCGCTGCCAGAAGCCACCCTCACCACTGCCGGCACCAGGAAAGTCCATGCGTTTCGCCACCGCACCAGTGGCGATGATCACGCTTGCAGCTAGGACCACGTGCTGACTGCTGTATATTCGGAAGGGGCGGCTCTGGAGATCCACGCTTTCAACAGTTTCCGTCAGGATCTTCGTCCCATGCACCTGAGACTGTTTTCGAAACCGATCCATCAGCTCGAAGCCGCTGATTCCCTCTGGGAAGCCCGGATAGTTTTCGACGTCAGTCGTTGTCGTAAGTTGCCCTCCGGCTGCGATCCCGTTTGCAAGCATGCCTTCGAACATGATTGGTCTCAGTTGCGCGCGAGCTGCATAAATTGCAGCAGTGTGCCCCGCGGGACCCGAACCGATGACGCACAACGGCGTTACCAGCGGTACTGCGGAGCCGTTTGCAAGCGACCCGTTCCGCGCGCCTTGCTCGTCGCTCATGTGTGCGTTTGGTCGCCTGAAAACACGAATCCCCAAGTAACTGTTATTTCCAGGACGTATGCTTGTCCAAGTCAAGCTCCCAAAGCGCCTGAGCAGCAACGTTTCGGAATAGTGTACGGTTTCACGCACTCCGCTCTGGATACACCAGTAAAGAAGCTGGTAACGCGGGAATCCCGTGGGGTGATCAGTAAGCGCGCGACGGCGGACGGAGGCGCGCTCGATCGGCACCGCCACGTTCACGAACGAGTGGCTTGCAGCAGCGCCTCCACTACGGGGAGGTCGCGGAGCTTGTCGGCCCTTGAGCCCAGTCTTTACCAAGGACAGGTACCGATCGTTCACAGCTTAGATCCAGTGGGATGTTGCTTGGTGATGAACGTAGGGTTCTCTGGGATGGAAACGACAGCAGATAACCTCGCCGCAGCTGGGAGCGGGGTGCGCTGCGATTCAGCTCTTCCACAGCTCCCGCTCATGAGCGTTTATTGCGTGGTGCATTCGGTTCTATCGTGAAGCGATCGTGACAGCTCAGTAGCGCGATCCTGTGCATGCTTTGTGTGAGTCTGAGTTTCCACGTCCTGAGCGTGCTCAGCGCGTTGATATCGGCGTTTTGGCAGATGTCGGCATTCGATAACGTCGGAATCTCCTCGCACGCCCAATTGTAGCGTGTTCTGCTGCCTGCACTGCATATATCGGCATTGGATGGACGTGGTGCGTTCATGATGCGGGACATTCCATCTACCTAGTGACGGTGGTTGCGCTCAGGCAGCGCGGGTGTGTTGCTCCGACAGCTTTCAGAAACGGCACTAGTGTAACTCGGGTTGTAAAGCATGCCGAGGAACCACAGGGCTCTGTAACGCCGAAGACTATGGAGTCAACCCTGAAAGTGCTCGCCTCCTCCCGCCAAAGAGCTCTGTCCACAGGTGTACCACAACGGTTGCCACCAGCGCTGGCGAGCACGTCTCGACTCGAACACGAAGCTGCCCAGCACAGCGTACGGCCCAGTGTGTGCCGCACTCCCTCTCTGCCTGAACCGAAGTGTTCCGTACACCCTAGGCGAGACAAGATTAGGTGAAAAACCTTCCAGTTTGCGCATCCAGCGGAGGCAGCAGCTACTCAAGTCGTCCACACCTCCGCTCCATGACGGCTCGCGGGCCCAACGGGCAAACAGTTGCTACGCGTTCTTCACACGTTGCAGCTGCAGGCCCTGCGCATTGAACCAGACTGCCCCAGTTACGCAAATACCCCTATTACGTAAACACCTACATCATCCAGGTTCGTTTCATGGTACATGATCAGTGTATCCAACGTAGCTATCGCAGCAGCATCACGTTGGATTATCGATAGCAAAGGCGGCTTGCCAGTGCGCTCCTGCCGCCTCCAGAAGCGGCGATATCGCGTGATGGCATCGCTGCTGGGCGCGCCGCCAAGGATGGCTGTTTCGTGATTCGCTACGCGTAGCGTACAGGGTTGCTCGCTGAAGTGATTCACTGCTAGGAGCGTTACTCGACGCTCTTCCCGTGCTAAAGACGATAGCTGGCTGAGAAAGGGGCTCCACTGAGGCAGCATTCGACACTTGTGTTCTTGAGGGGCGCCGTTCCCGATCGAGCGGGAACGTTACCGCAGGTGCTGCTGGTTTCTTCAGTTGCTGTTCGAGGCCTGCACGGGGGTTCTGTTACTGCGCGTCTCGGACGCGGTTCAGAGCAAGCACATAGAGCGCTTGCAACGTCTTGTGCCTGTTTTTGATCATGTTTAGCTGCTTGACGTCTGTAGCTCAGGGGAACGGGCGGCTTCAGCGCACCTCGAAACAGGTGCCGCTGGTCGCGCGCCGGGAGAGGCGCCACCGACTGGCGGTTCGCACGCTCCGTCCTGCTTTGGAGAGCTCCCTCTCTCGTTTCACGGAGCAGGAGCAAGCGTTTCCCACACTAAAGGCGGACGCGAAACCCAAGGCGGCTTCAAACTCACGGACAGCAGGCGTTCCAAACCGTTTGAAGGAGGAGGAAGGCGCTTGTTTCGTAGAGTTTCTCCGGAGAGCGGTTGAGGACTGCCGAAGGAACGTGCAGGCCGGAGGGCACGGCACCGAGGACCTCGTGTGGGAGCGCGTTCGCCTTGAGGCAGAAGCTGCGGCGCGCGAGGAGCAGCTCCTTGCATCCTTTCTTTACGCAACTGTCCTGAACCACGACACACTGGAGGCGTGTCTTGCCTTCCACCTGGCCAATAAGCTCGCGTCAACGACGCTGCCCAGTACCATGCTGAACGAAATCATTCGAGAAGCGCTGGAGAAAGCACCGGAGGCGCGTTACGCCATTCGACTGGACTTGTTGGCGGTGGCGGATCGAGATCCGGCGTGTACGCGAGTGATCGATGCGTTGCTTTTCTTTAAGGGCTTCCACGCCTTGCAAACGCATCGAGTTGCACATTGGCTGTGGAGCCAGAACCGCCAGGCCCTTGCAATGTACCTCCACAGCCAAGTCTGCAAGGTGCTACAAATCGACATCCACCCCGCAGCAAGAATCGGCTATGGTGTATTTATAGACCACGGAACCGGAGTGGTTATCGGCGAGACCGCGCGAGTCGGAAATAACGTCAGTCTGCTTCATCACGTGACTCTGGGTGGCACTGGTACCAAGCTCGGGGATCGACACCCAAGGATCGAGGATTGTGTTCTGATCGGGGCCGGTGCAACGATTCTGGGGAACATCACCGTCGGCTATGGCGCTATGGTCGGTGCGTGCACCGTGCTCACGAGCGACCTGCCGCCGCACTCGACGGCAGTAGGTGTTCCTGCGCGAGTTATTGGTGCTCCGCGCACGAAAGCGCCAGCTTTTGACATGGACCAAGACCCGACACACTGTCGCAAGCGACGAACAGCAGTAGAGCACCCGGATGGCAGCAGCCATTCGCTGCCAGAGACGGGCACCGTAGATGTTACTTCGACGTCGACGAATGGCCATGCGCTGGACAGCTAAGTAGCTTTCGGAGCTGGACGCCCTCGACCCGCGTTTTTGTACACTAAGCATGACGTGGATCATTTCATGTACAGGTAAAGGATGCATGCAGGTTCGTCAGATAACGCGAGCACATACGTTGTCATGGAGTTAGAGGACACGATATGCGGTCGGCGTTTCAACGAGCGCGCGAGCGGGACTCTTCGGGAAACGATTCGCACGCGAGCCTTTATCGTTGGTGCTCAGAGCATCTCAAAACGCCTCTGGAGCGCTGCGATACCCAGGTGGTGGTCATGTGAAGTGTATTTCCTGTTGATGACACGTTTCATCTGCTGGATGCGAGAGGTGCCGGCTCACAGCGGAGGCTTCTTGCCCTCTGACGACCTTGCGGTAAACGGTTCGAATTTGGAGACCCGGTTTCATCGACCGCACCTCTGGCTAGTGGCGGAACTCGGAGTTCGGGTGCGGCAGCAAGATGGACGCTCAATCGAACGCGGATAACCACTGCACAATCGGAGATGCCCTGTTCGTGCGTAAACGATCCTACACCGCAGCAAAAATTCGATGACGTCTCGGGCGGTAGTGCTTGGATTCTGGATACCCAGGCTAACGCTTGTAAGCTCAGCGCGCAACAGCGGCAGCGGTACTCTAGCGGTCAGCGATAGCGTGCCAACGAATCGGTTCGAGGCCAAGTGACTGGAGGTACTCGTTCGCCTTGCGGAAGTGATTGCATCCAAACCAGCCTCCTCGAGCGGCAGCCATAGGGCTCGGATGTGCAGCCTGCAGAACCAGATGACGGTTTGCATTCACCCGCGAACACTTCTCCTTCGCGAAATTGCCCCAGAGCATAAAGACGAGTCCACGCGTGCCGCCGAGCTTCTGCTGATCGAGGACGCGGATTACTTCATCCGTGAACTTTTGCCAACCCCCATGCTTAGCATGGCTGCCCGGCTTGTGCGCTTCAACAGTGAGCACAGCGTTGAGTAGGAGCACACCCTGGTCTGCCCAGGCCTCGAGACAGCCGTGGTTTGGCGGTCGGAAGGGTTCCGGATCACTTTCAGGGAACTCACGTGCGAGTTCACCGTAAATGTTGAGAAGAGACGGTGGCGGCACAACACCCCGAGGTACACTAAAGCACAGTCCGTGCGCCTGGCCTACGTTATGGTACGGGTCTTGGCCGATGATCACCACTTTCACCTTCTCGAGGGGACACCGCTGAAACGCATGGAAAACCAAGTTCTGTGGAGGGAATATCCGTTTGCCCTGGGCAATCTCCTTCTGTAGGAATTCGTTGAGCGACGCCCACGACTTGCTTTGAAAGTGTGCAGCTAAAGCTTGTCGCCAGCACGACGGCAAACTCGGTTCGAGAGCCGTCGCGGTCGCAGCAAGCGCGTAGCCCGCAGGCCGCGGCACGGGAAGCACCTGTGCCGCTGCAGCACCTGAGGTCGCTCTCGCTTTCACGAAGCCGTCGAGGGTTCCGCGGGCAACGCTCGCCACAAACCCGGCCTTCATATCACTGGAACTCTTGGAAACGGTGACGGCAGGCGGCGAGAGGTCCGTTTCTGCACTGTGTAGCGCGAAGAGCAGGAGGTCGTCGGGGGCCTCCCCAGCCCCGTGTGCGCTCGTCTGTTCCGAGAGTTCACTGAGTGCCCTTTTTCTTCCACTCGCAGGGGTGAGGCTTCTCTGTTCGTTCTCCACGACGAGCATGCACAGGCAGTTTCTTCAGTGGAAGCGTGCCAACTAGTGTCGATCAGCTCGAGCTGGCGAGAAGCGCGCGCTTATGCTCGTTTACCCGCCACGGTACGGCTGGGAATATGCGCGCGCGCAGGGGAAGCGCTTTCGAGGTTCGTACTCTCCGCAGCACTTGCATCCACATAAAGTGGAGCGGGTCCACTAACACAAGGATACACGCTAAAGTTTTGGTTTCTCCGCAGAGTCATGAAAACCAGCGTTTCCTGCATTCTTATTTGCGTACTTTCCTCTCTGTTCTCTTATATCCGGGTTTAAGAAAGCGGTCGTCCTTGGATTTCCAGCTCCGAGCCTAGCAGTCGAAAGATATTGATCGCAGCTCTAGAGTTACGAGCTCAATGCTTGCTGTTGCTGTCGACGCGTCTCATACAGAGCGAAAAGCTCCGTTCTACGCTTGGCTTGTCATTTTCAGCTTCGCAGTATACATCGTCGGTGCGCGCTTCCGAGTGGCGACCTTTGATGGTGGACATGCGTTCCCATGGATCGGTCATATCACCCTCTTCGGGCGCTGCCCATTTGGCACGCAAAGAGTTGATGCACCGCTCGGTACATGCAACTGACGTGTATAGAGGGCTTCGCTCGATACCCGCCGCTGTTTCTGGGCCAAGTGCTGTACTGAACGATCCAGGACATGTTGTGAGCGATCTCCGCAGCGAGAAGTCTACGTGCTACACGAGCAAGTGCACGCTGTACCACTTGATTCAGAAATTGCGAAGATCGACGTTCGCCATGATGCGACAGGTACCTCTGGAACATTAGGGATGCAGAAGAAGCCGGAGACTTTCTATGCGTCTATGCTCCGTCTGAGCAAAAGCGGCTGCGGACGCCCCACCTAAAGTGATTACTGCAATGACTAGCGTCTGTATCCAACAGACTTATCCAGGCATACGAGAGAGCCGAACGCCTCTGAGAGCCTATCGCATGAGATGTATCAAGCAGCTGTGGAATACTTCTTCGTCGATTGCCTCAAACAGAATAGGATTTGGTATTCGAACGAGATTGATCATTAGCTCACGTGAGTATTCCAATGTATGGTTAGCATGAACGAATGAGCAAGTCGTCGAGGAACGACGACATGGTTTGTCCCTCGTCCATCAAATGCGCACAATGACACGCCATTGAGCGGCCTCGAAACAGAAAGATCGAAAACTTGAAGAATTCGTGATTTGAGCATGCAACACGAACGTAAAACAAAGGAATAGATGCTTTCACATATGATTTGGATAATGATATCGGTTACTTTACGAGGGCTTGTTCTAGGGCATCGCGAATTATCGTGATTTCAGTGACGTTGCGATTTCCAGCTGTAAAGTATCGAAAGCGTCACTCCGAATAAACAATCGAGAATCGTTAAACTAGCTATGATTCCGTAACCACTTTTGCTCCACACTGAGTTTAAAGACTGTACATCCAACCAAAAAATTCGCAACAGAAATCGAAAGCCACCTGCAGCGCGGGCACCTCAGTGTTCTACGTTCGTCGGACACTGGCGTATACACCGGCTCCCGCCGTTGTTCCCATGGTCGTTGGCAGCGTTGTTGCCCTAGCGCTGGTTGGGCTGCTGTGGCTAGCGCTTTGTCGTCAGCTGGTAGAGTCGGAACCGAGGCAGGTGGCCGCCTCCGACAGTTCCCGGGCATCGTTCGGCTTCCTACACCCGTCCTGTGCCGGTGGCGGCGGCGGGGAACGCGTCCTCTGGTGCGCAGTTCGAGCACTGTGCAGCGAAACCCGTCGACTAGCGAGCGACAGACCACAGAACGGCTCGACACCGCATAGCACGATCGTCGCTCCCCGCGTATGGCTTTATACTGCTCGCTATCGTTCCAGTGTCGCCGAGATTCGTGCTTTTCTGGACGTGCGGCTCGCCGAGCAGTTCGGTGCAGAGGCTTTCACGAATGCTGTCCAGCAAGTGAGACTGGTGCCTCTGTACACTGCTGTATTGCTGGAGCCTCGTTGGTATCCTTATTTTACCATGCTCTTTCAGTTGCTTGCCGGGATGCCGGTTGCTGTGGAGATCATGCTGCGGCACGCGTCTTTCCTGGTCACGCACCTGTTGAGCAAGTGCGTCAGCTGGTTTCGGAAACGCTACCGAACGCCCTTAGAGGATTACAGGCTGCCGTCGATCTTCCTAGATACAGTGGGCGTCCCGCTTGCTCTGCTGTGTCTCAAGTGGTGGACTTGTGGGCGTATCCGCACCGGCGCCTATGTTCATTATCCATTCGTATCGAACGAGATGATGTCTCATGAGTCGAGGAGCACCGGCTCCGGCTCGCGCAAGCTGCGCTCTGTATGTCGTCGCGGGTACTATCGCGCTGTTGTGCTACCGCTTTATGCGGCGTGCGGGGCGGCCACGGATCTCGTGATGGCGAACTCATCGTGGACACTGAAGCGAATGGAGCAGTTATGGTGCGGGAGCGGTGCTAGTAGTTCGCGTGCGTCCTGTACAGGGCATCATCGTCGAAATATCTTCCTCGTGTACCCGCCGTGCGGTGCAAGGCGGACGCACTCGTCATTTCCTGCGCTAGAGAGGGACGCAGTGCGCCAGCGCGTCGTCTCCATTGCTCAGTTTCGCCCCGAAAAGCGCCATGAGACTCAGCTGGATTGCTTTGTGGAGTTATTGCAGCGGTATCCCCGGGAGACCTCACAAGCGCGTTTGCTCATGATTGGTGGTGCTCGCAACCATGCCGATCGAATGCGGGCCGAGCGTTTGCTCCAGCGAGCTGTAGCGCTCACAGGATCCGCCTCTAGCGGCGGCCGTATCGAGGTTCACGTGAATGCAAGTCGCATCGAGATCGAAGAGGTACTAGCTGGAGAATTTGGATGCTTTTTACATACTATGGAGGAGGAGCATTTTGGAATCAGCATTGTGGAGGCGATGTCGCATGGGCTACTCGTGATTGCTCACGGATCCGGCGGTGCAGCACTGGATATTCTGCGTCCCGTTTCGCCCGACTCGCCTCTGGGGCTTGTGTATCGCACTCGACATGAGCTCACTGAATGCCTGGCAGACGCTCTATTTCGGTTGCCGGTGGCGACGCTTCAATCAATGCAGAGGCGGGCCTACGCACGAGCTCAGCGCGAATTCTCAGATGAGGCATTCTCTGAGCGATTTCTTACGGCGGTCGCTTCCCTTTGTACGAAGGGGTGATCCCGCTGCTGCTGCTGCTGCTGCCAGCAACAACAACAGCCCTTGCACCACCATGAATGCATGATCAAAAGATGTCATGGTACGTTTTGTCGGATAAACAACAGTTTTCTTGCCGAGCAAGGCGACAACATCCACCAACACGAGCGACTGGGTTTGAGTGCGGCGCATGCCGCTGTGCTCGCTCGGAAACCGTGACGCTGACCCTTCACGGGCTAGATCACGATCTTTGTACGCACCAGGACGCGAGTCTTCAGGACGACGGCACGGTGCACGTTCCGTTGTCGCGCGTGGGCGCCACCACAGTCGCAAGCACAGGCCTGCTACCCCGTGGCGTTTCGATCTCATACCGGGAGTTTCGGTTCGAAACCGATGCCACCGTTCGTTTCCAGGTATCCAGAGGCTGCCGATAGGCGGCGCAGTATCCGCCGAACAATGCTGGTGTCGACAAGCTGACCCAGAACCGGAACCTGTCGAAGAAACGTCATCGCGATCGGAATGAAGCTCAGGAATAGCCAGAGCGCACCGACCGCTTGGACCAGAGTCCCCAGCACTGGCCAGCGCAACAGCACCAGGCCAAAGCCGCCGAAGAAGAGCGCACTCGCGCGAAGTTTTCTTCTTGAGAAGAAGAAACGGGCGGCTCTCTTGAAGCCCAGGATGAAAAAGAGCGACGAGGTGAAAAGAACACTTGCTATGGAGATCAGCCCCGTGTCAAAAAAGAGTACAACACCGAGCCCATAAAATAAAACGGAAATTGCGCTCAAAGTAACCCCAATCTTTTGGTAGTCGTTCATGAGGCGCTCTCCTCGAAGCAACCTCACAAGCGCAAAGGCAAACGTGTCGATGTATAATAGAGTGTCCGCGTTCGACCGGGCGTCCTCGGTCGCTGACGCGCATAGACCGCGAGGCTGCCGACCTCGACAGGTCCGGTGCCTACAAGACGAACGAACAGGTGCAGTGCTCAGCAGACGTTGGCGACCTTGTTGCAAGATCTTCGGCAAATATCACGGAGAGGTGCGTCTGGAGCCGGTTTCTGACAGGGAGTCTACGCGGCGTACAGCGAGGGGTCCAGTTGCTGGGCTACTGGAAGTTTACGATCGACGGAGGAAGGAGGTTTTAGGCTAGAGGGACGGGAGCCTCGGGCAGAGTTTGGGCGGGCATGCGGCGGCCAGACGTTCCCGCTCCAGCGAGTGCGGAGCCGAGGCAGGGTGCACAAGGCTGCTGCTGAGACTCGTGTCTGCTCGAGTCCCGGAGAAGGGCTGGCGCTTGGACGCAGAACCCTAGACCCTTGTACGTGCTAGATTATTGTGACTTTTGGGCGGACTTGAAAGCACCGGCAGCGTAACTTGCAGATGCGCTGTCTCTGTTTCAATAACGGTCGTACCCGACTGCTCGGGTTTGCGGAGAGCGCGAAGTCAGTTTCCGTTTTGAAGCGGTGGCCTGTGGCAGCATTGTGCAGGCGTGCTCTCTCCGAATGACCACTGCAGCGGCAGTGGCGGCGCAACCGAGTCCAACCGAAGCTTCTACGGCAGACTCGATATCCGCAGGGTAGATAGCTGGGTCGTGCCCCATGCTGAGGGACCACTGTTCTGAGGCTTTTAGAACGCGGAAGCTGCATCGGAAAGAATGACGATCCGTTCCCTGTTCACTGGCAAGGATTGCGCATCTCAGAGGCTCTGTTTAGACTCATCGATGGTACGAAATTGAATGACGTTGGCCTCTGTCTGTTCACGAATCCTCCATCATCAAGTATTTGATACTGTGAGCTGGTACATGCTTCTGAGATCGTTCGTTCATCGAATGCCGCACGGGGGTGCATCGAGTGTCGATGCGTCGACATTATGAACGTTATTATATATCTTTCTGATTCACGCTCGTGACCTTGTGTGCCAGTCAGGGCGTGCTTGCCGCTTTTGCGAATATTCGAAAGCGAGACGCACGCAACAACGCGCGAAGGTTGATGTTGCATTGAAAGTGCGACTCCTGCCGCGACAGCATGCCCACTGAATGGCATGGGTTCCATCGTTGCCCCATAAGCGACCAGCCACGAGGCATTTGCGCACAGGTTCAATCACAGTGGGCGAGGCGCAACCGGAGGACGCGCCCAGTGCTCCTCGATGTAGCGTATAGCCGCAACGTAGCGCTCTCTGCTACTTTCCAGGTTTTCTGATGCGCCATGCCAATCGCGACGCTTCTGGACCAGAGATGCCGGATGAAGTGTTATCGAACCCATCTCTGAGCGATAATCCATCTGCGGCGGTTAGATGAGGCGTCTGTGCTTCCACGATCCAAAATACTACCGACGCCGAAGCTCTTCCACGGATAGCATCCTTTCGGCACTGGTGATATTTTGCGGGAGATACATCCCGACGCGCTCTGGTTATCCCGCGTGGCTCGTGCCGTTCCTCGGCTGGGTCTTTGCTGAGCCATTTTCACTGGGATTCTGTGACCAGCAGGTGCGCTCGCCCGCCAAGCAACCATCGATCGCTTCCATCGCTGAAAAACTTAAAGAAAGAAACGAACTTGCAAGTTTACCTCAACGAGAACGATGCTTCGCGCAGACCACAAGCGCCATGCCCCCAGCGTGCACCATCGATCGCAAGACCCGATCAGAGGCCCGGCACTTGAGCTGACGCAGTCAGCAGGGCAGGGTCACCGATGTTGCGTAGGCGTCCTTCCGATGCATCACGAGAATGTACTCCCACGTCGATACGTTCTCGTGGAAGCGTCCTCAGTGCGGATGCGGATGCGGATCCGGATGGTGTCCGAAGAACCATTCGACGGTTATCAGCGAAACCTAGCGGGTCCCTCAGTACGATTGTGCTTGTGTTGTATACAACTCCCCCAAGCGATGCACGATCACTCTGTTTCCTCCGTGCCGTGCTCGTTGCTGACCGGCTCGGCGTCTCGCACGCGAATGCGCTTAGCTCGATCGTTAATCTCGCAGATTTGCGCGGTGAACTTGTCTCCTGGTTTGATCGATTGCAGGGTGCGCTGCTTGTTCTGCCCCCAAAGATCGGAAACATGCACAAAGGCATCCACTTCTGAGCCGATGTCTACGAAAGCGCCAAAGTTCGTGACTCTGCGCACAGTGCCCTCGACGGTTTCGTCGAGCTGATAAGAACCCACACGGCGCCGGTTCTCAGAGTCGGCGTAAACGAGAATGCGACGTCCATCAGCTGTCTCAGTGGGGGTATACAGATTTCGTGCGCTGGAGGTGTTCCTGCCCTGCGAGCGCTGCTGCCCCGGTGGAAGGAACGAAAGGGAAAGTCTCCGCTTTTCCAGATCTATGAACTTCACGTAGACGGTAACCTCATCGCCGCGAGTCACAAAGCTCTCGGGATTCTCAACGTACTCCCGCGAGAAATCACGAATATGAACAAGGCCATCGAAGGGTATGAACTTTTTGCGCTCGCCCCAGGTGTTTGGTAATGCACCGGCCGTGTCAGCGGATGCCGCCTCCTGCTCCATCGCATTCAGTTCAGATGCACCCTGTGCACTCGTTTCCGCAAGGCCATCGCTGGAGGCGTAAAATGAGGAGCTGGAATCCTCAGCGTTGTCTACCTCGTAGAAAACACCGCAGTCCACGAAAGCTCCGTAGCTTACAACGCCACACACCGTACCGCGAAGCTCTTGACCCGGCTGCAAATCTGTAAGCTTGTAGGTTAGCGGGCGCCGACGCATCGTTGAGGCAGTGCGGCGACTTGCAGACGGGGTGCGACGGGGGCCGCTACCCTCGCGCCGCGTGCGGCGGCGATAGCTATCTGGACCAAAACGCATTTCCTGCGAGAACATTCCCTCCTGCGCGTCAGCGCTCATAGGCTCTGCGGTCGTGAAGGGCGTTGATTCAGCAGCCACACCGGCGTCGAGCTTCGAAACACCTTCCGACCCACCCGCAGGTGTTGAATCACTGTTCACAGTTGGTTCCATCTTCTCTTCTGGGAGCTCCGCCGAGGCCATCGTCCAAGTGTCCATACGGAGCATAGCGCGTCCGGGAAGGGAAGCCCTCCTCAGTCCGAAGCGATTCAGGGGCGCTCCCCAGAACACATCACAACGAGTGCGCACGCTGCTAATGCGAGAACGCGCACAAACTCCAGCCACCCGACACGCTGTGTATATAATAGGGACAAACATTTTGTCCGCAGCGTAAGCACTATATACTGAAATGAAAGAAAGAGTTGGTAAACTTCGTTCACGCACCGCGCAGTGTCGTAGTCACCGGCCGAAATGAAGCTCGTAAGAAACGAATGAATGGAGGGCTGTAGCTCGCACGGCCGGCGGCGGTGGCTCGCACGGCCGCCGACGGTGTTCAGCAGTGGCGGCGAACGCGCCTTAGACAAATCGTCTCCACCTGATGTGCAGACGCCTCCCAGTTTTTTGGACCGGCCACCCACTACTGCTTCCAGCTTTTTCTCATATAGTTCCACTTTGAGAGGTTGTCCAACAAAGTTCTCTCGTGTCCAGTCTGGAGGCCTTTTCTCCATTACCGCACATCTTACATTGATCACTGCGTGAAAGTCTCTGTTCACGAATTCCATCCGTTTCTTGCCATCATTGAGTGTACTTACTAATGCAAGCAATCCTCTAAATTTCGCCCTCCTTTCCATTTGCCCCTCCATCAGCGCTCCGTATTTTTTTATATCCTCAGGACTCCTCTGGCACGTTTCCATCTCCACTCTGTGATGCGTACACCCCAGTTCGTGGTGTGTATACGATGTTCGGAACTCGTCTACAGGTATCGTAGCGAAACGCCGTGCGCACTCCTTGTACGTTCTTGTCGACGGAGCTGGTGTAGTCCCTTTTTTGGACGCCCAGCGCTCTGCTCCGTACGCTACGACGAGCCTCTGATTTTCATTCTCCTTGAGGGCGCTCAACGCATTGAAAAAGTTGGCAAATGCACGCTGCTTACCACAATACAGATTCTTACGCAGACGAGCCCACCGGCGCTTGGTGTACTCTTCCCACAGCGTATCCCAATGAGCAACGCGGACCTTCCATGGACTCCCGAAAAGCTTCAATGTCGGCTCCGCGGCTCGTCACCTCGCTCAAAGCTTCTAGGTGATCCTTCATTCCTGAATTCCAGCTCTCGATTTTCTTCCCCGCATTCATGATTCCCGATTCTCGATAGTATCTTGCTCTCGAGAACCTCAATAGACGCATGTCTTTCTGACGTAAACTACCGTCAGTACCATCTTCCGCACACTTTGGTGCTGCGATGGTGATGATATTTGTGTTTCCGGGGTACGCGCCAACGACAAAGTCGATATCTTGCACTTTCTGCGTCGCAGGAGCCGCCTTGTTGTTATCTTCATGCTTCGTCGCGTCAACGACCAGGTCGTTATCCTCCACCTCCTGCATCGCAGGACCCGCATCCTTCTTCTCTTCATGCTTCGTCACGGGCGGAACTGGACGATTTGTCTTCAAGCGCCGATAGTGTGCACACATGGCTACTCCATCGGTTTCGATCATCCCAGTGAATATCTTTTGTTTGCTCACTTTCAGACGTTTGAAATAGAAGATACTTTTCTTACCGCACGTCTCCCGGTTTTCGCCGGTGAAGTCCTCCCTGCTAACATTGAAGTCGGGACTGATCTCCTTCGTGATGCCTTAAAGGAGTCTGGAGTCGATACTCACGAAATGTGACTTGGTGTTGCACAACGGAACGCCGTTAAAGCGCTTCCCCATTAGGTCAGCCTTCCGTCTCCTCCAATCTTCATTTTTTCCTCACTCAGCTTCACCTCTGCCATGCGTTCGAGTTCTCGGTCTAAGAACACTAAATAGCGCAGAATGAGGCGATCGTATCTTTCCTTATCTTTTTCCAACTCTGATATGTTTTCTATTGAATTCGCCAACCCCAAGACTGCGCGGTGCTCTTGTATAACCGCACGGATGACAGAAGTTTTAAACCTTCTCCTGCGTGACGCCTTCCTGTCGACGAATTCGATCTCATCTTCATGCTTGCGATCGTTCGTGATGCCATTAGTAATCGCCCATACTCCTTTGCGAGACAGGCCCGGGTACAGCGCAAAGACGGTGCGTATCATGAAACGCTCCGGGTTCATAGTCAAATGGTTCCTCAGGTTCGTGATGTACTTCATCACCCCGCATGTGTAAATATTTCCGTCACCCTTGTATCGAGTTCCCTCGAAGCGGAATTCTGCGAAGTTTTCGTGGAGGGCATGCACTAGCTCTTTCTTTGTCGACGATTCCCCCGTACCAAGCATCAGGTGACGAATAGAGGTCTTGTCGAAAAACTCGACCAGAACCTCGACTGTTTCCACGTGCGTCACGTCTTCGTACATCTCCCTCGCCAAATGCATTCGTACTGACGACCCCTTTATAATCGTTATGGATTACAACTCGACACGGTTTCTGATAGCGCCTCGCAACTTTTCCTTGTACGGATCCTTGGTATGTTTACGAAGACAGGCTTTCACCACCGTCTCGTTGTACAGACGTCTTTCTTGCAGCCTTCGACGTAGGGCCCCCATTTTGCTTCTTTCTCGCTTCGTTTTCTTCTGGACTCGGCACTATTTTTTTGTTTTTTTTTTCTGGCGGCCAGCCACACTGGGCCTCCAGGATCCTCCACTTCCTTTTCCATAACTTTCCTTTTTTATTTTTTGTAACGGACTTTGAACGCTTCAGTTATATACTGCGAAAAAACAGTTGAATACACTTGTTTGAGGTTTGAGACATAAATGAACTGAAGAACTATACTTTGCTACAACTTTAACGCAAGTACAACTTTTATATTAGAGCAGCACGCTATTGATCAGGATCGCGTTTCCCTTCAACGGCAGCATACGCGTCGTGACACGAAACTGACAGATCTCCCTGGTGCTCGAATCGACAGCACTATGTAGAACAAAGAAGAGAGACTCACGACTAGCGAGCAACGATACAGCAATTTCTCTCCCGTTCTACGATAAACGTTGAAAATGGGGAAACAGGTTTCCATATTCTGAAGAGTCCTCCCTCTAGGCGAAAAGTCCCGCGAGCAGGACGAGTCTCCCAGATTCGTGCTTCGTGCTCCCCCTAGTAGCGGGTGCTGTGGCGAGACCTGAGCAGCTCGTCCGCAACGCAGTTCATTCTGGTACTCGATGCGGAATGCTGTGTCTGGTCGTCGCCCTGATCGCAGTAGACTCCTAGTATACCGGTTCGCGCTTTCGCAGGCAGTAGTTGTGTCTGTTTAGCCTACGGGCTCCCAGAATTATGATGCATTCCAACGCTGTATCAGGTGAAGCGTTCATCGATCCGGCGCCCTCAGTGGTATGGCAACGCCGTTCTATCTCCGTGCAGTATCTGCTTCAGCGGTTTAGGCGCTAAGGCGGTTGCTCAAAGCAGGCACTCGGCGCACTACAGAACGCACAAAACGATCTGTACATCCGAAAGTAAGTATAAGTAATGGAGCATGGAGGTAGAGTGCATCACGATGGACACTTTTTCGATCACCAGTACCTATCCATCTCGCTATCTGGAATCCAAATACCATGTAAATGTTTTGTCATTGGAGAACAATCAGCGGCAACAGCAAAGGCAGCGGATTTTGTTTCATGTGAAAAACTTCTCACACAGGCGAGCGTGCCGCGACTCTGTGCGCTTGGAGCCTGCGCGCGGTGAAACTTTCGTCATTCCACGCCTTACGTCCAAGTTTCATAACCCATACTTCTTCTCGGATGTACTGGCGTTTCAGACGTGCTATCGGGCGCCGAGTGCCTGCCCGTGAACATCCGCCTCAATAGCGCTTGTAGCGCCGGTGCTGTCGTAGCACAGAAACAGAACGGCGTTGCCGTAGCACAGACGGCGTCTGCTCGAGGCATGCTTCACCTGACGTAGAACTGGGTCTCGTTGTCAGTTTGCGCTCGGACAGCCTGCGGATGCAAAACTTGCTTTCGCTGCACAACACATTGGAGAAACTTGGCTGTTACGATGAATCCTGGGAGCCGCCTCTCTCCTGCGTGATCGTACATGGAAAGCGTCGCCCTCGGTTGGCGACTCGGGCTTGTGCTTGCCACCCACCAGTGAGTAGGTGCGCGTAACACTGGTCCCGTGTGCGCATCTCGTTCACTGGACCTTCCACCTAGAAGGTAGAGTATGAGTTCACTGGCCACTCGCGAGCACTGGGGCTCAGCTACGGGACCATTCGTTGCTAGTACTACACTCAAAGTAAGTGGCTGGCCTTCATTTACCACAATGATTCCCAGATGTTGCTGTCTCTTAAAGCGATAGCAGCGTTCCTTTTTTCCAGCGCAGGCACAGTGAGCGAAAACGCGGCAGCATCTATAGCGTCGCCATCGGCGGCGGTAGCGTCCAACGCCGCGCGCCCCCGAAGCCCTGCATCGCGAGCACGCTGCCGTCCATCGTCGACGATCACAAGGCGAGTTGCTTGTTCGTGTTGTGTGTGAACGTTTGCGTTCTTCTACGAGTTCAACTTGTAGGTTCGTTTTTGTTTATAACTCTGGCTAATGTTCGTGCTTACAACAAATAGCATTACGTTTAGAACGGTGTCTCGGTGTCATCCTGGTGCAGTCGAACGCCAGCGTACAACGCTGGGCAGGAAGCGCGTGGCGCTGCGCATGACGTTTGCGCGGCCGAGTACAGTTGATGACGCGCGTGGAGGGAGCGGAAGCGGTGGCGGCTCCTCGGGATCCGATGACGACTACATCCCAGATATGGGGAAGCGCACGCTGCTGAACCTCATTCTAGTGGGTTCAGTTGGACTCCCAGCAAGCATCATGCTTGGCACGTACGCCAGCTTCTTCGTGCCGCCACTGAAGAACAAAGGCTCAGGCGGTGTGATTGCAAAGGACGCCCTCGGGACGCCTATCAAGAAGGAGGATTATCTGAAGACGCATCCCCCCGGCTCTCGTGACCTTGTGCAGGGCCTAAACGGGGAGCCCACATATCTTGTTGTGAACGACGCCGGCGAGCTGGAAACCTACGCACTGAATGCTGTTTGCACGCACCTTGGCTGCGTGGTGCCTTGGAACGCAGCACAGAACAAGTTCATTTGCCCTTGCCATGGTTCGCAGTACGATCGTACAGGGAAGGTGGTGCGCGGTCCGGCTCCGCTGTCGCTCGCTCTGGCACATACCGAAGTGGATGATGACGGGTTCGTAGAGATCAAACCCTGGAAGGAGACCGACTTTCGAACTGGTGAGAATCCGTGGTGGAAGTGATGTTCTGTAAAAAACCTAACGTGTTGGAGCGCGCGGTCGCACAGACCTCGAATGGTAAACGACATGCTTTTAGCTTGACTTGGTCGTAGTGCAATGCGCGATCATACGGCCTGTGAGCCAGCGGAGACGGCCTCGTAACGAGACGTTTTCGGGGTTCCCGTTTCTGCTGCGCACGTTCGATGTGTCTGTTCACGACCAGACTGTGATGGATGGAACCGAGGAGCAGCCTTAAAGACGCGTCCTTCCCGAATACATGTTGAAACGCGGTGCGAAACAGTCTCAGGAAGGGCACGCACGAAGCGGAAACCCGGCAGTGTCTCGAGGTCACGCTCCACTGCATTGAACGTAGCGCCTTGGATGCACCGGTGGATATCGGATTCGAGTACTACACGAGACGCAAAACGACGGAATGGAGAGGCGTCCTTGTTTCCATGACCAACTC
>Ga0078972_1002582_pt1 | contig 59262 bp, 66 predicted proteins | sample YelNatPaOPGAMG01_FD_67568 | JGI IMG/M metagenome (GOLD analysis project Ga0078972, IMG submission 67568) | Hot spring thermophilic microbial communities from Obsidian Pool, Yellowstone National Park, USA - OP-RAMG-01 (SPADES assembly) (version 2) | ecosystem: Environmental > Aquatic > Thermal...
GGTTCTACATAAACAATCACGACCTGATCGCCGTGGAGCACCTGAACATCTCGGGGATGGCTAGGAACCACCGTCTGAGCGGAAAGATTCTCGATGCCTCGGGGTAAGTTCATGTTCTCCTACAAGGCTGAGAGAGCTGGTAGGAGGGTGGTGGACCCCAAGGGGGGACCTCACAAAACCTTCCGGAGGGGTTCGACAGGGACTACGTAGCCGCCTGCCGAATCCTCTCCCTAGGGCTGGGACGGTCCGAAGTAACGCCTGTGGAGATGGGACCCTCTACTCTGCATCCCGGCTTCCGCTGGTGGTCGCGGGGCAAGTCCCGTCATTGAAGCAGGAAGCCCCATGCGAAAGCTGGGGGTAGTTCACAGGGAAAATGATGAGAAAATTAGCACTGAAAACCAGGAAAAAAGCAATTAAAAGGATTAGGAGAAAGTCCCCAGAAGAGTTAGCAACGAGCTGGTGCCAAGAAGACTTGCTCTATTCAGGGAAAGGCAAAGCCATTTTCATGATACTCCCCACCAGAGGATGCTCATGGGCACTATCAGAAAGTGGCGGTTGCACCATGTGCAGCTACCTCTCAGATTCACTACTCGAAGATATCAAAGCAGAAAAACTAAACCAAATATTCAAGGATCTAATCTCAAAGTATAAGATAAAAGACAAAACAGCAATTAAAATATTCATCTCAGGCAGCTTCCTAAACCCCGAAGAATTCCCAGAAGAATCTAGGAAATTCATACTAGAATATCTTGATAAAATCGACAAAATAGAAGAAATAATCATAGAATCCCGTCCAGAATACATAAACAAAAAAATACTCATTGAATGTTGCAGCCAAGCACCCAACAAAATCCTAGAAGTTAGCATAGGACTCGAAACAGCAGACGATTACACCCGCAAATTCAAAATAAACAAAGGATTCACAAGAAAAGACTTCGAAAAAGCCATAAAAACCATAAAAACCCTTAAAGAAGATTTCAGGATAAAATCAAAAGCCTATATCCTTGTAAAACCCATTCTAACATCCGAAAAAGAAGCCATCCAAGACTCAATCGAATCTGCGGTTTACGCAGAAAAAATCGGCGTGGACAGAATATCATTCTGCCCCTCAACAATCCACAAAGGCACAGTAATGGAAGAACTCTGGAAAAAAGGCTCATACAAACCACCATGGATATGGAGCCTAGTCGAGATAATAAACAGCACACGAAAAACTCTAAAGATACCCTCAATAATGGACACCTCAGGATTAGGAACACCAAGAGGCCCATACAATTGCAAAAAATGTAACATGAAACTTAAAAAATTGATAATAGAATCCAACCTAACCCAAAAAACCATACCATGGATAAAATGCGACTGTTACAAAAGATGGGTTGCTGAAAAAGAACTCGGAGATTTCGTAAGATCAGCTAACACCATCAAATACCAAATCTACTAAGAACACAAATTAAAATTTTTCATACACACTCTTATTCTACTAAAGTTTAGGGGGAGTTTATGATTGGTATAAGCGCAGATTTCGACCCACTACATAAAGGCCATGTACAACTCATAGAAAAAGGACGCGAAATAGCGGAAAAAACCGGGGAAAAACTCATAGTATACCTTAACAAGGATTATAGTGCCAACCACGCCCCATTCTTCACACCATACGATGCACGTGAAAAAATGGCGCTTAAAGCAGGTGCTGATGAGATTATACCAATTGAAGGTCTGCACTACAGGTTGACCCTATCATACACCGTGCCTATAAGGATAGCTATGATGATAGAAGACGGAGTCACAGATTATGTGGACGCAGCGAATGTGCCACCACACTTCATAAAAAAAGAGGCGGAATACTTCGCGAAAAGGGGTATATTCAGTGGCATACCATCAAACCTCCCAAACAGGAACGTTATCAGATGGTTCGCTGTTAATGAATTTTTCCAGGGAAAATATAAGCGTAAAATGAAATTTCACATCATCCCAGAACTCACAGAAAACGGTTCAAAAATTTCAGGCCGAGAAATAAGAAAAAAAATAATAGAAAACAACCTAGAAATACCCGAAGATGTGGCTAAACTCCTACCTGAAACCACCATAAAAATCCTCGAAAAAGAACTCAAAAGAGGCAGAGCGCCAGGTAAAAGAAACCTCGAGCTAATAAAAGATAAAATGAACAGACTTTCACGGGCAGACCTCCTAGAGATAGCCTACCTCAACGCCAACCTCATAAACTCCATAATCAAATGGAGACCATACCATACAGAAAATCAGATATGGGCAACCTTCAGAAAAGCCGGGTACGGACCAGTACTCACAAGACTAGCAATGAGTTCAATGGAAATGAACGTCACAAGAAGAGAAGTCTATGACCTAATAGGACACTATGAAAAAAAAGGATGGATACCACCAGACCAGGAAAGGAGAAAAATAATCCAAAGAGCCTGGTTCATATCAAAGAGCATAAAAAAAGGTCACACCTCAAAAGAAGCCCACAAAAGATTCCTAAAAGGCCACATACCATCTGAAGAGCCTGAAAGATCCCTCAATGCGGGTTTGAGTTTAAGAAAATTTGAAACGAGAAAATTAAGGGAAGGGACAAAAGCCAAGATCTATGTGAAAGAAGATGATGTTATCTCCTGCCAGATAAAAGATGGTATGAAGATTAAAAGTCCATTAATCCTTCCGGGTGCAATGGCAACTTACCTCCGATTAATAATTGATTCTCATTTCATACCATTCAATGGCCGGCTCATCAAAAAAGATGAAAGTTTCAGGATCCAGATAAACATCGGATAAAAGTCTATTTTTCTTTTCTATGTTCTACTATAGGACATGTCCATGATTTGCAAAATGTCATGACAAACTTACCTTCACCAGTATCTAGATGAATCCTCCAGCACTCATCATCATAAAACTTGAATTCAACATCAAGGATCTTTTTTCCAATCAATTTTTTAAGATTTTCCCTACACTCATCTATGATACTTTCTCCCAACTGAATCACCTACATTATATCTATTGTCCATTTCATTATATTATAACTCCTTAATATAATCAAAAACTCCACTGTAATCTTCAAATTCCACATCTAAACCTTCTAGTTGCCCTATTATCCTCTTAAATGTTCTGAGGGTGCACTTCGACATTATTGGAGTTATATTCTCGGATAAAAACGATTCAACATCCTTCATCTCCTCATATCTTCTCCTCGAATGGAAAGCCGAACTTATAACCCTTGAAATTGCACGTTCCCTAAAACCCTCACCCTCAGTCTCCTCAAGCATCTCCAATAGAGACCCATCAAGACCTAGGTGATATGCGGCTAATAAAGTTTCCCATAGAAGTGCTGAAACACCCTTAGTATAAGAACTCCTCAACATTTTAAGGGCAGAAGCATCACCAACAACGTCACCCACAACCTTTATATTGAACCCATAATCATTTAACCTGGCAAAGTCCCGGGCCGAACTTCCAGATGCTAAAATTTTAACCTTCAAACCTTTTACACGCCCCATGATAGCAGCATCAACTACCTTACCATTCCTTATATTTGCAAGGGCTCTTTTCACAGTAGCAGGGGCAACATTATTCATATCCACATAAACACCAGCAACATCATCACCAACCTCCCTAGCAACTCTAACAGCCACTCCAGGAGTGACCGCAGATATTACAATATCAGATTCCCTGGAAACCTCCTGGATATCAGCACATTCAATAACTCCTAAATCGCGTGCTAGCTTCCTCGTGCGTTCACTCCGGCCACTAGTAGAGGTTAAAACCTCAACTCCCTCTTCCATGAGTTTTGAGGCCATGATGGATGCTACTTCACCAAATCCTATGAAACCAACCTTAATAGTATCACCTCCTACCAGAAGGAAGACAACCACCCCCCCGGGAGTTTAAAGGGGGATCAACTTTCGGCTTTGTAGAAATCATATTTTTCTCTATTTTAATATGGTTTTTACGCGCCTGTATATTTAGATGTTTTTGAACTTGTGTTTCCACTGTATCCTTTGCCGTTTATCTCTGGAATCTTTTCAGCACTGATATTACTGTTTCCACAATGTTTCTCTGGGTATAATGGTATGTTGAAGAGATCTAGCATTGTAAGCCGATGTTTGCTGTTCTTTACATTCTCCGTTTTATGCGCATCATTTTCCAGATCTGAACACCCCCCTGTCCATACAGAAAACCAAATAACTTACAGTGGGCATTACATCCCCTTATCTCATGGAGAGGACCCCCCCAACTACTCCCATGTACTAATATAAACCCGCTTTTCGTGCATCCTAGTTTTTAGTGTACCTCTTCCTCCATCCCTCTACTCTATGATTTAAGCGTAATACACGCTCTACACAACCACCCCTACATTGTTGATCTTCCATCAAATGACAATCCAAAAAATCTCTTATCCTGAATAAACATGCTTTAAGTTGAGCATCTCTTCCAAGGCCCATAATCCAATGCATTTAAACTTCTAAAATGTGGGCACATCCATTCAAACCCTAAGCATCCAGAAGCACTAAAAGCATTAAACTTAGTTTGATGTGAATTCACGATACCTGAGCCTCAGACAAGTCTTCAAGCATAACGTCATTAGTTGGTGTGGGGGTTGCGTTTCGATTTGATACTTTTGAATATGTTGATAGAGCTTAGCCCGCTTTGAATGCGATACCCGTAAACCTTATTACCCTGTTTTACTTAAATCACCCTTGGGGATCCATCCTTAGGTGTTAGTGATTAATATTTTAGTAACTTCATGATATTCTACAGGGTCGCATTTTTTTTTAACGTATATTAAATCTTTGTAACCATTAAATATTACTCTATGGATAATCCTTTGGATCCAACTTTTTCCTTCTTGAAGAATTCTATTGTACTGTATATTAGCTTTTGTGTAAGTTCTTTCAATTATTGGATTTTTGAATGGTTTTTTCGAGCACTTAAAAAAATCCGCAGAAACGATTACAGTACCCATGGCAACGACTATCACTATTAGATCATACGCATAAACAAACATAAGAAAAGCGAACACAAAAACCAAAAAGAGCAAGACAAAATTCACCGCATAACGTGGAGTGAAATAATCATGTCTTTTGGATATCTCCTCTAATTCTTCCTTAATTCTGATCCAAAGATCTTGAACATATTAAGGTCGTTTTCACCTAAACATGTAATTGCCGCGCGAAAGGATCATGTCCTTCATAATAATCATTGAAAACCATATATCTAAGGGGATAGTTCGCTATTTTATTCTGCTGATACCTGAGTTCATCCATTAGATATTCCAAAAAAAGAATCAACTATTTCACCGTTGATTCCCATCCCCGTGAAATCGATCCATCCCAAATTATTTACTTTCAGTGTCCATAATTTTATAAGCAAAATAGCAGACAGTTATCAGCATCATTAGCCCTAAAGCTATTCTAATATAAAGGAAAAATCGGCGCTAACCAAACACCCATCATCCAAATTGGGCCGAAGATAGGCATAACCATCATTGCAGAAAGTATAGAAAGTTCAACAAGACTTATTATCGCCAGTCTCACTAAGATATACCAAACAAAAGTTCTTATCCATGCAAATACAGCACTTGTAACGGCTTCTTGCTTATTTCTCCAGGATCTAAACATGAATGGAACATGACTTGTAGCGAGAAATTCAAGAATATCATTTATGTTCATCTGTACTCGCTATCTAAGGCTTCTTACAAGCCTTCTGCTATGATGTAGGCTCCCAGACCGTTATTGTCGATGGAAGCCCATCCTATCCCATTCCCCAATTGTAATCCTCCCTAGGATTCTAGTAGCTTGCCTCCACATCATATTATTATCCAGTTTTTTTTATCCACGATGCTACTTTAAGTTTTGGTAAGATCTCATAGAGATTTTCTTGGTTTATGACATAAACTGAATTCTTTGGCTTTGAGCATAAGCTAATGTAAGTTGTTGAGACCTCTTCTACATTAAACAAGCCATAAGTGGATTGTGATTCCCAACCAGAGCCTGTGAAGCCTGATTTTAAGAATTTTTATTTCGTTCAATTTTTAATAGAACATTTTTATAAAGTTTTTCTGAAATATACAATAATCTCTTAGAATATATTTCATTGATAATCTCTTTTGCTTTGTCTTTAGAAATTTTGCCTTTCTTAACACCTGCAATTATCAAACCTAAGGATCCCGTGACTTTTATGTTATTTTCTTCAGCTATTTTTCTTGCCCTTAAATCATCACTAACAAATATCGCTTTCTCTTTTTTTGAAATTTCAATGCACGCGTACTCTCCTTTCCCAATATTCCACGTTTCTCCGATTTCAATCTCCTTAATTTTGAATGAACTTGGAATTTCGTCTTTATTTTCGATTAATGAATATTCCCAAAGAACTTGGATTAGAACAATGATCTCATTACCCCTTCAATATTTCTTCTAAAACCTTGATTCTCGAAAGCCTTCCAAATACACTTAGAACTGTCGTGTTCAAAGTGATCTTCACTTAAATCTCCTTTGCAATTCTTATTTCCTTTTCTAACTCTTCTTTGGTTGATGGCCCCAAATCCACTTTAATTCCAACCGCATCTAAAAGTTTTGCCGAATCATGCAAAGACAAGCCTAAAATCTCTGAAAATTTTCCAAGAGTTATTTTTCCTTCCTTGTAAAGATCCGCAGCGAAGTAAAAATCTGGCTTTATAATGGCCTTTGCTATCTTCGATCTTATTTCATCTGGAAGATTTTCCAATATACTACAAATTTTTTGGATTATCATCACATCAGCAGTTGCTTCCTCAGCTACTATTTTTATTCCAAGCTTTTTGTAAACGACTTCCATTTTAATCTCCCATTTTTCTTGAATAAAGTACAGTTTTTTTCTTTGGTTTATATTTGTTCTATTTCATTCATTATTTTTTCGAATTCTTCCCAGGTAAAGTTCACCATCTTTTGCTTCTTTTCTGCTTTCTTTTACATCTTTAACCAATTTCATTGGATAGAATTTCAAGCTCATCATAGTTCCTCTATTTCCATTTTAACTTTGCGAACAAGACTTTACAATAGGTTTTAATTCCTCTGAAGAATTACCATTTTTCCCCCCAAATCCAATATATTCTTTCTTTTTTCTCATACTGCTTGTTGGATGATATACTCTTTCTTCTTTAACATATTTTAATCCTATAATCATTGAATATCACTCTAAAAGGATATCTTCTTGAATCTATATTTTCCCTATTGAAGAATTCTCCTGCGCAGTATATTAGCTTTTGCAAGACCCTTTTTAAGTTCTTCTTAGTTGGTATACATGCTGTTTGCTTCTAATTCTTCGTTTATACGTATTTCTGGTCGAATGTCCCTGTCCATACTGAAAACCGCTGGTTTGTAATTTAAGTCGGAGCATCCCTTCCAAGACCCATGATCCCGTTGCTTTTGAAGAATTCCTAGAGTGTGGGCATGTCCTTTGAGGATGAGTATCCAGAGTGTGTATTAAATTTATTGCTGTGCGAATTCATGGCATACGAGTCTCTAATCGTGCATTTCAAGGTTATTGTGAGTGTGTTTAAACCTCGATAGTTTGTATTCTGCTTTGGATGCGATACTTGTAAACTATATTAACTTGTTTTCACTCTATTACTCTGGAGGGTCATAACAGGTCACCTTTCAGGGTTTGGTGATTAATATTTTAGTGATTCTCTTATATGATTTCTACAGAGCTTAATTACATTAGATCCTACAGTCACTCCAATATCCTTTGCGATGGCTGTGCATTTAGCATTTAATAGACAGAATACTTGTTTTTTATCGATTGGCGCTTCTGTTAAACCCTCATAGTTACCAAGGCCCTTGGCTATTATGAGATTGGATTTGTCAAATATTTCCTTGAATTCATCTGAGAATTCATGGTAAATTACACCTACTGAATCTGTTCCTGTTGTAACGATATCCGCAATTTTATTGAGTCCTGCTTCCAAAGCATCATCTATGCAAGCATCATTGAGTATGGGTTCATCTTTAACAGCAACTGTGACATTTACATCATAATCCAAGAGTTTTTCTATGAGTAATTTGTCGAATATGATTTCACCAGTATTGTCCGCGAGATAAAGCACTCTTTTGGATTTTTTCAAGTTTTCTTCGAGGATTCTGGTATGGTTCACTTGGAGGGGGGAATTGAGAGATTCCATAACCACTTTTTCATGGTCAAAGTCGAGTCCAAGGGCTCCAAAGTCTATTATGTTACCTGTTATCGCTACTTTCACGAAATCTTCAAGATTTTCATGATCCTTTAGGAACTTTCTGGCGATTGGCAGGAAATTCCGAGCGATCTTGTTACATCTTCTCTTTTCATTGGCATAAGGGTCCTTGTTTCCTGTCATTTCTTTGATGAGTCTATGTATAGCAGTGCCTATCTCGTTGGATACTGCTCCTTCCTTGAACATGGAATCGAGTAAACCTATTATCTTTTTCATTATTTTGAGTTTTAGTTTCTCGTCATCTGTTGCAAGGTCCAATGCTTCCCTTGCTTGTCTGAGAAAACATGGAGCGCATTCATAGTATACTCTCATATATTATCCACCATATATGACTTTGATAACTTCTATAATGTCGCCATCATCTACTTGTTCCTCTTCAATTACTATTTCACCATTCTTTTTAATTACAACAGCCTCTAAAGGAATGTTGAAATTTTTGAGAACATCTTTGATGGTCAATTTTTCCCTGAATTTCATTGTTTTTTTCTCATCATCTATTATTAGAGTGAATTTCATCTTTTAACCTCCTATCTCATTGAGGAGAGTGCAAGCCCTGCATAAGTCCTGGGCAGCTGGCTGACCACACCTTATACACGCCCTTAGTATGGATTCCCCTTCAAGCTCTTTTTTCAGGGCCTTTCTGATCTTTTCATGGCCTCTTAGGGTGGAGTAGAGTATGGTGGGATGATCTTCTGATAGTTTTGTTAAAATTGTGCCTATTTTTTTCCTGAAGGAGGTTTTTCGATATGGGCATTCTTCTAGGTGGACATTCAGGCCTTTTGCCATCGCATATGCTGTAACTTCTTCTTCTGGTATTTCTCTGAGTGGTTTGATTTTGGTTACAAATTTTTGTGAGTAGGTTGTGGGGCCTATCCTGATCAGGTTTTCTATGTTGCCTTCTAGGTAGTTCATTACTATTGCTTGGACTTCGTCGTCGAGGTTGTGTCCGGTTGCTATTTTATCTGCTCCGAGTTTTTCGGCTTCCTTGTTGATTATCCATCTTCTGAGCACGCCGCAATATGTGCATGCTTTCCTTGGGGGTTTGGACGCCATTATCTCGTCTATTGTTACTTTGAAGTGTTTTTTGAATGAGAATATGTGTTGTGGTATCCCAAGTTCTTTGCAGGTTTTTGAAGCGTATTCTATTCCTTTTTTGCGGTAGTCTCCTATGCCTTCATCGATTGTTATTACTTCGAGTTCTATTATGTTCCTTTCTGCGAGAATTGATAGTATATCTAGTACTGTTGTGCTGTCTTTTCCGCCTGAAAGAGCGACTAGTACTTTATCGCTTTTTTTTATTAGTTTGTATTTTTTTATGTCTTTGAGGACTTTTTTTTGGATTGCTTTAATGAAGCATTCTTTGCATAGGTATTGTCCTGAATATCTTCTGTGGATGATAACATTTCTTGAGCCACATTTTGTACATAACATTCTACTGCTCCCAGTTTTATAGTTTGAATGGTTTCCGGAAGAGTTCAAGGTCTTGTTTGTAATCTTTTCCTGTGATGAGTGCTATTTCGGCTTTTTGTAATTCGGCTCCAAGGTATGCTGCATGTTCTAGGCGCGTTACAAGGTTCTTTTTTATGATTTCTTCATAGAGTTTCTTGGCATTGTCTGATACTAGTGCAATTTGTGGTTCCATGTTTCTGTAGTGTATAACTTTTATTTTACCATCCTCTACTAGTATTTTGAAACTTCCTGCCTTGTCTTGTGTGAATTTAATCCCACCTTGTGCTTCGATGATGGGGACTTCTATTTTTTCTTTTATTTTTTCATGTTTTCTTTTGTCTTTGAAGAGTATGAGGTCTATACCCAAGTTTTTGGGGATTGATTTCCTATTTTTTGCAAGAAACATCATGCGCGATGCTACTGCGAGTTCATATGTGCTGCCTCTGTTTTTACCGCTTACTTCTGGCGTGAAGAGGATGCCGGCACCTAATTCCATACCCATACCTGCGAGTAGAGCGTTCACTCCTGTTGAATCTACATCTATGAGTTCCGCGACATTACCAGCCCCAAAGAATATTGGTTCTGGGTTTCTCGATGTATATTCTTTGCAAGCTTTTATTGAATCCACGATACTTTTACTGTTGACGGGGTCCAGGATAGGATCAGGGATAACATCTATACCTCTACATTTTCTCTTGAGGGATTCTAAAGATTCTACTCTTTCCTTGACGGTTTCTGGTATCCAACCTTTAGTATAATCTGTGGGTAGTATAACCGCTGGTATGTTTTTTTCTTCTAATAGTGGTAATACTTCTTTGTAGTTTCCATGATCAAGGCTTAGGACTAACTCTGCGCCGGCTTTAACAGCTGCTTTTATCTCATCAGGGTTCATGGTGTCAATACTCACTGGTAGGTTGCCAGCTACCCTTTTCACTGTTTTTATAATTTCTGGTATCTGTTTTGATAAGTTTTCGCCTGGTATTGTTCTGATGTCTATTATGTCAGCTCCATTCTTTACGAGATAGTTAACCTGCTTTATTAATTCTTCCTTTTTTAAGAATGGCGCCTTTGCGACTTCTGACAGGACTCTCATTGGAAAATCTCTTCCAACAGGGAGTTCACCTACAAGGATGTTCTCTTCTCTTTTTAGTAGTTTTTCACGTTTTTCTTCATCCTCTTCAAAATCTTTTATAAACTTAAGGGCCCTTTTTCGCTGTTCTTCTTCTATTAGCCTGTCAGCGGCTTTCTTGGGTGATAGTTTCAATTTGTCCAATAGGTCGAGTACTATTGGGAGGTCGGCGGCGTCTGTTGGCCCTTTATAGGCTGGTATCCCTGTCTCTTTTGTTATTATACTAGCATCTCTAGGTATTAAGCCTGGTATAAGTACAAGATCCAATTCTGAAGTGATGGAATCATCTATTTTCTTGATTTCGTTTATTATTCGATTGGGGGTTAGGAAGGCTGCTATGGGAATGTCTGCGATATGAACATGTACTTCATGCTTTTTAGTAGATGAAGCTTTTATTACGAGTTCTCCTGCGAGTTTTCCTGTGACTATAAGGATCTTCATTTTATTCCCCCCTGGGTTATAAATTGACCATCATGTATATATACTAAAATTCTATAATGATTAACAATGAAAAATTGGAGGTAGACCATGATCGAAATCCGATTTCATGGACGCGGCGGACAAGGTGCCGTCACAGCAGCAGAAATCCTCGCAAAAGCCGCATTCGAGGATGGGAAGTACTCACAGGCTTTTCCATTCTTTGGCGTGGAAAGGAGGGGCGCCCCCGTCATGGCCTTCACCAGACTAAATGAAAAACCCATAAGAAGAAGACATCAAATTTACAACCCCGATTACGTTGTTGTACTAGACGACGGACTCCTAGAAGTCGTTAATGTATTCGCAGGACTAAAAACTAACGGTGCAGTTATAATAAACACGAGAGAAAAACCCCAAACACCTCCAGGAGCAAAAAAATATACCATCGACGCCACAGGCATAGCATTAGAAATACTAGGCCGACCCATTGTAAACACAACAATGTTGGGAGCATTCGCAGGCGCGACAGGAGAAGTAACAATAGACGCCATTATAAAGATAATCAAAGAAACATTCCCCGACAAAATTGGGGAAAAGAATGCAGAGGCTGCTAAAAAAGCTTATGAAAACATGAAAGGGTGAATATAAATGGAAATTGGAGCCACTGTAAAAGAACCTGGAAGCACCCGTCGAAACAAAACAGGCACTTGGAGAACCTTCAAACCAATCCTCGACAAGGAAAAATGTATAGAATGCGACAACTGCATATTATTCTGTCCAGATGCATGTATAAGCCCAGAATATGAGATAAATTATGATTATTGTAAAGGATGCGGGATATGTGCAGAAGAATGCCCTGTAAAGGCGATAAAAATGGAAAGAGAAAGATAACTTGGAGTGGGAAAAATGACACTAGAGATACTATCAACAAATCGGGCGGTCGCAGAGGCCGTGAAACTCGCCAAACCACAAGTCATACCCGTTTATCCGATAACACCACAAACATCCATATCCGAGTATCTGGCACAATTCGTAGCCAACGGAGAATTAGAAGCAGAATATATACGAGTAGAATCAGAACACAGCGCTATAAGCGCATGCGTAGGAGCATCAGCAGCCGGTGCAAGAGTATTCACAGCAACATCATCACAAGGACTAGCCCTAATGCACGAAATACTCTTCGTCGCAGCAGGACTAAGAAACCCAATAGTAATGGCCAACGCCAACAGATCACTCTCAGCCCCCCTAAGCATATGGAACGACCACCAAGACTCAATAGCCGAAAGAGACTCAGGCTGGATACAAGTATACGTCGAAAGCGCACAAGAAGCCTTTGACTCCATACTCATATCATATAAGGTGTCAGAAAACAAGAAAGTACTCTTACCCAGTATGGTCTGCCTAGACGGGTTCATATTAACACACACTGTAGAACCAGTTGAAATACTTCCAAAGGATGAAGTAAACAACTTCTTACCAGAATATGAACCAGAACATGCAATATTAGACCCAGAAAAGCCGATGTCCCTCGGAACATTCACAGACCCAAACTACTACATGGAAGCAAGATACCAAATCGAAGAAGCCACACAAAGATCCAAAAAAATCATAGAAAAGGTCAACAAAGAATTCCATGAAACATTCAAACGCAAATATAACTTCATTGAGGAATACAGGTGCGAAGATGCTGAGATCGTCCTCGTAGCAATGGGATCACTCTGCAGCACCCTCAAAGAACTAGTCGACGAATTTAGAAAAGAGGGAAAAAAAGTCGGCCTACTCAAAGTAAGAGTCTACAGGCCATTTCCACACAAAGAAATTTCTAAAGCGATAAAAAACGCTGACAAAATAGCGGTCCTTGACAAAGACATAACATTTAGCATGGGAGGAGCGCTCTACACAGACATCAAAGCAAAAATCCGCGACAAAGAAATCTACAATTTCATCCTAGGATTAGGAGGACGCGACATAACACCCCAAAACATCAAAGAGATTATAGAAAAAACAGAAAAACCAGAAAAGGACATTACATGGATTGGATTAAAGGAGGAATCCTAGATGGAAATACCTAAAGAAGAACTCCTCGCCCCGGGCCACCGAGGCTGCGCAGGATGCGGCGCAACCCTAGGCGTGAGATTAGCATTAAAAGTCCTTGGCAAAAATACAATAGCAGTTTCATCAACCGGCTGCCTAGAAGTTATCACAACACCCTACCCTGAAACAGCATGGGAAATACCATGGATACACGTAGCATTTGAAAACGCCGCCGCAGTCGCCTCAGGAATCGAAAGAGCCCTAAAAGCCAAGGGCAAAACAGACACAAATGTAGTTGCATTCGCAGGCGACGGTGGAACAGCGGACATAGGCATGCAAGCCCTCTCAGGGGCGATGGAAAGAGGCCACAACATCATCTACATTTGTTACGATAACGAAGCATACATGAACACAGGAATACAAAGAAGTGGAGCAACACCATACGGCGCATCCACTACAACATCACCACCGGGAAAAAAGAGCTTCGGCGAAGACAGGCCGAAAAAGAACATGCCATTCATCATGGCAGCCCACGGAGTCCCCTATGTAGCGACAGCATCAATATCATACCCAGAAGACTTCATGAAAAAGGTTAAAAAGGCCAAAGAGACGGAAGGACCAGCATACATACACCTACATCAGCCTTGTACAACCGGCTGGGGATTCGACCCATCAAAAACAATAGAAATTGGAAGACTCGCAGTAGAAACAGGCGCCTGGCTACTATACGAGATAGAAGAGGGAGAATTCAGGATAACCTACAGGCCAATTCAGAGAAAACCAGTCACAGAATACCTAGATGCACAGAGAAGATTCAAACACTTAAAGGAGCAAGAGAAAGCCAAGATACAAGAGTATATTGACAATATATGCGCAGAGCTTAGAATATAAGATTGGAGGATAAAAAGTTGAAAAAAATCCTAATCCAACCAGAATTATGCGACGGCTGCAAAGACTGTGAAGAAGCCTGCGAAAGACTCTATGAAGCTCCAAGGATAATTATACGTGAAATAAACGGCTCATATTATCCTATTATATGCCAACAATGCGAGGACGCGCCATGCAAAGCAATCTGCCCCACAGATGCCATCAACGAAACCATAGACCTTGAAAGATGCATAGGCTGCGGACTCTGCATGGTAGTATGCCCATTCGGCGCCATCATACTATCAGACAGAAAAGCCCACAAATGCAACCAATGCCCAGACCTAGACACCCCAGCTTGCATAAAAGCATGCTCAAAAAGAGCCCTAGCACTCATAGACACCGAGAAACTAAAACTCGAAAAACAAGAACAACACATAGCAAAAATGGCCAGAATAACCAAACCAGAACCAGACATCCTAAACTTGGTCAAAACAACTAAAAAAGCCGAGGAAAAACTAAAATAGGGGGCTATGACAATGAGAGAATTAATCCTAAGCCCAGAACTATGCGAGGATTGCCTAAAATGTGAAAGGATATGCCCAAGGAACGCCATCAGATTACTGAACGGAGTGCCAATATTCTGCATGCACTGCGCCCCAGAAAAAGCCCCCTGCCTCAACATCTGCCCAGAAGGCGCTATAATAGAAAAAGACGGTGCCATTATAATCGACGAGAAGAAATGTATAGGCTGCGGACTCTGCAGAGACGCCTGTCCAATAGGCGCCATTTACATTGACGAACATGGAACTCCACACAAATGCGACCTATGCATAGAATATGAAAAACCACTCTGTATCACAGTTTGTCCCACAAAGGCTCTCATCGAAAGTTCAGAAGATCTACTATCCACAAAAAGGGATAAACTAGCAACTGAACTTAGAAAAATTAAGGACCTAATCCAGTTATAAGCTCGGGGAAACCCCATGATCGGCCAAGAAAAGGTCAAAGAAACAGTATGCCAACTTTTCAAAGAGGCTGTGACAACATTACCCGCAGATGTTGAATCAGCCCTCAGAAAAGCCTTCCTAGAAGAAGAGGATGAAATAGCATTATTAAATTTGAAAGCCATCCTGGATAATATTAAAATCGCCAAGGAAAAGGAAATCCCCATATGCCAGGATACAGGACTCCCAATAGTATTCGTGAAAATGGGTAATATCAAAGTTGAAAACCTCTACCAGGGAATCATAGAAGGTGTTAGAGAGGCAACCTCACAGGTTCCATTAAGGCCGAATGTTGTGGATCCTATCTCAAGAGAGAATACTGGGGATAACACAGGTAAGATGATCCCACAGATAGACCTAGAATTGGTAGATGGAGATTTTCTTGAGATAACAGTCATGCCAAAGGGTTTTGGTTCAGAGAATAATAACAGTTTAAGAATGGGACTTCCAGGTGAGGGTCTTGAAGGTGTTAAAGATTTTGTTGTTGAAACAGTGACTAAGGCTGGTGGTAAACCATGCCCACCCATAGTTGTGGGTGTGGGTGTTGGCGGCTCTTCTGATCTTGCGCTGAAACTCGCCAAAAAATCTTTGCTCAAAAAAATTGGGGAAAGGAACGAAAACAAGGAAATTGCGGGAATGGAAGAAATTATACTTGAAGAGATAAACCGGACTGGTATAGGTCCAATGGGACTTGGTGGTAAAACAACCGCATTAGATGTTAAAATAGAAACCGCCCACACACATACTGCAGGGTTGCCCATTGGAGTTTGCATACAATGTTGGGCTTCAAGACACGCCACCACCATCCTAAAAGACAAATAAAAAATGTGGAGGTTTCAGATCCAAACCTCCACTCTCAACCCCCCATTTTTGCAAGTTTATGGTTTTTCGCATGTTATCATGAATATTGTCCTGTCAGCAATGCTCACAGCCCTGTCAGCCACCCTTTCTAGGAATCTTGCTATGAATAGTAGGTTAACAAGGTAATTGATGGCCTCTTTATCCTTGAACATGCTAATGGTCACATGTTCTAATGTTTGGTCGAATAGGTCATCTACTTTATCATCATCATGTCTGAGCTCTTTAGCCATTTCTATGTTCTGATCAAGAAATGAATATATTCCTTTGGAGAGCATCATCTGTACAAAATCTGCCATGTGCATGAGATTTTCGAGGGGTTTTTTAGGTATTTCTTCATCTTTTATATTCTCTGAATATTCTGCTATATCAGCTGCAAGGTATCCTATCCTTTTCAAGTGGCTTCCAACCTTTATACAAGCCTCTATGAACCTTAAATCTCTTGCAACTGGCTGTTCAGCGGCTATTAAACTTATACATTTTCTTTCAAGGTTGAATACCATCTCATCTATCTTTCTACTATCTGATATCACTTCTTCCTTTCTCTTTTCGTCGAAATCGAATAAGAGACCTACAGCCTTTTTATGTGTTTCAAGGGTTTTCTGGGCTATTTTTTCCACATCTTTTCTCAAATCTTTTAACCTTTTTCTGAAGAGTATTCTTGGATACTTTTTCTCCATAACATTTTCCTCCTAAGACTGGGAAAAAATTATCCGAATCTGCCAGTTATGTATTCCTCCGTCCTCTTATCTCGTGGTTCTACGAATATCTTCTCTGTTAAGCCGCTTTCAACAATTTCACCATTTAAAAAGAATGCTGTATACTTTGAAACTCGTGTAGCCTGTTGCATGTTGTGTGTCACGATTATTATGGTGAATTCACGTTTTAGTTTGTGTATTAGATCCTCAATCTTGGTTGTTGAGATAGGATCTAATGCTGAACATGGCTCATCCATCAGTATTACCTCTGGTTTTATTGCTATCGTCCTTGCAATACATAGACGTTGCTGCTGCCCCCCTGAAAGGCTGAGTGCTGACTGATCCAATTTATCTTTAATCTCATCCCAGAGCGCAGCCTCTTTTAAACTTTCCACCACCCTATTTTCTATCACTTCCTTATCAGTAATGCCATGAACACGAAGACCATACGCAACATTCTCAAATACAGATTTAGGGAATGGATTCGGCTTTTGAAAAACCATACCCACCTTTTTCCTTAATTCCACAACATCCACATCAGGATCATATATGTCCTTCCCATCCAAGTAGACATGACCCTCATGACGGAACCCTGGTATAACGTCATTCATCCTGTTAAGGGTCCTTATGAAAGTGGATTTACCACAACCTGAAGGGCCTATGAGAGCCGTTACTGTATTCTTAGGTATCTTCAAGTTTATATCCTTCAAAATGTGTTCCTCGCCAAAGTAAACGTTTAAATCTTCAACTTCAATCCTGTACATGATCATCGCCCCATCATCTTTCTCCTATACCTTTCAACAAGAGTATTGGTTGTGATTGTAATGATAAGAACCAATATCACTAGGACGGCTGCAGTCCCATAAGCGTTTTTAAGGGAAAGTCCCTCTGTGGCAAGCACATACAAATGTAAAGGCAATGGCCTTCCAGGGTCAAAGATGGAAATCGGCATTGAAAGCGCGGATCCCACAACAAACATCACTGCAGCAGCCTCTGAAATGGCCCTAGCCATCCCCAAGATAACCCCAGTGATTATACCCGGCATTGCTGCTGGTATAACAACCCTGTATATTGTCTCCCACTGGGTAGCGCCTAAAGCCCAACTTGCTTCCCTATAAGATCGTGGCACGCTCTCAATAGACACTACAGCCACCTGGAATATTGTTGGTAAAGCCATGAGGGCCAGTACTAGGCCGCCTGAAAGGAGGGACCATCCAAGTCCAAGGAATATGACAAAAAATGATAGTCCGAATAATCCGAAGACTATTGATGGTATTGATGCCAGTGTCTCGGCTCCAAATTTTATAAGCTTAACTATCTGTGTTTCACCAGCATATTCCGCCATGTAAACTGCGGCTCCGACTCCGAGTGGTGTTGCGATTAGAACTGCTAATAGTGTCACGTAGATGCTTGATACTATCATTGGGGCGATACCACCGGCTCTTCCAGAGTCTATGGGCTCTGAGAATATGAATTCAAGGTTTACTGCCGGCAAGCCCTTCATGAGTATGTAGCCTATGATCACTATGAGTATTATTATCGTGAATATCCCAGAGGCCCATAAAACCCCGTTCATTAACTTTTGGGTGGTTTTGGGTGAGATTAACTTGGATAACACTTTTATTTTCCCTCCCTTTAGAGGTAGCCTCCTCCGACCACAATCTTTTTCTTGTAGTGGAAATAGTTGGCGATCACCAGCAATATCATGATGACTATGAATAATATTACGGCTGTTCCGAAGAGTGCATTGTAATGGAGTCCTGTTGCATATCCCATTTCAAGGGCTATGTTTGATGTTAAGGCCCTTACAGGATCTAGTATTGAGTGGGGGATCTGCGCCACGTTACCTGCTACCATGATAACTGCTAATGTTTCACCAATAGCCCTTCCCATTGCAAGTATTATTGAGGTTATTATACCCGGTATTGCGGCTGGTACTATGACATTTATTATAGTCTGCCAATGGGTTGCTCCGAGGGCAAGTGACGCTTCCTTGTATTCAAGTGGGACTGATTTGATGGCGTCTTCTGATACGCTTATTATCGTGGGCATTATCATCACAGCTAGTATTAGGGAGGCTGTGAGAATACCGAAACCTGTACCTCCGATATGCGTTCTTACAAGGGGTACTAAGACTATAAGTCCAAAGAATCCGTATACTACAGATGGTATGGCTGCTAGGGTTTCAATGACTGGTTTAAGGATTCTCCTCATGGAATCTGGTGCTATTTCCGCCATGAAAATTGCGCATAAAAATGAGAATGGCATCGCGATGGCGAGTGAAAGGAATGTGATGCAAAGGGATCCTACTATCATTGTAAATACTCCATATTCTCCCTCTGAGGGCGCCCATTCCCAGCCAAAGATGAAATGTATAAAACCATAATCTTGGAAGATTGGCACAGCTTCCCTGAAAATGAATAATACTATAAGTAATATGATTATTATTGAGAATATGGCGGTTATGAAAAGCCCCTTTTCAATTAAAATTTCCCTTGTCCTATTTATCATACTGTTTCCCCCAAAAATTTTAGTCATCATCTGAAACATTCGCTATTGCAGGCACTACTTTCTCGCTTCTTATTATATTTTGGCCTTCCGGTGAAAAAACCCATTTTATGAAATCCTTCACGACACCGGTTGGTTCCCCTTTTGTAAGGAATACGAATGGGACTACTAGAGGGTATGATCCGTCGGCCACTGTCTTCTCTGATGGTTCGACACCATCGACTTTGATGGCTTTTACATCATCACTCATATGTGACATTGAAACAAAACCTATAGCATAAGGGTCTTGTTTAACTGTCTGTTTAACTGATTCTGTGGATCCTTGGACTATTGCATCAGAGCGTATTTTGGCATCACCCATTACTAGGCTTTGGAATGAACTCCTGGTCCCGGAACCTTCTTCCCGGACCACTACATGTATCTCGGCGTCCGGGCCTCCTATTTCCTTCCAATTCCGTATTTTCCCACTGAATATGTCTTTGAGTTGTTCTTTTGTCAAGTCTTCTATGGGGTTTTCTTTGTTAACTGCTATGACTATGCCGTCTTTGCCAATAACATATTCTTTCAAGTCGTCTTTTTCTTCGGGTTTAAGGGCTTTTGAACTCGTCCCTATATTTACGATTCCTTGTTGCGCTGTTCTGATGCCTAAACCGGATCCTCCGCCTTGTACGTTGATTTTCACGTCTGGGTGTTTTTTCATGTATTCGGCTGCGAGTTTCTCTGCTACTGGCTGTACAGAGGTTGAACCTGCTATTTCAATTCTTTCATAATGTGCACCCGGCCTTAATAATAGGTATATTATGATTATGGATATGAGTATGATTCCCCCCTTCCATTTCAATTGCAAGTACACTCACCTTTGATTGTTCTTATTGAAGATAATTTAACTTATCATATATAATTTTAGTCCTTTAAAAATTCAAAAAAGGAAGGGGGTGGTATTTTTTATTGTTTTGCTGGGACTACTTTCTCGGATTTTACTATCGCTTGGCCTTCTGGGCTTAGAACCCAGTCAATGAAGTCTTTCACGACACCGGTTGGTTCTCCTTTGGTCAGGAACAGGAATGGTCTTTGGAGTTTGTATGATCCGTCAGCCACTGTATTTTCTGATGGGATCACTCCATCAATCTCGAGGGCTTTAACAGTGTCATCGAGGTTTGCTAGTGATATGAAGCCTATTGTATTCGGGTCTTGTTTCACTGCTTGTTTCACTGCCTCTGTGGAACTTTCTACAATTGCATCCTTTCTTATTTTAGCATCTTTCATCACGATTTCTTCGAATGCTTTACGAGTTCCTGAGCCTTCTTCTCTGGTTATTACTGTTATCGGGGCATCCGGGCCTCCTACTTCTTTCCAGTTTGTTATTTTGCCGCTGAATATGTCTCTGACTTGTTCTGTTGTAAGTCCTTTGATGTTGTTCTCTTTATTCACGATTACTACGATACCATCTTTACCTATGAGGTATGTTTTAAGGCCCTTCTTTTCATCTTCTTTTAATTCTTTGGATGATGTTCCTATGTCTGCTGTTCCCTGTTGCGCTTGTGTGATGCCGACACTTGATCCTCCGCCTTGTACATTGATTTTCACGTTTGGGTGTTTTTTCATGTATTCGGCTGCGAGTTTCTCTGCTACTGGCTGTACAGAGGTTGAACCGACTATGTCGATTTTCTTTTTACCTTGATGACCGCCTAGGACCATTATAGCCCCTACTATTATGATTATGGCTACTATTATTCCTACGATTGTTTTGGTGTCCATTTTTTATCACCAATATTGTAGGTTGTCATCAACATACTTAAATTTTACTATTAGTGAATTATATTTCACTTTATATGAACAAAAAAGCTTGATAATAGAATCTAGTTCATATTATGTGAATAAAACTGCATGAAAAGTGTTAAATTTAAATAGGAGTAAATCCAAGGACGATATGGTGAACAGCCATGATAACAGAAAAATCCCTGAAAGAAACCTTCAAAATCAATGTTTACCGCTGGAAAACCTCCATAACCCTCATCGAAAAAAATTGCATCGCTACACGCGGTTACTTCCTAGAAGACTTGATAGAAAACGTCAACTTCGCCGATATGATATTCCTACTACTAATGGGCAACCTACCCTCCCAAAAAGAATCCAAAATGCTCAACGCCATACTAGTATCCCTCTGCGACCACAGCATCACACCACCCAGCACACAAGTTGCCCGTCTCACCGCTTCTACCGGCTCCACCCTAAACGCATCTGTCGCAGCAAGCCTATTAGCCTTCGGAGAAAAACACGCAGGCGCCATAGAAAAAGCCATGAAACTATTCCAAAATACCATAAAGCTATGTGAAACCGAAGAAGACATACCACCCCTAGCCAAAAAAACCATAAAAAAACACCTCAAAAATGATAAGAAAATACCAGGCTATGGTCATAGATACCACCATAAAGATCCCAGAGCAGCCAAAATCCTAAAAGTAGCGGAAAAATTGGAATGCACAGGACCACACACCCAACTAGCAAAAGAAATCGAAAAAACACTACACAAAACCAAAAAAATACACCTAAATATCGACGGAGCCAACGCAGCAATACTATCCGACCTAGGATTCCACTGGAGCACAGGAACGGGAATATTCATGATAGGAAGGCTTCCAGGACTAATAGCCCACATAAACGAAGAAAAAACACAAGAAAAACCATTCAGAAAAACCTTGAAACTCGAAGAAATACAATACTACGGAAAAAAACCAGAAAAATTAATACAATCCAAAAACCCGGGCGAATATACCGAAAAAATACAAAAAGTTGAAGCATACAACGGCCTTTTAATAAAATCTTAAAAAACCTACACACCCATAAACTTTTCCCGACAAACCACTCCTTTTAGCAATAACCCACAAATATGTTGTGGCCTTCGATGTTTTTTCATGGACAAGAAAAATTCCTGGAAAGGAAAATTCAAAGCTTTCTGAACCTCTCAGGTGTGGTTGTGCGCGGAATATTCATATAAAATTCCACTGCAGTATCCATAATCTCAACACAAATATCCCCTATCCTCTCAAAGGTCTTAACAATCCTTGAAAGCGAAATATAATATGTTGAACGCTCCTTCCCATCAAAGGAAGTTTCCGCCATCTGAACCGCGATACAATTAAGCGCCTTTCTCTGTATCCTATGCATTTTCTCCTCAAGTCTCATAACATCATCCTTAACTTCCAATCTTTCGTTAAGGAAAGCATCCATGGCCTTTTTAACCATGCTAATAGCCGTCTCATACATCCCATTAAGATACTTCATTATCTCAGGGTCAACAGGATAAGCTTCCTTAACTGTGAAATTAGCCACTATACCTGAATGATCACCTATACGTTCAAGATCATATGCAATTTCAGTGAAGACCACAGCCCTCCCAAACTCAGAATATGGATTCATAGCTATCGCAGTATCAATTGAAGACCTAATCTTCTCATGCATATGATTCGTAACATAATCCATTTTAAGGGCTTCATCTGCAAGTTCCTTATCATACGTGGTAAGGGACCTAAAAGATTTTTCAAGCTGTTTACACACATGTTTTGACATATCCTTTAAAAGCTCCTTGATAAAAAAACTTCCCGCATATTCCCTTGAAGTCAATTCCTCGCCAAAAATATCTGAAAATTCCTCAAACTTTTGAAGATCAACCATATAAGCCCTCTTAACAACACCCTTCCTTATAAGGGGTCTGAGCAGTTTAGTAACATAACGTCGCGTAATCCCCAGCTTTTCAGCTATTTCATCCTGTGTAGACGGATTTTCATATAATATCACATCGATTATCGCCTTTAAAGTAGCATTTTTCCCAGGCATTTCCATCACTTATGTTTTATCCTCAGTTATTATAACTATGGATTCATTAAAAAGAACAGCTATCACATAAACTAAGATTGTAATTATAATCACTGAGATCAAAGCATCGAACTGATAGAATAATGGACTATATAATTTGACAATAGGTGAATTCACATCCACAAATCCTCTTAAAAGGAGTAAGAGACCGGCAAAGATAAGTAGATACCCATAGAGTCTCTTTATCTCATCAGACCTGAAAAATGGATACAATCCCATTATAAGAAGACCAAGACCCATGGACCTGAAAAGATTCCAATGAGTCACGCCCTCCAAAAGATAAAGTATACTCTCTGACTTCCAATAAAAATTGGCTAAGAAGTTTATAACTTCTATTATAAGAATTACAATAAGTGGAATCGTGAAAACTATCTTATCTTCCACTATCCGTGTTTTAACATTTCCTAACGGCTCTCTAAAATAATGGGATAATAACTGGTAGAGCATAGAACCCAAAACAGCGCCTAATGCAGTTCCACCAACCCCAAGTTTCTGTGTGGTGAACGCTACTATCCCCGATATTATCCCTGCCATTATTATATCAAACGCCTTAGACAATTCCACCACCAAAAAAGAATATCATTTTCCCCAATAAAACTCTCACCAAGAGAATTAATCATCATTAAAGCCTTAGGGGGGATTCGAACCCCCGACCTCTGCCTTACCAAGGCAGCGCTCTACCACTGAGCTACTAAGGCTAAAATGAATAAAATTTAATGCAGGGGAAGGGATTTGAACCCTCGAAGGCCTGCGCCAGAGGATCTTAAGTCCTCCCCCTTTGGCCGCTCGGGCACCCCTGCATGGTAATTAATAAATAGTAAAAAACTGGTATATTAAGTTAACGGTTAGGCTAGGGGATCTAACGTGACCATAAACCCACCCTCATCAGATGATTTCAAGAAAAATCTTCTACAGTCAAATGATTTCCCAGCATATCTGTTAAAATTTCTTTGGATGGGTAATCCCTTATAAAATTAATCTGTAGGTGGATTGATTGAAGTTACTAGACAAGTGTAGATGTTGTGGCGCTTGCGTGAATGTATGTCCATATGACATCCTAGAAATGGAAAAAATTGTCATAGTCAACGGAGAATGTATGGAATGCGGCACTTGCAAGATAGTATGTCCAGTGAATGCTATCCAAATGAGGAGAGTGTAAATCATGAAATATGACCTCATAGTAGTCGGGGGGAGGGTGGCCGGGTCCATATCATCATTTCACGCGTCAAAGAATGGTCTTAAAGTTCTCATGATAGAAAAAAACCCTGAAATAGGCGTGCCTGTCCAATGTGCCGGGGGTGTTAGCGACAGTTTCTTCAAATCAATGAAAATAAAACCATCCCCACAGTTTACTTGTTCTAGGATAACGGGCGCATGCATCCACGCACCCTCGGGTGCAAGCTTCTTAACCAAAGACCCGATCATAACAGGTTATATCGTTGAAAGAAAAATATTCGATAAACATCTTGCTATCAGGGCAGCTGAACAAGGAACCGATATAATGGTTAACACGATAGCCAAAGACCTCATAATAAAAGATGGGAAAGTGGCTGGTGTAACAGTTAAAAAAGATGGTCGAATATTTGATATCCGTTCAGATATTGTCATAGCTGCAGATGGAATCCAATCAAAAGTCGCCAGGAAAGCTGGCCTCGATACAAGGTTTAAAGTAGAAGAGATTCGTTCATGCGCCCAACTAGAGATGGTGGGGGTTGATGTTAAAGATGGGATAATAGAATTTTATCTCGGGAATAAAATAGCCCCCGGCGGTTACCTTTGGATATTCCCAAAGGGAGAGGGAAGAGCAAATATTGGTGTGGGGATCTCTAGAAGGGAATGGAACATGAAAAGCGCCCATTATTACCTTAAAAAATTCACATCAAAATTGAACGCCACTGAAATAGAATTCAATATAGGGGCGGTTCCCATGGGAGGGCCTGTTAAAAAAACCTATACTGATGGTCTTCTCGTTGTAGGTGATGCGGCAGGACAGGTAGACCCGCTGACCGGCGGGGGGATACATATAGCCGCTGAATGCGCAAGGATAGCTGGTGAAATCGTTGCAGATGCCCTGGAAAAGGGTAGGGTTGATGCAAAGTTTTTAAGAAAATATGAAAGAGAATGGTATAAGAAGATAGGAAATCATATTAAAAGGTCGCTCAAATATCGAAAAATACTTGATAGGTTAACTGACAAAGACTTTAATAGTCTAATAGACTCATTAAAAGGAAAAGAGTTAAATTTAATGTCTAAGTTTTCACTTCTTAGACTGGCGAAAGATTATCCTAATATCCTGAAAATCCTCAAGGAGGTATTATAGGATGACTTTGACAAAAAGGGTATCCCTTATATTGGTATGTATACTTGCATTTATTATAAGAATCATACCTAGTAGAAACTTTGCATTCCCGGGTAATGATGCATATATTCATCATGATATTGTGATGAGACTGGCTACAGAGGGGCTTGGTATACTTTCAAAGGATCCTGCTTCTTTATTGGGGCTTAAACCCTATGCCTATCCACCACTCTATCATATAATAGGATTTTTTTTATATAAGATTTTCAACAGTCAACTTATATTCTTTATATTACCCCCAATTTTAGGGATATTATCCATCCTTATATTTTATAAGATTGCATGGGAGATTTTCGAAGATTGGGAAAAATCGATCCTTGCAACTTTCCTATTTTCTATGGTCCCCTCATTTGCAACTAGGACATCGGTTTTTATACCAGAATCTATGGGAATCTTATTATTCATCACAATACTTTACTTCATCGTAAAATATGCTAAGAGCATGCCAGGATACCCTGATATTGATAATTTTAGTCTAGGGGGATTCTTCAATATATTTAAAGGAAATCTAAGATACTTTGCAATGGCTATATTAGTATTTTTCATATACCTTTTAACGCACCGGGGATGGGTCTTCTTGGTTATCACCATCCTAATATTCGTATTAACATTTTTGACACCTTCCCTTAAAAAAAGACCGATAGAAGTTTCTTTGTTATTCCTATTCGTAGCCGCGGGCATTTTAGAGTTCATATTATTCGCCGCCCGTTTCCAGACGCAACCAGTTACAATACTTGGATTCGCAAAATGGATGGGTCTAATCCAGATCATATTTGGATTATATGGGGCGTTCCTTTTGATACGATCACGGAACCCCCTTTACAGGTTTATCATTTTATGGTTCATCATATTTGCAATGATCGGAACCTATTCTTTTAGATTCAGGGACCCTTACGCGGCTATACCTTTATGTTTAATGGGTGGTTATGGGCTTTCACAAGCCATTAAAGGGTTGGATAAGGTGAAAATACCAGATTATAGGATATTCAAGAAGAAACTCACCCCCTATGTAAGATTACTTATTGTTTCACTTTTCTTGATCATCCCTATCGCGCAAGGGAGTGCGATAGCTTACATAAACGTTATAAATCCAACTCAAGAGCAGATAGAAGTCTTTAAATGGATAGAAAAGAACACTTCCAAAGATTCTGTGTTCTTGGCGACCATTGACGACGCCTATCTACTCATAGGTAACACGCATCGAAGAGATGTGCTATTATGGAAGACAATCTACCAGGGGATGATGGGAAATCCACCCACCTTAAAAGAGAAGGAAACGAGTGAAGTCGAAGTAAAAACCATGTTCACCACTTCACAGCCTAGTGAAGCATATTATCTCCTTGAAAAAAACAATATAACATACATTTATATTAGAAAGAACATGCACCAACAAGGGTTAGGTTTATATCTGCCAACAGACCCCCACTTCAAAACCCTTATCGCCACAGGAGACGCTGCTGTCTATCAATATATCCCAGACCCCCCAATAAAGGGTAATGGGAGCAAAATAAACTTTACAGGATCCCCAGAGTATGAAAAGATTGTTAAATTCATAGAAAAGTTCTGGAACGGATACTCCTATTCCGAAAATGGAGGATACACCCCAATGGAATACGATCCAATCAGAGACCTGGAATTCGGGAGCGCGTTTAAAGGCTGCTACGAATACAATGCAATGATAGCAGTCTTATATGATAAAATAGCTGCGAAAACAGGGGACCTCCAATTTAAAGAAAGATCCGACTATCTCCTAGAATGGTTAGAGTATAAGCAGATGACAAACGGCTCATTCCCGGGTGGCATGCCACCCGCAGAATACACCCTAACAACAATGCAAACAATCTATCCCCTAATGGAGCTTCAAACAAATGAGAGTGAAAAAATAACAAAAAGTGGTCTTCAATTTGTTGAAAAACAAACAAGTAATGATAATATCAATGTATCAGCCGACAAAGAATCATTACAGGCTATAGGAACAGATTACCTGAAACTTAAAACAGAATCACAGGTAAGTGGGATGAATCCAGAGAATAAAAAGGAGATAATTTATAAAGTAATTACCAAACAAAAAATGGACGGGTCCTGGACTTCAAAAGCCTATGAAAATATCGAAATACTTAAAGGATTAACCCTATATTATCTGGCAACAAATGATACAAAAACATTCAAGGCCATCCAAAAAGGTTCACAATGGCTTAAAGCCAACCAAAACAAGTATGGCGAATTCAAAGGTGATGGAGACCCCGAGGTATATTCCATAGGACATTACGCCGATGCAGTCCTAGTATATTACGTGGCGGGCGATAGAGAAGCTATGGAAAAAACCCTCAATCACATCATGGAAAGGGGTGTTAAAAATGATCCAACACCCCTAAAATCTTATCTAACCCTATTCTGGGACCTTAAAATAATATACGGCGAAGACACGGCCATAGGATTATCATCTAAAGTATTATAAATCTGGAAATTCCCACCATCCCATGAGTCATCCTTTTTCAATGAAAAAATCTCCCTCACAATAAAAAAGCGATCTTCAACCTTTACAAGTTCCCACTCAAAAAAAATTACATCCCCCACACCCAGATGTATTGATAGTCCATCCAACTAATAAAAGTTCATACATTAGCTAATCTATATCAAAAGGAAGTTTTTTTCCATTATAGGATAAAATAACAAAAATTTATGAAATATTCATATTCTGGGACGAAAAACCACAATATATTTATATGTTTTAAGAAAAGAACTAAGGTGAAGTATAGAGGGATAATGTGGGTATGAGGTGCAAAAAAAATGTTTAATATACTTTTATTCCCAGTCCAAGATTTTTTTTGAAAAACATTAAAAATGTAGGCATCCCCTCAAATTTCATGAAACTTCCAGGCTCCCTTAGCCTATACGCAAACTCTGGGGATATCACAGATGATCATATAAACCTGTACAAGTCTAATATTATTTTTAGGAGATCTATTGAGGTGAACATCCTTTGAATGAGATAATAGCAATTCTGATCGCCACAGTCTTGGCATGGCTAAATTTCGTGTTAATAGATATATGGATGGGTCTTCCTGAAGCTCCTGGCGTCAGAGGCGCCAAGGCTATTGGAAAATCCATAGAAAAGAGAGGAGGGGACCTAGGTGGCGGCTATTTTTCAGGGAATATTGTATGTTCCCCAGATGCCTCGGCAGGCACACTACTAGCATCTTGCGGCTACTATGGATTCGGAGGCCCTGAAGGCGGTTTAATAGCCGCGCTATTCGTCTACTTCGGGAATAGGATGTGCGCAGACCCAGGATATGCTGGGACAACAGGCGCCTTAAGCATAACCTTCATAATATGGATAGTATCACATTTCGGCATCACACCAAATTACTTTATAGTAGGTATGGTCATCGCCATATTAACAATACAAGGTTTATATCATCCATTATCATCCAAACTTATCGCTAAAATGGCCAGGAAAATGAATAGAAAAGTCTTAGAGTGATAAAGATGATAGAAGAGACAATAATAGCTTGCATAATAATATACATGATCTTAAGACTCTTCATAACCCAAAATAGGCTTGAAAGGATGCCATACCTCAATGTCATAAACTTTGGCGTGGCAGCAGTTATAACACTCAAGAACCCATCACCACTGGGTGCTATAACATCCATGGTATACTTTATACTCGCAACCGTAGGTGCAAATGCCATAGCATTCACCATAAGCAAAGTAAAGGAGATAGAACATGGTGATTGAATTTGTATATGCCGCGGCCATACTCATGATAGTAGGGGCCCTAGGAGGAGTGCTCCAAACAAGACCCATAGACAAATTCCTGATGTTAGCAGTCCTAGGAGATGGTTTAATTAGTATCGTGGCAACCTTCGGTTACTTAGATGTGGCCATGGCATCCTCATTCATGACCTTTGTAGGTATAATCATAATGATGATAGGCCTTGTCAGAGTGCTTGAAATCAGAAAAATGCGAGGCGAAATAGGATGATATCCGCTACTGAGACACTACCACTAATATCATTTTACCTAGGATTGGCCCTAGTACTGATCGGGAGTCTTGGCGTGGTATTCGGGCCTAAAACTTCAACAGAGCCCATACTCCGGATAATAAACCTCACAGTCCCATCTACAGGCGTTGCATTGATCTTCCTAAGTTATAATTATACCCTTGCAATGTTAACATTCCTAAGTGTGAACCCTATGCTCTATATTATACTGATGAGGGCTATTATAAAATTGGAAGAAATGGGGGGCTCTACAAGTTGATAGGAAGGATCTTGAATTCACTGGCCGAGCCTAGGATGGTCCCTAAGATATTCGCACTTGCAATAGCCATAGTATTAGTTTTTAGTTTGCCGCTTCCATTCCATCTTAGCCCGGAACAAATCTACCCCAAACCCGCACCCCAAATCCAAATAGAATTGGCCAAGAAAAACATTGATGTGAGCTATAACCTCGCCCCATACAACCGCGGAGGACTGCCAGTAGACCCTAATAATAGGGGTATAGTAAGATCACAGTATAGAAGCCCATATGAAGGTTTTATAACAGCCTACCTAACCCCATTCTCCCAGTGGCTGAGGGACATTTCATATCATCTGGGCACCACAATCGTAGCGCACCCAGGTGGAATACTAGATGAAATATTATATTATACAAGGGGATTGGACACTATACTCGAATCATCCATACTATTCACCGCGTTTACAATAGCATCCTGGGTTATGTTAAACAGGACAAGAAAAATGATGGGAGAAAAATAAAATGCCCCTAGATTCCATCGTCCCAACGGTCGTCCCGCAAATAATCATAAACTTTTATCCCATAGCAATATTAATAGCGATTTTAACAGCCGTCATCGGACTTTCAGGGGTTATACTAGAAAGAGACGACTTCCAAAAAATTCTAATAATCCAGATAGTCACATATGCCATGTTAATGATCGTGGCAGCCGTAGGAACTGACCTAGCAGAGGCTCTTATACTCCCAGGGTTGGTGGTTTCACTAGCTGAGATACTAGCAGTAACAGAAGTCCTAATATTCAGAGAATATACAAAAAGAGGGAGTGAAAAACCTAAATTGGAGTATAAACCAGTTGACATGGAGGTTCTGAAAACAGCCATACCCATGACCTCCATACTATGCGTTATATATGGTACTATACTAACAGGTTTTACAGGTGGGGCGGTTGCAGGAGCTGGTATACTCATCTACCTATTCATAGGAAAACCCAGAGGATTATCACATGAATTCTGGGAGGAAATGGCAGGCGTATCAGGATTAGCATGGTGTCTATGGCTTCTAGGATTCCTATTATACTTCCTAAACCCGCGACTATGGCTCGTAGCACTATTCATGTCAGGTGGCGGTATCGTGGTCAAAGTAGCCCTAAAATTTGGACTCCTAGGAATACTGAACAGAGAAGAATTCAACAAATAAAAAGGCTGGATCAAAAATGAATGAAATAATCAACTTGAATGGTCCGATAATAGCACACATCCCATTCCTAGACATAGTATTATACATAAGCCCCTTTTCCCTAGCACTAGTATCAGTTATAATAGCTTTCACAATATTCCTAGCATTAAGTAAACCAGAACTAAGATCAGTGACAAGATTTGGAGAAGACATTGTAAGAACCGCCACAGTAGAGGAGAAAGAGGCCAAATTCAGAAGATTCATGACAATACTCTGCGGGATAGCCCTAATCGGTGTCGTGACCACAGGGGACCTCTTCAATTTCGCGCTATTCGTATCATTAACCGGCATCACAAACATGGGGATCTTCGCAGGTGTGAAAGACACCCACGTGCTTGATGCAACATTCCACTACGGCCTAGTGCTCATGATATGCTCATTACCATTATTCGGAGGGGTGGCTATGATACTTGCAAAAACCGGCACCCTAAGCATGAGCATCCTTGCAAACATCCCCACAAACCCAATATTGAACATGAGCAGGACGCTGCTACTCATAGGCGCCTTTGGTGAAGGAGCCCTAGCACCATTCTTCGCAACCAAAGTAGAAATGATAAGGGCAAAAGGAGCCCCCTACATAAACATGATGCACTTAAGCTCTCTGATAGTATTCACAAGAATAATAGAAGTCCTACTAATCCTGGGGTGATCCATGATGAAAAAGGAAACAAAAAACAAAATACTCGCAACAGTCACAAGCATACCCATAATCCTAGGAATTATAATAGCACTCCCATTAACAGTTTCAATCGTCATTTTAACAGTCTTCATCCCACTATCAGCATATTATATCGGCCTCGTGTTAATGGCCCGTGCAAAGACCAAGAAGGAGGAAAAAGAACGTACAAAGATAACATTCACAGGTTACTGATCTGGTGATATAAGATGACCTATCTATCCAACATCAACCTACCCTACATGCTACTAGAAATAATCACAGCCTTCATATTCGGAGGACTGCTACTAGGACTCCAAAGGAAGGTTATAGCAAGAATCCAGGGCAGGCCAGGACCACCAATAGTGCAACATTTACTGCACACATTCAAATTTTATATAAAGGAGCTTTCAATCCCCAGAACTTCGAGCATGCCATTATATGTTGCAATAGTCATGTCACTAGATGGTCTATGGATTCTTGCACTCATCATAGGACCGATATTACATGGCCCCCTTGGCATCATAATATTATGTTATGCTATACACAAGGTTTCAGAGCATGGTATAGGCCTCGCTTCTGGATCGCCCTACACGAAGATGGGAAGTTGCAGGGCTGTTCTCTCTGCTACTGCCGAGATGCCATTAATGGGAGCGGCTGCATTAGTATACTTTAAGACTCACACACTCATCCTAGATGGTATCATCAATTATCAACTTGTCCACGGATCCCTGGTTGTGCAGTTACCTTTATGCGCCTTGGCCATGTTCATCCTATTAGTCTCAAAGGCGCCCTACAGTCCATTCGGGATCGTGTGGGGTAAGGATATCATATCAGGTTATAAAACAGAACATTTTGGGGTTATAAGGGGCGTTCTCATGATGGGTGAAATCCTAGGATATTTCGTGCTCCTCTGGTGTTTCTTAACACTATTCTTTGGTGGCATGGTGAAAACGCCACTAGACTATATCATAGGGATGACAATCATCACAATCATCCTAGGATTCATATCTGCCCTCACTCCAATGGTGGCACCATACCATTCGGTGATGATACAATGGATATTCGCAGTCCTAGCCCTTATAAATGCTGTGCTTGTATGAGGTGTTGTTGATGGAAAAATCATATATAATCTTGTCACTGACAATGATCGGCATCCTTGTCATGGTAATGATCGCAGCAGGTATCATGCAATTAAAGATTGCGATACTAGCAGCCATAATATTCATGGTTCTAGTTTCGTTCTTTTTCCTAGGTGAAAAGGTGGAAAAAATTGAAAGCGTAGCATTCTGGTTTGTTATAATCATGTTCATAGTCACAGCAGCCTCCATAATCAAGAGGGGAGGATTCTAATGGCATATTTCACCTATCTCCCACACTTAGCCATGTTCACCATCGGAACGCTTGTAGGATTAGAGGTGAGTTATAAGTGGCACAGCGAACCATTCGTGAAAAAGAAGATAGAACCAATACCTCTCCTAATCGCGTTAATCGGAGGAGGGCTCATAATAGTCTATGCACCGCTTGGATTATTCTTCATAGGATTCGTGATCGGGATGAGACCAGGATATGGTGTCTATGAGAGCATAATAGGGATACTATTCGCATTAATCCTATGGGTGGCACTATGACCGACGAAACAATAAAAAAGATAAAACTGTGGAAACTTGAAAGTTACGCCTACAAAGACCAGGTTCTGAAAACACTCTCAGAGACCCTGAAAATCCCAATAGAAGAAGTTGAGGAATTAATAGCCAAAAACCTGGACATGGCTAGGATAGAATCATCCCATTCATCAATGGAACAAGCAAAACTTTTCAGACTTGAAAAACAAATAGACCTAGACCTAGGACTAGATTACCTATACCACCTAGAACTTTTAGATGAAAAACAGGTAAACTCCATAAAAGAGGATATCATAGAACAATTAGAAACTTCAGGAAAACTAGAAATCGACCCAGAAAAATATAAAGAACTGATAGAAAAGGCCAGGGAGAAAATAATAAAAATCCTAGAGGGGAGCGGATGATAAAAGATTTCATAAGGAAAAGATCCATCCACGTTTGCCTAATCTGCACCGGAGGATGCAACGGATGCGACATAGAAGTAGCCGCACTCCTATCAAAAAGATACGACCTAGAACAATACGGCATATACTACCACAACAATCCACGTGAATGCGATGCCCTGCTAGTCACCGGACACGTGGCAAAACAATGGCAAGAAAAACTCATAGAATTATACAACAAAGTCCCAGAACCGAAAGCAGTCATTGCAATAGGAGCATGCGCCCTCACAGGGGGAATATTCCAACAAGAAACCGACAGAACAGGAGCCCCAGTAAGCAACTTCATCCCAGTAGACGCTGAAGTCCCAGGCTGCCCACCAAGACCAGCAGAGATAGCCGCAGCCATACTAAAATACGTGCCAACAGTCCTGGCCAGTTACTCAAAATAATTGGGGGAAATTATATGAGTTATGTGCCCATCGGACCAATCCACCCAGGAATAAAAGAACCATTAAGAATAAAACTCAAAACAGAAGGAGAACGCGTAGTAGCCGCCGAAGTCGACCTGGGCTATTTCTATCGCGGAGCAGAACAGATAGCCAAAGGCAAACCCTGGCAAAAAGTAGCCTACCTCTCAGAGAGGGTCTGCGGCATATGCTCCCACTTCCACCCCGTAACATTTATCGAAGGCATAGAGAAGATCGCAGAATGCGAACCACCCTTAAGAGCACAATACCTCCGCATAATAGTAGGAGAACTCAACCGTATACAAAGCCATCTAATCGCCAATGCAATATACTTCCTGGCAATAGAACACGAAACACTCGGAATATACCTACTAAACATCCGAGAAAAAATAATGGACCTCACAGAGATGATAACCGGGAACAGAGTACACTACGCCTGGAACGTAGTCGGCGGAGTGCGAATGGACATCAAAGAAAGCCAAACCAAGAAAATACTAGAAAACCTGGATATAGTGGAACCAGCAGTATACCGCTACAGGAAAATGTTCAAAACAGGAGCATTCCTAGGCCTAAGATCCAAAGACATAGGAAAAATGAGCAAAGAAGAGGCAATAGATGTAAGGGCAGTAGGACCCACAGCAAGGGGATCAGGAGTCAAATTTGACTGGAGACAAAAACATCCAACCTTCACAGACTACTTCGACTTCAAACCAGTCTGGAGAAAAGAAGGAGACAACTATGCAAGGATAATGGTAAGATTCGACGAAATACTAGAATCCATAAAAATGATAAGAAGAGCCACCAACGAATTGCCAAAAGGGCCCATAAGGAAAGAATGCGAAATCCCCGAAGGCTCAATCGACAACAGATACGAAGCCCCAAGAGGAGAAGTCACATACATATTCACAACAGCGAAAAATGGTATCATAAAGGATATAACCATAAGAACCCCAACTATAATGAACCTTGAAGCCTGTGCAAAGCACATGTTTAATGATTCGCCTACAATAGCAGATGCCGTGGCCATCTACCAGAGCATAGACCCTTGCATCGCCTGCACAGAACGTGTAACAATAGTAGATGAACAAGGAAAACAAAGAGACTTCAATGGTATAAACAGCCTCCTCAGAGCATACCCGCCAAAGAAAAAGATGGAATGAGGGGTAAATTACAATGTCTTCTGTGATATGGTATATATATGAATTCGCAAGGAAAAAATGGATTAAAAGATTCCTAGACGCCAGGACAGACCCTGAAATAGTCGAATCACCATCCAGGTTCAGAGATTTCCCACAAGTCCGGAAAGAGTTCTGCATCTCTTGCGGCGCTTGCGTAGCCTCCTGCCCCTCGCCAGGAGCCATAAAGCTAGTGAGAGATGAAGAAACAGAAATGGCTTACCCGGTTATAAATAAATCAGCTTGTATAAGATGCGGTTTCTGTGTTGAAGTATGCCCAACAGAACCAAAAACCCTCAAAACAGGTGAAAACTATCTCATAAAAGAAGAATACCGGATACTCCCCAAAGAAACCCTCTATGTCATCGATGATTATCTTTGCATACGCTGCGAAAAATGCATAGACGCCTGCAAAGTCGGGGCCATATCATCCAAGGATAATATAATTTCAATAGACCAATCAAAGTGCGTATCCTGTGGAGATTGCATCGAAGTCTGTCCGATAAAAGGAGCCATAAAAGAAGTCTTCATCACAAACATCGACGAACAAAAAGAAATAATCAACCTATTAGTTAAAAGCCTAGAGGATGCCATAAACCAAGAGGTTGAAAGAGTTAGAAAATTGCCAGATTATGACCCTGAAAAACTTATAAAATTAGAGTTCCCAGTAGATGGGCTCATGGAAAAGTCCCTTGAAATACTACCAGATAAAGAAATGGTAACCAAGATAATAGAAAAGATAACAGACAGACTCAAAATCAACGTGATAACATGGGATGAAGACAAATGCAAAGGTTGCAGACTATGCATCGACGAATGTCCCACCGGTGCTCTAACCTATAATGAAGAAAAGGGCGTCACCGAAAGAGACCCCGAAAAATGCTTAAGGTGCAGCATATGCTACCAAACATGTCCATTCGGAGTCCCAGGATTATACACCGCCCGATTCCTCCTAAAAGGTGATAAAATCCTCATAACATTGAAACCATCCCAGATGAGGGGCTGATAAAATCCCTGTAACCGTCGAAAAAATATACAAGCCCATAAGGGAAGTAGAAGTAGAATACGAGATAGATGACAAAAAATGCAAGGAATGTGAAGACAGACCCTGCCTCAAAGTTTGCCCAGTGGACGCCATACACGAAACACCCCCAGACAAACACATTGAAATAGACGAAAAATGCATAGGATGCATACTATGCAGAGAAGCATGCCCCTACGACGCCATAAAAATGAAAACCACACTATCAGAGCCCATAAGAGAACCAATACCAACTATAAACCCAAAACTTTGCCTAAACTGCGGGGCTTGCGTAGCGGCCTGTAAAACAGGCGCCATAGAACTAGTAGCCTCTGGAAAAGAAGAGATACACCCAGTAATAGACGAGGAAAAGTGTGTGAGATGCGGTTACTGCGCCCGCGCCTGTCCATCAGAAGCCATAAAATACGGCGAAATCCTACCAAGGGCCGTGGCCACAGGAAAGGCCCTAATCATAGACCCTAAACAATGTATAGGTTGCATGACCTGTACTAGAGTCTGCCCATCCAAGGGCGCCATAAAAGTTGGGAAAGTAAGCAAATTACCATACATAGACCCGGCATATTGTGCAAGATGCGAAAAATGCATGGACGTATGCCCATCAACCGCCATCAAATACACCACAAGAACCACAGCCTCCAGGAAATTCAATAAGATACATACAATGGAGATAGCCTCAGAAGTTCTCGAGAAAGAAACCGAAAGATTAGCAGAGACCGCGAGCAAGATAAACTCCATCCTAGAAAATATTGCCAATGACATCTCAACAAGCCATGATGAAAAAAACCTTGAAATAGACGTAACAGACCGTATAAAGGATGAAATCAAAGAAACTATGGTCAAAGATGTTGAAATAGATGAGATAGTGGATATAATTGAAAAGACCAAAGCTAGAAGATCAATAATAAGCTTGGAGGGAAAGTGTATTGGTTGCGGGGCTTGTGTCGATGAATGTCCAGTAAATTGTATAGAACTTGAAACACCAGCCCCAATCACCATCGGAGAAGAATGCGTATATTGTGGAAAATGCGTACAAGCCTGTCCAGTGGAGGCAATATCACTCACAGAAGAACTTTTCACCACCAAAGATGATAGGATACTATTTATAAGAAGGGAGATCAAGGGGCCGAGAACTGGAGAAGTCATCCCAGACGAAATGATTTGCCAAGCATGTGGTATCTGCGTGAACAAATGTCCAGTAGATGCATTAACCCTCAAAGACGATAAAATAATAGTCGATCAGGAAAAGTGTATCAGTTGCGGTGAATGCGAAAGCATATGCCCAGTAAACGCTATCAAACTCAAAGTAACCGAAAATTAAAAGTTTAGGGTGTGAATCAACCCATAGATGGGGTCATGGTGTATAAAATGGATATAAAATTTAAAAAGAGTAAAGATGCGCTTAACAAGGAAGTGCAGGGAAGATACATGGACCTAGAGACTATAGAAGGTCCAAGATTAGATATTGGAAAATGTAAACTAGAAGGGGAGTTTATAACAATCTCTCCAGAATGTGTAAGATGTAATCTATGCGCCGAGGAATGTCCAGTGGATGCCATAGCCGCCGCGAAACCCACCAGACAGGCTAGGGTCCTTGAAAATTGTGTGAAATGTGAAATATGTGCCCAGACTTGTCCAATAAGATGCATAAATGTTGTGGAAAGCACAACAACAATAGATAAGGATGTGAAATATCATCTCAAAGACTTGAAAATACCCCACAGAATATTGAGGATGGAAAACATAGAAGTGGACAAGGAAAAATGCAAAGCTTGTGGCACATGCATCAGATTCTGCCCCACCAATGCAATAAAATTAGATGAAACCGCAATTATAGATACTAGCAAGTGCATTGGCTGCGGAGCCTGTGCAAACGTGTGTGAAGAAGGCGCGATAAAGCTCAAAAGGGAACTTGGACCTGTGATAAAAACAAAAGAGCTCTTAATAGACCAGGATGCTTGCGTCGCGTGTCAAATATGTGAGGAAAATTGTCCAACAGAGGCCATAAGACTCGAAGATGAAAAACTCATATTCTCAGAGGATAAATGCATCCTATGTGAAGTATGCTCCACTAAATGTCCGGTAGGGGCATTAAAATTAGAGAGGTTATCCCATGAAAGTTAAAGAGCTTATGGATAAGAAATTTATCATATCAGGCCCGGATGAAACTCTAGATGAAGTAGCAGAGAAAATGGAAACATATAAAAGGTTCACCATACCCGTAGTAGACGATAAAAAAAGGCTAATAGGATGGATAACATCACTTAATGTTATCAGGGGGCTTAGAGAAGGTAAAAAGAGAGTATCAGAGATTATGCACATCCCAGAGGAGATCATACACGTACATGAGAATGACCCGGCAAGACTAGCAGTTTTGGAAATTTCAAAACACAAAGTCGTTAATCTACCAGTATTAGATGATGAGGGCGTCATTGTTGGAATTGTAAGAGCATTAGACATTGTAAAAACATTATCTAGTCTGTATGAGATCAAAGTTTACAAGATCTTTGAGGCCATGTCCCAGGAGTTAAAGGGTATAAGCTGGGATGAGCTCATGGAGGCAGCTGCTATAATCACAAGAAGAAGAACCGGTGAAAGGATAACAGCAGCAGAATATGAGGAAAGGATAAAAAAATCAACATTTGGCGAGGCTATATGGGCAACTGGCGGGCTTGAAAAATTCTTCGTCGGACTCATAGCTATTGGGGAGCTCGTCATAGCCAGGAAAGTGGCCAGGGCCAGAAGATAACCCCCCCAATCTAAAAAAAAGAAGTGAATCTCGCACTAATTCTAAACATGGTACATTTCCTGCTTGGGTAAATACCTTTATTGAGTTAGGTTTTTATACTCTAATTTGTTCTTTTTTTGGAGAAAACCCAAAAAATATTATTACCAATTATATAAATGACACGAACAAGAGTAATACTGTGGGTAAGGTTTATATTATATCATGTATTACAGATAAACCATACCAAAAAAATGGGGGTAGATACTTTGCATATACCAGATGGTTTCATACCATTTCCCCAGTATATCATATACTGGATAATAGCAATAATAGCACTCTATTTCAGTGTACAATGGGCCAGCACAAAACTCGAAGAAAGGCAAATACCACTCTTCGCAGTATTAGCAGCCGGCATATTCGCTATAATGGCGATGAACGTCCCAATCCCATGGGGTACAAGTGGGCATATGGTAGGCGCAGCACTCATCGCCATAATATTCGCAAGTCCATGGGCCGCAGTCTTATTATTGTCAATTGTACTAATACTCCAAGGCCTAATATTTGGTGATGGTGGCATAACTGCGCTGGGGGCTAACATCCTCAACATGGGTATAATCGGAGGATTTGTAGGATACTACCTATTCAAAGGGACCAAAGGACTGGGAGAAATACCCGCAGTTTTCATAGCATCATGGGCATCAATATTCCTGGCGGCGATAGCATGTGCAATAGAAATGTGGATCGCCGGCACATTCCCACTAGGACTCGGATTACAATTCATGGGATTATACCATGCGGTTATAGGAATCATAGAAGGAATTTTAACTGTAGTGATTGTTTTAGCGGTTCAAAATGTCAGACCCGACCTGTTCTCATTTAAAGATTGGGGAAAAGAAGAGGCCGAGGTGTTATCTAAATGAAGAGTCGAGACAAGAAATTACTCATTGGTGGGGTTATCATAGCCTTAATCATAGCAGTACTCGCACCATTTCTAGCATCTCAAAATCCTGATGGACTAGAAAGTACAGCCGAAAAAGTTAAGGTTCCGGAGACTGAACCGGCCATAAAATCACCCATGCTAGATTATACTATACCAGGACTTGGTAAAACAGGTGAAGTGCTTGCATTGATCATTGGCACCATCGTTGTCCTAATAATAGCCTATGGTGTAAGCGCAGCGCTTAAAACAGAAAAATAAATTATTCCCCTATTAAATTTTTTTGAGGATCATTTTATGGAAGATCTTATAATAATAGAAAGGGAAACTTTGAAGGAAAGTCCCATCCATAAGCTTGATGGGCGCATAAAAATAATAATAAGTCTAATCATAATAGTCTATGCGGTAAATACCTCCGATCTCTTAATCCTCTCTCTGATGGAAGTCTATCTTCTACTTTTATTATTATTTTCTAGGATACCATTATCCTATACATTAAAGAGGCTGTTTCTGATTTTACCATTCGGTGGCTTTATAGCCCTATTCCAGTTATTCATAAGATCTGGTGACATCATATGGGCTGGGCCCTTCGGGATTCATGTGACTATGCAGGGTCTCCTATTTGGGATCCTATTATTTTCAAAGATAACTGTGAGTATAACAGCAATAATATTACTTTCCTCAACAACCCCAATGCAGGAGCTTACAAATTCAATGAGGGGTATGAGAATACCGCACACATTTGTCATGCTTTTGAATCTAACTGTAAGATATCTGTTCTTTTTCTATGATGAACTTGAAAGGATAAAAAATGCTCAGAAAACCAGATGCTTTGATATATGGAATAAAAACACAGGATACGTATGGAGACTCAGGAAAATCGGAGAAACAATCGCTATGATATTCTTACGCGCCTATGAACAAGGCGAAAAAATCTACCTAAGCATGTTAAGTCGCGGATATTCTCAAGAAAGCCAAATGTACCATGAAAAATCTCCATTAAAAAGAGCCGACATCCTATTCATAATCATAAACATCACATTCATAATACTACTCTATTATATCCAAATCTCCATAAGATAACAAATAAAAGGCCTAACCTGCCTAGTAAAGGAAACTATAAACTTTCCCTCAGGATAACCTCACCAGATATAGGAGGGCCGAAAAATATTTATAAGATAAAAAATGATATTATGACCTATCCCCCCTCCTAAAAGGCTGAAAAGGCGCTGGGAAACCCTTCAGAGCTTGCAAATTAAAAAAACCTGACTTTAAATGACAGTTAGGGTTGTGATCTGAGGGTGAATATCCTAGCAAGAGCAGATACCTTGAATTAGCAAATGGGGGGTTATTTCACTGGGAAAAAACTGATTTTTCTACAAGCCGGGGTGGCTCAGCTGGTTAGAGCGCACGGCTCATAGGGTAGAATAACTGCTCTAACCTTTACCTGGGATACCGTGAGGTCGCGGGTTCGAATCCCGCCCCCGGCACTAAAAAAACCCCGAATTTTTTCAAAAGGCCACTATTTTTTTGGAGAAATTTTATAGCCTCTATGCTTGGTAAATTTTTATAGGGGAAAAAGAATAAGATAGAGATAGTCTCCTCAATGTTACTTATAAAAAAATTGTTTCTAAGAAGATACTAAGGTGGCGTAGATGCCGAAAAGGTATGAAGGCTTGGCCTATTGGGAGATAGTAACTAGACAGATGGGTTTTCTGAAAAAGAATGAACAATTAAAGTTAAAAAAGGGTAAAATCACGGTAATTGGATGTGGTGGTATTGGGGGCGCTGCCATTGAAATGTTAGCTAGAATGGGTGTAGGTTCCCTATCTATTATAGACAAGGACACCTTCAATATATCTAACATTAACAGGCAGATTATGAGCACTTTCCACAATATCGGGAAATCAAAGGCAGCTATTGGCAAAAAAAGAGTATGGAAAATAAACCCCTTCACTAAAATCAAGACTTTTAATGGCGAAGTTACAGAGGACAATGCAAATAAGCTCATAAAAGATAGTGATATTGTAATCGATGCCATGGACAACATCATATCCCGTGTTATAGTTAGCAGAGAGTGCAGAAAATCGAAGATACCATTTATACATGGGGCTGTACACGCTTCAAGAGGCCAAGTAACAGTATTTGGAGATGAAACACCATCCTATGAAGAAGTTTTCAAATTACCCTCAAAGGATCTTAAATTAACAAGTGAAGTTAAAGAGGAAGTTCGAAGTTTAGAGGGTGAAATCCCACCGGTTATAGGTCCCGCGCCGAATATTGTTGGTTGTATAGAGTCGTTCGAAGCTTTAAAGCTTTTAACAGGTAAGGGTAGTGTTATGTGGGCTCCTAAACTTTTGACTTTTGACCTTTTAAGGGATGATCCATTTAAGCTCGTGGAATTATAACAAAGTATATATACCACTAGAAGGAAATATACTTCCGGTCAATGGAGGTATTCTATGAATGATAAAATCGAAAAAATCATAGAAAAAGTAAACAAATGCGACATAAAATTCGTCAGACTACAATTCGTGGACATACACGGAGCCGCGAAAAACATGGCCATACCCCTCATGAGGGCGGACCAACTAGAAGACATAATAAAAGAAGGCATATTATTTGACGGATCCTCAATCGAAGGCTTCGTGGATATAAACGAAAGCGACCTCGTGCTGAAACCAGAACCAGAAACATTCTCCACACTACCCTGGAGACCAGAAGAAAAAGGCGTGTGCAGATTCATATGCGACGTATACTGGCCAGATGAAAAACCATTCGAAGGCGATCCAAGATACGTCCTAAAAAGAGTCCTATCCAAATATGAAAAATTAGGATACGAATATAACGTGGGCCCAGAACCAGAATTTTTCATACTCGATTATGATGATGAAGGGAACATAATACCCCTTGACACTGGCGCATACTTCGATGTTGAACCAATAGATCAAGGAACCGACTTCAGGAGAAAACTAGTAATGGACCTTGAAGCCCTAGGCTTCGACATCGAAGTAAGCCACCATGAAGTGGCCCCAGGACAACATGAGATCGACTTCAAATTCGACAACGCCTTAAAGACTGCGGATGCCGTTATAACCTTTAAACAGGCGATAAAGGCGATAGTGGATAAGATGGGCTACCTTGTAACCTTCATGCCAAAACCATTCTTCGGAGAAAATGGAAGCGGCATGCACTGCCACCAATCACTCTTTAAAAATGGTGAAAACATATTCTATGACCCTGACACTCCAACACAATTATCAGAAAAGGCAATGTATTTCATAGGGGGGCTGCTAGAACATTCAAGGGCATTATCTGCAATATGCGCCCCAACAGTCAACTCATATAAGAGACTAGTCCCAGGATATGAAGCCCCTGTATATATTGCCTATGGCTTCAAAAACCGGTCAACGCTCATAAGAATACCCGCATCCCGTGGTAAAGGTACAAGGGTTGAATTCAGAGCACCAGATCCATCCTGCAACCCCTATCTTGCATTCGCCGCAATGTTAGAAGCTGGAATGGACGGTGTGAAAAACAAGATAGACCCGGGAGAACCCGTCGAATTCGATGTATTCAAACTAAACACGAAAGAACTCGAAGAAAGGGGTATAAAAACACTACCATCAAGTTTATGGGAAGCATACCATTCACTTGAAGAAGACGAAGTCATAAAATCAGCCATCGGAGACCACATCTACGAGAAGTTCATGGAAATAAAACATAAAGAATGGGACGAATACAGAATCCAAGTATTCAAATATGAAATAGAAAAATACCTCAACATCTAAACATTCTATTTTTTTTATAACCTTATCAGACCCTCCCTCCTAAATGAAACAGTGGAAAAAACAAACACTAAAAAGGAAAAAATCAATGAAGGCAACATATCCACCAAAAGTCCGATAACCGACTGTTGAGTTGAAAGTTTCACCAATATTACAGTTGGCATGAAATCCATAAAAGGCTTGAAGAAACCCAAATCCATGAAAAGCGGCACAAAAAGTATGAATGTTGCAATGAAAAGTACAATGGTTATCGCGGAATTAGCCTCCTTCGTACTGTCAACAACACTTGAAATAAATATCCCAACACCAGCAAATCCAAAGGCCATGAAAAAAAGTAACAAGAAAATCAACACTAGATTATATAACGGAACATGAAGCAAATACAAGATCACAGCCCATGAAAAACTTTGTAAAAGTGAAAATAAAACCACTGGGATTATCTTACCAAATATTATCATAGATGGTGACAAAGGCGCCATAAGAAGCACCTCAAAGGTCTTCCTCTCCTTCTCGCCAACAATACTATCAGTAACTATATTGCTGGCAAGGAAGAAGGGTAAAAATAGTATGAAAGGCACCATAAAACCATACATAATCCCAATAAAGTATGGACTTTCAAAAGCAACCTTCATGCGCTTCCCCGTGTTCATCTCAACTATACTAAGGTTAATCGGCTCTTTAATCCTGCTTATTTCCTCATTTGGGAGACCGGCAAGACTTCTCTCAATATTATATGATCGCGAGGCCCTTCTTATCTTCTCAGACAATATAGTGTAGAATATGCTCCCAGCATCTATGTTCACCCCAACATCCCCATCCCCCTTTAAATACACTGTAGCTGATGTCTCTGATCCAAGAGCCTTATTTGCACTTTGGAGATCATTATAATAGACAAGTTTAAGATTCTCTTCCTTCAAATTCTTTTCAAGAACAGATCCCTGTATATCAGGGGTGACTCCAACCTTCAAGAATTGGCTTCCAACCCACTTATCCATCAATTCAGGGTCTAGGGCAATTGAACTTACACTGGCAAGGGCAAAACTTCCAAGTAATATGATAAGCTGCACAATCACAAGTAATATATATACCCTGTTTGTGAGAATATCATATGCCTCTTTCTTTGCTAAAGTCACAACCTTCATAAAAGATCCCTTAACAACTTTAAAACCCCTGGACGGGGGCCGAATATTATATCATCCCTCTCAAAAAGCCATAATGCCAAACCATAAAATATTATGCTGGTAACAACCAAACCCGAAACTGTTAATATTATATTAGATATTGTTATATTCTCTGAACCGAGAAGTTCCATGATAAGGATCAGAGGACCCGCACCACGCTCCTGGGAAACATAGGCAAGTGCAGGGACTATAAGAAAACCTATAACTATTATATAAGCAAAGGTTATACCTATACCAGCCTCCTTGTAATTCTTTGAATAAACAGCAACAAGACTCGTAAGTCCCACAACCGGAACAGCCGTTAGAACAAGAACCAAATATATCAGGGGCGCGTTAGGGATTCTGAATCCGCTGAGCATTATTATGATCATCCAGATGATTAACTGTATGGCCATTATTAATATAACCGCCGCCGATTTTCCCAAGATTATATGACTCCTAGATATCGGCATCGCAATAAGCGATTCTCCCGTTTTCCTCTCCTTTTCACCCACTATACTGTCAATGATAAGATTTCCGAAGAGGAACAAGGGTAAGACAAGGAGTATTGCAACCATCACCTTATTTACAAGTTTTAATGGTAGTGATTCCCCCACACTTTCCTCTCTAATATTAGCCTCTTCCCTTTTCATAGAGGCTATAATCTGACTGGTTATCTTCTGTGAAGATCTGTCAACTGCAGTTTCCACCTCATCTTTTATAATGTTACTCATTAAAGTTGAATGATCAAGGAATAATCTCGCATTAAAGGGCAATCCATCCGCTTCAACGAGAAGGAGCGAACGTCCCATGGGTGACCTATCATCTGTGATATATACAGTGACCACCTCAGGGTTGATTTCATTTCTAATGATCCCCTGCGGATCATTAACATCTAGGGGTGCGAATTCTCCAAGTGATGGGAGTAGTGTAACCTCCTCTCTTGTATTCATCATCTGGAGCACGCCATTAAAAATTAACATGACCAAGAATAATGTGACGATCTGGAATATGAAAATGAAAAGGAATTTACGACTCCTAAAAGTGCTTTTAATCTCCCACTTAGTTATAGTCCAACTCATCACTATGCACCATTTCTATGAAAACATCATCCAAGGTAGTCTCCCTCGTATTAACAGAATACACATTCCCCTCCAACATCCTTATAATATCAGGGATGGCATCCCTCTCTTTGAGTGAAACCTCCATTTTATCCCCATCCAACCTTATATTCTTCACACCACGCAACTCTTCCAGAAAGTCCAGGTTAACCCTAGAAGGATCAACAAGATCTATCTCCAAGGCCAAATCGCCTTTTATCTTTGATTTAAGCTCCTGGGGCGTGCCAACATCTAATACACGGCCCTGGTTTAGAATCGCCACCCTATCGCAGAGATAGTCAGCTTCCTCCATGTAATGTGTGCAGAGTATCATGGTCTTATCACCTTTAAGTTCCCTTATAAATTCTCTTATAGATGTTGCGGTGGCCGGGTCAAGGCCCATTGTAGGTTCGTCTAATATAAGGATTGGAGGATCGTGTATAAGGGCCCTAGCTATACCTACACGTTGCCTTAAACCCTTGGAGAATGTGTTTATCTGATCATCTGCCCTATCCTCCATCCCTACAAGTTGGAGTAGTTCATCTATTCTCTCATCGAGAACATGCCCAGGAACCCCATATAATTCACCGAAATATCTGAGGAGGTTCCGGGGAGTGAACCGTTCATAGAGGTTCGGTTCCTCTGGAAGGTAACCTATCATCGACTTAACTTTGAGAGGCTCCTTGGTAACATCCAATCCAGCCACTTTAACACTACCTTTATCTGGATGTAATATACAGGCTATTATCCTTATGGCTGTGGTTTTACCGGCTCCATTAGGGCCTATAACCCCTAAGAGTTCGCCTTTATCCACACGAAAACTTATATCATCTAATGCTAGTATCCTCCCAAAGCTTTTTCTAAGTGATTCAACTTCTATCATGTTCAAAGTCACCAAAGAAATCCTCTATCCTACCTAAAAATTATATTTTAATAGATTTATAAAAATTAGGATTAGGAGGATATTTTCATGTTTATAAGTGAACCTTTACCAGTTAAAGAGGCTTTCAGATTATTGGATGAAAATCAAAAGCTCACTGGGGAAGAAGCCGTTGATCTTATCGATGCCCATGGCCGAGTGAACTCTAGGAGTTTAATATCAAAGTTTGATTCGCCACCATTTGATAAAGCTGCGATGGATGGATATGCCATAATCGCAGAGGACACATTCCAGGCCTCGGCGGATAAACCCATCACATTAAAGGTTATAGATGCCATAGGCGCGGGTAGTGTTTCAAAGGTCAAAGTTAAAAATGGCGAGGCTGTTAAAATAGCCACAGGCGCCCCCATACCAGAAGGGGCGGATGCTGTGATCATGGAAGAATACACTTATAAAAAAGGGGATGAAATCGAGGTTTCCCAGCCTATTACACCCGGCGAAAACATCGCCCAACGAGGAGAGGACATAAAAGCCGGTGAAACCATACTGGAAACTGGGACTGTACTGCGCCCCCAAGATCTTGCAATCGCCGCTTCAGCCGGCTATGATACCATCAATGTTTATAAGAAACCAAGGGTTAAGATTATCATCACAGGAGACGAACTCGTCGAACCCGGGACAAAACCAAAACCAGGGCAGATAATAAACTCCAACAAGTATACTCTTAATGCACTTGTTGAAAGCGCAAAAGCATCCCCCGAAGTTGAACATTCACCAGACAAACCCAAAATATTAAAGGAGAAGATGGAAAGGGCCGTCCAAGAACATGATATGATAATAACAACAGGCGGGACCGCTATTAGCAAAGGCGATATAGTAGTAGATACTGTCAACAAGCTTGGTGAAGTCATCTTCCATGGAGTTGCCATAAGACCAGGTAAACCACTAGCATTTGGCATGATAGACGATAAACCTGTGTTCATGCTATCAGGGTACCCTGTAGCTGCAATGGTACAATTCGACATATTCGTAAGATATTATCTGTTGAGGATGCAACATATCAATTACGAACACCAACTAGTCAAGAGGACATGTCAACTCAAAACTCCATCAAGGCTTGGGCGAACAGATTACATAAGAGCATTTACAAATAATAGAACAACCAAACCAATACTTATAAGTGGATCAGGGATCATAAAATCCATGGTCAAATCAAACAGTTATATCATCATAGAAGAAAACAGCGAGGGAATAGATAAAAACTCAAAATGTAATGTTCTACTGTTTGATTCATTCAAAATCTAAAAGGGTGTATTGAATGGATATTCTGTTATTTTATGGGATCGTCTTCGTATCCATATGGATTCTAGCATTATTATTCAAGGAAAAATTAAAGATCGAAGTCTACGGACCCCTACTAATGAGAAAAACCAAGAGGATGAGAAGTTTCATTGATAGGATAGCCCAGAAGTATTCTAGATTCTGGAAGTGGAGCGTGAATATAGGCATCCCCATAGCATTCTTCTTCATGTTCTACATGTTATATGCGATCATAGCATCCCTCAAGGACATTTTTGTAAAACCCCAAGCTTCTCTCATCGTCCCAGGAGTGGATATCCCAGGAAGCCCGCTCTTCGTCCCATTATCATATGGGCTGATAGGACTAGTAATCGTGATAGTAGCCCATGAATTCGCACATGGGATACTTGCAAGGGTTGAAGGAGTGAAAATAAAATCCATCGGCCTACTCCTACTTGCAATAATACCAGGCGCTTTCGTGGAACCAGATGAAGATGATATTAAAAAGTTAAAGAGGCTCCCAAGGCTAAGGATATATGCTGCAGGATCCATCGCAAACCTTATAATAGCATTTTTATGTCTACTAATATTTGTTGGAGTTTCATCCTATGCCGTGCCATCAACCTTTGAAACAAATGGAGTGGAAATAAAAAGCGTAGTACCCGGCAGCCCAGCCAGCACAGTACTAAAAGATGGCATGGTTATAAAAAGCATAAATGGAAAGCCAACTGATAATCTAACCAAATATGAGGAAGCTATAAAGGATATGAAGATTGGTGAAGTGCTCACAATAGAAACAGACCAGGGCACCTTCAAGTTAAAAACTTCAAAAAACCCAAACAATGCTAGCAGAGCATATATTGGTATAAGAACCAGCAACAATCTAGAAGTCAAGGAGCCCATAAAATCAATATGGGGAGACAGCCTACCCACCCTGCTACTCTACCTCCAAGACCTGTTCTTCTGGATTTCACTACTTAATTTTGCAGTTGGAACCGTCAACCTATTACCCGCGAAGCCGCTTGACGGAGGCCTAATGTTCGAAGAACTTTTAAAATCCAAACTCCCAAATAATCTCGCAAAACATATCGTAAGTTCTGTTTCAGTATTCGTTATCCTAATATTGGCAATTAGCATAATATGGGGGACTGGCCGGGGCATCCTACTAATGTTCTAAAAAAAAAAGAAATTCTTAATTGGCCAACCCCACTATTTATCCGATTTTGATTCTTCGACCCTCAGGCGGCTCCTTTAACCCTATTTTTATAGTGAGCAGGCCGTTTTCGAATTTGGCTTTCACGTCTTCAAGGTTTACTCTATGGGCAAGCGCCCAACAACCACTGTATCTGAAATTCGTGCCTTTTGCATTTAAACAGAATCCCTGTTCTGTGATTTCAAGGTTTATATCTTCCTTTTTAACCCCTGGCAACTCTATTGTTATATTGTATTCGCCTTTGGAATGGGTTATGTAAGCCGCTGGGATATATGTAAGTTTCACCCTTTAATTCCCCTTATCCTTGAGGTTCTAATTTACCTTCTTTTTTGAGTTCCTTTTTGACCTTCGCCCAGATACCATGTTCTTTGTAGAATTCGCGGAGTTTTTGCTTGTCTGGGAAGCTTATTGCTTCTCCTTGACAGAGTGTTTCGCAGGTTGTGCAACCCACAACACACTTGTAGGGTTGTGCAACCACTGGACCTTCCTTGGTCCATTTAAAAACACTTTGCCCGCAGTTCATGCACATTCCACATTCCAAGCACTTTTCAGGGTCTATGGTGGGATACCATTCTATTTCTTCCCGTGGAACTCCTGCAAACCACGCCATATTATCACCTCTTTTTAAGCGATTTAAGGGCTTTTTTTGCCCTGGCCCGTGGTATGGCCCTTTCTTTTAAATATTCTAATTTTTCAACAATCCTCGGGAGTAGTTCTCCTGGAAAGCCGAGTATGGCTTCTTCTGCTTTGATGTCTGTCGCTTCTCTGCATCCGTAGCATCCATAGGTCATGTTAAGTTTCGATTCTAAAAATGGGATTATTGTCGAATCCACACAGACTGCTTGGAGAACTGCTGTCGAGCTTCTTATCCTTTCACCACCCAAAAGATTTAGGTATGCGAGGGCTATCCACATGAGTCTTTCTGGAAGATCCTCCACGATAACTACATTGGGTTCTTCCTCGACTTTATCGAGGGGGTAAAGATATATTGCATTACAGAAGCCTTTTTTTAACCTTTTCATGCCCTGGAACATTTTAGTGCCTGTTTCCGGTTTATCAACGATCCCGAAACCAACTAGTCCACGGCCTTCTTTGAGTTTTTTTGGGAGTTCTTTGAAGCCGAGTACATTTGCTGCTGCTGGACAAGAAATTTCGTCCCCTGTAAGCAATACTTCTTCTCCGTTTCTTGCTTTCATGACAGCCTGGCAATATCTGTGCTTTTTCAAGATCTTAGCATTCTCTGGCATCTCATCTTTAATGAATTTAACACCTACTGGGGATGCTTCTAACCCGAGGATAGCGCGAAGTCTATTAGCATCTTCACATATCATAAACTAAACTTATAATTTTATATATTTAACTATTTTGATATAATAAGGGTTGGTTTTCCTCGGTAAAAATCCACCCAACGATGATAAAAAACTGGCAAAACGTCCACACACGACACTGTCAAAAAACTTGTAGGTTTTTAATTTTTCCTGGGCCTGTTCCCACACCCATAAAAGGTATTAGTAGGATAAGAGAACCTTAAAGTTTATGTGGGTTTAGAGCAGACTTTTTAACATGGCAACAACTAAAAAGACTTGCTTTGAATGCTAATATTGTTGGATTGGAATTATAAAACTTTCCTATTTCTGAACAGATCTGAATGAAAAATACAAGCCAGTAACAGAATCATCTGGGCTTCAAACACCAACAGCGCCCCTTCCACGCGCTAAAAAGCTTCACAGAAAAAATCATTTCAAAAGAAAAAACCCACCAGATAGACAAGATAAGGAGAAGAAAAACTTGAACTCCTCCAAAATATTCAACTCAAACCTAAAAGAGAAACCACGGACAAACTAAAACAAGATACTAAAGGATATAAAAAGCTACTCAAAGGTTTATACGGACAATAACAGTAGAATCCTCCCATACTCCAAAACATTCCTGGCCTGATTTGATAAGGAATATTGAGCCAAACCTTGGGAACATCCTCGAAAAACTTTCCCCAAGAGCATAAAACACATAAAGGGTGTAAAATCACACATAAAACCTCAGAACGTATTAGATAAAATTTTTTTGATCATCAACCCCCAAGTCCTTGACAGACCCCCCATTTTTAATAGAAACTTTTATATAAGATCCCTTTTTAGACAATAGTAATATCATAGTCAAGGTGGGAAAATGAAAAGGTTTTTATTATTTATCATAATGTTCTTTATTTTCATGAATGGGGTTCATAGCGTTGATCTTTCCTATACTGAAATCTCTGTAGTTTCAAGAGTAATTGAAGATTATACATCATCTACTGGCAAAATACCTAATGCAGTTGTCCTAAATAATAAGAATGTTTCAATGGATGATTATCTTTACGCGGCGACAACCACAACAATAAATCTTAACAGCAACAGGAAGGTGAATGTAACCATCAAAGGTTATAAACCACCAACCAACGTCACAACAACCACAGCAACAGGACCACTTTACAAAACCTACTCAAGTGGTGTAGGTTATCTTCAAGCAGCCCAGAACATCAAAACATACATGGAAACAAATAGAAGATCACCAAACTATGTGACAACAAAAATAGGGAAAATAAACTATCCGACTTTAATCTACAGCTACGCTAAAATAATAAACTTCTACAAAGCCTACCAAAGGCTGCCAAATTCTATAACGATTATTGCGGCCAAAACCTTTATTAGTAATGTTACAGATAAAGGCGTGGTCCTTGGTAGAACCGATTATGGTGTTGTTATACGTGAAGGTCCCTATGGAGATTCTAGTTCTCCTAATAAGGTGGTTTATATAGTTGGTGTGCATCCTCTGGAGTCACAAGCTCATAACGGTATGGTTGAGGCTATAAAAACTCTGAATGATTCTCTTAGGAAGTGTTATTATATTTACAGGGTAAATGTGACAAAGGATGCATATGATTATGAGAAGGGAAGGGTTTATGGTGAATTATTAGCCAACCAATATGCAGTTCCCGATATAAAAAGAATATCGCCAAAACTCGTAATTGACGTTCACTCCAATAGAGGTAATTATCCTGTAAAAAGATTTTTATTTGTCCCTTATAATTCCACAGAAGCTAATAGAATAGCTAACATGATAAAAAATGGAACAAACTGGTTAACAATTTACACACCCCCATCATCAAGTAGCGCCACATATGTTACCATACCTTTAATTAAAGCGGGCATTCCTTCAATAATATATGAAACATATACCTATGAGCCATACAACCAAACATTAAAACAAGCACTGCAAATTACTTCAATAATAGATAGTTTAATCTTTTGAAGTCCCCCGCTTAGGGACTATAGGACATCTTAAGGCTGCTTATGGGGCTTTTTCAGCTTAAGTTCTATATCATGTACCATGGAAATTTTGATCAGCAGCTATTAGATGGTGAACTACCCACCCTTTCGGGTTGGGATTTATTGCTTCATCGAAAAAAACCTGCCCCCAACCTTGTGTAGGGAGGAGGACTTTTCTCCACAAGCATTCAGGGACCATTCTAGCCCTCCACACTTAAAATTTTCAAAAAGTCCATGTTATTGGCGGCTCTCTCAGCCTTTCCATGTGCATGTCTTTCAACTTACCATATGAAGGTTATTCTTTCCATCTCCTCTTGTATACTCTTGCAATTGGGGGGGCTTAACAGCAGCAAAAATTAAAAATGGGATGAAAATCAACGTAGAGGGTTGAATAATCTCCAATATAACTTTTTTTGCGAGATGTGCTCTTAGGATGTTGTGAAATGTCTGGAGATTGCTTTTCGAATTTCATCTGCAATGAAGACTATAGGTATAAATAATATTAAATATCCCCATTCATTAAAGCCGAGTGGCGCGGTTCCAAAAATAGGCTGAAGTTGAGGGACATAAATAATAGAGAATAAAATGATAAGCTCGAATATTATCCCCCAGATAATCCAACGATTTTTAAATAATCCAATTTCAAAGGTAGATGATCTCATGGTCTGGGATGTTAAAAGGTTACCTATCTGTGCCATGACTATACCCGCAAAGACCATTGTAGTAGCCTTAAGATAAAGGGGGTTCGTGAAACTTAAAGGTTTTCCTAGTGTCCAACCACCATTATAGAGCACCCAAAAATAACCTGACATTACAAGGATGGCCTCGATAACCCCAATGAATAAGTATCCGCGGAGTATAACTAGAGCATTCAATAATTTCTCATGGGGTGGTCTTGGAGGTTTATTCATAACATCAGCTTCTGGCGGGCTTCTGCCAAGGGCTAGGGCGGGTAGAGTATCTGTTCCAAGGTCTATTGCAAGTATTTGCATGACTGTTATGGGAAGTGGTATTCCAAAGAATACCATGAGGATGAATGGTACAATCTCAGCAGTTTCATGGGAAAAGATGTATGTTATAAATTTTCTGATATTCTCATAGATGGTGCGACCCTCTTTAATTGCTTTTACTATGGTGGCGAAATTATCATCTATGAGCACCATGTCAGCTGCTTCCTTTGCCACGTCAGTACCACTGCCCATGGCAACACCTATATCTGCTTTTCTGAGGGCTGGGGCGTCGTTAACTCCATCCCCGGTCATGGCTACTATTTCTTCTTCATCTTCTAGAACCCTTGCTATGCGCATTTTATGTTCGGGGATTGTTCTCGCGAATATTATATTATTTTCCCTTTTTAGGAGCCTTCTAAGTTCATCATCTGGGATTTTTTCCAGTTCTTTCCCTTTTACTACTTTATAGTTATCATCCTGAATTATCCCTATTTCCTTTGCTATGGCTGCTGCTGTTAAACCATAATCGCCTGTTATCATGATTATCTTTATACCGGCTCTTTGGCATTCTCTAACAGCTTCTTTAACGTTTTCACGCGGAGGATCTTGGAGTGCTGTCATCCCTACAAGTATTAGGTCTTTTTCAACATTTTCTGGACTGTAATCTTCTAGTTCCTCTGGGAGGTCTCTGTAGGCCATTGCAAGTATTCTAAGTCCTTGGGATGCGAGTTCATCATGGATTTTTATTATTTCTTTTTTCTTTTCATCGGTTAGGGTTTCTGGCTTTCCATTGACAGATATCTGATTACAGAGCGATATCACCTTTTTGGGGGCTCCTTTTACATATGCGACTTTTTTGTGCGGCTTCTTGTGGATTGATGTCATCATTTTCCTTTTAGAGTCGAATGGAAGTTCGTTTATCCTTGGCATTTTTTCCATTTGTTTGTCGCGGTCAAACCCTATCTTCTGGGCGGCTACGAGTAAAGCAGCTTCTGTTGGATCCCCTATGACACGCCATTCTTTGCTCTCATTGTCTGGTGGTATTACTTTGGAGTCATTGCAGAAAGAAGCGGCTCGCATAAGCAATTTTATTTCGCGGATATCCTCGTGAGTGATGGATTTACCATTCCATATGAATTTTCCTTTTGGTTCATAGCCTGTGCCTGTTACTTTGATTATTTTATAGGGCACCCATACTTTGCGTACTGTCATCTGGTTACGGGTTAATGTACCTGTTTTGTCTGTGCATATGATTGTGGTGGAGCCAAGGGTTTCGACGCTGGATAATCTTTTTATGAGGGCGTTTTCTTTCACCATTTTGCGGGCGGAGGTTGCGAGGGACAATGTAACGGTTGGTAATAATCCTTCGGGTATGTTGGCCACCATTAGACCTATTGCAAAGATGAATGCTAAGCTGCCTGGTAATTTGACAATATAGAGGTTTACAAGAAATAGTATTATGCCCATGAGGATCGCTATAATTGCTATTATCCTCGCAACCATTGAGATCTGTCTTTGCAATGGACTTGGTTCTTCTTTAATTTCCTGTGTTAGTGCAGCTATCCTGCTGAATTCTGTCTCTTCACCGGTACGATATACTATCGCTTTACCTGAACCTGAGGTTATGCTTGTACCTGCAAATACTAGGTTAGGTATTTCGACATAGTTATCATATTCTTTTATTGGGTGGGATACCTTTCTTACGGGTTTAGATTCTCCTGTTAATGTTGAATTGTCGACTTTTAGTTCATGTGCTTCGATGAGTCTTGCGTCTGCAGGTACATTATCCCCTTCTTTTAGGACTAGAAGGTCTCCTGGAACAATGTTCTCGGCTAGGATTTCTATTTCTTCACCTTCTCTTATAACCTTCGCTTTTGATGGTAAAATGTTTTTAAGCGCTTCAGTAGCCTTCTCGGCTTCATATTCTTGCCAGAAACTAAAAATTGCATTTATGATAATAACGGCGATTATAGCGATTCCCAGTTGGGGTGTGCCTGATATGAAGGCGAGGAAACTAGCTGCCCATAAAACCAATGCTAAAAGGTTGTATAGGTTTTCTAGGAAATTGAATATGATAGGCTTTTTTTTAACTTCTTTTAGCTTGTTGGGTCCATATTTTTCTAGGCGTTTTTCAGCCTCTATATGATTTAAACCCTTTTTTGATGTTCCTATTTTCTTGAAGATTTCCTCTTCAGTTAGTTTGTATATTTCTACATTTGAAATACAGTTTCCCCCTTGCATATAAGGTTTTTTAGGAGTTCATCTGCATATTATGGTTATTATGTCACCATCTTTGAGTTCGTAATCTGATGATATTCTCATTTTTTTCCGTGCGTCTATTGCGTGCATGAATGAATCCCCTATTTCGGTATGTATTAGATATGCAAGGTCGCGTGGTTTCGAACCTCTGGGGATGAGGAAGGCGTCTGGTAGTATGTTACCCTCCTTGTCAGATAATTTGTGTTCATCTTCCACAGGATAGACTACTATCATGTCAAGTAGATCGAAAATTGCCTTGTTAAGAGCCTCTTGTATGCCTGTACTGCCGTAAACCTTTAGGACATTTTCTCTTATATATTCTAGGGCCTTTATTTGTTTTTTTGTGAGTCTACTCTCATCTAATATTCTGAAATCATCATCTCCTGGCTTATATTCTATTAAACCTGTTTTAGCCGCTCTTTTTAGTGCGAGCTCGGCCTCGGCGGATGCTGGGACAACATTAGAATACCTTTTCCTTAGTCTTTCTATGTTTTCTTTTGCAGATGGTAAATCAGCCTTATTCGCGACTATAAGCCTGGGTTTCGCGATCTTAAGGAGTTCATCAACAAATATAAGGATATCATCTTCATCCCATGATTGGTACTCCTTCCCAAGTTTTCTTGAGGCCTCAATAACATCCTCGACACTTACACCTATACCTGAAAATTGTTCATGGATAATCTTGGCCATGTCAATCTTCTCAGAGGCTGCCTTTCTAAGCAGTCGATCCCAGTTCCTGTCTATTATACTATGAAGCCACATTAAAATCTCTTTTTCGAGAAATTCAACGTCTTTAAGAGGATCATAACTTCCAGGTTCTACAGGTCTTCCCTCTTCATCAGTGGAACCTGAAGCATCCACCACATGGAGAAAAACCCGGGCTTGTCTTAGGTCATCAAGGAACTTGTTCCCAAGTCCCCTGCCTTCATGGGCTCCCGGCACGAGACCTGCAACATCTATAAGTTCTATGGGTATGAAACGGACACCATCTTCGCATAAAGAATTTTTAGGGTTACATTTCACATCAAATTCACTACATGGACATGGAGAAGTTACATATGCAACTCCCCTATTTGAATCTATGGTAGTAAAGGGATATGATGCGACTTCTGCCTTTGAGAGGGTGGCCGCGTTAAAAAAAGATGATTTACCTACATTAGGTTTTCCTGTAATTCCAACTTCCATCATTGTATCACGCGCTAAAAAAATAGTCTCTTATATTATTCATTTTTATCTCTATTTAATATATGGGTAAGGTGGGTGTTTGGTTATAAATTTTATTGTAGAGAGAATAATTAGAGGAGAGGATTTTAATGGTTTTGTATCTCGTGGGTGTTGGACCAGGGTCTCCTGACTTTGTCACGCCAGCAGCGCAAAGGGCGGTTGAAGAATCTGATTTGATTATTGGAAGTGAAAGGGTGTTGGAATTGTTTGATAAGGAAGTGGAAAGGTTGGTATTTGATGGTAAAAATGTGAGGGAAAAGCTGGAGGAGGGTGTTAAAAGGGCTGGTAAGGGTGAAACGGTTTCTATACTTTCAACAGGCGACCCTGGATTTTCAGGTGTTTTGAAACCAGTGAATGAGATCCTCAAAAAATTTAACATAAATGTGAGTGTCCAGGTTATCCCAGGTATTAGTTCAATCCAGTTATGCGCAGCTCGGCTTTTACTGCCATGGAACAATGCAGATATCCTAACATTACATGGAAGAAAAGATGATGAGATACTCAAAATAATCGACAATGGAAAACCCACTATCTTATTACCATCAAAAAATCCTACTGAAACAGCATCATTCCTAATAGAGAAGGGTGTGAATCCGCATAGGAAAGTGGCAATATGTGAAAGACTAAGTTATCCTGATGAGCGGGTTATGATAATGAAACTAAAAGATGTTAAAAATTCAAGGTTCAGTTACATGTGTGTCATGGTAATCTACTAAAACATGGGCTTTTGTAATCATGTTTTCCTTATTTTGATAATGGTTTTCACGTGCCTGCATATGGTAGATGTTCTTGATCTTGTCTTTCCACTGTATCCTTTGCCGGTTACTCCTGGAATAGTTCTCGTCGCTGAATATTCTTTTTATTACTGATATGGCTGTTTCCACGGTTGAATGGTTTCCTTGTAGAGATTCCTATATTTGCATTTCTTCACGTTTTTCTTAGCGTGTCATGCTAAGTTGCCATCCAATTCTTCGTTTATGTGTACCTTCCCTTGGCCAAATGCTTTATCCACACAGAAATCAACTGGCTTATACTCCCCCTGTTGGTGGGGTATTGCATCCCTTTGTTTCACGGGGCCCCCTGGCTACCCCTGTGCGATAATATAATCTGTTTTTGTGTGTCCACTGCTATCTGGTTCTTGGCGTAAGTCTTCCTCCATCCTTTTACTCTGTGATCTGGCTCTTTGGGCGTAGTACAGACTCGCATGACCCCCTCGATGTTCCATCAGATGGCAATCCAAGGGATCCCTTATACTGAATAAACGAACAGTTAAATTCAGCATCTTCTTCAAGGTCCATGATGCGATACGTTTAAGATGAACTTCTAAAGTGTGGGCACGTCCTTTCAAGCCCGAGCATCCGGGAGCACTAAAGAGGTATTAGACCTACAAGTGAAGTGAATTCACGGTACTTGCGTCTTAAACGGGTCTTCAAGGATGAAAAAGTCATTAGTTTGTGTTGAGTGTACTTATGCTTCGATATGATACTTTGAATAAGGCTGTTAAAGTCCTAGATGTGATACCTCTAAACCTTATTAGCCCCCTTTCCGTTAAATTATTCTTGGAGGGATCACAGCAGATCACCTTCAAGTGTTTGGCGATTAATACACGCTGATTCCCATATGATTTCTACAGGGCCAAATTTTTCATGCCACTTTAGAATTTCAAGGATTTATTTTGAAAAAACAGTTGGTGGAAATTAATAATTTTTGTGAAAAATGCTTTTAGCGCAAAAACTCAGGCTGGATCAAATTTTTTTACTGAGAACATTATCCAAAGAAAAAAATGAATCTGCACGAAAAATTCATGATTGGTTTTAAATTTTTTTTACTAGCTAATTCCCCCAATAATTAAGAGTAACATTTATATACTTGTTTTGTTTTATAAGGGGTACATGGTGTTACCATGAAGCGGTTATTATATTTGAGTGTTTTACTAACATTTCTCTTAGTCCTTGTCAGCAACGCCTCAGCAACCCAATTATCATACAATGAAATCTCCAACGCCTCAAAAATAATAGCAGACCAAGCATCAAAAACAGGCCAAATACCCTCGCAAATCACAGTGAACAGTAAGAACATCACACTAGACGACTACCTCTACGCAGCAACAAAAACCACAGTAAACCTAGCAAACAACAAAAAAATAGACATAACAACCAACA
>Ga0078972_1000426_pt1 | contig 59243 bp, 54 predicted proteins | sample YelNatPaOPGAMG01_FD_67568 | JGI IMG/M metagenome (GOLD analysis project Ga0078972, IMG submission 67568) | Hot spring thermophilic microbial communities from Obsidian Pool, Yellowstone National Park, USA - OP-RAMG-01 (SPADES assembly) (version 2) | ecosystem: Environmental > Aquatic > Thermal...
TAGGGTTTCCCCTTAAAATCCACGCCGATGAATTTTTAAACCTGGGCGGCGTGCCCCTGGCGGTCGAATTGAATGCCGTCTCTGCCGACCATCTCGTCAAAACCTCTGATGAGGATATCCGTTTGTTAGGGCAAAGCAATACCGTAGCCGTAGCCTTGCCCTGTACCCCATTTGGACTGGCGGAGAACGACTATACCCCTGCCAAGAAAATCCTTGCCAATGATGGTATCTTAGCCCTCGCATCTGACCTTAACCCCGGCACAGCCTGGTGTGGAAACATGCAGTTCGTCATCGCTTTAGCCTGTCGTTATCTAAAATTAACTCCCGCCCAAGCCATTGCCGCCGCAACGATTAATGCTGCAGCAGCCATCCAACGTGCCGACCGAATTGGTTCCATCGAGGTCGGCAAACAAGCCGATCTGATTGTTTTAGAGGTAGACGATTACCGCCATCTTGGCTATCGGTTTGGCACTAATCTGGTGAAAACTGTCATCAAACAAGGCCGCATTTATCCCGTCTAATTTTCATCATGCTGATACTCTCGCTTGAATCGGTGCGCCCCTACTATCCTGCCAACGATATCGTTCATGGGATTGACCATATTGAGCGGGTCTATGCTTTAGCAAAAAGAATTTCCGCAAAAGAGAATGCCAATTGGAAAATCGTTCAGGCAGCGGTATTGCTGCACGACGCCCAACCGCCCCAGGCAAACTTTTCAGCAGTAAACGGAATGACAAATCCACGCGCACAACATCAAACGGATTCGGCGACATTAGCAGCACAATTATTAAGCGACGCAGGTTGGGATGCTCCGCTCATAGAGGCGGTCATCCATTGTATCCGTTCCCATCGCTTTCGTAATTCTGCCGAAAAGCCATCTACACTCGAGGCGCAAATTTTATTTGATGCCGATAAATTAGATGCCATCGGTGCGGTTGGGGTGGCACGCGCAGTCGCCTATGCCACGCAACAGGGGGAGCCTTTCTATGCCATGCCTTCGCAACAGTTCTGTGAGACTGGCGTTTTAGCAGAAGGTGAAAGGCACAGTGCATATCATGAATTTATTTACAAACTCATCAAACTTCCCACGCTTCTATATACAAACACAGCCCGTCAACTCGCCCAGGAAAGACAAGCCTTAATGATCCAATTTTTCGAACACCTGAAACAGGAATGCGAACCTGGCGAGATAGCAGAGGAATTATCATCCTAATTCAGGGAGGCTCGTATGCCAATCCAACAAGAAGACGTGATTCAGTGGTTAAAAAACTGTGCCCAAGTAATTTCCAAAAATAGAGACTACCTTGTCGAATTAGATGCAGCAATCGGTGATGCGGATCACGGAGTCAACATGGAACGCGGGTTCAATGCCGTTGTTGCAAAATTGCCAGAATTGATAAACCAGGATATCGGGACGATCTTGAAAACTGTCGGGATGACTTTAGTATCGACAGTGGGCGGAGCGAGTGGGCCGCTCTATGGAACTTTTTTCTTACAAGCTGGCATGAAATTGAGCGGCAAAAAAGAACTCAGCCTCGCTGATTGGGTTGCAGCACTCGAAGCAGCGGTACAGGGCGTGGTGATGCGCGGTAAAGCCCAGGCCGGCGACAAGACCATGCTGGATGCATTGCTCCCCGCACTAAGCGCATTGCAACAAGCCCAAGCGGAGAACCTTCCCTTGCATGAAGCACTGGAAAAGGCAACCAGCGCAGCAGAAGAAGGTATGCATGCCACCATCCCTCTCCAGGCACGGAAAGGACGCGCTTCGTATTTGGGAGAACGCAGCATCGGGCATCAAGACCCGGGCGCTACCTCCGCCTATCTGATCCTCAAAGCAGCCAGCGATACCTGGAGCGCAATATCTTAAGGTTAAAATTGACCCACCATGGTTAGCTTAGTCATTGTCTCGCATAGTCATGCATTGGCAGAAGCACTAGCAGCTCTCGCCCGCCAGGTTGCACCAGCATCCTTAACTATCGCTGTTGTGGGCGGCATAGGCGAAAATCACCAGGATTTTGGCACCAATGCCCTCGAAATTGTTGAGGCAATTCAATCTGTCTATCAAGAGGAGGGGGTACTTGTTTTTAGCGACTTAGGCAGCGCTGTGCTGAGCGCCGAGATGGCGCGCGACCTCTTACCGGAGGATAAACGGCCGAAAATATATTTATCCGCTGCTCCCTTGGTGGAAGGCGTTTTAGCTGCGGCGGTGCAAGCCAGTTTAGGACAGCCTTTGGAGGCCGTAGAGAGTGAAGCGCTGCAGGCGCTCATCCCGAAACAAGAACAGCTTAGCGGTGAAACGGTTATTCCGCAAATACAACCATCGGCTCATCCCCCATTTCCCAGTGAGACAAATAGCATTGTTGTTAAATTAACAAACCCGCATGGGCTTCATGCTCGCCCAGCAGCCCAATTTGTGCAAACCGTTCTGTCTTATGAAGCCCAGGTGACGGTGCAAAAACGAGGGCAACCTCAAAAAATCGCCCCCGGTAACAGCCTCAATGCCCTAACCTCCCTAGGCGCGATCGCGGGAGATGAGATTGTGATTACTGCCCAAGGCAAACAAGCCCAAGAGGTATTACAAGCCTTGCAAACCCTGTTAGTCGAAAAAATCCCCGCCCTCGAAACTACCCAGAACATCACTCCCGAACGCGGCGAAACAAGCGTCGTTTCAGCTCTCGATAGGATAGAAAAGGATATCTCCGCTGCTATCAAAGGAATCCCTATTTCCGAAGGTATTGTGATCGCACCAGCGCTATTTGCTAAACGTAAATTCACTCAACCACCCCAGAGTGCAGCCACAGATCCCATCACAGAATGGAATCGCTTACAAAGTGCAATCCAACGCACTCAAATCGCACTTGAAAAGCGTTATCAAACTATTGTCGATAAAATTGGCGAAAACCAAGCCGCTATCTTCAAAGCTCACCAATGGATGCTCAAAGACCCGCTTCTGCTAGAAAAAGCGCAACAGTTAATTCTGGATAAAGGGGAAAACGCTGTTGCTGCCTGGCAATCCGTCATCGAAGAAACCATTCAAACCATGACGCAAGTGGAAGACCCCTATATCCAACAACGCAGCGCGGATGTGCGCGATATTGGCAATCAGGTATTACAAGAATTCTTCGGTGGCGCGCCGCCTTTCGTCCAACCAGAACAAAGCGGAATACTCCTGGTAGATGAACTCAACCCAAGTGATATTGTCCAGTTAGATCCTCAAAAAATTCTCGGTGTCATCACCCATGCCGGTGCCGCCACATCCCATGCGGCGATATTGTTAAAAGGCTTAGGGATACCAGCTGTGAGCGGCATTGACCTGAATCTACTGGGAGTTGAGGAAGGGGAAATCATTGCCATGGATGGATCACAAGGGCTGGTTTGGCTGCACCCCTCCGCAGAGCTGCAGGATCAATTAAATGCTATTCGAGAGATATGGGAGAAGCGCCGCCAAGCCTTATCCCAAATTCGTCACCTGCCCGCCATAACAATCGATGGGAAGAAAGTAGATGTCTACGCTAATGTAGGCGGTTTGGCAGAAGCCCAAATCGCGGTTCAAAACGGCGCAGAGGGTGTCGGTGTATTACGCACCGAGTTTCTTTTCCTGAAAAGGGATACCCCTCCCGGCGAAGAGGAGCAAGTGCACATATTAGAACAAATTGCCACCACTTTAGCAAACCGTCCCATCATAGTGCGGACATTGGATATCGGCGGGGATAAAGCACTGCCATATCTCCCCTTACCCACTGAATCCAACCCTTATCTCGGCGTTCGGGCAGTTCGGCTTTCTTTCCAAAACCCTGATCTGTTTTCAACTCAGCTACGGGCAATATTAAGGGCTGCGAAAACTCACCCCTTGCGCATTATGCTGCCGATGATCGCGACATTGGAGGATATCCAAAAATCACGCATCTGGTTGGAGAAATCTCATCAAGAATTAGAAGAAAAACATATCGCCCATGGCTGGCCCGTGGAAATGGGAATCATGGTGGAGATACCTTCGGCAGCATTGTTAAGCGCCAGGTTGGCTGATGAGGTTGATTTTTTCAGCATTGGCACCAACGATTTAACCCAATACACAATGGCAGCGGAGCGTGGTAACTCGAGCTTGCTCGAATATAGCGACGCCCTACATCCAGCCATTTTGATGGAAATTGAAAAAGTAGTTTTAGCAGCCCACACCAAAGGAAAATGGGCAGCAGTATGCGGTGAAATCGCCAGCGATACGATCGCAGTACCTGTACTGGTTGGCTTGGGTGTCGATGAGTTGAGCCTTGTCCCTAGTGAAATACCCTCTATCAAATCAATCATCCGCTCTTTAAGGTATGATGATGCCCGAGCGCTAGCACAAGAAGCGCTCGCTTGTGCCACTGCTTCAGAAGTGCGCCAACTCGCAAAAGCGTTCCATCAGAAACTGACGCCCCTCAAGATAGATGGTTAATTCATCCTATAATTCAGACCAATGCTTGGGCGAGCACCTGAGCAGGATGTAATGCATTTCGTTGCGTCCCGTGTTTGATTTGTTCTTCACAACTGATCCCAGCGGCTACAATGAGGGTCTTTTCATCTTGCGCACGGACTGCCGGGAACAGGGTCACTTCACCCATTTTCATCGACAAATCATAATGCTCTGCTTCATAACCAAATGAACCCGCCATTCCACAGCAAGCAGAACCAGCCTCCTGCACCTCGTACCCCAGATATGCCAACAATTCCTCGCTATACTGAGTGCCAATCAATGCCTTCTGATGACAATGACCATGCAGTAAGATTTTCCCGCTTTGGGGTTTGAAAATACCTTCTAAATTGCCGGCGTGCATTTCATGCCATAAAAATTCTTCAAAAGAGGAAGTTTGCTGAGCAATCCGTGTCACCCGTTCATCATTGGGTAACAATGCCGCGTAGTCATCAATGAGCATGGAAATATCACTGGGTTCTAACCCAACAATAGGAAAGCCTTTTTTAGCATAGGGGGTGAGGCTGGCAATAGCACGCAACGCTTTTTTGCGGGCAAGGAGTAGATTGCCCTTGGAGAAAGCCGGCCGTCCAAAATCATGCTCCTTCGGGACAATGACGTGGTAGCCTAAGGCTTTTAACACCTGATAAGCCGCTTGAGCCACTTCTGGATAATTGTAGTTACGGGTCACATCGACGAGCAAGACAATCGCCCGTTGCGCGTCAGTCGCTTGTTTTTGACGGCGCAGCCAGGCGTCAAAGGTTTCCTGCGCAAAATCCGGTAACGGACGCGCTGGAGCTAAGTTCAATACGCGGTTCATGATCCCCCTGATCCAACTCATTTTGAGGAATACATTTGTCAGCGGCGCCATCCATCCGCTTGCGAGGCGACTTAGATCACCAAAGTAGGAAAAAAAGCGAGCGCGTAATGGAAAAATATGGGTTCGATAATACTGATGGAGATATTCTGCTTTGAGCCTTGCCATATCCACCGTGGAAGGGCATTCGGTCTTACAAGCTTTACAGCTCACACACAAGTCCAGTGTTTGATACACTCCGGCATCGTTGAAATCGATTTTCCCCGAGATCGCAGCACGGAGAACATTGGCACGCCCTCGCGTACTGAGTTGTTCATCGCGTGTGGCTTTATAGGTAGGGCACATTGTCCCGCTTAATTGACGACAGAGGGCAGTTCCGTTACATAATTCAATGGCGCGGTCAAAACCCTGAAATTCACCGAAATCCAGCAATGGTTTCATTGGCAAGGTTTGATAGTGCGCGCCATAGCGCAAGTTTTCCGTCATGGATGGTCCATCCACAATGTCACCAGGGTTGAAAAGGTTTTGTGGATCAAAAATGCCTTTGACCTGTTTAAAAAGGTGATACATTTCATCCCCAAAAAACAGGGGGTTGAGCCAGCTTCGCAAACGTCCGTCACCATGTTCACTCGAAAGCACACCGCCATACGCTTTGAGCAGTTCGCTGGCATGCTCCAAAATCTTGGGGAATTTTGCAACATCGGCCTCTAGCTTGGCATTGAGTAAATTATGTACATGTAAACACCCGGCGCTGGCATGCGCAAAATATGCGATTTCGTGATCGAGATCAGTTTTACAAAAAGTTTCCAATTCCGTAATGTAATCGGCAAGATATACGGGTGGAACGGCTGCATCATCCACAATGGCAAGCGGTTTGATATCTCCACGCATGCCCATCAAGATGCCAAAGCCCGCCTCCCGCACTTTCCAGACCGTTTGGATGGCAGTTGGATCGGTTAGATTCACGATTGCATAATATGGCACCCGATGCTTCTGAAGCTGCTGTTGCAGCTTTGCTAATTTTCCCTCAAGCTCAGTTAGGCTATCGCCATAAAATTCTGTGATCAGCACACAATGCGGTTTGCCTTGCAAAAAAGTACTTAATAAACCGGCATATTTTGGTGCATTCGCCACCAGATCAATACTTAATCGGTCAAGCAGTTCAACGGCTGAGGGTTCAACTTCTAATATAAGAGGAACAGCATCCAGCGCAGGCCGCAATTCATTAAAGTGGATAACCGCCAACGCATTCCGGCGCGGTGTTTCAACCAAATTAAGGGTCGCTTCGGTGATGAAACCAAGCGTGCCCTCTGAGCCACAAATCAGCTTGGCGAGGTTGAAACGGGGATCATATTTCCACCGAAAAGAGAGCCCCTCACCATCCGTTAACCGATCCAGGTTATATCCCCCGCAGCGCCGCCAATGCGCAGGAGTGCTTTTACGGATAACAGCAAGGTTGTGCGGATCACGCACAAGCGCCAGCATCTTGCGGTAGATCTCGCCCGCGCGATCCTTTTGCTGGGCGAGCTGCGCTAACTCAGTTTCTGTCTTTGGGGAAAATTCAACCAGAGAGCCATCGTCGAGAATGATTTTTACACCCAAAACATGGTCAGCGCTCATCCCATACAGAATGGAGTGGCTTCCAGAGGAATTATTCCCCACAATCCCCCCCAGGCTAGCCCGCGAGGCAGTAGCCGGGTCTGGCCCATATTTTAGGTTATAAGGTCTGAGATAATTGTTCAATGATGCCAAGAGCGTGCCCGGTTGAACGCACGCCCATTTTTCCTCTTGGTTGACTGCTACAATTTTATCGAGATAGGGCGTGGTATCGATTACCAGCGCTTCATTGACCGTTTGTCCCGCCATGCTGGTGCCGCCGCCGCGCGGCAATATGGGAACCTGATATTGAGCAGCGAGCTTCACTGCCGCTTGAATATCCTCCACCGAACGAGGCAGCAAAACCCCATAGGGTTTCACTTGATAGATGCTCGCGTCGGTACTATAGAGGATACGGCTGATTTCATCATAACGTACTTCACCAGTAACGTGTGTTTGCAGTTCTTTAAAAAATTCGTTGAGTCGTTTTTCCATAGCTAAACCTTCGTTTTAAGCGCCAACATGCGCTCATATTGTTTGCGCGAATCGTCGATATGCTGGGTCATATAAGCTGCCGCAGCTTCCGAATCCTTATCCGCAATAGCTTCGATAATCAAACCATGCTGTTGAATATAATGGTTAAATAAGGCTTGCTCTTCTTCTTGATTGCCCCATTTTGACCATACAACAAGGAATATATCCATATAGGCAGCGATTAACACACCCATCAGCTCCCCAAAAAATGGATTTTTAGTGCTTTCAGCGATCCCGATATGCAAGCGCATATCCGCCTGGTGAAGGGCAAGAGGCCTTTGAAGACTTTCTTGAACCAGGCGGTGCAGATCACGAAGTTTAAGCACATCGGCATCCTCGCGTCGGATCGCAGCTAATCGGGCAGCTTGAACCTCGATCAAACGGCGCACCTCGTAAAGATGAGCAGCCTGATAACGATTACGCGCAATAAGGTGACTGAGCGATTCAATTGCCGGTTGAGAGCTAATTGGCGCAACCCGGGCACCGCTACGTGGAATCACCTCAATCAATCCCATCCCTGAAAGGATTGCCAAAGCCTTGCGTACCGAGGTGCGGCTAACGTTGAAACGTTCACATAGCTCACGTTCGGAAAGTAATGGATCGCCCGGTTGTAATTCCCCTTGTTTTATCAGGTCGGTGATATATTCGACGATATTGAGGTAAACAGGCTGATCAATGGGGCGTTTAATTTCCATACATCAAATTATGCTGGTAACACCAGATTTTGTCAAGATAATGCGAATTGCCGTGAAAAGAATTCATTCTTGACATTATCATGCACATATTGTATTATAATGGGCATACCAGAATCGCAGCCCGCATGGATAAGTTGGATACTTCTTCATTTTATTCCAGGAGGATTTGAGTATGGCTAAAAAAATTCTATTCCTAGTTGGTGATTACGTCGAAGATTATGAAGTTATGGTGCCGTTTCAAACACTAGCGGCGGTTGGATATACCGTTGAAGCAGCTTGTCCGGGTAAGGCTGCTGGTGAAGTCATCCGCACCGCAATCCACGATTTTGAAGGCGACCAAACCTACAGCGAAAAACGCGGACACAATTTTACGCTCAACAAAACATTCAGTGAAATAAACGAGGCAGAATACGACGGACTGGTTATCCCCGGTGGGCGTGCTCCGGAATACATTCGGTTGACCCCGCGCGTTCTGGAAATTACACGCCATTTCTTTGAAAAGAATAAACCTGTCGCAGCAATCTGTCATGGTCCCCAAATTCTCGCAGCTGCAGGGGTCTTAAAAGGGCGTAAGGCAACTGCTTATCCTGCAGTTGGTCCGGATGTCACCAATGCGGGCGCTGAATATGTTTCTATTCCCGTCGATAAAGCAATCACCGATGGAAACCTTGTCACTGCCCCTGCTTGGCCAGCTCACCCCGATTGGCTTGCGCAATTCATGAAGGTATTGGGCGCAAAGATAACGTTGTAAAATTGCTTACAATGCCATATTAAAACGCGGATCGACGCGGATGAATGAAGAGTATATCTGCATTCATCCGTGTTCGTCCGTCTTTTTTACTTATCCTTATCTTGAATTGCTTCCAGCATCTCCCATTGGCGCATGAGGCTGCGCTTACGCAGCCATATACTGATTAAATAAACTGCCATCAGTCCTATGATAACAGCATACCCTGCGATCATATAATCCGTTGTTTGAGCTGGTCCTGATTGGGATAGTAGTGATAAATTCATGTTCATCCCTCCTCCCCTAATTTTATTTTTCGCTCCTCTATTTTTTCGGCAAATAATCCCAAGCGGACGCGGTGCCAGAGGATATCCACAAAAATAAACGTAAACGTCAGCAAACTAAACAAGAAAGCCTGCAGCATTTTAGGCGCCATGTCAAATTGCCCCATGGATCCTGATTGATTCGTGCCAATCACAATCGGATGGATGGTGCGGAATAGACGCGCCGATAAAAACGTGAGCGGGACGCTGGCAAAACCAAGCAGCACATAAACCGCTCCAAAGCGTGCTCTCCGATCCGCATCGTCAATCCCCTGTCGCAACATTAAATAAGCCGCATAGATTAACTCCATCACTGTCGCAGTAGTCAAGCGTGGATCCCACGTCCACCAGGTGTTCCAAATCGGACGTGCCCAAATCGAACCACTGACAATATTAATAAAAGCAAAGACAAGACCAACTTCCACTGCCGCTACACCAACAATATCATATTTGCGTTTCCCACTGCGCAGATACAGGACACCCACCACCGCCGCGACGAGAAAGCCCAGCATACCAACCCATCCAGCTGCAACATGAAAATAAAAAACACGTTGAACATTGCCCATCACCGCCTCGGTAGGAGCATAAAAAAGCACCATCCAGATGGCGATTAAAAATAAGATGAGGGTGAGGCCGTCCAAATATTTTAATAATTTGGGTTTCGTTTCCATTTACTTAATTCTCCTTCGTTATTCTTCTACCAAATAATCAAAAACCATAAAAGCGAGTGCCAGAAAAATGATATCATACGAGATAAGCAAATTTAACCAGGGCCGAATCTCCTCCATTTCTAAACCCTGTAAAAAGCCCATACTCCCTTTCACTGCTGCAATCAATAAAGGGATAGTTACCGGAAATAATAAAATGGGCAGCATGACATCGCGGGTGCGGGTTTGCACTGCCATGGTTGCCAATAATGTACCTACTACCACATAACCGATCGACCCCAACAAAACCACCCCCAGAAAACCTGCCGAGAATAAGTCCGTATTATAGAGCACACTGTAAATAGGCAAAACAATTATTTCGACCACGAGCATAAAAATGAGGTTTCCGATCATTTTGCCAAAAAAGATGGCGCTGCGGTCTACCGGTGCTAATAACAGCCCATCCAAACATCCCCGGTCTTTTTCACTTGCCATAGAACGATTTAGCCCTAAGGTCCCTGCAAAAGCAAATGTTACCCATAAAACCCCTGCCGTAACCGTCAGGCGGGTCGTGACGTCCAATTCCAGGGCAAAATTAAAGATCAAAATAACCAATAACGCGAACACAAACATGCTCGACAATAGTTCGCGGCTGCGCATCTCGGCGGTTAAATCTTTTTCCACCACCGCCAGAATTGCCCTGAGATAGGGTCTTAAACCGGTTGGCGAAAAGTCATACTCCTGCGCTGTGGTTTTCAACAACTGGCACATCCTTCTTTTACGCGTCCTGCAATGCCTGGCGGTAAAATTCCAAAAGATGCGTAGAACCTAAGTCGTTCCTCTCTGCAGAGGCAACAATTTTGCCATTCGAGAGAATCGCAAAGCGACCAGCCAGGTCAGCAACCCGCCATAAATCATGCGAAGTCATCACAATCGTGCGACCCCGAGCGGCTACATTAAGCAATACGCGGTCTAGCATATCACAAGCTTCCTGGTCTAATCCGGTGTATGGTTCATCAAAAAGGATCACCACGGGATCGTGTAAGATTGCCCTGCCAATGGCTAAGCGCTGTTGCATACCGCGCGAAAATGTGCGTACCAGATCACGTCGCTGTTGGTATAAACCCACTAACTGGAGTACTTCCACTATACGATCTGTAAGGTGAGGGACTTGATACATGCGCCCATAAAAGTTTAAATTTTCTGCCGCCGTGAGATCTCCATAAAGCAATGGAGAATGAGTGACAACGCCCAGATGTTGACGGACCGACGCCGATTGCGCAGGAAGATCATATCCGGCAATTTTTACCATTCCAGCACTGGGCCGCGCTAAAGTAGCCAGGATGCGTAGCAGGGTAGACTTTCCAGCGCCATTAGGACCAAGCACTGCCACAAATTCGCCCTGGTTCACCGTGAGATCAATGCCACGTAAAACCACCTTCAACCCAAATCGTTTTACTAAACCGCGTACTTCTACCATTTATGAGCCCCGCTCGTCATCCTCTTTTTTCTGCTGGAGGGCGCGCAATTTTTCTTTCAACTCATTGCGTCGTTCACGATACGCTTCTTCAGGAAGACCGCCCAGTTGGTAACGATCATCCAGTGCAATGATGGCATCCATAATCGCTTCCGCCGTCTCAGGGGCAGCAATAGATTTTGCCTCCTCCTCATCCAGTTCCTCTAAACGGGTGTGCCGGTAAAACCAGATGCCCGCGATAATAAATGCTAATCCGAAAACGACTAAACCAGCAATTAACCCATTACGGCTCCCACCAAGCACCGAAAATCCATTCCCGCCATATTGACCGGTCAAGGTTAAACGGATCTCTGCATTTGGCGCCAGGCTATTCCCACTATACAGGTGATACACTGTGCCTTGTTCATCCCGTCGTCCATCATCTTTAAGGATGCTTGAGCGCACTTTAAGGACTCCTTCCGGGACCAATACAACCACCGCATCCACAGGAATTAATACCGGTTGAACGAGTTCCAACCTGCGATTATAAGGCATGGTGAAAGAGAACAAAATTTGATAATTTCCCCGGCCTGGACGTATAGAATAGGTATCCCCAAAACCATCCGGCGTGGCTACATAACGTTCACCAAGCACGCTGTCCTGAAATTCAAGGTTCGATGAACCAACGGGTAACTTGAATCGTACGGTAATGTTTTGGCCCGCAGCAGGGATGAGGGTTTTGTTGGAGGTGTTGGACATGATATACAATTCCACTACCCGGATGGTATTTTCATCTACAAAATCAAAAAACAAATGCAGACGATCGGCTTTAATGACGGAGGTATCGGTGGTCGTTTCATAAATCGTGATCGGCATGTCTAATGTACCGCCATTAGGAGGCGCAACATTGACGTCCGATGCATAGGTCGTACCGCCATAATTCACCATCGTTATATAAATCCGCCCCTTCACCATTTCAACATGAGGAAAGAAATAAGTGTTATCCGCTTGTAACTTGGTTGTATCAGTGAGCACCGTATCCATGTCATCGAATGCATTTAATGTGACCACTAAATCGGATGGCACGCTTCCACCTGATCCATTCGTTACTTTTCCTGTAATGCTTACAAAAGAAGGAACAACCTGCTGCGTCGTAGTGAGTGTCGCTTGAACAGTCGGAAGAGGCGAGGGGGTTTCGAGATTGGCAGGCATTGGCGTTTCCGGACTCTCACTGGGAGCCATAGAAGGAGATACCGATAATTGTTCCGGTGAAACGGTAAAAGTCAAAGAGCGCAAATAATCCACCACTGCCCAACGTTGTTCTTCATTTAGTTTTTCCCCAAAAGGAGGCATCTCCGGTTGCACACCCATGACAATACTGCTATATAAATCATAAGCAGATTTCGATGCACTAAACGCAAGATCGGTTAAATTGGTGGGCGGTTTTGAGAGAGTAGCGGATTTTGGACCATCTCCTTTGGCAGAACTTCCATGACAATCTACACAATATTGTTTGTAAAGGCTTTCGCCTTCTTGAATGCTCTTTGCCGAAGTACTTAAGGATAATGCATACGCTACCACATCCCAGCGCTGACTATCGCTCAGACTGGGAAAAGGCGGCATATAGCGTGACAGGTTTCCCCGAGTTACAATAGAAAACCACGTTGCCGGGTTTGCCTGGCGGGCAACTTCCGCAGAGGCGAGCGCGGGGACAGAATTCGAAAGGTTTGCGGCGCGTGGGCCATCACCGGCGCCATTCTCTCCATGACAAACAGCACATTTCTCTAAATAAATCGTTTTCCCATTTATCGCATCTGGTGGTACTAGTGGATACACGCTGGATTCGGATTCGGCGGGTTGGGTGCGCGCGAGCGATATTTGTTCTGCACCGGGTGGTGGTGTTACATCACCGGCAAGGTTGAAAGAACAACTGCTCAATATTAAAGCAATAACGACCAAAATGATGTTTATTTTGAACAATGACAACAAACGATTGTCATCGCGACCAAGGTAAAACTCATGCTTCATGTTCTTCTTCTCTATGTAGCGGTGCGCCGCACTTCGGGCAAAATCGATCCGATTGTTGAACTGGCTTTCCACATTGCGGGCAAAATCCAGCTGCTTTTTCTATTCGATCTCTCCGCCGAGCAGCAATCAATGCCTCTAATTCATCATCCGGAGCAGCATCGCTCATGACCGGCCGGCGAACCGGAGCACGCCCCGTTAAGGTTTGTTCAATCTGTTCGATTCCACTGCCGTCTGTTTCCCGTTGATTAAGAGCATCAAGCTGTTTCATCACTTGAACTGTTTCCGCTAACAAAATCTGGCGCTGTTCAGGGTAATCCGCAGGAGGAATTTTCCCTAATGTATAGTCAAAGTCTAATTCTTGCAAGGCGGATAGTAAACGCTCTTTTTCCGCTAATAAAGCGGAGAGGTTTTGTTCTTCTTTGGTCACCAGCATAGCCCGACGGACAAAGAAAGGGCGGGTGATATACAACGCAACTAAGATAAATAATCCAAGCAACAAGAAAATTGAACCAATATCCATCTTTTTTCCTTATGGCTGGAGCAACGAATCGATCACGGATTGAATTTGGGAGCTTGATCGAAATGGACCGATCTGTACAAATTGAATGATCCCAGTCTGATCGACGATGTACGTTTCTGGAACCCCGCGAATGCGAAAGGCTTGCGAAATGCGCGTTCCTAAATCAGGCCCATTGGGGTAACTGATATCGTATTTCTGTAAATATGCGCGCGCTTCTGGTTCGGTATCAACATAATCCACGCCGAGGAAAATCACTTTCCCGGAATGCTGATAAGCCTGCCAGGCTTTTTCCAGCTCCGCTGCCTCTTGTTCACATGGACTGCACCAGGATGCCCAAAAATTAATCAGCACCACCTTTCCCCTCAGACTAGAAAGTGGGATTTGCTCCCCATCAAAAGTGGTTAGGGTAAAATTCGGTGTTTTATCGCCAATTCCCACCGGGCCTTCCTGCGAGCGGAATAAACCAAAAGCCAGCATGAGCAAAAAGATGACTAATGCGGTCCAGGCGATTATTCGTCCCCAGGCTGTCTTTTTCTTAGGAGAAGGCGGCTGGTTTTCCGAGATGTCATTTTCCATTCTGACTTTATTCTTCCTTTACTCACGCAAATTTATTTACTCCAAAAATCCGTTCCGTATCCAGAGGTACCGAAGAAGATTGGGAATTTTTCCGATAAGTCACTTCTGCCTAATCGTGTTCGTCAAGTGCAGCATTGCGCGAATCTTTATCATGCGCAGCAAATGATTTAACGTTTCTTCAGCTCCTCTTCAATGCGGGTGAGATAATCCTCTTTATTAGGGGGTGGGGTTTCCACCGCATTCGTTTCGACAGCAACAGGTGTTTTCCAGTTTTTCAACGCACGATAGAGAATGATCCCGCCAGCGAGGATCATCAATGGTGGCAGCACGTAAATCAACCAGTTAAAACCACGAACTGGCGGTGTAGCTAATACTCGATCGCCATATTGATCCACAAAATATTGCTTGATCTGTGCAGCGCTCCAGCCCTCCGCGAGCTTTTGGCGGATTAACTCCCGCCATTGCTCGCAAGCTTGGGTGCCACAGACATCAAGCGGAACGTTCTCGCAGACGGGGCAATATAACTCTTTTGCAATCGCATTGACCTGGTCATCGGTGATCGTTCCGCTCGACCCGGATTGAGCAAGGGTGATCATCGGTAGCGCAAAAAATTGCACCAACCCGATCAGCACAATGATAATGAAGATACGACTCCGATGTTTCATATAGGTTCGCCTTGTTTATGCATTGCTACGCACCAGGTTCTCTTTTTTCTTTTTGACCCTTTCGGGTTGTCCTTCCCGATCGGGCCAGGCAGCCACCAGTGTGCCAAAAATGAACACCAATCCGCCCAACCACAACCAATTGACCAATGGGTTATGATAGATTTTAAATGTCGCCATACTTGATGAAACCGGTTTCCAATCAACTAAAAGGACATATAAATCATCTTCCATCGTGCTGCGCACACCCGGGATCGTCATTGGTTGCTGTGATTCATAATAATAATCCCGGCGCGGATGTACTTCGCCAACATATTGCCCATCTTTATAAATACTTACCACAGCTCTAGCCACATTCCGGCCATCGGATGTATCAAAGATAGCAATCGAATCATAACGAATGGTATATTGATCCAGTTTGATTTCTTGACCTTGTCCAATTGTCCCTTGGGTTTCCGTTTGGAACATTTCCATACCGATAATACCCAGCCCCATCAAGACAACCCCCAGATGAATAATGTAACCACCATAGCGGCGGCGGTTGCGTCCGGCCAATTCCCAAAAGGCGCGCCAGATGGGCTCCGAGCGACTATGCGCGCGGGCAATGACTGCTCGCCCATATTCATAGATTGTCACCGAAGCAACAAAAGCAACCAGCCAAAATCCAAGCAGAGCCGCCCAATCATGAACACCGAAAATGGCAGCCAGCAAAGGACCTAGTAACGATACAATCGCAGGTTTCCACAGCGCTTTGCCTAAAGTTTGGACGGTAGAATGTCGCCACGCTGCAAGCGGAGCAATGCCCATTAAAAATAATAAACCAGCAAACAAAGGAGCGGTTGCCCGCTGGTAAAACGGTGGTCCCACCGTCACTTTTTGCCCGGTAATCAACTCTGATAGCAGTGGAAAGATTACTCCCCAAAAGCAAACAACCAAAATACCCAAAAACAAAAAATTATTTAATAGAAAGAGTGCTTCCCGTGACAACAAGGAGGTCATGTGTGCTTCCGATTTTAATTCGTTCCAGCGGTGAAGCAACAAAGACAATGAGACCACAAATGTGAGTCCAATAAAACCGAAGAATAAAGGCCCTATTGCACTTTGCGCAAAGGCATGCACCGAAGACAAAATACCCGAGCGCGTCAGAAATGTCCCAAAAATCACCAAGTCATAGGTTAATATAATCAACAGCATATTCCAGTGTTTGAGCATGCCGCGCTTTTCTTGAATCATAACCGAGTGCAAAAAGGCTGTTCCCGTTAGCCAGGGCATTAACGCCGAAATCTCAACCGGATCCCAACCCCAATAGCCCCCCCAACCTAAAACGTCATACGCCCACCGCCCACCGAGCAGCAAACCTAACGACAGAAATAACCAGGCAACCAAAGTCCAGCGGCGAGTTATACGGATCCAACGATCATCGGTGCGTCCGGTAATCAGGGCTGCAATTGCGAACGCGTAAGGGATGACGAAAGCAACAAATCCCAAATATAGCATGGGCGGATGAATGATCATCCCAGGGTGACGGAGTAATGGATTCAAGCCCCGTCCATCAGGTTGAAGGAACAAGACCGATCCAACAGGCGGAAACATGGATTTGAGGATCACAGTCTCCCCAAGAATCCAGAGACGAGCAAATGGATTTTCAACAAAGATAATCAAACCTAAGAAAAAGGTTATGGTTACCAAGGAAACCACAATCACCCATGGGAGAAACTCGCGATCGCGGTCCCAATTTCGTAAGGTAACCGCCGAAGCAAAGGCAGACATCGCCCAGGTCCAAAATAGAAGTGAACCCGCTTGTCCACCCCATAATGCGGTGATTTTTAAATATAAAGGCATACTCTTGCTGGTAACAGAAGCGACATAATCCACTTCGAAATTGCCGTTGACCAGCAAAACCACTAAACTGATTACAGAAAGGGTTAAAAGCGGAAATGTAAGCAGCATCGCGTTACGGGCGCTATCTACCCAATATGGCAATTTTCGACGGCTTCCATAAACCGCGGCAACAATCCCATACACCGCAATGACCAGTGTAATACATAAAGCGCCGTATCCAATATTTGCAACCATCAATACTCCAGTTCGTCTAACCGATTAAAATTATCCACCCGATTGCTGCGGCAATGCCTCTTCATATTTCGTTGGGCATTTCAAGAGCAGTTCTTGCGCATAAAAGACCCCATCAGCGCCTAATTTTCCGGTCATGATCGCTTGCGCTTCATTTTTTAATAAATCCGGCTTTACCCCATTGTAAACTACCTTCAGTCTTGGTTGGGCAGGATCATTCACTGCGGCATGGAGCACAGCGGCTAAGCCGCCTTTTTCCTCGATTACCTTATTATCGCCGGGGACATTGGCTACCTCGAAAGTTAATGTTAGGGTTTGCGGGTCATATTGAATGGTGTCGCCAATGACCGCACCAGAAACCCGTAAATCACGTCCGCTAATCTGGTTTTGTTTGGCTTTTAATTCTTCAACCGTCATAAAATATTGTGCGTTGGCTTGAGTTGAAGAGACAATTAAATAAACAATCGCCGCAATGATGAGAAAACCCCCAATTAAAAATTTGGTGCGGTTGGGTTGCTTTTTTGGCAAGCCTTTATTCGTTTCAGTTTGTTCCATACTAATACCTCCAAGTATCGATCTGGTTTCCCCAGATTCATACCAATAAAAAATGTGCCTGCTATATGCAAGATTTACATGCGTAACTTTGTCCCACAAGCCCGGCAAAAACGATCGCCGGGGAGAGCTCGCTTTCCACAGTGAGGACAATAGACATATCCTTCCGGTATCACCTCTTCCGGTGCAATGACCAACTTCCGGCGACGATGAGCTTCTTTGGAACTCTTTTTTACCAGTCCACTTTGATAATACCACCAGAATGCTGCCCCAAAGATGAGCAATAGCCCTAGAGCACCCAAAATGAAAGGCAAATAGTTCATAATAGTCCGACGGGTTGCAGTGATGCCACCCATCGGTACGCTTGGTTGAACTTGAAGGCTTTCGGCGCTGAGGGCATCGGTTTGCTTTTGGTATTCCAGGTTAACATTGAAACTTTTGCCAGCATCCAGTTCGCCTGCTTCGGTGCTGTAATAAACCAAGCCATCACTTCCGGTGACCGTTTTATTCATTTTCGGCGTGATGGTCAATTCACTCGCCCCAACAGGTTGCTGCACCTGTATGATTAAATCACCGATGGCATAATCGCCTGGCCATTGATAAGTGAAACTGCGCTGTGCTCCATTTTTTATCAAGTTTGGATCATAATACTCCAGTTGAATTTGGGGCATGGTGGCAGAGAAGGCGATTTCACTCCAATCACCCATCACTGTGCGAGTATAGGCTATTTTTAACAAAGCACCATCGGCTTCTTTTACGGCAACAGCATTGGGTTCACCCGCGCTGGTAGGGATATGTATTTTCAGATCCACGGGTAATTTCACATCAGCCGCGAGAGTGATATGGTAAATCACCAAAACAGAAGGATGATCATATTCGGGCCATAGATCCACTTCGAGCGCGTGCAAGGTGAGTGAATCTTGCGCAATCGCCGTTCCTGTTTGAAACGCTGCTGCGCCAAGCCACAAGCAGATCAACATTACTCGAAAAAAGAATGCTCGCATGATTGTCATCATTCCCGTTTTTTCACGTGTTTAATATACCACTTTATTGTGGGTTTTGTATGAAGGAGATAGGAATTCTCGATATAAAGAATAATTATAAAGGATTGTTTTTATCCTATTTCAGCGCGTAAACACTTTGCCAGTTCCCCAAAGGCGGGGAGATAACGCATTTCATCTTGGCGCGGCCGCGGAAAATAAATGGGGAGATCCAGTCTTAACTTTCCAGGGCGCGGGGTGAACACCAACACCCGATCGGATAAAAATAACGCCTCCGAAATAGAGTGGGTAACCATTACCACAGTCTTTCGGCGCGCTTGCCAAATGCGTAATAATTCATCGCCCATGCGCTCGCGGGTTAACGCGTCTAATCCGCCAAAAGGTTCATCGAGTAATAGTACTTGTGGGTCATGCACCAGTGCGCGCGCAATCGCGACCCGTTGCGCCATACCACCTGATAAATCGCGCGGCAAAGAGTTTTCAAATCCTTCCAATCCTACTAATATTACCAACGCTTGCGCCTTCTCTCGCGCCTCTTTTTTTGACACGCCCTGTAATTCCAATGGCAAGGTAATATTTTGTAAGACGGTGCGCCACGGCATCAGGTTCGCTTTTTGAAAGACAAACCCAATTTCGCGGCGTGGTTCAGTGAGCAAATTACCTTGAAAGTACACTTCTCCGCGAGTGGGGTGGATTAACCCTGCTAATATCCTTAGCAAGGTAGATTTTCCACTCCCCGAAGGACCAAGGACACAGACAAATTCCTGTTCCTGCACGCTAAAAGTGACATCCTCAATCGCCCGTAAGCCGCCATTGCCATTGGGGAAGGTAACACTTAAATGTCGCACTTCAATCACAGGATTTGTGAGAGATAAAGGTGAACCCTGTGATTGCGATGACAAGTCTTGATTGAGTTCGATTGGTCGTTCCATAATCTTTTTCGTTTGTTCCTATATATTGTTACCTAGGTCAATCAGTTTCACCGAAACCATCCCATTCTGCAACAACAAAGTGGCAATGCTTTCATTATCATGGGTGAACAAACTGGTTTGTATAGGCTTTCGATAAATCCAAAGGCTGCGTTAACAGCCCCATATCTAATAAAACTTTTTGCATATTTTCCCATGCCTGTGGGTTGGATATGCCAGGTTGGTTAGAACGCCAGAATTCCATCGAAGCACGCAGAATTTCGCGTTGCACACGCTCATCGCTTTGGGCTAATCCCTCTACATAATTGGTGCAAATTTGATACGCATCGTCTGGTTTTGCCAGAACAAAAGCAATTCCCCGCAAAAAAGCCCGATTCATTCCTTCCACCAGTTTTGGGTTATTGGTAATCGTTTGTTCATTGGTCAATAAACCGTTCGATGCCAATTGGACGTAATCCGCAACACGTAAAACATTCACTTCGTATCCTTTTGCCTTCAATTGAATTGGTTCGTTATTGACATAAATAACCACCGCCTGGTCTTGTCCAGAGACTAATGCCTCTACCTGGTTATAACCGATGGAATCTAATGTTACATCTGCTTCAGATAACCCGCCGGCATTGAGCAAGGCGCGTAAGCCAATATAGCTTGCCCCGAACAAACCAGGCAGACCGATCTTTTTCCCTTTTAGATCAGCCGGTGTTTTGATGTTCTGATCGGGAAAGGAAACAATTCCAACCGGATAATTTTGCCACCATGCTAATACATAGGTCACCGGTAGTCCTTGTGCACGGGCTAATAGCACTTGTTCCCCAGAAACCAAAGAAAACTGTAACGTATTCGCCCCTACCAGCGCGACGCCATCCGTCTCATAGCTATAATCAAATTCAACCGCAATGTTCTCATCACGGAAATAACCCAAATCTACCGCTGCATATAAGGGCGCGAATTGGACATTGGGGATATAGCCCATCGGCAAGCGAATTTTAGTGACAGGAGCGGGACTTTGTTTAGGGGCATTCGTGCTCCCTTTCTTTTTGGACGAGCAAGACATCAAACCAAAAAATAAACTAATAGAAAGGATCATCAAGAGCATTTGTTTTACAGATTTCATCATGTTAAACCTCTTTGATAGTTATTCGTCTCTTCTGGCCGCTGCGACCAGGATAACAAGCGTGATTCCGCAAAAAGTACCAACCCATATAAACTCATTGCGAGCGCAATTAACACAAATACCGCCACAAAAACCAGGGCAGTATCATACCGCCCGCGGGCAGCATTGATTAAAAACCCCAAGCCACGATCCGAACCAACAAATTCTCCCACCACAGCGCCAATCACCGAGAGAGTAGCGCCGATTCTTAGCCCTCCCAAAAACACCGGTAAAGCAGCCGGTATCTCTAAATAGCGGATCATCTGCCACCGATTGGCTCGCAATGAACGCATCAAATCCCTTAAGTCCTCCGAAACGGAGCGTAAACCCACGATAGTGTTGACCAAAACAGGAAAGAACACGATGAGAGCACAAATGAGTATTTTGGAAAATATACCAGGACCAAACCAGATGACAAGCAATGGGGCAATCGCAACAATCGGGACGGATTGGCTCGCAACAATATATGGCGCTAAGATGCGTTCAAACCATTTTGACTTAGCGAGAAAATATCCCATCACTGTGGCAACGCTCACCCCAATGAACAAACCACTGATAACCTCATAAAGCGTGACAACCGTATTGCGTTGCAAACTACCTTCTTGTACTGCTTCGACAAAACGCTGCCAAACGAGTAATGGAGAAGGCAAAATAAACGGCGGGAAATGCCACCATTCCGTAGCCATTTGCCAGAGCAAAATTGCTCCTGCCAAGGTAACCAAAACGGAAACCAAGCGCGGAAATACTGGCAACTTATGCTTATTTGGGATCGGTTTATGAATTTGCACCAAATCCATATCTTGTCCTCTTCAACAAATGCCCCGAATCGAATCGATTCGGGGCACACTTATTGTTTCTTGTAGGTTAATCGTTTGAATAAAAAACCCGAAAACCACATGGTTTTCGGGGCATTCGCGCGTTAACGCATCAAGATAATTTACCTGGATTACTGATATTAAATCAGCATACCAGATGTTATTCCTTCTTTCATCCGGACTATACCGTCGGCTTCGGAATTCCACCGAATCCTGCATTCATGGAATGCTCGCGGGCTTTACCGCCGATCGGGAATTGGTATTTCTACCGCACCCTGCCCCGAAGGTGGGCATGCCAATTTTGGCTCTGCCCAATTATTCTCTTGTAATTTTATTATACTTTCTTCTTGTCACTCGGTCAATGTGAAATATGTCACCAATTAATTAAACGGGGTTACTTAAGTCTATGTTCGGCGATATGTAACCCCAATGTTTTCCTAGGCTTTTTCTACCGGATGGGTGCGAAAATATTTAATGTATTTCGCTGCATAGGAATCGCGCCCCATCAATAGGTCACATCCTTTAATGAAGGCAGTATATTTCGTTGGGTCGGTGATTGCACAACTCGCGCCGGCATGAATCGCGAGACCTAAAAAGGCGGTATTGAGCGTATCTCGATCAGGCAAACCAAAAGACACATTACTGGCTCCGAGATTAATATTGACACCGAAGTTTTTCCGTACCAGTTCAATTGTCTTGAGCGTCACTGCTGCTGCATTACTATCCGCGCCTACCGTTAGCACTAATACATCAATCACCACATCTTCTGCCGGGATGCCTAAACGGGCAGCCCTTTCAAGGATTTTCTCAGCAATAGCACAGCGCACTTCCGGATCATTCGGGATGCCGTTTTCATCCATCACTAACCCAATCACAGCGGCGTTGTACTCTTTCACCAATGGCAAAACGCTGCTCAAGGAAGACTCTTCTCCATTGACAGAATTCACCAACACACGTCCTGGCGCTACTTTTAATGCTGCTTCTAACGCTTTGGGATTAGGGGTATCGATGCAGAGCGGCACATCGAACTCATCCCCTACCATTTTTACGACTTGGGGTAAAACCGCCACATCATCCAACCCTGGCACACCAACGTTGATGTCTAGCATATCCGCACCGCCAGCGATCTGTTTCGCAGCCAGCTCACGGACATAATCGAAATTGCCTTCCTGTAAGGCAGCGGCTAATTTTTTGCGGCCTGTTGGATTGATTTTTTCGCCAATTATCGTAAAGGCTCCATTGGGATCAATTTTCACGGTCTTTGTTTTACTGCGTAATATCGTCTGCATGATCATTACTCCATTGTAGAATGTATTAGTAAGCACCTCTCCAAAACCGATTTAACCACAAAATAACCTGCTCTACCAGTGATAAAACGCACATCTGGATAATAAAAATTACCCAATTGCAAAACTAATCTGCCCATAGATCAAATCTCGCCGGCGTGGAATAGGCTCCAAGTTACTTGCCATGTGCGGTAGAGCGCGTTCAAAACGGAAACCAGCTGCAGCCAGGACCTGCTCAGCATGTTTATTCGCTGCTGGTGCAATGACATTTACTTCTCCTTCAAACGGTAAAGCGAAAGCCGATTCCATTAATTCGCTGGCGTCATCAGGAGTAAGGGCAGCCCAGGCTCCCAAGCGATTGGGCTGGGCAATCAAATACCCTCTGATATGTCCATTAGAATCGAGTTTGATTAAGCAACGATCTTGATAATCTTTCCAGTAAGCCTGAAATACTCTTTCCCGGTTTGAGCCAAAGAGCGGTGCGTCAAATTCTGCTAATTTGGCAAGGTCAGCAATCGTAGCCGCATGAACGTAGGGGGATGGATGAGATGGATGAGATGGGTTTTGACAAATATACTGGCGGGCTTGGTCCACTTCTTGAAATCCATAGTGACGGTACAATGCGGCACCTGCTTCTGTGGCATCTAACAAAGCAAGGCGACAATTGTAGCGAGCAATCCATTCCAGAATAGTCTCAAAAATTCGCCGTCCAATGCCCTGCCGTTGTAAATGCGGTAAAACCACCATCATCCCGATATATGCAAAATGATCGTAAATGACAGCGCCCCCCATACCGCTTGGTTGTCCGTCCCGCAAAGCAATGAACCAACCATCTGGTTGAATTTCCATGAGTCGCTTCAATTCGGGAATTCGACCTGGAGAACCGCCATAACCAGCCAGTAAAAGCTGCTCTGCGTCCAGAAAATCATCTTCTTTCATATTGCGAATTTCAATCGTTGATAACGGTGATGGAGACATAGATCCCTCCCGAAGAGATATAACGCTGATTTATTTTACACCAATCATTTTTCATTGAGTGTAAAAATTTATCTTTATAGAAATAAACCCATTATGGTGCAATAGGCTTTATATCAGTGATTTATAAGGGAAAATAGGGAAAAACATTCATTAAGATGAAAGTGATATGACATTTGTTACTTGCTTTTAGAATTATTTTAATATATATTAATAATGTATTTTTCGGAAATATATATTACCGTATCGGAATTATTATGGCAACTAGGAAAGAAAAATTCGACGATTTAGACTATCAAATTATTCGCTGCCTGCACCAAAACGCGAGGATGGCGGCATCAGAAATTGCTCGCATTACCCAAGCCAATGAGCGGACAATCCGCAATCGTATAGAGCGCCTGGAAGCTGATGGCGCGATTCGGTTAACAGCTATTCTTGACCCAGCTGCATTTGGTTATTCCATTACCGTAGATATCTTTTTGGAGATAGAACGTGATTGCGAACAGGAAGTAATCGATCGGTTGAAAGCACTCCCCGAAATAACTTACATTGCATTAGGTCAAGAAACATCCGAAATCTCCATCGAAAGCCGATTCAAGGACAATATGGCTCTGCGCGAATTTTTGGGATATACCCTCCCTTCTATACCTGGTGTTAAAGTAACTCGTTATGCAATTGTTCCGCGCATTTTACGGAATATTGACGAATGGTTACCCCCAAAAGAAGAATTTTTAGAAAATGGAAAGGAACTTTAATTATGCAACTCCGCCACTTTATTGACACACAAGATTTCTCAAAAAAAGAATTACTTAATATCATCGAATTAACTCAAAGGATTAAAAAAGCTCACAAACAAGGTTATACACCCGAATTGCTCCATGGTGCATCGTTGGCGATGATTTTCGAAGAACCATCCACGCGTACACGGGTTTCTTTCGAAGTTGCAATGACCCAACTAGGGGGCCACGCATTGTACCTCAAACCGGGTGAAATTCATTTAGGGGTACGTGAATCGATGTACGACACAGCTAAAGTCCTCTCGCGTATGTGTGATGGGATCTTTGCAAGAACACTCAAGCACGAAACGATCACAGAATTGGCAAAATATGCAGACGTGCCAGTTTTCAATGGATTAACCGATTACAACCACCCCACTCAAGCAGTCTGCGATGTCATGACCATGATGGAGCACATGCCTGCCAATAAGCGTTTAGAAGATTTACATGTTACATTTATTGGCGATGCCACAAATGTACTATCTTCCCTGATGATGATTACCACTCGGCTAGGGATGCACTTCACCCAAGCTGCACCCAAAAAGTACCAGGCACCAGTAGAATGGGTTGCCCAAGCCAAATCTAACTGTCTTGAATCAGGGGGAACAATCACTTTAGAAGAAGATCCTGTAAAAGCTGTTCAAGATGCAGATTTCATCTACACGGATTTATGGTGGTGGGTAGGTCAAGAAGATCAAATTCCGGAACGACGGGCGGCCTTCATGCCAGACTATCAAGTTAATCTCAATCTTTTTAACAAAGCACCGGCCGATTGTAAATTCATGCACTGTCTCCCTGCTTCGCGTGGAGTCGAAGTCACTGACGAAGTAATGGATCACCCCCGCTCGATCATATTCGATCAATCCGAAAATAGATTGCATACCGAAAAAGGGTTGCTCGTTTATTTTCTTTACCCACGCTTACAACATCCATCCATGGAATTGAAAGCTTTTCATAAAGCAGAAATTGAATCCATGATTAACCATTTCGATTTTCATTAGGAAAGGAATAAGATGACTACTCAAGTTCAATCAACTGGTTTCAAGAAAGTATTGCATGCACTAGATATGACTTTGTTTTCTATCTGTGCTATTATCGTACTGGATACCCTTGGGGCTTCAGCCGCCATCGGTCCGTCCACTATATCTTGGTATATCATCACATTAATTCTCTTTTTCATCCCATATGGGTTGATTACCGCTGAGCTAGGTTCTACCTACCCGGAACAAGGAGGAATTTATATCTGGGTGCGCCGAGCTTTTGGGGAAAAATGGGCAGCGCGTACAACCTGGTACTACTGGATCAATGTTGCCTTGTGGATGCCTTCGGTGTATGTTCTGTTCGCTGGTATATTCTCCCAACTGTTTTTCCCAGACTTAAGCTTAACATGGATCATCATTATTGGCATCGTGATGAGCTGGGTAACCGTACTCATCGGTATCATTACCCTTGAGATTGGCAAATGGGTTCCGAATACCGGGGCAATTCTCAAAGCGGTTATCATTCTTGTCCTCGGAATAGGCGGTATTGTTTTCGCAATCCGGAACGGTGTCGCCAATGATCTCTCGTTTGGTGCCATACTTCCATCTTGGGATGCTGGTTTAGCATTCCTACCTGTAATTGTCTATAATTTCCTCGGCTTTGAATTAATGTCAGGTGCAGGTGAGGAAATGAAGAATCCCGGACGCGACATCCCCCGAGCGATAATTATCGCTGGCGGATTGATTGCATTTCTATATCTCTTTGCCACCATCGGCATGTTATTAGCACTGCCATTAGACCAACTCGGTTTGGTGTCTGGTATTGTGGATACCCTCAAAGCTATCCTAGGGGAATCGGGCATCGCCCACGTTGTCGTCATTATTCTCGGTATCAGTGCACTGTATACCTTTTTTGCCAATATGGTCACCTGGACGATGGGAGCAAATCGAAGCGCTGCCCAAGCTGCAGATGAAGGAACTTTACCAGCTCTCTTTGGAAAATTGCACCCAGTAAACAAAACTCCTGTTGGTGCATATCTTATCACCGGCATTGTCTCAACAGTAGTGATCATTATCTACGGATTCTTAGCTGGCAGCAATGAGGATTTGTTTTGGACATTGTTTGCTTTCTCGTCCATTATTTTCCTATTGCCGTATCTGATGCTCTACCCCTCTTTTTTGAAACTACGTTCCTCTGACCCGGATAGACCACGTCCATATACATTCCCGGGCGGGAAACCTTTTGCATGGATCATGTCTATCATTGGAATAATTTTTGTGGTTCAAGCAATTGTTTTCTTTCTCTGGGTGCCAGGAAATCCCATTGATTGGTCTTATGATATACCCATCTTGATCGGTGTAGCTATAACCTTGCTGGTGGGAGAGATCCTGTTAAGTGTTTCCGAAAGGAGCCGACAATGACCTACACCTATCAAACCACACCCCGTGCAGATGGGTTCTATATGCCCGCAGAGTTTTCCACGCATTCCAGAACGTGGATGCTATGGCCACAGCGAACCGACAATTGGCGTCTTGGAGCAAAACCAGCTCAAAGAGCATTTGTAGAAGTAGCCAAAGCTATTTCGCAATTTGAACCGGTAACCATGGGCGTCAATCACAGTCAGTATTCCAATGCCCGCCAGATGCTTCCCCCAGAAATTCGGGTGGTGGAATTATCCAACAACGATTCCTGGATGCGGGATTGCGGTCCAACTTTTGTGGTAAATGGTAAGGGAGAGGTAAGAGGGATAGATTGGATTTTCAATGCCTGGGGTGGTTTGTATAATGGGTTATATTTCCCTTGGGATTTGGATGACGCGGTAGCGCAGAAAGTTTTAGAAATCGAAAATGTGGGGCGGTATAAAGCACCTCTGGTGTTAGAAGGGGGTTCGATACATGTAGATGGTGAAGGCACCTGCATTACAACTGCTGAATGTCTGCTCAACCCCGGCCGTAATCCAGAATTGACCAAAGAGGAGATCGAAAACTACTTGAAAGAATATCTGAATGTAGAGAAGGTGCTTTGGATCCCGCGTGGTGTGTATAACGATGAGACTAGTGGCCATGTTGACAATTTAGCTTGTTTTCTCCGCCCTGGTGTGATTGCGATGACTTGGACAAACGATACAAATGATCCTCAATTCGAGCGTTCAAGTGAAGCGTATGACTATCTCATGTCTGAAACGGATGCAAAAGGACGAAAGTTCGCTATTCATAAAATTTATCAGCCCAAACCGATCCTCATCAAACCAGAAGAAGCGGAAGGTGTAGATATGGTAGAAGGAACCTTACCTCGCCAAGCAGGTGATCGTCTGGCTGCTTCTTATATCAATTTTTATTTCTGTAATGGAGGCGCAATCGTACCTACTTTTGATGATCCCCATGATGCCGATGCAATAGAAACCCTTCAAAAATTGCTTCCAGAAAGAAAAATCGTTGGTGTTCCGGCTCGCGAAATTTTGCTTGGAGGTGGAAATATTCATTGTATTACTCAACAGCAACCCCGAGGTTAACAATGAAAGTTTTGGAAACAAATCGGATAGGAAGGATATTTGCGTAAAACCGCTATGTTTATGTATGGTTGTATCTGGAAATATAGCCAAATAATTGACAGCCTTCCATCAAAAAGGTAAAATGAATGAAAATAACAAGGAGTGCTATCATGCGTGAACGGCGGATTTTATTTGTCATCCTTCTATTGCAATTCATTCCTATCTTACTCTATCCACCCAAAACCTTACAAGCGGGATTAGGCGTAATTGGCGTTGTGCTCTTGTTTTTCGCTCTCTTAGGTTACGGTTTATGGCGCGGCAGAATCTGGGCATATACGATGAGCATTTTCTTGCAAGGATTGAATATCATCATTCGTTTGATGATGTTTTTTCCCGCTGCACGCAATCCCCAAACAGGCTGGAATGTCCAGTTAATCCTGTTCACTTTAGTAGCCATCCTTATTTCTGGATGGATCATGCTTCGCTTAGATAAACCCGATTTACGCTCATTAATTGTGGGATAATCAAAATGACCGCTGGAGTACAAATATCCAGCGGTCATTTCATTTTTGTTTGAAATTTAATGCGCGCCAAGGTACGCCTTGGCAACTTGTGGGTTGTTCATCAAATCCGTTGAATCACCAGAGAGGACTATTCTCCCCGTCTCTAAGACGTAACCACGATGTGCAACCGAGAGTGCCATCTGAGCGTTTTGCTCAACCAGTAGGATGCTGGTGCCTTGTGCGTTAATCTCTTGAATGATGTTGAAGATTTCTTCAACTAAAATAGGAGAGAGACCCATCGAGGGTTCATCCAACAGCAATAATTGCGGGCGAGACATCAGCGCCCTTCCAATGGCTAACATTTGCTGCTCTCCGCCCGAGAGGGTTCCACCAAGCTGATTTTGCCGCTCTTTTAATCGTGGAAAACTCCTGAAGACCCTTTCCAAACTGCGATTAATTTCATTCTTATCCGTTTGGGTGAACGCACCCATTTCGAGGTTTTCTAAAACCGTCAAAGTTGCGAAAATCTTTCGCCCTTCGGGTGATTGACAAATCCCCATGCGCACAATTTCTTCCGCAGGGGTTAAGGTAATGTCTTTATCTTTAAAAGTAATTTTCCCGCTGCGCGGTCGTAAAATACCCGAAATGGTGTTGAGGGTGGTTGATTTACCCGCTCCATTCGCCCCAATCAAGGTGACAATCTCTCCTTGATTGAGATAAAAGCTGATTCCTTGCAGGGCATGGATAGCACCGTAATATACGTTTAGATCTTTAACTTCAAGCAACATGGCTGCGTTTCTCCCTCAACCGTTGGGATAAAGCGGCTGCACCGCGTCCCAAATAGGCTTCAATCACTTTTTCATCGTTTTGAATTACCTCTGGTGTTCCTCGAGCAATCACCTCGCCAAAGTCCATTACCGTGATTCGTTCGCAGATGCCCATTACCACCCGCATCTGGTGTTCAATAAGCAAGATGGTCAGGTTAAATCGTTCTCGGATAAAGTGAATTAAATCCATCAATTCGACCACTTCTTTTGGGTTCATACCCGCCGCTGGTTCATCCAGTAAAAGCAGTTGCGGAGAAGCCGCTAAGGCTCGCGCAATTTCCAATCGCCGTTGTTCACCATAAGGTAAATTTTTGGCGATCTCCCCTTGACGAGTGTGCATATTGAAAACGCTCAAGAATTCTTGTGCCCGCTCCGTAAGTGCTTTCTCATGTTGATCGTAGCGCTTGTTATGGACAATGGCATCATACATGCTATACCCGGCGTGGATATGGTAAGCGATGCGTACATTATCCAACACGGTCAAATTGGGGAAAAGGCGTATGTTCTGAAAAGTGCGCGCAATACCCATTTGCGTGATTTCATGCGGCTGGAAACCCACTAAATTCGTGTCTTTAAAGCGGATTACCCCGCGGGTAGGGACATAGATGCCGGTGATAAGATTGAAAACCGTTGTCTTTCCGGCGCCATTGGGACCAATCAACCCCACCAATTCACCGGGGAAGATTTCGATATCGAAATTATTCACCGCTTTTAAACCCCCAAATTCTTTGGTCAATCCTTTGATTTCAAGTAAGGGTTTATCTGGAGCTGAAGATGGTGTACTCATAATTTATGCTCCGGTTTCTAGAGTATCTTCTGTCGTATGGACAGGGTGAGCTGTTTCCCTCGGTTGAAAAGGTGGGGGTAGGATTTGCCGTAAATAGGGAAATTCAAATGTACCAAATAATCCTTGCGGCCGCAATAACATCATGATTAACAACAGCAAAGGATAAACCACGAATCGCCAGGTTTCAAACCCTTGGGGAAGGACGATACGCAATAAACCTTCCAAGACCAATGCCCAGGTAAATGCCGCCACGACAGTACCACTGACGCTGCCCAACCCGCCAAACACAATAATAATCATCGGATCAAATGATTTAATAAAATTAAAGGTGTTCGGGTGTAAAAAGCCATTCACATGGGCATACAAGGCACCTGCAAGCCCGGCGAAAAAACTGCCTAAAACAAAAGTGATGGTTTTCTGTTGAGCGACATTGATCCCCATTGCTTTGGCAGCGATTTCATCTTCGCGAACGGAAACCATAGCTCTGCCATGCGAGGAATGGAGCAAATTGCGAGTGACGATGATGACTACGACCAAGAAAAATGCAACCCAAATCCAAGAGGTTAATTTTGGAATGCCTACCATTCCACGGGCACCTTTCATTTCTGTAAAACCCAACAAGGTATCCGAGTTGTCCAGCAGCACCTTCACGATAATGGTAAAGCCCAAGGTGGCAATACCAAAATAATCTGACCCCAAAGTGAGTACCGGCAATCCAAAAATATAACTGATTTCTGCAGCGATGCATCCTCCCAGTAAGACCGCAAGGAAGAACACAATTTGAATCGCAATGGCCGGTGGTAAAGAATTCAAGATGTTTGTGATTGGCGCAATCAAGGATTTACCGGCATACACAGCGATCAGGGCAGCGATCAACAAACCGATTAAATATAAAGTAAAGGCTGAAAGGGCATCTAAGCCGCGTAACCGAGCCACAACCTTTGCCACGAGAAAGAATGCTATACCCACCAAAAGAACTACCAACAAGATCACCACTAAGCCAGAAGCATTATGAAGCTGCGTCCAGCGGTAAGTGATGTCCGCGGCGGTATAAGCGCCGATGGCGTAAAAACCCCATTGCCCCAGTGAAAATTGTCCATTAAACCCATAGATCAGGTTCAACCCTAAACTAACAATGGACATAACAGCGCCGATTTTCAACAAAGTCGCCCAAAAGTTGCTGAGGATTCCCGCGCCAACCAAAACCTGAACGAGAACAATAAAACCAAGAAAGACAAACCAGAAAAGTAACGTACCCCGTTGTATTTTCATTTTTATATTCCCTCCATCAGGCTTTCTCGCGTTCAGGTTCCCCAAAGATACCGGTTGGCCGGATCAGGAGGACGAGGATCAAGATTGAAAATGCGATCGCATCGCGCATCGGCGTTGAGATATACCCGGCAGCCAGCACTTCCGCTTGTCCCATAATCAGCGCTCCCACAAAGGCACCGGGGATGCTTCCGATCCCGCCTAGAACCGCAGCAATGAAGGCTTTCAATCCAGGGATGATCCCCATCCAGAAGAACACCTGCGGGTAAGCTGTGGCATATAAGACGCCTGCAGCACCTGCTAAAGCAGCACCTATGGCAAACGTAATGGAGATGATTCCATCCACATTGATACCCATCAAACGCGAGGTGGGTTTGTCATATGCGCTGGCACGCATGGCTTTGCCAACTTTGGTCTTTTGCACAATATAGGTCAAAGATAACAGTAAAATCACCGTCACCAAGATAATGATTAGCAAGTTATTGGAGATAAGAATACTCCCTTGCGGCGGAGCTTTCCCCGCTTCAAGACGATGAAATCCGTCTTTTAAATACCAAGTGATAATATCATAAGGTCTTTTGTAAGTAATAAAATTTGGAGTAAACACGAAGGGCAGCGCACCAAAATATTCCAGGAAAAAGGATACACCAATTGCAGTAATCAGGGCGGAAATACGCGGGGCATTGCGCAGTGGTTTATAAGCGATCCGCTCAATTGTGACAGCCAGGAGAGCACAAGTTGCCATAGAAAGGAGGATCACCGATAAGGTGCCGATGAGCAGCGACACAAACATGGGTAAGCCAGGAAATACCGCTGCGGGCCATTGATGAAGGTGAAAACTCCCTACTGCGAAATAGCTCACCATAGCGCCCACCATAAACACATCACCATGGGCAAAGTTGATTAATCGCACAATACCATAAACCATGGTGTACCCAAGGGCAATTAATGCATAAACAAAACCAAGCTGTAGACCATTAATGATTTGCTGGATGAATAATTGCGGATTATGGACTGCTTTATTACCGATGCCCCAAATGGCTAATAAAGCAATGGCGATCAAGAGCAATTTTCCTATCCACTTGCCCTTAATCATTCGGTCAGTGAAAGTCAATCGTTCATTTTCCATTTGACAAGTCCTGAGCTGACAGGATAAGGGGGCGGACAAACCGCCCCCTTTTGATGATTGAGCAAGTTATGGAGCAACAGTGGTTACATAAACGATTTTACCGTCCTTAACCTGCAAGATGACGGCCGATTTAATGGGGTTATGGAACTGGTCAAAGGTGATTGTACCAGAAACACCATCCCACTTAATGGCAGCTAGGGCATCCTTCACCTTTTCGGGATCATTCACACCAGCAGCCTGAATGGCAGCAAGCAACAGATTTGTGGCGTCGTATCCAAGGGTCGCCAGTGCATCTGGAACGGAGCCATAAGCAGCCTGGTAATTCTTGACCCAATCCTGAACGATCGGGCGGGTGTCATCCGGCGAATAGTGGTTGGTGTAGTAGCCACCATCGGCAGCCTTTTTATCGAGATCAGCGGAATCCCAGCCATCACCACCCATGAACGGAGCGGTGATACCTTTTTCCTTTGCCTGAGCGGTGACCAGGTTGACAATGTTATAGTAGTCTGGTAGATAAACGATGTCGGGTTGAGCTTCGGCAACTTTGGCCAGGATTGCGGAGAAATCGGTATCCTGAGATGTGTACGTTTCTTTTCCAACGACCTGTCCACCGCCATCGGTAAACGCTTTCTCAAAAGCTTCTGCCAAGCCGCGTACATAGTCATTACCCTGATCGAACAGGATGAAGGCTTTCTTGGCTTTGAGATTGTCGAGGGCAAACTTTGCTCCAACGGTTCCCTGGAAGGGGTCAATGAAGCAGGCGCGGAACACATATTGCTTTGTGCTGCCATCGGTGTTCAGGGTCAACTGAGCATTGGTGGAAGTAGGGCTAATTTGCACGACATGCTTTTGTTCAGCAATTTCTGAAACGGGGATAGAAGCTTTCGAGCAGACCTCGCCAACGATATATTTGACGCCATCTTGGTCAATGACTTTGTTGGCAGCATTAACAGCTGGGTCAGCTTCGCATTGGCTATCTTCCACAACCGCTTCCACTTGCATGCCCAGTACGCCACCCTTTGCATTCCATTCTTTAATGGCTAACAAAGCGCCATCACGGGTCGAAACACCAAAGGTTGGAACCGATCCGCTTAATGGAGCCAGGATAGCGATTTTCAATGTGCCAGCGGTTGCCTCAGTTGCAGCGGGTGCTTCTGTGGCGGCAGGCGCTTCAGTCATAGCCGGCGCTTCTGTGGCAGCAGGCGCTTCTGTTGCCGGTGCTTCAGTCGGTTTCGGTGCACAAGCGCCCAAAACCAAACTGGCAACGATGATCAAAGTAGTGATCAGTAAAAATTTTTTAGACATCTTCAAACTCCTCCAAAATAGATTTGATATTTGAAATACAATGGATTGGATAGTCATAGTGTAAAATCAATTCGATCGCGGACACCTCCTTCCAACATTTGTGCCATACGTTGTTATCTATGCGCGTGATGCTTATTTCACGCCCAGCGTGAAATGCCCCCAATGGAATGAATACATTTATTATGGCACATTTAAATAACTATTTTATCAAGAGGATGTGAATTCGACAAGGTTATCTTGAAATATTTGTTGTTTTTTGGCTGAAATCTGGCTTTTCTATAATAATTATCCAAATAAAATATAGATGTTTCTCAAAAAACCGTTTTTATCATCTCTGTAATTCTAGAAATTTTCTGAGAGTTTACTTTTTCATTACCTATATTATACCCATATCAGCAAGAGGGCAGACTCGCGGTACAATCGAATATAAATAACTGATTGGAGTTAGGATTTGAAAAAGCTTTTTTGGGATTATCTCTCGCTATTTTTATTAGCTGGCACAGTGATCGGGTTAGATCAATGGACGAAAGAATTGGTACGTGATCGATTACAGGTTGGCGAAATCTGGTCTCCCATCGCGGCTATCACCCCCTATATTCGCATCGTCCATTGGAAGAACTCTGGGGCAGCTTTTGGGATGTTACAGGGCTTCGGCGGAGTATTCACGATACTCGCCATTATTGTCGCCCTGGTGATCATCTATTATTTTCCGCAAATTGGCTCCCATGATAAATTGTTACGGTTGGCACTCGGTTTGCAATTAGGGGGTGCTTTAGGAAATCTCGTGGATCGCCTGACACAAGGATATGTCACCGATTTTATTTCAGTTGGCTCATTTCCAGTGTTTAATATCGCCGATTCCAGTATCACAATCGGCGTGATCATATTGGCACTGGGGGTTTGGCTGAAGGACTGGCGCACGGAGCATGAAGCCCAAACCGCTCAGAACGAGGCTCCCAATCCAGCCGATCATTCCACCACAACCACACAGGATAAATAAGGTGGTTGACGAAGAGATTACATTTACGTTCCAAGAAAATTCTCCGCAGCGCCTGGATAAATACCTGGCTGTCCATTATCCACAAATTTCACGGGCGCGCTGGCAAGCATTGATAAAAGAAGGCTTGATCACCATCAACGGTTCACCGGTTTATAAAACCGGCTTTTCTTTGCAACCCGGTGATCTTGTCAAGGCAAGCCTACCCCCAACGAAACCCGCTCAACTCCAACCAGAACCCATTGCGCTGGATATCCTTTATGAAGACGACAATCTCATTGTAGTGAATAAGCCAGCTGGAATGGTTGTACATCCTGCAGCGGGCCATGACCACGGCACCCTCGTGCAAGCGATCTTAGCGCACGCTCCCCAAATTCAAGGTGTTGGGGGCGAACAACGGCCTGGTGTGGTACATCGTCTCGACAAAGATACGTCCGGTATCATTCTTTTAGCGAAAAACGATGCCGCCCATCACTGGTTACAAGAACAATTTCGCACCCGTCAAGCGCAAAAAGTATATCTGGCTCTGGTTGATGGAAAACCACCCACACCAAATGGACGGATTGACGCAGCAATTGGGCGTTCACCCCAACAGCGCAAACAGATGGCGATTGTGATATCCGCCAAGGGCCGCACAGCCCAGAGCGAATACCACACCATAGAAAGTTTTCCAAACCACACCTTGTTAGAAGTCCATCCGATTACGGGACGTACCCATCAGATTCGTCTCCATTTGAAATTCATTGGATGTCCAGTGGTAGGGGATACTGTGTATGGACGAAAAACTCCAAGCATCCCACTCCATCGTCACTTCCTTCATGCGGCAAGGTTAACGATCCGCCTTCCCGGTGATAAAATTGCGCATACATTTGAGGCGCCTTTACCAACCGAATTGAAAGAGATATTGGAATCTTTAAGAAAATCTGGAGGATAAACTATGCTGCCCATTGATTTACGCTCAGATACGGTTACCCAGCCAACCCCGGCGATGCGCGAGGCAATGGCAAAAGCTCCTGTTGGGGACGATGTGTATGGGGAAGATCCCACTGTAAATCGTTTGCAGGAAATGGCAGCAGAGATGCTGGGAAAGGAAGCGGGGTTATTCGTCCCTTCCGGCACAATGGGTAATCTAGCATCCATTTTAGCTCAATGTGGCAGGGGTGATGAAGTCATCCTGGGTGACAAAGCACACACGGTCATCTACGAAGCTGGAGGCATCTCTGCATTAGGTGGTGTTCATTCCCGCCAACTCCCCAATCAAGACGATGGCACAATTTCACTAGAAGACATTCAAGCAGCAATACGTCCGAATGATGTCCATCAACCCCCCACCCGCTTAATCGGTCTCGAAAACACCCATAACCGCTGTGGCGGCGTAGCGCTAACCCCAGCATACGGCAAAGCAGTGCGGGCTTTAGCCAATCAATATGGTATCCTGCTCCATCTGGATGGTGCCCGGATTTTCAACGCAGCAATCGCACAAGGTGTTAGCGCGAAAGAATTAGCGCAACCTTTCGATTCGGTAACTTTTTGCTTGAGCAAAGGATTATGTGCCCCGGTGGGAGCTGTCATCGTTGGGAACAACGCATTTATCCATCAAGCTCGGCGGATACGAAAACAACTGGGAGGGGGGATGCGGCAAGCTGGTATTCTAGCCGCGGCCGGGATCGTGGCATTAGAAACGATGGTTGACCGTCTAGCAGAGGATCACACCCGAGCTAAAGAGCTGGCAAAGGAACTCGCCCATATTCCTGGTATCGTTTTAGATTCGGGTACCCCCTACACCAATATGGTCTTCCTCAGCTTGAGTCCTGATTATCCACATTCTGCTCAATGGGTGGCAGCTAAGCTTAAGGAAAAAGGTGTCCTGGTTGGGGTTGTTGGAGAAAAGCGCTTTCGTCTGGTCACCCACTACTGGATCACGGACGAGGATGTAAAGGATGCCGCTATGGCATTCAAAGATGTCCTCTGATTCCCTAAAGGCCTTCGAGACCTTTAGGGACTTTATGCCTTGAATAATCTTCGAGAACGATGGGGAATGATATAATTATTTTGGCTTGGGGTAGACAAATAATAGATACCAATTCCGCCTTTGTTTCCAGAAATGCGGATGGGGATTGATTGTGACAATCAATCCATAAAACCTTGGTTCTCCCCATCACATAAAATGATAAAAATATCATAGTGCAAGTGATAATGGAGTCTCATTATTAAAACCTTTTCCAATAAGAAAGCGATGTAAACAATGACCAATGATTGGGTAACCCTAGATCAAATCAAAGAAACCACGCAATCCATTCAGACAAAAACAAATCTAAAACCACAAATCGGAATCATCCTTGGTTCGGGTTTAGGAGAAATTGCTGAAGCAGTTGAACACCCAACCATCATCCCTTTCAAAGATATCCCCCATTGGCCCCTATCCACTGTAACAGGGCATCAAGGGAAATTGGTGATAGGTATGTTAGAAAATCTACCGGTAATGGTGATGCAAGGGCGCGTGCATTATTATGAAGGGTATAGCATTGCCCGGGTAGCATATCCAGTCCGGGTGATGCAAGCACTAGGAATTAAAACGTTAATTCTTACCAATGCAGCTGGAGCGGTGAACCCCGAATTCCAACCCGGTGATCTGATGTTGATCACCGACCACCTCAACTTAATTGGCATGGCAGGATTGAATCCACTGAGAGGACCAAACCTGGATGAGTTCGGGCCTCGTTTTCCAGATATGAGTCAAGCCTATGATCGTGAGTATGCTCACCTTGCCCGCTTGGTGGCAGCTGAACTGAACATCTTATTACATGAAGGGATATATATCTGCCTTGCTGGGCCCTCTTTTGAGACACCCGCAGATCTGCGGTTTTTACGAACCATTGGTGCTGATGCAGTGGGAATGTCCACCGTTCCGGAGGTAACCGTGGCACGCCATGGCGGTTTACGTGTGCTGGCAATTTCTGGGATAAGCAACAAAGCCAATCTTGATGGCAACACCATTACCACCCACGAAGAAGTGTTGGAAGCGGGCAAAATCATCGCCCCGAAATTAGCAACGTTAATTCGGCGCTTTATTCAGCGCTTAGCCAACACACAGGAGCAGGATTGAGTATCCGTTTTGTACACCCAGAACAGTGGTTCTTTTTTTAGGGTATGGAAGAAGCATTAGGCTTTTTTCGCACGTATGAAATAGGTATCTATTTGATTTTGGGTTTGGCTGGTATCGTCTATTTGCGCAAATTCTCTCTCGCCTGGCAAGAGTTACGCGGGGCAGCATTTGGATTGGAAAGAGAAAGTGCCCAGGGGCGATTGAATCAAGCAGCCAGTGTTTTGATCTTTATTTTGGCACTGATAATGTCTGAATTTATCTTGGTTTCATTTGTTTTACCGAACAGCCCAGACCTGGCAGCATTGCCTACCCCGACATTGAATTTATTAACCACTCCCACGACAACATTAGAAGCAACACCCAATAGTACCGCCATCGGAGGCAATGCCAGTCCGGTTACGCCTACCACCCCCCCAGCAGAGGAATTAACCACAAACGGGTGCATAGCCGGACAGATCGAAATCACTGCACCCCAAGATGGAAGCCAGGTAAATGGTATCATTGATGTAATTGGAAGCGCCAACATTCCAGATTTTGGATTTTATAAATTAGAAATGCGCCAGCCAGGAGAGCAAAATTGGTTAACTATTCTAGCGGGAAATGAAATCAAACAAGGTACGGTATTAGGATCATGGAATACCTCCTTGATCAATGCTGGCGATTACCAGCTGCGTTTGGTGGTGGTGAACAATGCCGGGCAAGCGTTGCCCGCCTGTCAAGTGCAAGTTCACGTTACCACATCTTTGGAGACACCTCAACCATAAGGATATTGCAATGCCTAAAATTGATGTACGTCCATCGGTAGCCGCAGACTTAGACCAAATACTCGCTATCGAAGCCCATTACACCACCCAATATGCCTGGCAGATTGAATTACAAAAAGATGAGGATGGATTAATCACAGCCTACTTCCGCCAAAACCGTCTGCCGCGCTCCATCCGAGTTGAATATCCCCGTACGAAAGCAATAATGGTGGAAGATTGGAGCCGTTGTGATGGAATCCTGGTGGGATCAATGGATGAAACCATAGTCGGATATATCGTTTTATCCTTGCAGAAAGCCCCCCAAACCAGTTGGGTCACTGACTTGGTTGTTCATCGCCGCCTTCGCCGCCAAGGAGTGGGCGGGGTATTGTTATTAGCTGCCCAAGATTGGAGCCGTACCAAAGGTGCTAACCGGATGGTATTAGAAATGCAATCTAAAAATTATCCGGCTATCCAAATGGCGAAGAAATTTGGTTTTGAATTTTGCGGATTTCAGGATTTGTACTATCATAATCGAGATTTAGCCTTATTCTTCTGTCGTCCCATTTAGCCATTATTGAGTAGCCAAAACAGAACAGGAATGGATCAGGAATAGACCATACGCTAATGACCACCGCATTAATCACCATCTTGAGAACGCTCAATCAGTTATTGACAGCTGGCATTTCCATCACCGCTTTTTCCTTGCTGCTTTATGCTCTATCTTTTAATTTAAAAGATCGTGTCACGCGTTCTTTTGCGTTGATATTAACCTGTGTCATGGTAGTTTTTGTTGGGGATGCCATTAGTAGTGTTGCTGACACCAATGTCGCCCGCGAATTTTGGCTGCGTTTTGAATGGATTGGCGTTGCCCTTTTACCAGCCGCATATGTGCATTTTTCAGATGCAATCCTGACCACCACTGGCAGGCCCTCACGGGGCAGGCGCAGATTGGTTGTACGCTTGGGGTATTTCCTTTCGATTGCCTTTTTAGCAACGCTTCCCTTTGAATTACTCGTAGGTCCTTTAGTGCCAGGCGGAAAACCAGCCCCACACTTACAGCGCACTTCCTTGACATTAATTTTCACAGCTTACTACCTCGTCATGATCGTTTTTGCGCTGGTGAATATGATGCGCGCCTATCGCCGCACTGTGGCACGGGCAAGCCGGCGCCGCATGGGCTATCTGGTATTGGGTTCTTTAGCGCCGGCATTGGGCTCTTATCCATACCTGTTATTTGGTTCTGGATTTGCCTTGCGGCATACCCTCATCTTCTGGTTAGCGGCAGTTTTCAGCAATGTTGCGGTATCTTTTTTACTGATATTAATGGCTTATGCAGTGGCATTCTTTGGTGTACCCTGGCCCGATCGAGTGGTCAAGCGGCGCCTTGCAAAATGGCTCATGCGTGGACCAGTAACTGCCTCAACCGTATTAGCCGTAACAACCATTGTACGGCGTATCGGTGAACGATTTGGACTACCATATAACGCCGCCGTTCCAATCTTGATGGTTATCACCATGCTCCTGATGGAACACTTCATCACCCTCATTGCGCCTCTTTGGGAACGCTGGTTATTTCATGGCAATGACCAAGAAGACTTAGAGCTATTGCAAAAACTAGAAGAAAGATTGCTCACGGCTGGCGATTTGCGCCAATTTTTAGAAGCCATCTTAGCCGCCGTTTGTGATCGCATTCAGTCCAAGCACGGTTTCATTGCTACGCTTGCGCCAACTGGCTTGGAGACATTGGTTACCGTAGGTAATCTGGATTGGCTAGAAAAGGAGGATTTATCGCAAAAAATATTAGAGCAAGTTTCACAATCCGGTCACAAGAATTTCTTCTCATGGGGTGAGTTATGGCTGTTGCCTCTCTTCACCCAACGCAATCAAGGCGAGGACTTATTGGGCATCATGTGCATTCAGCGGCAGCCCCAACAAACCATCGACGCTGAGCAAGCTGAGGCACTCGACATCCTCGCCCAGCGGGCAGCATTAGCTTTAGAAGACCGCATGATCCAAAGCCAAGTTTTCTCTTCTTTAGAGGAATTAACCCCCGATATGGAATTTATTCAGCAATTGCGGGCGGTTTCCCGTTACAATGGCGGGACAGCATTGATCAAGGCGGAAGTGCCCGAGATTGCTGGCGCCCCCAGTGAAAGCCTTGCCCGCTGGGTGAAAGAAGCCCTCACTCATTATTGGGGTGGGCCAAAATTATCCCAAAATCCACTCACCCGGCTGCATATCGTGCAACAGGCGGTGCAGGATCATGAGGGAAATACGACCAATGCTTTGCGGGCAATTTTACGCCAGGCAATCGACCAAATTAAACCAGAGGGAGAAAGACGCTTCACTGGCGAATGGATATTGTATAATATACTTGAATTAAAATTTATGGAGGGCAAAAGCGTTCGTGAAGTTGCAAAACGGTTGGCTTTATCTGAAGCGGATTTATACCGTAAGCAGCGCGTTGCGATTGAAGAAGTAGCACGCACGATCATAGAGATGGAAAAACAAGCAACCGAAAAGGAATTATCGGAACAATCCAATCTTAATATTGAAAAGCGAGGTGGTCTTAATGGTGACCAATCATGAATCAACTCTATCCCACAGTGAACCACCACCAATTGATGAAGCGTGGTGGCAGGCAATTTTATCCGAAGACATCCGACCGGCAGAAAAAGCAATCGATCCTTATTTAGTCGAGGATGAGCCAAATCCATCCAATCAAAATCGCACATCTTTTCAAGATGGTGTAGATTGGAATTATGCCCGTGCTTTATTCGAGGAAGATAAAGTTATCGAACTCAATGTCAATGGTTACAATAAGGGTGGGTTATTAGTGAGCGGTAAACGGCTGCAAGGCTTTGTCCCCATTTCCCACTTAGTGGATCTGCCAAACAATTTAACAACAGAGGAACAAGAACAGTGTCTGGCAGCTTACCAGGGGCACAACCTTAAGCTGAAAGTGATCGAGTGTGACCGCCATCGCGGGCGAGTTGTGTTCTCTGAACGGGCAGCCCAAGCAGAATGCGGGAAGAGGAACGCCCTTTTTAATCAACTAAAGCCAGGCGAATGTGTCCAGGGAATCGTCACAAACGTGACTGAGTTTGGGGTGTTCGTGGATTTAGGCGGCGTCGAGGGATTAATCCACGTTTCAGAGCTTTCCTGGGGAAGGGTGCGCCATCCCAGCGACGTCGTTCAAGTGGGTGAAAAAGTGTCCGTTTATGTAATCAGCGTCGATCCAAACCGCTCCCGGATTGCTTTAAGCCTAAAACGATTGTGCCAAAACCCATGGGAGACCGCAGAAGAACGTTATTATGCAGGGCAAATAACTGAAGCTGTGATCACCAGTGTTGTTCCCTTTGGCGCATTTGCACGCCTGGAAGAGGGACTGGATGGATTAATTCATATAACCGAGTTTGGCGCCTTGAAAGAAGAAGAGGCACAGACGCACAAATTGGTAGAAGGACAACGTGTCCAAGTGCGTATCCTGCATATCAACGCTGCCAAACAGCGGATGGGACTGAGCCTGCATTTGACCGAAGAATAAAAGCGGAATGAAACCCTGGTGGAGCATCCCCCTCGGAATTCTGATAGGGTTAATCCTTTCGGGATTCCTCATTTATTCAACTAGCCCGCCACGCGGGAAGGCAATTGAGCTCCATTCTCCACCAACCGCAGCAGGGGTAACCGTACACGTTTCTGGGGCAGTAAATCATTCTGGTATTTATACGCTCCCCATCGGCAGCCGCGTAAACGATGCGATTCAATTGGCTGGTGGTGCAAAAGCAGATGCCTATTTGGACAATTTAAATTTGGCAGCTGCGGTAAAGGATGGACAACACATCTTTGTACCCTGGTCTTACACTACACCCACCGCCACAAAATCCCCTAATATAACCCCCACTGCCACCAAAAGCCCCTTTATCAACATCAATACCGCCAGCCAAGCTGAATTAGAATCGCTGCCGGGTATTGGCGCAGTCCTCTCGCAACGAATTATTGCTTATCGCATCCGCTATGGACCATTCAAGACATTGCAGGATTTATTGAAAGTCTATGGTATTAAACCCGCTACATTGCAGTTAATCGAGCCATATGTGGTTGTGGAACCATGAACAACAATGTAAGATTGCACAAAGAGTATGGTTAGCCAGGAACGAGGGGTTTAGCCATAATCTTTGTTTCTGATAACAATTGATGAGTTATTTGTAGCGATACAATCAAAGATAACGACTACTGGATATTTATGCAGATACTATCATGAATTCAGTAGTAGGTCGAGCAGGTATTTTGGTATATTGAAAAATCTTCTTTTTATTCCTTTCTCATTGGAGGTGAGATTATGCTCTATCGACGATTTGGACGCACAGGTTGGATGGTGAGCGAAATCGGTTATGGGATGTGGGGGTTGGCAGGTTGGAGTGGTTCCGACGATGATGAAACACGCCGCTCGTTGCAACGAGCGGTTGAACTAGGCTGTAATTTCTTCGACACAGCTTATGCCTATGGCGAAGGGCATAGTGAACAACTGTTAGGGGAATTGGTGCAAAAAAATAGCAATATTAAACTGTATACTGCCACGAAAGTCCCACCCAAAAACCGCGTTTGGCCCAGCCGCCGTGAGTTCACCCTTGATGATTGTTTCCCACCAGAGTATGTACTGGAGTATGTCGAGAAGAGCCTCCAAAATCTCAGGCTCGATGCCGTTGATTTAATCCAGTTTCACACTTGGGAAGACCATTGGCTGGAAGAGACTCGGTTTCCAGCCATGTTGGAGAAATTGCGCAGCCTGGGGAAAGTCAAAGCGATTGGCATCAGCATAAACCGTTGGGAGCCATGGAACGGGGTTAAAGCGGTGCGCAGTGGCTTGGTGGACGCAGTTCAGGTCATTTATAACATCTTCGACCAAAACCCTGAGGATGAATTATTCCCCGCCTGCCAGGAAATGGACGTGGCAGTCATCGCCCGCGTACCTTTCGATGAAGGTTCGTTAACTGGCACTCTAACCCCCCAATCGAGCTGGCCCGCCGATGATTGGCGTAGCACCTATTTTGTCCCAGAAAATTTACATGCTACATTGGAACGGGTTGAAAAACTTAAACCTCTCGTCCCTTCCGGGATGACTTTAGCAGAGATGGCTTTGCGCTTTATCTTAAGCAATCCTGCTGTTAGCACGGTTATCCCGGGAATGCGCAAGGTAAAACACGTCGAAAGCAACATCGCTTGTAGTGACGGTAAAAGCTTGCCAGCAGAATTATTACAAGAACTCCGTCATCATCGCTGGGTGCGCCAGCCCACCTCATGGTCACAATAAATAAAGGGAAAAACCGCTCATAACACAAAATTGTTCAATGTCATTTCCTCTTCGAATGCCGCCTTCCGGCGGTATAGTCGAATCTCGCCATGACAGTTGCCGGACAAGAAACGGCTGCGTAAGCCTGCCCGCTATGAGTCATTGCGAGGGAGCGTCCTTCGCGACCGAAGCAATCTCCATACCAACAAGTCGCTTATTGCAAAATGTATTTTGCAACCCACCCGCTGAAAAATATTCCAAGTTACATTAACCTTATTTCAAATATTGTTCCGTGAGGGCTTGAACCATTATTTCAAAGGTTTCTCCATTTTCATAATGACCACTAAAACGCCATACCGGCTGGATATAAAACGGAGGATTTTCCGTTTGGGATTGGATAAAATACAAATCTTCGGTATAGTACACCAATTCAATGTTTTCAACGGTCGCAACATTACTACCTTCCAAAACGCCAGCTTCAGGAATGACCGGGATTTCAAAGGGGTTGTCGCCTTGCGGGACTTGACTAGAGGACGCCCCGCTTTTAGCACTGTTAACCCTGGCACTCACTTCCCTAATGACCGCATATCCACCAAAGTCACTATCGGGGTAAACAAAACCGCTAATCGTAATCTCATCCCCAGGGGCTCCCATTAGATTATCTGGATCAAAGTCAATGGAAGATTTAAGCACAAATTGATTTCCTGCCTGGTCCGTGAAAAGGATGACCTGTTTGCCTGCTACGGTGGCAGTTTGTTCTGTGCCAACCCAGGTTTGCGGTTGGAGGCCCGGATAGGTCAGCTCATAGCGTTCAACATTGAAACGATAAGGTTGTTGGGTATTGTCTTCTATCGTTCCCCAGATGCGAATGGGAAACTGATTATACGCCTCCAAACCCTGCAGGTTGCCGCTTAATTGAAGGCTTAAACCATCGGGAAATTTTGGGTTGGGTTCCATCCACCAAAAAGCCTCACGGACTTGTTTCCCATCCGCGTATTGGCGAATGTCCATGGAAAGGATACCACTTTCACCCTCAAGGCGGGTACCCAATTGCGGCGTCGGTGCTAAATCAGGTAATGGGGTGGAAGTGGGCAGGCCGCTGCGGTCACCGCTCAGGTTCAACTCACGGAATGGTGTTGAACTGCCGCCGCCACCACCTCCGCCGGCAGAGTTGTAGCCGCTATTGATCCAATACCAATCCAAAATTAACTTTTGTTCGTCCTGTAAGATGCCGCTTGCATCTGCTTGGTTGCCGACAGGTAAATTCGTCGGCGGATTTAGCAAAAGCGCTTTCTGGTTATCATTGACGATATAGACTTGTTCCCCTTCCCGCTTGATTTCTCCGCTTATGCTATACCATTCTTTGTCAGATTCGACGGCGCTTTGAACTTCAAGTACTTGCAACCCATCCTCATTCTGATGGATCATTCCTAATACCTTTACGACTTTACCGCTTTTCGCTAGCTTTTCCAAATTTTGCTGGTTGCCCTGCACCGTAAGGTTATTGAGAGTGAACAACGGAGAGACGCCCTCTTCAGCTGGTTGTAACATCTCCAGATTTCCATAAATCTCAATGGGAGTATCATTGGGATAGGTACGCTGCCAGGATTGTGGATTGCCGGAAAAAATCGGGCTATTTCCGCTATATTCCTCTATTCCCTGGTCAGGATATTCGGAGAGGATTTTTTGCCAGGCTTCCTCAGCGCTAATGATGGGATAATCGCCCACCTTTTCTATTTCCAAACGGTTATATTCAACGGTTTTGACCTGGTTATCAGAATCGACCTCCACATACACAGCAGGCGCTTCTAGATCCGGATATCGTACAGGACGATTGTCCAGCATCCAAACCAGTTTGACGGTACCTGGATAGCGATTTACCGCTGCTTCGAAACGATAAGGGAGGTTAAGCAAATTGTGATTCTGCAGAAATTCCAGCGCCACCTGGCGGGCGGTTCCAGCGTCGGGTGGCTGCCCCTGGCGGGATAGTTGTTGCGCATAATTGGCAATATAGAAAAAGCGCCGGTTGCTGCTGAAAAAGACCCTCCGCATGCCATCGCTGACAAACAATGTCTCCTGTCCTGACTCGCTTTGGAGTGGGCGATAAACATGTCCATTGACACCCAATTGAGCGGCAATCTGACGGGCTGTTTCTACCGTGATTGGTTGTTCCACCATTTGCCGATAAAGGCTCACCGAGGTCGGTGCTTGCGGGAACTCTGCTTGCAAGATTAACTGCTGGTTGGGAAATAGAGGACTACGCACCGCGTTTGGCGCCAAGGTCGGTTGGAGCGGCTCTACTAGCGGAGTGGGGGTACTGGTTGGTATTTCTGTTGCGGTGGCTTGAACATTACTAGCCGGTTGGGCAGTTGTTTTAGGCAACAAATGTCGAATCGACCAGTTCAACCCCCCAATAAATAACAATAATAATGCAACATAAGCAAGATCACGCAATAGGGTCGAAAGAAAACTACGCCAATTAAATCGGTTAGCGGTTTTGTATTTTTCTTTTAATTGTTCCTCTAAACGATTACTAAACTGCCGGTCCGGAATCCAACTTGAAACGGATTGGCGAATAGATTGGGCTAAGTTGGCTTCTTCAAGCGGTAAATCGGGTAAATTGTCTTTTGGTACACCCTGTAAGTACGCATCAAGCGCATCGGCTTGTCGTTCGATTTCAGAAGAGTCCATTATTCTACCTCCAGTGAGTTGGATGACAATATGTTGCGCAAATCGCGCAACCCGCGCAACACCAGCATTTTCACCGCGGCTGGTGTTTTCCCCAGAACTTCGGCTGCCTCGCGGCTGGTCAAATCCGCAATAACACAAAGCGCTACCGCTTCAGCCCGATCAGGAGAGAGTTGAGATAACGCCTGGTATAAAGTTTGACGGGTGAGGCGACTCAACACAGCACTTTCTGGTAAGGGAGCAGGATCGGCGTATAACTCCGCTTCTGCCAAATCAACGGTGGGGCGCTGGGAACGAAAGTGTAGCGCAGCCTGCCGGCGGGCAATGCCCATCAGCCAGGCCAGAAACGACCCTTGACCACGAAAACGGGCTAATCCCTCTAAAGCAGCGATGAAGGTTTGGGTTGTCAGATCTTGGGCGGTCGTCACTTCACCACAACGAGCGAGGTGATACCGATAAACTTGCGGCAGATAACGCTGGTAAAGCTCGGCGAAATCTTGCGCTTTTGGCAAACCAGATTGGAGGAAAAGTGTGTTATTTTCCTTCAGATTATTATCGGTCGAATTATGCTGCAAGGCAAAATATCTCCTATGTTAGGGTAATCATCCACGCACTATTAATATGTTGCAAAAAGAGCTGAAAAAGTAACACCTTTTTATAGACCTGTTTCCGTTTACAATGGGTGCAGGCAAGCAGTTATTTTCATCCTTCATCAACCTATAAAGAAAACGTCACGACGATTATACACTTGGCAAGAGAAACCTCCCATTCTGCATAGTAATTCACCGCGTGAACGAATATAATAATAATGATCATTACTCGGAAATTCGCACCTACCCTTGCGGGAGCTTCCTGGTTTCGACTGGCACAGCGTAACCGCTCAGTGCATGGAAGCTTTGGGCTCGTGCAACAAAACGAATAAATCGGACTGCCATGATTGATGTCGAAAATCGAAGCTAACAAAACTGTACGCGCAACAAACCGGTTGAGCAGTGGTAAGAAATAAAAGAAAGGAGCCTTTATGAAAAAATCTAGCCTGACCGCACTTACTTATGGCATTCTTTTCCTTTTACTCATCCAATCTATGGGCTCTTTGGTAGAAGCGATTTATATCCTCGACTTGCTGAAAACGTCTCTGGACGAAAAAGCACTCGGACTACTTTTTTTCTTTGCTCCGCTTTTCTTGTACATTATTCCCAAAAAACCATCGAAGAATTACCTGTGGTTTCTTTTTGCATTGGTTTTTCTGGGGCGTGGTTTTCTCCCATTCCTGCCAACGATAGGAAAGATGATAACGAGCGGCATCGCCACGGCGGCGGGCTTGCTGCTTTTACCCCTGTTATTAACATCCCAAAATGATGCAGAAGAGCCATCACAACCCGGTCGCTGGATCGCCGTTGGATTGGCATTCGCGCTTTTAGGTTCGATTTTATTGCGCACGGTTAATTACAGCCTGGACTACTCCCTGCAAAGCGAGGGCGGCTGGCTTGGATGGGTACTCGCTGTCGCCTTAGGTATTTTATTAAAATCATGGGACTGGAAGATAGAACCAGGCGAGCAGTCAAAATCAAGCGCAGCGACCCTTCCGGTTTTTGGGATTTTTATCATCCTTGCCCTCAGTTTATTTGCGTTTTCAGCACCTGCAGTAATGGCGCGCTGGACAGATATGGATTACCGGTTGATGATAAGCGCGGTTGCGGTGATGACCGCCCTTTGGGCATGGATGGAAATCTACCGCTTTGACATTTTAGAGCGCATTCCACCGCTGCTGATACTCCTCTGGAATGGCCTATTCACCCTAACGCTGAGCGGCACGTTACTGGCAAGCAGAGTTGCATTCCCACCTACTCCTTCCTCACCAGCGGTGATTATCGATGGGCCTACCTTTTGGCAGCAGGTGCTCCTATTGCTAACCGTGCTACTATTCCCCGTGATTCTCCTTGATTTGCATTTATTTATTGAACGGCTGCATCGCAGCCACCCATCCCCGCAAAATTTAGCCGGCGGGATGCTGTTAGGGTCTCTCGCGCTGGTGATTTTGATTTTTATGCAAATCTTCACCAATGTCTGGGGTTATGTGGCGCCGGTCAGCCCCTGGTTTCGGAATAAGTTCTTTTTACCCTATTTGCTGATGGCGGCGTTGTTGACTCTCCTCGTCGGTTGGGAAAAGCTGCCAAATACAACCATAAACCGAACCAACGAAAGAAAAATTTCTCTCAATTGGTCTCTTTCCCTTGCAGCAATCGTTCTCATTTGCATTATTGCTGCGTTTCTTACCACCCGAGTACGTGCCTTTCCACCTCCCTCAGATTCGCTGGTGGTGATGACCTATAATATCCAGCAAGCCAATGATGCCAACGGCGAACGATCTTTCAAAAGGCAACTGGCACAGATCAAAAAAATCAATCCGGATATCCTCGCGTTACAGGAATCAGATTCAGCGCGTGTCTCCCTGAATAATACCGATATTGTACGATATTATGCGGGCAAGCTCGGTTATTATGCCTATTATGGTCCTTCGCCGGTCAGTGGCACCTATGGCACAGCCATTTTATCGAAGTATCCTTTACATCATACCCATGTGGTCTACTCGTATAGCGATAAAGACGAAATTGGGACAACAGTGGCGGAAATTGAAGTTGCCGGTAAAGTATTCACCATTTATGATGTCCATCCAGACGGAACGGAAACAGCAATGATGGTGTTTGCACAAACGTTGCTCCAGCAAATCAACGGGAAAGAATATGCCATAGCCCTGGGAGATTACAACCTGCGGGAGAATGAAAAGCCGTATCAATTGATTAGTGAAACATTAACCAATGCCTGGGAAAGCCTGTATCCCACCAAAATCAGCCCCGATGGGATAGACATGTCTGGAGAAAACCGCATCGACCATATATTCTTTTCTACACCGTTGAAAGTGCGCAAGGCAGTCTATATCCTGCCGCCCGATTCGGCAACCGACCATCCCCTCCATTGGGCAGAGCTTTATTGGGAGAAATGAAAATGGGGCTTGGTTAATGATGAAAAGCCATGCGATCGTTTTCCCTCATTCACTCCAGGCGTAACATTTTTAATTGTCCAATCGCTAGCGCTAGCATATAAAAAGAAAAGTTACTGCTCAGGTTTTATTGCAAGGGTTTTATAGATAACAACTTTTGTGGCGAGATCGTGAAGCTATCTCCTGACCGACATCTGTCATAGCAAGTGAAGCAAAGCCATCTCCCCGCTAGAATGGAGATTGCTTCGGTCACAAAGAACGCTCCCTCGCAATGACGCCTGGCAGACAAGCTTGTAAATCCATCTCCTGACTGTCACCTGCCGTTAAAATGTTCGGCTATATCGCCTAAAGGCAGCATTCAAAGGTGAAATGACATCATAATAGGCCTTATGTGTGATAGCAAACCGTCCACGAATAATACACGAATGCACGAATAGCGTCATCATTCGTTTATTCGTTGCCCATTCGTGGACGGTTTTCTCAGTAAATCGCAAGCGCAACTTATAGTGATAGGTAGTTACATAAGTAGCTTATTCGTTGCTTTCAGCATAAATTCCCCACAGCCACATCCCTTCAATGAAGACAATCTTGTTTATCTTGTAAATCCTGTCCAGATCATACCATGAGTAAGTCATCTCCCCGCCAGAGTTGGAGATTGCTTCGGTCGCAAAGAACGCTCCCTCGCAATGACTCATAGCGGGCAGGCTTACACGGCCGTTTCTTGTCCGGCAACTGTCATGGCGAGCGTAGCGAAGCCATCCCCCTATTGGGCTGGAGATTGCTTCGGTCGCAAAGAACGCTCCCTCGCAATGACGCCTGGCGGACATCAATAGAGATTGGTACCGTTGCAAAAAGCGCTTCTTCCCAATGACTGCTTTGTTAAGTAATTAGAAAAAAAGGATGAGAGAATCGCTCATTAACACAAAATATTAAACAAATTGCTAAAAGTCCAACTCGCGACAACTGTCCTTAATAATAATTCAACGTCGATTTTTCAACCAATCCAATAATTTCGGGATATCCCATGTATTAATCACCGAGCGCGCTTCCACCCAGCCACGACGGGCAGTGGTGATACCAAAAGGCAGTAAGTCCAGGTCACTTTCGGAGTGGGCATCGGTGTTAATCGCCAACAAGCCGCCCATTTCAGCAAAGCGTCGAGAATTGAGATCGTCTAAATCTAGGCGGGAGGGATGGGCATTAATTTCCAACGCTACCTGGTTTTCTAACGCTGCTTTCATCACTGCCTCGAGGTCGAGGTCAGCACCTTCGCGGTTGGGCAGCATCCTGCCGGTGGGATGACCGATGAGATCTACATGCGGGTTGTGGATGGCTTTTAATAAACGCTCGGTAATTTGCCCGCGTGGCTGGCGCAGGCTGGTATGCAGAGAGGCGGTGACGATATCCAATTCTGCTAACACTTCATCAGGAAAGTCCAGGCTGCCATCGGCGCGGATCTCCACTTCGATACCCTGCAAAATCCGAATTGAGTCACCCAATATGCTTTGTACCTGGTCGATTTCCTGGCGTTGACGTTGTACATCCTGGGCAGTCAAGCCACCGGTAATTGCCAGGCTGGCTGAGTGATCGCTGACAACGATCAGTTTACGCCCCCGCGCCCGCGCCGCTTCAGCAAGCTGTTGGATCGACAAACGACCATCGCTCCAGGTGGTGTGTGCGTGCAGTTCACTTTGGATATCCTCGATTTCGATTAATTTAGGCAGTTTTCCCTGCAGCGCAGCTTGGATTTCACCACGATCTTCACGAAGTTCAGGAGGTATAAAGGGTAACCCCAGGGTTGCATAAACTTCTTCTTCCGTTGCGCAAAGAATTTCACTGCCATCTGGACGGGTGAAGGCGTGTTCAGAAAGCGAGAGATTCTGCTTCAGCGCTAATTCACGCAAGCGTACATTATGATCTTTGCTGCCGGTAGCGTATTGCCAGGCGGTGCCAAAGCGCTCAGGTGGATGAACCCAGAGCTGGGCGCGCAGGCCGTGGCTGTACTCGACACTGCTTTTGGTGTCGCCGCGTCCTTCCACGCGTACAATTTCCGGGTCAGAGAGAAAGGCTTCCATTATCGCAGACGAATCGGTTGCGGCTGCCAGGATATCTAAATCGCCAACGGTGATACGGCCACGGCGGAGGCTGCCAGCCATTTCCACTCTTACCACATGCTCCACCTGACGGAGACGGGCGATCAAACGCTGAGCAAAAGGGTATGCTTGCCCGATCGGGATGCGCTCCGAACGCCGTTTATAGGCTTCGATGCCCGCCAGGATGCGTGCTTCTGACTTTTCGCCCATGCCGGGCAGGCTGCGCAGTTTACCAGCCCGGGCAGCAGCTTCCAGTTCATTCAGGTTGGTTATTCCCAATTCTTTCCAAAAAAGCCCTATTTTTTTAGGTCCTAAATCGGGTACCTGCAACATTTCCGCCAAACTAACCGGCACCTCGCTGGTGAGTCTATCGAGAAAACCAAGTTTGCCAGTGGTAAACAGCTCCTCTATCTTCTCGGCGATAGCTTTCCCGACGCCAGGGATTTCGGTGAGTCTGCCTTCTTGCCAAATGTCGTAGGCATCGTTGTTCAACTCAGCTAGACTTTCGGCAGCTTTGCGATACGCCAGGATTTTATAAATGACCTCACCTTTGATTTCGAGAAGGTCAGCGATAAGGTTGAAGGTATCCGCTAATTGTTGGTTGGAGATGCGGTTGGGAGACATAGTTAATTGTTCCGATAGGCATTATACAACAAATCCGATTGAAGAATCGGTGTATCTATTTTGCAAGAACAAAATCTACGCTAATTATTTTTGAGGAATCCCCCCCGCTACCGCCCTCTCCCGGCAAGAAAGAAGGAGTAACCCCCTCGCTCCAGGCAGCTCTCATCAAGGTAGAAAATGGAATCGATGATGACCTTTTGCCAATTGCATTCCCAATTTCCAGAATCCATAGTCACCACCAGTGGCAAAAGTAGTTTTACACGCCGGGATGATCATGCGACTTTGCATGGTCAATTTATAGGTGCCGCCCGGTGATTTCCCACCGCAGTAAGGATACCCATATACCGGATCATAGGTTTCAAGGTAAATCGCTCGCACAGAATATGTTTCCGGGATTATGGTAAAGACTTTCTCAATCGGTGCATCTGGATCGCCTTTTGGTATCGTGAGGTAATAATGAATATCTTGCTGTTCATTGTCCAATCGCAATGCCACTTCAATGGACGCTTTATTAATCACTGTCAATCGGATCAGGTGCATCGTATCAAAAGCACTGGTGAACATAAATGAAGTCAAAAGCACCAACAACAATGGGATGTTTTTTCGGGTAATTTTTTTCATGACCGTCCTCAATACACCGTTATTCACTGCGCAAAGCTTCGACCGGTTCCAGGTTTGAAGCACGGTTCGCGGGATAAAGCCCAAAGAAAATGCCCACAGCGATAGAAAAGAACGTTGCCATTACAATCGAATCAAGGGTTATCGCAGGAGTTATCGCATTCCCGCTCATGGCGGTTAACCTGCCAATCAGAAAAGAAATCCCATACCCTAACACGATCCCAATAATGCCACCGCTAACGCTAAGCAAAAGGCTTTCCAGAAGAAATTGAAAAAGGATGTCTCTGCGGCGTGCACCAACCGCTTTTCTGAGCCCGATCTCGCGTGTCCGTTCGACCACGGTGACCAACATAATATTCATGATCCCAATCCCGCCCACCAGTAATGATACCCCAGCAATACCACCCAAAAAAGCGGTCATGGTAGCAGTCACGGTATTCATCGTCTCCAGGAAGGATTCGGTGCTGCGGATCTCAAAATCATCTTTCCCTAAATTTTGATAATGGCGTGAACGTAAAATTTGTGCCATTTCATCCATTGCCGATTGTACATGCTCCGCATCAATTGCCTGGGCATAAATCATATCTACCTCATCGGGTAAATCGCGCTTGACAAGGCGGACTTGCGCAGAGCTCAAGGGCACAATTACGCGATTATCGGAACTACCAAAAGATGTCCCACCTTGTGATTTCAACACGCCTGTTACAGTGAATATTTCACCATTTAGGCGGATTTTTTCACCAACTAAGTTGGTGGTGGTGTTGAACAACTTAGTTGCCACATCGGTTCCTAAGAGGACGACACTCTCATAGTTTTGATACTGGCTTTCGGTTATGGCGAGACCTTCGGAAAGTTCTACATTTTGTACCTTAAAATAATCAGGAGTGACCGCCAGCATGGTTGTGTTCGTGTCTGTTCCGGCAACCGAAGCAGTGACCATCGACTGGATGATCGGTGCAATATATTGCACCGAAGGCGCCCTGGTCGGGTCCTTTAAAGCCTGGGCATCCCGTAAAGTTAATGGCTGTGGATGATCTGCAGTCCCGCCAGAGTTAATAAATAAAACATTGGTGCCGAGTTTAGAAATTTGCGATGTGATCGCTTGTTTCGTACCATTCCCAATCCCTAACATGGCAATGACCGCCGCAACCCCAATAACAATACCCAAAATAGTTAATCCAGAACGGACTTTGTTAGCAGCAATGCTTTCTAATGCTTCCCATAGAGATTGCCCGATATTCATGCGGTTTCCTCCTGAATCTCTCCATCCCGAATATGAATGATTCGTTGTGCACGGGCAGCAATATCCGGGTCATGGGTAACTATGATCAATGTAGTCCCTAAGCGCTCGTTCAATCCCAAGAGCAATTGCATGATCTCCTCACCCGATTTGCTGTCCAGGTTTCCAGTAGGTTCATCTGCCATGATGATCGAGGGCTGATTGATTATTGCCCGCGCGATAGCTACCCGCTGCTGCTGTCCACCGGAGAGTTCGTTGGGACGATGATGAATACGTTCACCTAGACCAACAGCCTCTAATGCCTGGCGTGCCATCTCGGTGCGATGGCCGTTGCTATTTCCGCTGTAACGCAGGGGCAGCTCCACGTTCGCTAAAGCGCTCGAACGCGGTAACAAGTTGAAACTTTGGAAAATAAAACCCACTTTGCGATTGCGGATTTGCGCCAATTGATCCTCGTTCATATTCGCTACATTGACATTATCCAGAAAATATTCTCCGCTTGTCGGCCGATCTAAGCAACCCAGAATGTTCATCAATGTGGATTTACCTGAGCCGGATGGTCCCATAATCGCAGTAACACTTCCGCGCTCGATATTCAGAGAAATACCGCATAACGCTTGTACCTGCACCTCGCCCATTTTATAGACTTTGGTGATATCTTTGGTCTGAATGACGAAATCACTCATGGCTGGCCACCTCCAGAGGAGCGATTGGTATTACCGCCACCGCTATTGGTGCGCGGGCGCATCATAAACAAACCAGGGGGCATGCCTTCAGCAGTTGTTGTTGTGGAGGCGTTGAGCACAACTAAATCACCTTCTTTCAGCTGACCACCAGTAACCTGGGTGTAGGTATCAGAAGAGATACCAATTTGGATCGGTACTGGCTGCATTCCTTTACCTGGCACCAGCACGTAGACCACCTGTTTTCCATTTTGATACCGAATGGCTTGATTGGGAACCAGCAATGCCTGTTCTTGCTGTTGAATGACGATTTCAACTGCGCTGGTCATCCCCGGTAACACTTCCGGGCTTACCTCATCCATCTTCACGGTCACAGTATAAGTAGCTGTATCCGAGCTGGAATTGCTCACCATGGAAACCTGGGTGACTTCCCCTTTATACGTCTTGCCCCGGATTGCATCAAAGGTGATGGTGACCGGCAAACCCTTCTTGACATTATTGATATCCACCTCAGAAACGGATAGGTCGACATATAAAGCTGTCAAATTATCCAAACGAAATGCTTCCTGGTTAGCGTTGACCTGATCACCTGGCTGCGGGATGACTTCGGTAATTGTTCCATCAAACGGTGCTTCTATCCAGGCTAAACGAATTGTCGCTTCTGCTGCAGTAATCTTAGCTTTGGCTGCTGCGATATCGCTTTCTGAGGGACCATTCTTCCACCGCTCATAATCTTTTTGGGCTTGGGCCAGGTTGGCTTTCGCAACTTCCAGCTCATATTCATATTCGACTCGTTTTACGGCTGCATCATAACCCGCTTGAGCTAAATCAAGCTGTTTTTTCAGTTCTTGGCGGGTGGTGCTCTCAAATGGAGAAAATTTATACGGTTCAAAAGCGGCTCGAGCCTGGTTTAGTTTATCCTCCATGAGCTTTAATGCATCCATTGCGGACAAGCCGGCCTGATCGGTGGGGACGGTGAAATTATCTAATTGATACTGGGCATCGCGGACATTCTGCGCATACGTGGAAATATTTTTCATCGCCGTAGTCTTATTCGCTTCTGCCTGAGTGTAAAGATCATCCAAGGCTTGCTGGGCGCTCTGTAAATCTGCCTGAGCGGTGATGACCGATTGCGGCAAAGAATTTTGTGCCAGAGTGGCTAATACATCACCAGCTTTCACCATCTGCCCTACTTGAACATTGACCTTTTCAACTGTTCCACTGGTGCCCCAATACAGCACCGCGCTTTGGGCAGAGCGCACTTTTCCCGTTGCATCAATCGTCAGCGTCAGCGTACCGCGCTGCACTTTTGCTGTTTCAACCTGGCTGGCAGCGGTTTGGGCAGCTTTCTTCTGGCTGTAAGAACGATAAATAAAATAGCCTGCCACAAGGACAACCAGTACAATTCCAATGATCCAAACCTTCTTTTTCATCTATTCTTCTCCTGTCGTAAATTGGATATATCGAGCGCGCATGTTTTTTCCATCAGCAATTTTGGTAATAGGAACCCAACCACAATCCAGCGGGCAAATTGAAAGGGCACAATAAAGATCATCGCCCTTAACCGTTCTTTTCCAAAAAGGATTGGTCATGAACACCTCCATCACTTTCCCAAAAAATTGTCCATATCTTGGCGCTATAAGGATAACAAAGGTAAGGGAGATTTGGGAGTGAACGCTGTCATGAGAGTTTACAAAGCTAGATGACTGCAGTCATGTCAGGGTGTGATAACAATCCATAGAGTTAGCGGGCGGGTTGTGCTATGATATGGCTATGCACACATCTGAAATGGAACCGGGGTTCTTACAAGTTTTCCGCATCTATGCCTGGCTGCGGGCATTTTCGTTGCTCTTCATTCCTACATTACAATTCCATAACCCTTTGAATTTTCCTTTGAGCAATTTGTACCTACCCGGCGCGCTGGCTTTAATCGATATTACTTTTTTATTGGTTTATTTATATTGGAAAATATTTCCCGAAAGCCTTGGTAAAGCTTATGTACCGATCGCGCTGGCATTCGCCACCCTTGCCATCATGGTCGAGCAGCATTTATTTTCCGGATATCGGGGAAATTGGCAGCTCGAACCGTTTATCTACATTTTGCTCATTCTCACCGCCTGGCAATATGATTTTCGGGCAGTTATTCTGTTCACCTTCCTCAGCGCGGGATTGCAAATCGGGTTAAATATATTCCTCCCTCAACCCGATCCTTTCTTACGGTATCTCCCACCTTCGCCAGATTTTCAACACCTCTTTACTTTCGGCTTTTTAGCCTCCCGCTCGATGACTTTTTTGGTTTTGGGGTATGTGGTCACCCGCCTGGTAAAAGCGCAACGCCGTCAACGCCAAGAACTTGCCCAGACCAATCGGCAACTCATGCAACATGCTGCGACCGTCGAACAACTGGCCATCAGCCACGAGCGCAATCGTTTATCGCGTGAGTTGCACGACACACTCGCGCATACGCTAAGCGCATTAACCGTCCAATTAGAAGCATTACTGACCGTCTGGAATCCCATTCCAGACAAACCAAATCAAATGTTGCACCAGATGTTAGCAACTACCCGATCGGGTTTAGATGAAACAAGGCGGGCGTTAAGTGCCTTGCGGGCGGCACCTTTGGAAGAGATGGGATTAGCGATCGCGCTACGCACATTAGCAGAGGACTTTGCCATGCGCCATGCCTGGAAGTTACAAATGGACATCCCACCCCAAGTCGAGAATGTGCCAGAAGAGGTGGAACAAAGTTTTTACCGCATTGCCCAGGAAGCATTAGAGAATATCGCTCGCCATGCCAATGCGCATTCCATTCGGGTGAGTCTCACCGACACGCATGGCACATTAACCCTGAAAATCGCCGACGACGGGCGTGGTTTTGACCCCAATACCGTCTCCGAAGAACAGTTGGGATTGAAGGGGATGCACGAACGAGCCGATTTAATTGGCGCAAGTTTTGTGGTAAAGAGCCAACCCGGGCAGGGCACAACGATTGAAGTTTCTTTAGAGGTACCTCAATGATAAAAGTATTAGTATGTGATGATCAAGCAGTAGTATGTGATGGATTAGAAATGATCCTTGATTCGGATCCGGAAATCCAGGTGATCGCAAAAGCCTATGATGGCGATGAAGCAGTCGCACTGTTGGAGAAATCGCAACCCGATCTCGTCTTGATGGACCTTAAGATGCCTGGCATGAACGGCATCCAGGCTACCCGCCTTATCCGTCAAAAATACCCGTTCGTTAAAGTACTGGTATTGACCACCTATGGAGATGACGAATGGGTATTCGATGCCATTCGCAGTGGCGCAGACGGATACCTGTTAAAAGGGGTGCAACGCGAGGAATTAATCCGGGCAGTCAAAGGTACCCTGCAAGGACAAACCCATGTTGATCCCGCCGTCGCAGGGAAATTGTTCAACAGCGTAGCGAAAAGCCCCGTTAGCGATCACTCCACCTTAACGGAACAGCTGAGCGAGCGGGAGTTAGAAATATTAAAACGGATCGGACGCGGGCTTTCCAATGCAGAGATTGCCGAAGAATTATATTTAACGCGCGGTACCGTGCGGAACTATGTCAGCACCATCTTATCCAAATTAGGGGTTGAGGATCGAACCCAAGCCGCGATATTAGCTATCCAATATGGCTTGGTAGATAAAAAACCATAAACGAAGACGGGTATTGCTGTAGTCTTGAGCAAAGTCGGGCTTGGAAAACCGACCTGCAGGGCGAGATTGTGCGAAATAAATTTCGCAGTACCGACCTTGTAGCCCGAAATTTATTTCGGGGATTATACAGGATGTATCGTCGGGTAGGAAACCCAACCTACATATATGTAATCAAATGACGGAATTTTTCAACCTTTAGGAGTTGTAAAATCAGTGGCGTCCCACCCAAGAGGATAATTTCCTCGCTCACCGTCAGCAAGGCGACCAGATAAAAAAATCCTCCCGCCCCCAAAACTGATAGCATCCACGCGACCGATAAAGCTGTGGTGAAACCATATACTGCCATGGCAAAATATTTCAGCTTTGTCCAGCGATAGAGATAATAAGCCAGAAATCCCCCCAAGATATCCGTCAATGGCATAAATATCAGCTCCCATGGTCCAAAGAACGGCGAGAGCATCGCAGACAAAATATCACCAATGGCGATACCCAGAGCAGTGAAAGGATTAAAGAGACAAAAAATTTTCAGGAATTCGCTGACGCGGAACTGGATAGCCCCATAACTAATCGGCGCGATTGCCACAGTAAATACCGCGTAAAGTGCTC
>Ga0078972_1002585_pt1 | contig 59226 bp, 44 predicted proteins | sample YelNatPaOPGAMG01_FD_67568 | JGI IMG/M metagenome (GOLD analysis project Ga0078972, IMG submission 67568) | Hot spring thermophilic microbial communities from Obsidian Pool, Yellowstone National Park, USA - OP-RAMG-01 (SPADES assembly) (version 2) | ecosystem: Environmental > Aquatic > Thermal...
CGTTACCCGGTCCTGTTGGTGGCTGCGTCGCTTCTTTGAGTGATGGCGATAAGCCGTAGCCGGGATAAGCGTTATCCGTCCACCACACCTTTACCTGGAAACCTGCTCCCGGCACTTCACCAGCGACCAGCCTGCCTTGTTGCTTCTTCCCGTAATGAGCAATGCTGTGGATTCTGCCGTAGCTCCCGTCAAAATGTGTTACAGTAGCGGCAAGCCCTTCTACGCGATAAATCCCGACTTGAACGCCTAGCACATCGCTGTCCGTGCTTACATATACGCACGGCTGCATCAGGTTGAAATCGGCGGGCAAGCTGACATCGGCGCCCCTGATCTGAACCCTGTCCGGGGAATCGCCGCCGTCCTCCACCCTTACAGGATATCCAACAAGTCCGGCGGCTGCATTCCATTGCGTGGAGTTGTTAGCCACATCGCGGTTGCCGATACTAAGCCGGGTGTCATCCCCGTCTGCGGTCACAGCCACTATTGCCGACTCAACAGAGTAAGCGGGCGAGAACTTGACTGCCCAGACATCGCCCTGGTTGAGCCCCTGCTCCTGCCAGGAACTGAAAGCCGAGGTGCTCCGGGCATAGACCTTGCCGTTGCCGCTCTCTTTAGTGCCCACAGCGAGGTCGCATACTATCTCGTCTGTCACCATACGGTAAGTGGACATATCAATGCACCGCACCTCGCCGCCGGGGGGGAGAGCAGGGAAAGAAGAGTCGTCCCAGGTGGCGCCGCTGTCTTTGGACACATAGACTTTTTGCCTGTCCCTGTCCACCACGGCAACTATGGTCGGCTTATTCGGGCACATTGCCACTTCCTGTGCTGGCAGTGTTGTCCCGGCGGCTATCAGATTAGCTGTTATTTCTGTCCACGTAGAACCGCCGTTCTCTGAGCGGTAGACCCCACCCACTCTGCTATCTATAGCGTAGATGACACCACCACTCCCCACAGCTATACGGCTCACCTCAGAATTGAGCATGATGATGCCACCCCTTCTCCCCGGTATCTCGATCTCGTTCCACTTCAGCGGTTGTCCCACCTCCGCCTGTGCTGTGAAAGGCAACAGCAAGCTCGACAGCATAGCGAGCGTTATTCCGCAAGCCAGCCAGTGTTTCATGAGCCTGACTCTATCCCGGTGACAGGGGCAAAAGGCATTGCCACCTATGATAAATACAAAAAGTTAATTTTCTGTTAATATATTACGAGCGGGGGATGGGACTATGCTGCCCCCGATTTAATAGTTTCTTAACAATCTTGGCATACAATTTGATGAGATATTATACTAAAGCAGGACGACATAAGATAGGTGACGGCGATGAGAATTAAAGCAGCAATGGTATTCGGACTGGTGATGCTTCTTACAGGTACTCTGCTTTTCGGTTGCGGTTCAAAAAATACCTCCACACAGCCGGCAGTCCAGACGGCAGCAGCGAAGAGAGGGGACATCACGGTGGAGATCACTGCCACGGGCAATCTAGCCATGCCTGATTCGGTCAACCTTTCATTCGGTTCATCAGGTGAGGTGCAGGAAGTGCTGGTGGAAATGGGCGACGAGGTGAAGAAAGGGCAGGTGCTTGCCAGGCTGGATACCTCGACTTTGGAGCAAAATCTAATTCAGGCGCAGATAAATGTGAAATCGGCGCAATACGCTCTGGAAAAGGCTAAAGAACCGACTACAACCGCTTCTGGAGACCGCATACTTTCTGCCCCTGACCCTCTGGATATTGAGATAAAAGAGCTACAACTGGAACTTGCCAAGCGAAAGTTAGAAGAGGCACAACGGCAGCTTGATGAAGCCACTATCACAGCCCCCTTCGATGGGCTAATCGCTGAGGTGAATATCTCCGCAGGTGACAAGGTGAGCGAAGGCACCGCTGCCATCCGCCTTCTGGACCCGTCCAAACTGGAGGTGGACGTGCTGGTCAGCGAGATGGACGTGTTCCAGATCAAGCCCGGGGCACGGGCGACAGTACAGGTGGACGCCGTGTCCGGTGTTAGCTTTCCAGCAAGAGTAAAGCGCATTTCTCCCGCTGCTACCATCCAGCAGAACGTGGTCAATTATAAAGTGCGACTTGAGGTACTCAGCGGTGAAACGGTGGCAACACAGCAACGCTCACCATCCGAGATCACCATTGACATGCTACCCGAGCCGGTGAAAAAGGCGGTGCAGGAGGGTCGCATTACACTGGAGCAAATCAGACAGTGGGTCGCCCAGAGGTACCAGCAGGCGGCGAAATCTGCCATCGCTTTAGAGGACTTCCAGCCTAAAGAAGGGCTTACGGTCACCGCCACCATTTTCGTAAATGAAAAAAGGAATGTGCTTCTAGTGCCTAATGGCGCTATTGCCAAGGAAGGGGGCAAGAGCTATGTACAGGTGGTGAATGGGGAGACCACTGAGAAGCGGGAGGTGACCACGGGCTTGAGCAACTGGCAATATACAGAGGTCACCGAGGGACTCAACGAAGGGGAACAGGTGCTAATCGTTAAGTCTACTTCTTCGACAACGTCAACATCTACCCAGCAGCAGTCCCGTCCCCCGATGATGATGTTCAGATGATATTTGGAGCGCCAGGATGATAAACCTCCAGCAGATAATCAAAGTGTATTCCCTGGGAAAGCGAGAACTGCAGGTACTTAAAGGGATAGACCTGTCCGTAGAGAAGGGAGAACTGGTAGCCATAATGGGACCCTCTGGCTCGGGGAAGACGACCTTACTCAACATTATAGGCTGTCTCGATAGGCCTACCTCTGGCAGTTATTACCTGGATGGCAAAGAGGTCAGCTCGTTGAGCAGCACTGAGCTTGCTGCCATTAGAGCGAGGAAGGTGGGCTTTGTCTTTCAGACCTTCAATCTGCTGCCCCGGCTGTCGGCGCTTGCCAATGTAGAACTGGGATTGAAATATGCTGGTGGTGAAGACCGTGAGCTTGCTTTAGAAGCATTACGGCGTGTGGGGCTGGCTGAGAGGGCTGACCACCGCCCTACAGAACTTTCCGGCGGCGAGCAGCAGAGGGTGGCTATCGCCAGGGCTCTGGTGAAAAGACCGCCAGTCATCCTTGCTGACGAGCCCACAGGTAACCTGGACAGTAAGTCTGGCGAGGAAATACTCTCGCTACTCACCGAACTACATAAGGAAGAGGGCATCACGCTGGTGATGATAACGCACGACCCGGACATTGCCCAACGCTGCCAGCGCATCGTACGGTTGAGGGACGGGCTGATAGTTTCTGACGAGAAAGTATGAAAAAGTCGCAGTCAGCGCAACTCAAGGACATGAAAAAATGGTTTGACCCGCTGTCCACCGCCTGGACAGGCATAGCCACACATAAGCTGCGCAGCTTCCTCACCATCCTCGGCATCGTCATCGGCATCGCCGCCGTTATCGCGCTCATGTCCATCGGTAGAGGGGCGCAAGCACAAATAATGTCCCGCATCCAGGGTCTGGGGGCTGACCTGCTTGCCGTCCGTCCTGGCATGACCATGGCTGGCGGTGTCAGAGGTGGCTTCGGCAGTGCCAACACCCTGACACTGGAAGATGCTCAGGCAATTAAAGAGCAGGTGCCATACATAGCTGCTATAGCGCCAACGTACTCCTCCTATTTGCAGCTGGTAGCTGGCAGCGAAAATATGAATGCTCAGGTCATCGGCACCGCCCCCGAATATATGGATCTGTATAGTCTGGAGATTGCCGAGGGTTCGTTTTTCACCTCCGGAGACTATCAAAGAGGTGCCAGGGTAGCAGTGCTTGGCTCTAATGTAAAACAGACGCTGTTTGGCGATGAGTCCCCGGTGGGACAGCAGATGCGTGTCGGCGGCAACATCGTCCGTGTGGTCGGCGTTCTTAAGGGCAAAGGCGCGGTCTGGGCTTCGCCTGACGATGCTGTCATTATCCCGCTCACTGCCATGCAGCAGATGGTCACCCAGCCGCGGACAAGCCGCGGCGAGCGTGTGGTCACCTCCATACCACTTAAGGTGACCGATAATGCCCAGATAGAATTCGTCACCCAGGCAATCACCGACCTGCTTCGTTCCCGACACCGTATTGCTCCCGGCGCCAGCGATGACTTCAGCATCACCTCGGTGCAGTCAGTGACCCAGGCGCTGTCAGAAGCTACCGGAACGATGACCATGTTCCTTGGTGCCGTAGCTGCCATTTCGCTGCTTGTCGGCGGCATCGGGGTGATGAATATCATGCTGGTGTCGGTGTTGGAGAGGACAAGGGAAATAGGCATCCGCAAGGCACTGGGGGCGCGGGAGCGCGATATCTGGGGACAGTTCCTCATGGAATCGGCTTCTCTCAGTTTCATCGGTGGTATTATCGGGGTTGTTGTCGGCTGCGGGGTGTCATGGCTTCTCTCCCGCTCCGGCACCATGACCACGCTTATCTCAGCGGATATAATCATCCTCGCTGTGGTGGTCTCGCTGGGGGTAGGGCTGTTTTTCGGCTTCTATCCCGCCTGGAACGCCTCACGCCTTGACCCCATCGAAGCCCTGAGATACGAATAATTCTGACCTGCCGAAAACGCTCTAGCTGGAGTCCGACTTGTTGCCTTCCCTATAAGCTGGCAGGGTAAAGGTGAAGCGGCTGCCCTTGCCCGGCGTGCTTTCTACGGTCAACCGCCCGCCATGTGCCTCGATAAGCCGTTTGGTGATGGTCAGCCCCAGACCGCTGCCGCCGGAAGCCCGTGACCTGGACTTGTCCACCCGATAGAACCGCTCAAAGATGTAGGGAAGGTCTTCAGGAGGTATGCCGGTCCCGGTGTCGGTGATGCTGGCTGACACATCGTTCCCCGTGCGTTCCACTGAGATGGTAACCTCACCCCCTTCGGGTGTAAAGCTTATGGCATTGTCTATCAGATTTCGCAGCGCTTGTCCTATCCGCTGCCTGTCCACCGACACCAGCGCTGGCAGTCCAGGCAGTTCCAGTTTGAGCTTCAGCCCCTTAGCTGCTATCCGATAGCCCGTAGCACTGGCAACATCCTGTGCCAGCTCCCTCAAGTCACACACCTGTTTGTCGAGGCTGAGCCCGCCGGACTCAGCTAGTGCCAGTTCATGAAGGTCTTCAACCAGACGGGATAATAGCTGTACTTCTTCGTAGATTAGCTTCAAAGTCGCTTCATCCGCCTTCACTATACCGTCTTGAATGCCTTCCAGGTAGCCTCTTATATTGGAGAGCGGTGTTCTCAACTCATGGGCGACATCGGCTACCAGGTCACGGCGCAGCTTATCAGCCCGTTCCAGCTCCGCCGCCATGGAATTGAAAGTTGTAGCCAGCTCTCCCAGCTCGTCCCTGGACTTCACTGCTACCCGCTGGCTGAAATCGCCCCTGCCCAGCCCACGGGCTGCTGAAACCAGGCTCTGCACCGGTGCTGTGATGCGCCGCGATAGGAAAAAGGCAAGCAACAACGCCAGCCCGATGCCCATCAGCCCACCCCAGACCACCGACCAGACGATGGAATTGCGCAACTCGGCTATCCGTGACTCCCAGAACTGCCCTGGCGGCGGTATTTTGGGCATCTCCTCCGTGCTTTTCGGCTCCACAACCAGATAACCCAGTCTCTGTATCTTGCCACCGCTGGAAGCAAGAATTGGTAAAAACAGGGGAGGTGGCTCTGACATCTCGCCAGATGTCCCCTCCGGCGGCTCTCTCATCCCCCACCTGTGAGCGTAAAGGCTGAGATCTAGCTTCTCACCTAAAGAAGACTTGGTCGAATCAGCGACCACTGTGCCACCCTGGTCCACTATCATAACCCGCCACCCGTACAGTTGTCCCATCTGCTCCACCGACGCCTGAATGCCTTCCCAGTCCTGTTTATCCAGGTAGTGGCGTAGCAGTAATTCCCTCATCCGTGCCATCTGCTCGCCTCTCTTGCCGTACTCATAGTGCTGGATCTGACTACTGGCAGTGCTGCTGATAAACAGCGAGATGGCACCTATAGTGACCACCACCACAGCCACAAATATCAGGAACAGCTGCCAGCGGATACCAAGCGCTATTTTCATCCACTCACCTCAAATTTGTAGCCCATACCATAGACCGTCTTTATGTACCTGTCAGCCGAGGGGTCAGCCGCCTTCAGTTTTCGCCTTAAATTCAGAATGTGCACGTCAAGCGTGCGGTCGAAGCCGCGGTAGTCCAGTCCCAGAGCTTTTTCGATAAGTTCACCGCGGCTGAACACCTTCCCTGGTTCTCTCACCATGGCTGCCAGAATCCGGAACTCTGTTGGTGTCAGATGAAGCTCGTTTTCGGCAACGCGGACTTCGCCGGCACGAAAATCGACGGTAAGCTTGCCGTGCGTCACCTCTGCCGGTCCGCTAAACAGTTCGTCGCGGCTGCTGCGACGCAGAATTGCCTGCACCCTAGCCACCAGCTCTCTGGGGCTGAAAGGCTTGACCACATAATCGTCAGCCCCGGAATCGAACCCCTGAAGTCTGTCTGACTCCAATACCTTAGCCGTGAGCATAATTATGGGGATATCGGACTCCTGGCGTATTTGTCTGCAGACGCTCAGCCCGTCCCTGCCGGGCAACATGATGTCCAGGACTATCAGGTCGAACCCTTCTTGTTGCGCCTTTTCCAGGGCAAGCGTGCCGTCATATACTGTATCTACCCAATATCCTGCCCGTTGTAGGTATAGCCTGACCAATTCGGCGGTCTTGTGGTCATCTTCAACCACAAGTATTCTCTTCTGTCTTGTCGCTCTCACAGCATCTGCACCTTCACTGATGTTCCAACGGTATTATTCTATGCGATTATTAAGAATGTGTTAAGAAGCAGGGTGACGCTGGGAAGACGGTGCCACCAAAACAGGGCACCGCGGGCTAAAAGTTGCTGGTCTGCTAGCTGCCCTTAGTGGCGGAGCTCCTTCACCCGGGCGACGATTCTGGGCAGAATTTCGGCAAGCCGTCCCTGGATGAGGTAGTCAGAGATGCCTTCAGCGGTCAGCGGCGTGGGTTCAGCGTTGACTTCGATTATTACCGTTGCCTTTTCCTGTTTCGGGGAGAACAGCCCTGCCCCGGCTCTTTTGCGCCGCGCCACCCGGGGCAGTTCGGCAAAGGGATAAACAACTGCCGAAGTGCCGCAGATAAGCATCAAATCGCAGCGGTGTGCCTCTTCAAGACTGGCATGGGCGACATCTGATGGTATCGGCTCATTGAAGTGCACCACATCGTCTTTTATCGGAGCACTGCATTCCTTACATCGAGGTGGCAGCTTCCCCTCAGCCAGCAGTGCACCCAGGTCATATTCCTCATACCTGAAGCGGATACCGCACGATGGACATCTCAGCTTGTAAATGCTGCCGTGATACTCGAATACTCTCTGGCTACCAGCCTTTTCGTGCAAGCCATCTATGTTCTGCGTGAGCACGCTCTTGATTATCCCCATCTTTTCCAGCTCGGCAAGGGCGTAATGTGCCGGGTTGGGCTGTGCCTCCCTCAAGTTGCCCAGAAGCGAGGTGCCCATGGTCAGCCTCTCCTTCCAGTACTGTCCCGGGTCTCTAAGGAACCTGAAATAGGTCTCGTATGCCCTCTTTTCCGCCTCCGGGTTCTTCGTCCAGATGCCATCGGGACCGCGGAAGTCGCGTATGCCGGAGTCTGTGGAAATGCCGGCACCGGTGAGGGCGATAGCATAGCTGCTGGCAGCTAAATCATGAGCAGCGCGGTCAATCAATTCATCGATATCGCTCATCTCTGCACCCCCTGCATTTTTTGTAGCACCTGAGCGCGGTCATGTCAAATAGCCATTACTTTCTACCCTCAGCAGGGCTACTGTTCGGGTTTTTCGCCACGGGTGCGGCTGCGGAGCTGGTCAAGAGTATAGGGGGCCGCCCCTTCGCTCCGCCCCAGCCGCCCCAGAGCATTGAGCTGACGGTGGTAAGCGAAAGTGGCGTCAAGGTTCCACGCCATCAAAGCATGGATGTTGAGCGCTTCCTTGAGAATCATCATACCATCGGCTGGTACCTCAGCCATCTCCTTTGCCATCTTCCATACTTCCTCCTCCAGCTTGTCCGGCGGCACCGCCTTGTTCACCAGACCGATGCGTTCCGCCTCCTTGCCGCTGATAAGTCGGCTGGTGAACAGCAGCTCCTTGGCTTTGCGCAGCCCCAGGATGGTCACCCATAATGGCATGCTGGTCACCCCGCCGCCGCGCGTTGCCGGATGCCCCAGTATGGCATCCTCAGCGGCAATAGCGACATCGCAGCACATCTGCAGATAGCACCCTGCAGCCAGACAGTAGCCATGTATCTGGGCAATCGTCGGCTTGCTCAAATTAAAGATTTTAAGGTAGCGGGCGCTGATGCCACGCAGCGTCTTCAAGGCGTTGCCGATTGTCCAGCGGTCATAGCCCTCCGGGATGCTTATGTAAGGGCTGCCGGTGAGGTCGTAGCCCGAGCAGAATGCCTTGCCGGCGCCTTTGAGAATGACCACCTTGACCTCGGGGTCGTTCTCAGCCTGGTCAAAAGCAGTATCCAGGTCCCTTAATAGAGCGTGGTTTAAAGCGTTCCGCTTGTCCGGTCGGTTCATGGTGATTGAGGCAATGTTTTCTTTAACTTCGTAGATGACCGTCTCCAGATTCATGGCTGTCCTCCTTACCCGTCAGTGTTTTTTCGGGACAATTCTAGCACATATTAAGTCACCTACCAAAAATGGTACATTGGGCTCGTGAGAGGGTCACCCTCACCTTAGTCCTCTCCCGTCAAGGGAGAGGAAACAAATAAGTCCTCTCTCCCCTCCGCGGGAGAGAGTTAGAGTGAGGGGGATTTCACCCTCACCTTAGTCCTCTCCCGTCAAGGGAGAGGAAAAAGATAAGTCCTCTCTCCTCCGCGGGAGAGAGTTAGAGTGAGGGGGAACTAGGCTTTCTCCCTCACCTTAGTCCTCTCCCGTCAAGGGAGAGGAAACAAATAAGTCCTCTCTCCCCTCCGCGGGAGAGAGCTACTTCTATTTTAGTCCTCTCTCCCCTCCGCGGGAGAGAGTTAGAGTGAGGGGGATTGCTACGAGTCTCACCGTCATTTTAGCCCCCTCCCGTCAAGGGAGAGGAAACCAGAGTCCCATCTCCGCTCAGGGTAGAGAAAGAGGCTACATACAGTTGACAGGACTGAAAGAGATGTGCTAGCCTCTGTGCAATCAGCTTATGGGTCCACTCGCTTGGCGGATGGGAGACAGACAGCGTTGGACCGGGAGAGGTGAGAGAAATGGCGGTGAGAAAAAAAGAGGATGCCACAAGAGTTCTGGGGGATGTAAGCGGTGACAAGCGGTTTTTCTGTCACGACGGCTGTATTGCCAGCAATTTACAGCAGCTAGCTGAGTGCCTGAGCCATATGGACGAGCAGAGCTACAACCACCATGTGACCGGTGAAAAGAACGACTTCAGTAACTGGGTGCGCGATGTCTTCGGCGACCACAGACTGGCAAACGAACTGGCTCGCAGCCGCAACAAGGATGAAGCAATCAGAGTATTAACTGGCAGAATTGCCTGGCTGAAGAGGAAACTGCGCTAGGAGACTGTACTCTGCAGGTTGACTGCGCAGGGGAAAATGACTTTAAATATTACAGCTAAATGAGCACGACTTCAGCCTACCGAGCTGGACTGCAATCTCTTGCTCTGGCGCTTGTTTTTATGCCTGAGCCCGTGACCACCTTGGTCGGTCTGGGGCTGCTGAGCGTTGCCAGACATATAGAGAAAGAGCGCCCGAACAACTTCCGGCGCCTGCCCAAAACACTTGATGAACACTTTGACTACAGGATAGCTCTGAAGAGCGGCTCACTCCTTACCGTGGAGATGGTGCCAAGAAAGCACGGGCAATTGCCGCGGGCGTACCCCCGAGCCGCCGGACTACAGGATAATCCTGAGGTCTTTAAAGCCATTCGGGAAAACTCGTCTTCACCACAGCAAAAGAAGAGCCCCCGACCGTATCCCAGACCCCCTGCGCTGCTGAGGGACAACCCTGAGGCTTTCAGGGCGTTGCAGCAAAGGTCAGCCCTGCAGCAAAAGAAGAGCCCCCGACCGTATCCCAGACCCCCTGCACTGCTGAGGGACAACCCTGAGGCTTTCAGGGCATTACAGCAAAGGTCAGCCCTGCAGCAGACAAGGAGTACCCCAGCCACTTCAAATACAGAGCCTGCAGGACTCCTTAAGCCCTCGGTAGCGAGGACGAGCCCGATATTATTCAGGTCCGGGGCAAGCCTTCATACCGCGTCAAGAAGACTGCAAAGGCTGTAGGGTCCGGGACAGGAGCGACTAACGCTTACTGCGGCATGACGATTGCAGGCTATAGACATATATAAAGGCAGAGAGGTGGCAGGATGCCAGCGCCTGATTTGAAATTTTTGTTTCAACCTCGCTCTGTGGCGATAATCGGTGCCTCAAAGGATGAGATGAAGTCGGGCGGCATGTTCATCTCCAGCCTGCTCAAAGACGGCTATCAGGGCACAATTTATCCCGTTAACCCCAGAGAATCAGAGGTCATGTCCTTAAGATGTTACCCCAGCATCACCGAAGTCCCCGGGGAGATCGACCTAGCTGTGATAGCCATACCGGCGCGCAATACTCCGCAGGCGGTAGCCGAATGCGCACAGAAGGGAGTGAAGTTCGCCATCGCGCACGCTGCAGGCTTTGGCGAACTGGGCAACGAAGGAAAAAGGCTGGAGCAGGAGATGGTGGAAATAGCCCGCAGCGGCGGCGTACGAATAGTGGGACCCAACTGCATGGGCTTGTTTTCACCCGCTGCACGAATAAACACTATATCCGCGCACAGTAGGATAACTATGGAGCATGGTGGTGTGGCTTTTGTGGGGCAGAGCGGCTGGGCGTGTGAAAATATGGTGCTCCTCGGCACCGAGCGGGGACTCAAATTTAAAGGTGTGGTCAGCATCGGCAACCAGTCCGACCTCACCATCGAGGACTTTCTGGAGTTCTTCGGCGATGACCCGGAGACCAAGGTCATCTGCTTCTATATCGAAGGGCTGAAACAGCCAGCGCGTTTCTTCAAACTGGCGGAGAAAGTCTCACCGCAGAAGCCGATAATTGTCTGGAAAGGTGGTAGCTCAGAGGCTGGGGCTAGGGCTGCCCTGTCGCACACCGGCTCGCTAGCGGGCAACTATGCCATATTTGAGGCAGCCAGCCAGCAAAAAGGCGTCATCCGTGCTCAGGGGCTGGAAGAACTGCTGGATCTGGCTGCGGCGTTTTCAGCCCCCTTCCTTCCCAGAGGCAGGGAGGTAGGGTTGCTTATCGAAGCCGGTGGTGGGGCTGTCGCCAGTAGCGATGCCTGCGCCAGAGCTGGGCTCAGGGTATCACCGCTTCCGGAAGCTATTCAGCAGAAGCTACACGATTTCCTCAGGGACAAAATTCCCCCTTCGCCGAACATGAGCAACCCGGTCGACTTAGTTTGGGTGCCATTTCTGGAAGCCAGCCATATCTATAGCACCAGTCTGGAGATCATGATGGAAGCGGTGGATGCCTGCGTTACCATCTGCTATGCCTTTTTGGAAGACCAAGCCTTCCTCTCTCGTCTTGAGGAAATCCGCGACCGAGCCCAAAAACCCATTCTCGTGGTGCCGGGACATTCCAATGAACAGCGCAGGGGCATGACCGTGGCAACGCAACGCGGCATCCCCACCTATGCCATGCCTGAAAATGCCATCCGCGCCCTGGCTGCCATGGTCAGACGTGCCGAATACCTCCGCAGCCTCGGTATCTCGCCTGAAATATTTGCCTGCTAGCTTCCACCGGCTCCGTGTACACTCCGGGAGGCAAGTGATAGTCACACCGCAGCGACAAACATTTTAGCGTTGTTCTACAAATACTAGATTTCCAATTACGACACAGGCGACTATAGCTTGACAGGTGCTATAATTGGCGCGGTAGGTCAGATGTTAAATCCATCGCTAGCCCTGCTGATATCCATCCTCGTCATCCTGGTACCAATACGGCTGAAAGTTCATCCTGGCTTTGCCATTTTTGCAGGCAGCATTGTCATTATGCTGCTGGTGTTACCGTTCAGCTCCGTGCCTTCGCTCATGCTGCGGACTTTAATTGATAAGCAGACCCTCACATTGCTGGTGGTGGTAGCCAGCGCTATGACCATGAGCAGCTTGATGGAAATAAAGGGCTTGCTTACCAGGCTGGCTACCACTATGGAAAGCATTGGACCACGACTTGCCATGCATCTGGTTCCGGCGGTGATCGGGCTGGTGCCTATGCCCGCCGGAGCCCTGGTCTCAGCCACCGCCGTAAAAGGTGTGGCGCAGAGATTGAAGCTAACTCCGGAGCAGGGCACCTTCATTAATTACTGGTTTCGGCACATCTGGGAATTCTCAATACCGGTCTACCCGACCATCATCGTCACCAGTGCTGTCCTGGCTATCCCTATTGCGGTGACGGTAAAAACGCTGGCTCCAATTACTGCCCTGGTCATCTCTTTAGGCGTCCTTGTGAGCTACCAGTTGCTGAAGAAAACTCCCCGGATAAGAACGGGGACCAGGGGGTCAGCCAGAAGCATCGTCTATAACCTGTTCACAGCCTCGTGGCCTATTCTCCTGCTCATAGTGTTAATTTTCTCCGGGGTTGATGCCATGATCGCCTTCCCGGTGACATTGATCCTTTTAATCGGGCAACAGAGAGCTAAACCCCCACACCTGAAGCAAGCGTTCAAGTACGGCTTAAATCCCCGAGTCCTGCTTTTGTTGTACGCCATAATGCTGTACAAGGCGACCGTAGAAAGCTCCGGCGTTGCCAGAACACTTGTTTCCGATATGCAGGCTGTGGGGCTACCCCCTTTGCTCATGCTCATAGGGCTGCCGCTGTTAATGGGGCTGGCTACTGGTTTCGGTCCGGCTTTTGCAGGGCTTGCCTTGCCCCTCCTGGTTCCGTATATCCTTGTGGACTCGAGCTTTAGCAGTGGCGCTCTAATACTGGCTTTTGTTAGTGGCATGATGGGGATGCTCCTTTCTCCCACGCACCTTTGCTTTATTCTCTCCGCCGAACACTTTGAAGCCGCTCTGGTCAAAGTATACCGCTATACCCTGCCCCTTGCTCTGGTAATAGAAACTATTGTCATCGCGGTCTACTACATCACAATTTAGCTTCCAGCCTTTTAACGGCTCTAAACGCTGGCATCCTTATTGCAGCAAGCGTAACAGTGCCCTGCGCGCCTTATCGAATTGGGCACCGCAGCATGGCAGGAGATAGCTGTTAATATATTCCGGTGATAGCACCGAAGCGGTCATCCAGCAATTACCTATGAATTTGCTGTGGACCTATAGCCAGCGAGCTATTTGCTAGATCGTCATCCCTGCCTGATAGCCCTCTTCCACTGCTTCTTTGATGCTCCGCGGTGTCACACAGTCGCCGATACGCACCAGCCTGGGCACTTTGCCCTTAAGGAGGGCTACCAGTTCGTCATTTGGAGTAGCGCCGGTTGCCAGTACCACCGTATCCGCCTCCACTATTTTTTCTTTGCCGGCGTTGTCTTTGATTACCACACCAGCACTGGTGATTTTCTGGTAATCAACGCCGGTGAGTATGGTAGCCCCCTTGGCACGCAGCCGCTCGAGCATAGGTCCTCTTATTGAGCGGTTGACTTTGGTCGCCAGTCTAGCACCCCGTCTCATGATGGTCACCTGCTTACCTTTCTCCAGAAGATATAAGGCGGTCTCACAGCCTACAAGTTCACCTCCGATAATTGCCACCCGCTGCCCTGTCTCCGCTCCGTTAAGAACCTGGTTTGCCAGGAGCACGTTTTTGCCCCTGATTCCTGGAATTTCCGGGATAAACGGTTCCACGCCGGTAGCCAGCACCACCACATCAGGTTTCAGGGCTGGTAACAATTCGGGGGTAAACTTCTGTCCCAGTCTGACCTCAACACCGAGTTTGGTGACCTGGTTTACTAAGTACCGGCGGTAAACTTCTATGTTGTCTTTGAACGGTGGTCTTGCCGCCAACAAAAGCTGACCGCCAAGCTCGTTAGCACGCTCAAATAAGGTGACCCTGTGTCCTCGCTGTGCTGCTATGATGGCTGCCTGCATGCCCCCGGGACCACCACCGACCACGACCACCTTCTTAGGTCTTCCTGCCGGCAATAGCGCCCATTCTCTCTCCCGTCCCAGGGTGGGGTTGACCACACATTGCACACCTTTGCCTCGACGGCGCCCCAAGCTATCGAGACAGAAGAAGCAGCGGAGACAGGGAGTGATGTCGTCTAGCCTGCCATCGGCTATCTTTTCCACCACATGGGCATCGGCAAGGAACTGCCTGCCCATAGCGATGAAGTCCGCTTTACCCTGCCGGAGGGCTTCCTCTCCTAGTTCCGGCGTGATCCGACCCACTGCAATCACAGGCACCGAGACCGCTTTCTTTACTCCCTCGGCGTACTCGATTAAAGCGCCGGGCGGCTGTGCCATGGGTGGGCGGCGGACTACACCTGCCGAATGAGCCGAGACATGGATAGCATCCACGCCCGCTTCCTGAGCCAGCCGTGCCACCACTTTGGTCTCCTCCAGAGTAATCCCTCCTTCTATGTTCATCTCCACCGCGCTGAGGCGGCACCACAGGGGAAAACCGTGTCCTACTTTAGACCGGACTGCCTTTATAATCTCCACCAGAAACCGTGCTCGGTTCTCCACACTACCGCCATATTCATCTTCCCGTTTGTTAGACAGAGGTGACAGGAACTGGCTCACCAGGTAGCCGTGCGCACCGTGAATCTCCACACCGTCAAAACCTGCCTCTCTGGCGCGCCTGGCGCCCTGGGCAAAACACTCCACCAGCCGCTTGATTTCATCAACCGTGAGTTCTTTCGGCATTTCGCCATCGCGTCCGGGGATGGGCGAGGGCGCCACCGGCTTAAAGCCGGTCACGCGTGACGAGGTCTGTCTGCCAGCATGATGGAGTTGTATCGCTGCTCTAACACCATGCTGCTTAATGGCTCGGGCTAATCGGGCAAGCCCCGGGATAAACCTATCGTCGTCGATGTTTATCTGTGTAGCAAGCCCCCTGCCTACAGGAGAATCGATGCAAGTGATCTCAACAATGATCAGTCCCGGTCCCGATTTCGCCCGCTCTTCGTAATAAGCTATCAATCGGTCCGTCACCGAGCCGTCATCTGAGGCAAAGCCGGTAGCCATGGGCGGCATCACTATCCTGTTCTTAAGCTCCATTGCCCCGATTTTTCCGGGTTCAAATAATTTCTCAAAGACTTTTGATGTCATGTGGAATTCCCCCCTCCCCTGTGATAGGGACGATTTTGCCGTAATTTAGCACAACCAATAGGCGTGGTTCAAACCCACTGCGCTCGTCCGGTAGATTGGTGACACCTATTGTTATTGTTTTCAGGACAGAAAAACGGCTGATTAACCCCCTCACCTGACCTCTCCCACGAGAGGGACTTCATTCTTTTTTCCTCTCCCCTGACGGGAGAGGACTAAGGTGAGGGTGAGTTTCCCCCTCACTCTAACTCTCTCCCGCCAGGGGAGAGAGGATATAAGAAGGTAGCTCTCTCCCGCACAGGGGAGAGAGGACAGTTCCTCTCCCTTGACGGGAGAGGACTAAGGTGAGGGTGAAACTGAAGGGACTTCCCCCTCACTCTGACTCTCTCCCGCAAGGGGAGAGAGGACTTCCCCCTCACTCTGACTCTCTCCCGCAAGGGGAGAGAGGACTGCCCCCTCACTCTAACTCTCTCCCGCACAGGGGAGAGAGGACTTCCCCCTCACCTGACCTCTCCCGCGGAGGGGAGGGAGGACTGAAGGGGAGTTTCGGGTACTCGGAATTGTCAGTGTTGCTGCAGCCTTTCATTTTCGACCGCTTTTCTCCATGTGCCGGTGACTTTTTGCTATACTCTCAGAAAAGCTCAAAGGGGGTAAGACAATGATGCCTAAAGAGTATGATGTCACCGGTAGAGTGGCGCTGATCACCGGCGCCGGCAGGGGGATCGGCAGGGGGATCGCCGAGGTGCTGGCGGAGGCAGGTGTGGACATCGGCTTGAACGCGCTCACCGACCGCTATGTGGTGAAGGCGGCGGAGGAGATAGCCTCAGCCACCGGCAGGAAGGTGCTGCCTCTGCTGGCAGACGTGACCACCACCCAGGGGGCAGAATATGTGGTGGACACGGTGCTCAAGGAGTTGGGTCGGCTGGATATCCTGGTGAACTGCCTCGGCGATGCCATCAGACATCCGCTGGTGAAGCTGCCGGACAAAGACGGCGAGACGATTTCCGATGAGGAGTTGAAGCGGATAATCGACATCAATATGACCGCTACCATACTGTGCACCCGCGCCGCCGGCAAATATTTTCTGGAGCGGAGACAGGGTAAGATCATCAATATATCTTCAGTCACAGTGTTCAGGGGCGGTGGTGACTTGGTGGTATATACTCTGGCAAAGGCAGCGGTGGTCGGCTTCACCCGCGCCCAGGCTCTGGAATGGGCACCGTATAACATACAGATAAACTGCATCGCGCCGGGACTTTTTCCCGATGTACGCACCTACGGGGAGAGGGCGAGGCTACCCGAGGCAGTGCTGAGAAGGATACCGCTGGGGAGGGCGGGGCTGGTGAAGGAGGTGGGGCTGCTGGCATTGTACCTGGCGTCGTCGGCTTCCGACTACATGACCGGGCAGACGATTTGCCTCGATGGCGGCATGAGCCTGTAGTTTTTTGCGAAAAACCTATTGACAGTGCCTTAGGCGGGTGTGATAATAAGACTTAAGGGGCTAGCCCAAGAAAACAAAGAAAGGAGGGTGTAAGCTATGGCAAAGGGTAAGGTTTTACCTATGATCGGCTTCTGGGCGTTCATTGTAGGTCTGGCGATTGCCGTGATCGGCGGTGTGGTAGCGCCCCAGAACGATATACTGATCATAATTCTCATCATTTTGGGTCTTGTCATCGGTTTCCTCAACATAACGGCGAAGGAAATGATGCTCTTCCTGGTCGCCGTTATCGCCCTGGTGGCGGTGGGAAATGTTTTCGCGCCGCTCACCGCAGCCAACATTGGCAAGTACTTGGGCAACATGCTGGGTTACATTGCCACACTGATGGCGCCTGCGGCAATAGTCTGTGCTGTGAAGGCGCTGTGGACTGTGGGCAAGCCGGGAGACTAGTAGCAAGTAAAGCGTTCTGTCGTACACTCGGGGTGCGCTGAAAGGGGAGGTGGAGATGCCGGCTAAGTTTGAGATGTACAAAGATGCCAAGGGCGAGATCCGCTGGAGGCTGATTGCGCCCAATGGACAGACTATTGCCACTTCAGGCGAGGGGTACAGGTCCAAAGACAGCGCCAAGAAGGGCATAGAGTCTGTGAAGAAGAATGCGCCAACAGCCACAGTGCAAGACAAGACCGGCTAGGTCTGTAGTTTTGGCATCACTGTAAAAAGGGGCCACATGGGTCAGCTTACACAGATGGCCGGGTAGGTCGGGAGGGCAGAGGGGTCTGGCAGGTGTACGAGGCGGGAGGTATGTGTATGCCAGACCCCTCTGCTTTTTGTTTGGCTCTACTCAGTTACCGGATTGAGGACACGTCCCACAAATATTATGCTGCCGGTTGGGATGTCCCGGATGAGGAAGATGAAGGGCCTGTCCACCTTCATTTCCACCGGCGGCTGTGGTACCGATGTCAGCCCCACTATCACGGCGGTGGCGGCGGCTGCCTCGGTGCCGGCTTCATCCACAGCCACAAACGCCTTGTGGAGTGCGTCTTGAATAAACAGGTCGCGCCTGCCGTCCATGCCGGAAAAATCGGCTGAAGAGGGGTCGAAAGCCGCTCCCATGCCGAGGTCGCTGAGAGCGCCTTTCAGGCTGAAGCTGGACTCGAAAGTGAATCTGGGCATGGTGAGTGCGACCTCGCGGTGGGTCATCTGTCCAATTATCCCTTGAACGCGGCTGGCATCCAGCTTTTCCTCGAAAGCATTAAAATGTCCGCCTTTGGGTAAGAGAATCACCATGGAGAGTTCGCCACCATCGTAGGGGAGCTCCACCGCCTGGTAGTCTGTACCCTCAGTGTAGTTGAAGGAGCTGGTCTGGCGCATCATGGGCACGGTGACCTCGCTGCCATCGAGTAGACGGAAGGGCGCATCTGAGGTGCTATTTTTATCGAAGGGGTGCTGCCAGGCGGCGTTGAAGTAGATGGCGTTGGTGAGCACCAGGCGTGTCATCTGGTTCAGGGCGCCCGGCGGGATGAGGTCTTTTATCCTGTCTTCGGTCTGGTCGCTGACCCAGTTATTGATGGTGAGCCGCGACTGCTCGGTCTGGTTAATGAAGTCCACCAGCCTCAAGCCGGCACCGTAGTTCTGCGCCAGTGTGTCCAGAAAAGCCGGCAGAAAGCCGAAGCCTTTCTGCCCCCAGAGGGCGTTGACTATGTTCAGTCTGAAGCCTTTACCGTCCTTGCCCTTAGCTCCCTGACCGCGCTGTTTGAGTTGCAGGTCGAGGCTGTTAAACGCCGGGTGCAACCGGTCTTGTGGCAATGTGAAATTGAGAGCTTGAGCCATGGCTTTTTCGGTGTTGCCACGGGCGCCGGCATAGGTCATCGCCAGTGCTTCTGAAATGCTGTAGGGTGAAAGGAATAAATTGCCTTCATCGTGCGACAGCTTGTGATAAAGGTTGAAGGCGAAGGCATTGTTGCCGCCGACTAAGGTTGCTATATCATCTTTAGTCGCCGTAGGTGAGGTATCCCGGGGCTTGTCGGACTGCGCCACATCAGCGGACACCGTCGGACCGCAGGCGGGCAGACTAAAAAGTATTACCGATACCAGAAGCAATAGCACCGCTTTCCTCATCTGACACCTCCATATTAGCATGCGTTGCACGTCTATAGTAACGGATTTACGCTCGTTTGGTTTAGTCGGCATCGCCGCCATGCCCGGGAAGGCGCTTGATACTTATTGCCTCGATATAGGGCTGTCCCGATGCAGTGACCATGACTGTACCTTTGACCTCGAGCAGTTTATGGATGCTCTCCAGCGAAGCGGGCTGTAGTCCTTCGGGCATTTTTGCTTTAGAGGCGGCGCTGACATACATGGCGCCGCTTAAGTCCTTTATCACCCAGTCGGAGCGGGTGACCGGAGGAGGTGCAGCCGCTTCTTGAAGCAGGTCCCAGCCGCGGTAATAGCCGACGATGGTCACCTCCTTACCCGAAAAGTCGGTAGGTCGTGCGAGGATGTAGCCAACTACGCTGGTGAGCTGGGGTGGTCGGGTGACGACCAAATGCAGACGGTATTCCCCCGATGCTATCCTGTCCTGGTGCACATCAGGGTATGGGGTCACATGAAAAGCAAGCTCGTAGCCTTCAAAAGGTGCTGTGGCATACCCCTCTATCAATCCGGGCGCGGTGAGCTTTGTCTGTCTAGTGGCACCGGCGTATGTGATTTCGACCTCGCATATGACCTCTCCTGCCCAGACGCAGTAAACGCCTTGAGGACAGCGACTGTCTCCGATAACTCCGGTGAATTTAACATGCAGGTCTTCATCGGCGATGCTGACAGCCTGTCCCGGGGAAAGGATGATTTCTTTGCCCAGCTCCGTTTGTAAGATAGGACTGCCACAGGCGGGCATCAACAGGGTGATTGAAAGCAGGGTAGAGAAAATGCATCTCTTCATTGGCGGTTAATGTGCCGTGTTAGCCTGTAAATATGGAAGTACAGTTGGGACAGCGGGAAGCCTTTGCCGGGATGCTGGTGAAGCAAAAGGGGCATTCTTTGGTTGCCGGCGGCGCCGGCTCGGCAGTTTTCCTTCGTGCCTGCAATGCTGCAACCGGTCTGACAACAAAGAAGAAAGCCACCGCGGCTATTATCAGGAAGTTGATGAGGGTGTTTATGAACAACCCGTGCCCCACGTTATGAATGCCTTGAAGTCCTCGAGCAGGTTCTTCATACTGCCTTTTACGTCGCTCTTCATGCTTCTGTAACCCCCTTGTTCGTTCCCCATGCTGGTGCGATTATAGGACGTTTGTAAGGCGGTTGCAATATATCTGTGCTTTGTGAAAGCAGGGCAGATGCCTCGGCTTGACAAATACCAGGCGAGGGGGCTATATTTGGGTAACAATTGTTAGCTAACAAACGTTAGCTACACCAAATTCATCTGGCACTGCGAGGTAGTACTGCTGAGTTACACTGTCGAGGGGGGGAAATGATAAAAAAACAGATCCGGCATTCAATCAATGATAAAAGCCTTCTTGCCAAACGGAGGCAGCAAATATGCAAGGTGGCGACAGAGCTTTTTATGGCTCAAGGGTTCAGAGAGACCGGCATGCGGGCGATTGCGGAAGCCTGCGGTCTGACCATAGGCGCACTATACCGCTACATCGGGTCGAAGGACGATTTGCTATGGCTGAGTACGGAGTATGGAGACTCGTATCATAAACAACTGCTTCAGAAGATGAAAGAACGGGTGAAGGGTCTGAGTCCTGTTGAAGCCCTCAGGGAATCGATCAGGATGTATTTCCAAAACGTGGATGAAATGCAGGGACTCTACAATTTACATAATCATATTGTCTGGACGGCTTCAAAAGAGCTGAGGCAATCGATCTTCGACAGGGAAATCCAGAAGGTTGAGTATTTTAACCGGTTGCTCATCGAAGGTGTGAATGCGGGTGAATTTGAGGTAGAGGACACATACTTGATGGCACACAATATCGTGATGGCTGCCAATGCCTGGGCAAACAGGAGATGGCTCTTGAGGAAGCGGTACACTCTGGAAGACTATATCAGGAAACAGACTGATTCTATCCTCGCCACCATTCAGGTAAAGAGGTAATCGAATTAGTCAAAAAATTGAAAAGGAGCAACGGAAAGATGGACGCAAAGGCTAGGCTTTCCGGATCAAGGGACCCGCTGTTTGGCAAGCCATACGTGGATGTTGACGAGTGGCGTGACCAGCCGCTGCGCCATCGGTATGTCCACGGCGGCTTCGAAGGCACCGAGACCCGCTTCTCTTTCTACTTTCCACCGCCAGAGCGTTACGAAGGAAGGTTCTTCCACCTGCTGCTGCCGGTCACCGGCATCGAGACTGCGGCGATCTCACCGCCGCAGGCGACAACGCTGGCTGACCCGATTCCCTTCGCCGTGGAGAACGGCGGTTACCTCATGGAGTCAAACATGGGCTCGACATCCATGTTCCCCGGCATAGACCCCACCATCACCGGCTACCGTGCCAGTGCCGCCGTAGCCATGTACTCCCGGGTGCTGGCTGCCGAGATGTACGGACCGCACCGACCATATGGCTACGTGTATGGCGGCAGTGGCGGGGCGTACCGCACCTTCGCCTGCATCGAGAACTGCCCCGGCGTTTGGGACGGCGGAGTGCCCTTCGTCCCCGGCTCGCCGATGAGCATCCCCTACATGTTCACCTTACAGGGTCACGCTATCCGGTTGCTGCAGGACAAGTTCCCCGCCATCGTCGATGCAGTGGAGCCCGGCGGCAGCGGCGATATGTATAGCGGGCTCAGCGCTGAGGAGCGTGAAGCGCTCGCCGAGGTTACCCGAATGGGTTTCCCGCCGCGGGCGTGGTTTGCCTGGCAGAGGATCTCGCTTGCCTACACCGGGATCCTGGGGATGTTCCTGGACAATATGTTCCGCTGGGACCCCGACTATTTCAAGGACTTCTGGACCGTTCCCGGATATCTCGGCGCCGATGCCCCCGAATCGCTGCGGCGTGCCCGCGTCCAGCAGAAGGCGAAAATAGTCCAGGTGCTGAAGGCTAAAGAGGTCGCCAACCTGGGTCTGGCGGTATCGATGGCGGCCAGAATAGCCGACCCCGAGGGGAACATGCCGGCGGCAGTGAAGTTCGAGAAAATGCCCGACATGGAGCTCCGCGGGTGCACCATGACCCTGACCAGCGGCGCAGCCGCAGGACATGTGCTCTACATCAGCGGAGTGGCTGGCGACCTGGTGATGGTCACGTTTGGCGAGGCGCATTTCCGCGAGGTGGTCAAGATGAAGGCTGGCGACGAGGCAATGGTCGACAACGGTACCTACCTCGCTGCTCAGACCTATCATCGCCACCAGGTCCCTTCATCCGACTACTACGTCTGGAACCAGTTCCTCGCCGCCGGCAAGCCCATATACCCACAGCGACCGGTGTTGCTTGGTCCCCGCTACACCCGCTTCGCCATAGGTTGCGTGCCTACTGGCAGGTTTGCCGGCAAGATGATCCTGGTCGCCTGTACTATGGACGAGGCGGCTTTCCCCTGGCATGCTGACTGGTACCGCAACAAGATCCAGCAGGCACTGGGAGAGCGTTTCGATGATAACTTCAGGATCTGGTATGTGGACAACGCCATGCACGTCGCACCGAGAGCCACGCCCGGCGAGTTCCCGGCAGCGACCACCCGTATAGTGGACTACAGCGGCGTGGTGTGGCAGGCTTTGCGTGACTTAAGCGACTGGGTGGAGAAGGGCTTGGTGCCTCCCCCCAGCACCAATTATAGAGTGGTGGATGGGCAGATTGCGCTACCGCCGACAGCAGCAGAGCGCAAGGGCATCCAGCCCGTAGTCACACTGAGGGCAAACGGTGGCTTAAGGGCTGAGGTCGCCGTTGGCGAGACTGTCGAATTCACCGCAGACATCGAGGTGCCCCCGGGGGCTGGCACCATCACAGGCGCGCAATGGGACTTCGAGGGCACCGGTGAATATCCGCTCAAGGAGCAGTTTGACGATTTCACCTCGTCATACTCCCGGTTGACCCTGAGGACCACCCATTCTTTCTCCAAGCCAGGCACCTACTTCCCGGCGTTGTTAGCCACCTCACACCGACAGGGTGACCTTAAAGCCAAGTTCTGTCGCATATACAATGTCGGCAGGGTGCGGGTTGTTGTGTCGAAATAGAACTTCAACAGAAAGGAGGTATGTTATTGAACTTAAGTTACAGTAAAGTAGCAGTCTCAACCACGATTGACATCGAGCTTGAAAGGAGGACAAAAAATTGTCGAGAAATCATCTGATAGCGTGCATACTCGGTCTGGTGCTTATTGTCACTCTTATCGCTACTGGCTGTGCTAAGGCGCCCGGCGAGGTGGGCGTTGAGAAAGAAAAGCCCGTTTACGGTGGCACCCTCACGCTGAGAGTAGTGCTCACACCATATTTCGACGATGCTGTACAGCCCCATTACAACACTTATCCCATAAAACTCACCAACGATGAACTCTGGGAGGGAGACTGGACGAAAGGAAAGGCTGGTGGCTATGGCACCGGGGAGTGCGACTGGTATATTAACGGGCTTAACCGCCTGGAGCACAAAGCCGGAGCGCTGGCTGAGAGCTGGGAGATACAGGACAAGGACACCATAATCTTCCATCTGCGCAAAGGAGTTAAGTTCCACAACAAGCCACCGACCAATGGCAGGGAAGTCACCGCCGATGATGTGGTCTACTCTCTGAACCGCATGCTCACGGGGACCGCCTCTTATTTCAAGAGGACATATCCCCAGGCGGCTGAGAGCACTCAGATATCCGCACCTGACCCCTATACCGTGGTCATTAAATGTAAACCGGAGTGTTTTGCCGATGTTATCACCTCGCTGCCTGATTATGCGCATATCTTTCCCAAGGATGCTCTGGAAGAATTCGGCAATATGAATGAATGGAAGAACAACATCGGCGCCGGTCCATTCGTGATGACCGAGTTTGTGCCTGGTAGCGTCATCTCCTATGAGCGCAACCCGAACTACTGGCAGACTAACCCCATCGGTCCGGGAAAGGGTGACCAGTTGCCGTATCTGGACGCAGTGAAGATGCTGTTTATCCCTGATGAGTCCACTCATATGGCAGCTTTCCGTACCGGTCAGCTCGATATAGCCACTTTTGAAGCGGAGATGGCAACGGAGTTCCTGAACATGCCGCAGTTGAAATATGCGGAATTCGAGGAAGACACCGGGCTGGCTATATTTATGAGGACGGACAAAAAGGACTCTCCCTATGCCGATAAGAGGGTGCGACAGGCGCTCTCTATGGCAATCGATCGCAATAAGATGTTGAACGAATATTTTGGCGGTAAGGGCAGGTTATACGGCTGGCCAGTCCCGAACGCGCGAGAGTATGCCAATGCGTTCGTGCCCTTAGAGAAATTGCCAAAGTCGGCGCAGGCGGTATTTGAGTACAACCCGGAGAAGGCAAAGCAGCTTCTGGCTGAGGCTGGATATCCCAACGGGTTCAAGGCGAAGATAGTCTTCTACAATCAGCGCCTCTATTCAGACATGCTGCAGATGGTAAAGGACTCGTGGTCCAAAGTTGGCGTCGAGCTGATACTTGACCCCAAGGACTATGCAGCGTTGCTTCCTCTGGTCATTAGGCGGAACTATGATGACATGGCTATGTGGACTGGTGCCGGCGTCGGCGCTTATTTCAAAGGCGTAAACTACACCGGTACCGGGATGTTTAACCTGAGCCTGGTAGATGACCCGGTGCTTAATAAGGCGCGGGAGGAGATGCTGGCGGCATATCCAGACGAGACTAAGGTGGATAAAATACATGCAGAAATGCTGCCATACTTGTTCGAGCAGTGCTATGCTCTGCCACTTCCGGGACAGCGTTACTACCGGTTCTGGTGGCCCTGGGTCAAGAATTATAGTGGCGAAGCCGGTCTCGGCTACTATAATACTTTCAATTTCGCCAAATATGTGTGGATAGACCAGGAGCTGAAGAATTCTATACTGGGGCGATAGAAAATGCCCCCTTCCCGTGGAGGGGGTTGCCAAACTATCCGGTAAGAACAAAAGAGAGAGTTTATAAGTAGGCGAGGTGGCAACTGCGGCTGGGGCTGAGGGCGGTTCTGTTTGCGTATGCTTTCTTAGCTTAGCCCCGGCCGCAGTGTTTACACAGTCAAATTTTTCGGCGGGAAATTTTTAACTTGTCCTGCTTCAGCGCACGAAGTATTTTTATGCAGGCACTTGTTGTTTTATCTCTCCGATTGTCACCCTCACCTGACCTCTCCCGTCAAGGGAGAGGAAACCAGGTACTCTCTCCTCCGCGGGAGAGAGTTGCCTTCCTTTGTCCTCTCTCCCCTTGCGGGAGAGAGTTAGAGTGAGGGGGCCTTCACCCTCACCTTTATCCTCTCCCGTCAAGGGAGAGGAAAAATAAGTGTCTCCCCTTTGCGGGAGAGAGTTAGAGTGAGGGGGCTAATTAACAATAACAAAGAGCCTAGCCTTATCATCGCCTCCCTGCTATAATACGCCGACAAGGGGGAGTCATGACCACTGGCGAGAAAAAAAGAGTAATCAACCGCGTAAAGGCTATGTACCCGCTCAGGGCTAAGGTGGACGAGTCCTATCTGCGCAGCCAGGAGGCGATCAAGGCTGGCAAGCCAACGGTGTGGGCGATGCTTACCTTTTGCTACGGTGACCCCATACTTAAAGCCATGGATATCGAGGTGGTCTATCCTGAGAACTACGGCGCTGCCTTAGCCGCCGCTGGAGTAGCCCGCGAGTACCTTGACCGCTCCGATGCCGAGGGCTTCCCCACCCACCTCTGCGGCTACAGCAGAGCGAACTTCGGCTACGCCGCCAGACTGAAAGAGCTTGGTGGAGAGATACCCCCGGAAGCCCCCATGGGCGGTATGCCCAAACCACTATTTCTCCTCTCCTCCGTAGCTGTTTGCGATGCCAGATATAAATGGTTCCAGGCGCTGGGAAGATATCTAAATGTGCCGGTGTGGACGCTGGAAGCGCCGCTTCCCGGTATCAGGGAGTTCCAGCTCGAAGGCTGCTACGAGGAGATGGTGAAGCTCGCTATAAACCACCTCAGGGAATTTGTCGCCTTTGTGGAAAAGGCTGTGAGCAGGAAAATGGACTGGGCGAAGCTGGAAGAAACAGTCGACCTGGCGATTGAGATCCACCGTTTGTCTCACGAGATAACCGAATTGCGCAAGGCAAAGCCCTGCCCCATGCATAGCCGGGATTTCTGGAGTGCCATGCCACCAGCGCTGTTCCTGCTCGGCGACTTGAAGGAGTCGGTCCAGCTTTATCGCAACCTGTACCAGGAGGTCGCCGACAGGGTCAAGAATGGCATCGGCGCTATACCTGAAGAGAAATACCGTCTGGTGTTCGCTGAATTGCCACCGTGGCACAGCCTCGACCTGTTCGACAGGCTGGCGGAGAGAGGCTGGAACTTTGTCATCGAGAGCTTCGGCTACCATTCACCACCACCGATGGACTTAAGCGGCATCAGCGACCCGTTGGAACGCATCGCCAGGTTCAGCCTGCAACGCATGGTGGCTAACTACAAAGACGCACTTGCCAAGAACGTGGTCGCCGGCGCCGATGTCTACATCTATCTGAAATATGTCCGTGAATGGAAGTGCGACGGCGCTTTTCTCCACCCGCTGGTAAGCTGCCGCAGTGCCTCCACCCACCTGCCGCACGTGGCAAATATGCTTATGGAAAGACTGAAGGTGCCCTCCCTGATGGTCGAAGGCGATATAGTGGACCTGCGCTTGTTCAATCCTCAGGATGTGCTCACCAGAGCGGAACCGTTCGAGGAAAGCATGGAATATTACCGCAAGGTGCGCCGAGAGGCAGGTCTGGAGTGGTAAACAGTACACAGCGCACAGGACAAAATTCTCCACAGGGGTACAGAAATGACAGCTAAAGGGCTAGCCAGAGTCCAAGAAATTTATCAGGACCGCTCCCGCAGAGCAAAGGAACTACAATCCCAGGGGAAGAAGGTGATAGGTTATCCCTGTGTATACGTGCCCCTGGAATTGCTCACCGCCCTTGATGTCATCCCCTACCGCATATATGGCGAGATGAGGGAGCCGGTGACGGAAGCAGATAGGGTGCTGCCGGCGTCGTTCTGCCCCATAATGCGCTCCTGCCTCGATTGCGCCCTCAAGGGTAAGCACAATTTCCTGAACGGCATGGTCGCCCTTCACGCCAGTGACCCGCAGGAGAAGACGGCGCGCATCTGGCAATCATATACCACCCTGCCATACTTTCACTTCATCGATATGCCGGGTACCGTCCTGCCAGAGGCTGTGACCTATTTCACCAGCCAGCTAAAGGGGTTCGTCACCACGCTGGAATCGCTCGCCGGCAGGAAACTTCCGGCGGATAGCCTTCGCAAAGCTATTGAGGCGCACAATCAGCAGCGCACCCTGGTTCAGTCTTTATTCCACCTCACCGAGTCCTCTCCACCGCTTGTTTCGGGTACCGAAATCGTGCAGGTGGTGAAAGCGGTGATGAGCCTGCCGGTAGATGAAGGCAATCAGCTCCTCACCGAGGTTATCGACGAGGTGAAGGAGCGTAAGGACAAGCCACCGTCCAAGCGCGCCCGCCTGCTCCTCTGGGGGAGCACCACGGACAATGCCGATGTAATGGCGGTGCTGGAGAGCAATGCCTGTGTGGTGTTTGCCGAGGACTGCGGTGGTTACAGACCTTACCGTGGCAGTGTGAAGCTGACATCTGAGCCGTTAAACGCGCTCGCCGATTACTATTTGAACGAGATAACCTGCGCCCGCACCTTCAGACAGACCACCACCAGCGCCACGCAGAAGGACTACCTTAAAGACCTGCAAAGCCGCTATGGCTATCTCAAGCGCATCATCGCCGACTGGAAGGTAGACGGTGTAGTGCTGCTCCTGGTGAGGTACTGCGACCCCTTTGCCTTTGAGGTGCCAGCGGTCAGGGACTACCTCGCCAGCATCAGCGTCCCGTCAACCTACATCGAATATGATTACACTGAAGGCTCGCTGGCGCCGATGAGGACAAGGATAGAGGCATTTCTGGAGACCATTGGTTGAGCAGACTCCACTGCAAAAGGCATATTTCGCCGGCATCGACATCGGCTCTACCATGACCAAAGCCGTGGTCATCGATGCCGAAGGTAAAATGCTCTCTGCTATCAAAGGTCCCACCGGACCGGAGCACCGCCACCTTGCCAATGAGGTGATGAAGCAGGCTCTGGAGCAGGCAAAGCTCAAACTCGAGGAAATCGTCTACATCATCGCCACCGGTTATGGCAGGTTCAATGTCCCGTTTGCTGATGAGCAGGTCACCGAGCTTTCCTGCCATGCCAGAGGTGTTTACAGCCTGTTTCCCGGCGTCAGGACAGCCATAGACATCGGTGGACAGGATGCCAAATGCTTCAAGGTCAACGAAGGGAAGTTGGTGGACTTTATCATGAACGATAAGTGTGCCGCCGGCACTGGCAGGTTCCTTGAGCTGACCGCCTCAAGCCTGGGCATAAGGCTTGATGACCTGGGAAAGTTGTCCCTTCAGGCAACGAGCCCGGTGGAGATCAGCAATATGTGCACCATCTTCGCCCAGCAGGAGGTGGTCATGCATCTATCACAGGGGGTGAAGATAGAGGATATCATTGCCGGTCTGCACCACGCCCTTGCCGAGAGGGTGGCAGCGCTGGCACGGAGGCTGGGTATAGAGCCCGATGTGGTGCTCACCGGCGGCGTCGCCAAAAACATCGGCATGGTGCAGGCAATGAGCCAGAGCCTCGGCTGCAGCCTGCTCGTCCCTGAAGAGCCGTTGCTCACCGGCGCCCTGGGCGCTGCCCTGCTGGCAAAAGACCGGGTAACGAAGCTGGTCGCTCAGGGTAAGCCTCTGGAGGCAAGACAGCGCCGCCTGGAAAGAGCCACCTTCTACAGCTAGGAGCAAGAGATGGTCTGGTGCATGGGCATAGATATCGGTGCTGCTTACAGCAAGGGCGTGCTGCTCAGGGACTCCCGGACCATTGCCACTGCGGTCAGGCTCTCGGGCACCAACCATCAAGCTACCGCCAGCGCCATTAGAGAGGAACTCCTGGCTAAATTAGGACAGGCTCCTCCCTCGATAAAGGTGATAGCTACTGGCATCGGGGCGGGAAACGTGACCTTTGCTGCTGGCAAAATAAGCGATATCGTCTGCACCGCCAGGGGTATAAACAAGGTCTTCCCCGAAGCAAAGACCGCCATCGATATCGGCGCCCAGTCCACCAGAGTGGTTAAACTGGACAGCAATGGGATGGTGGTCACCTTTGCTGTCAGCGAAAAATGCGCCGCCGGGAGCGGTCGCTTCATCGAGGTCATCGCCAATGTGCTCCGCATCCGGCTCGAGGACTTCGGTCCCCTATCACTCAAATCGAAAAGCCCGATCACCTTCAGCACCGGCTGCGCCGTGTTCGGCGAATCGGAGGCTATCACCAGAATAGCTGAGGGGGTGACCGCACCAGACATCGCTGCCGGGGTCAACCTGGCACTTGCCAGCAAGGTCGTCTCGCTGGTCAAGAGGGTAGGGCTTGACCAGCCCTGTGCCATATGCGGGGGCGGCGCCTTAAATCCGGGACTCATCACCGCTGTGGAAACAGGGCTGAGTATAAAGCTACTCCTGCCACCACAACCGCAGATGGTAACCGCACTGGGCGCCGCAATGCAGGCTTGCTCCAGTCCCGCCGCTCAGTAGCCCCTCTCCTTGTTCACCACATTAAGCAGCCTTTTGCCGCTCAAATAGCGTCTCAGGTTTTCGCAGAACACCTCCGTCGCCCGTTCCACGTAGTCCTCCATACCCCCGGCAACATGGGGGCTAAAGATTACATTCGGAAGCTCCCACAGGCGACTGTCTGCGGGCAACGGTTCTGTGGCAAACACGTCCAGCCCAGCCCCGGCTATCCAGCGCTCTTCGAGCGCACGCACCAGCGCCTGTTCGTCCACTATCTCTCCTCTACCCACATTTATCAAGTAAGCGGTGGGCTTCATACTGCGCAGTTCCCGCTCGCCGATCAGTCCCTTGCTTTCCGGGGTAAGCGGCAAAGCCAGAACCACGAAATCGCTCTCAGAAAGCAACCGATGTAGCTGGTCCGGGGGATATAGCACATCAACATATCTGGCACGTCCTGCTCCTCGAGCAGAACGGCGCGTAGCCACCACCCTCATACGGAAAGCTTTAGCCAGCCGGGCGACCTCTCGACCAATGCTGCCCAGCCCTACTATGCCCACCGTCTTGGAGCGCAACACCGTGGGGACAAACCGCCCCCACTGGCGCTGCTGTTTGAGCTGGAAACACAGCGGTGCCTGTTTGGCAAACATCAACATCAGCCCCAGAACGAACTCACCAATCGGCACTCCGTGGATGCCACTGACATTGGTCAGCACCACTTTGCTCTTCCGCAGTTCTTCATCCTCCAGAAATCTGTCCACCCCGGCGGACATCACCTGCACCCACTTCAGCTTTGGAGCACGGCGCACCAGGTCTTTAGGCAGCCTGAAGCCGTATATCACCTCTGCCTCAGCCAAAAGAGCATTCAGCTCTTTTGCGGTGCTGCTACCTCCCTTTCTTTCGGTGCGGAGCAACTCCGAGGCATCTGTAAGCTTTATCCTATCACTAACGCTCTTAATCCGCTCTAGACTCGCCCCATCCAGAGGTGCGGTGACCAGTAAATTGACCGATTCTACTCCCATATTCGGTCTCCCCAATCATCATCCAGCGCCATACGACTTTTTAGAGCCCGTCTCCTGGAACAGAATTATCAGCGTGCGGTAGTCCTTTTCAAAGGCAAAGTTTATGGCCATAGACCCTGGATTGTCAAATTACAGGGCGGAACATCAAGGCTATGTCCAGTTCAAGGCGCCGTCTGCTTTACCCGGTCTTATGTGTTTTTGGTACCTTTTTTGAATGTTCCTCTCTGGAGCAGCACTATGGTTACTGCGGCAATAGTAGCAATCGCAACGGCACCGATAATTACAGGGATAATCGGGAATGCGCCCCTTCTACCGGCTTTATGTCCCAGTGTATATAAGCGGCTTCTTTCCTCCGTGGTTGCCCAGTTTTCCGGTGTAAGGGTAACTCCTCGCCCGGGCTCAATCGTGATGTTTTCCTCGCTCGATTCTGGCATATAAGATGGCTCCTGTCCTTGTTCAAAAGATTCGAGGGACTCGGTGCTACGGGCAGTGACGTCGAACTCTATATTCCCCTCGCCGGTGTTCTCTACTATCAGGCCGTCCCCCCCTTCCTCAACATAAACACCAAGCTCACCACCTTCATCCGCTGAGACATTGTCCAGGGTCCAGACTCTGTCAATAGATTCTCTCTTTATTCGGGTACCAGCCGGAGGCTCGAATCTATGGCCGATGTCAACTTCAAAGTCGTCATCTCCCTGCCCTAATATGACGTCTATACGGTTTCCTACCGCTCCCTCGAAGCGTGAGATTCGCATTATGTCCTCGACACCCTGCGAAATGGCTTTCTGTCTAACTGCGTAGAGAGATCTACCGTCCATCAGCGCCAGGTTGTAGCTGCCCTGTTCGTTGCCAACTACATGAATTGTCAGGTCTCTATTATTGGGCAGCGCGTAAACCTCATGGTCAGGGAATGTGCCAGCAGCCATGGCTATTATCAGTGGCGCTGAGCCTGGTATATCGGTGCGAAGCCTCCCCTGGTATATACCGGTGATGTTGCCCGCGCTGTCCTCGACATAGACATCAGCACCGCCACCGACCAAGCACCATAAGATGTCCACCACATAGCGTACATCGCTTGGTAAATCGTGGTCGGTGACTGTCACATTTTGTATGGGCGGGCTGATATACTGTTCTTGTGATGCATCGCCGAGGGCATTCTCGTAGGAATTATATAACAGCATTTCAGACCAGGTCTCATCGCCCATAAGGAAGCCCCAGCTGCTGCTGTCCATAATGATATACGGGAAGTGGTCAAAATTAGCGAAATCGGCGTCTGGGTTGTTCTTGGCGCCCTCACGATTGCAGTCATAAACATACACTCTGGTGGTGCCATCAGGCATGTGTCTTACCATCCACGGGACAATAGCGTGACCCCGGATGTTATACACGCTGCCTCCGATGCCTTTGAATATAGATATGATACCCGGGTTATCACTTCTGAGGTCATTCTCTATCTGTGCGAGCTTTTCGAGGTGGGAGCGTCCAGGTCTGTATTGTAAATATTCTTGAATTGAAGGAATGGCGATTTCGGCTGAACACTGGGCACCCTGCCTGTCCTGTACATATTGCCAAGTATAGTCCTGGTTGTAGCTGAGTGGCTGCATGCTGTAATTCTGCAGCGTTTGTGGAGATATCCGCTGGTGGTAAAACTCAAGAGCCGTGGTGCTTATTCCAAAGCAGTGTCCCTTTGCGGCTATGGTTTTGAATAAATTGTCATATAGCAACGAAGCCCACGGATTATCGAACTGGACAATTCCAAAACTGGCTTCTGACCAAGAGCACTCGCCAGCGCCAAATACCTCAATCATCCTGTCCCAGCTTATCTCAGGTGTTTCCGGGTTGCCGATTCCAAGAGCATATCTCGCGGGAAAAGTCTCATATGGCTGTGTTATATGCACAGTCTCACGGTGCGATGACCGGTTATTCTCTCTGTCAGTAGCATACACCTGAACATAGAACTCAGTGATACGGGGGTCGTTGTTAGTCCAGTTTACAGTTAGAGTCCGCGCTGTTCCGCCGGCGGGTGTCTCCACCACAGGGCTTCGCCCTGGAACTTGTACCTCTACTCTCGTGAGACCGTCCGGGTCAGTTACGGTGACGGTTGCGGTCACTTGTTCACCACCGCCTTTTATCAGTCGGTGTGCTTCTGGAATCGTCTCTATATCCGTCCTGATGGTCACTGATATCGTCGGTGCGGTGCCTGTCCCTGCTATCTGCCTGTAGACGTTCAGCAACTGTGGGGCAGCAGCCGGGCTCTGGTCATCCGCTTCGATGATGAAGCCGATGCCTGGAATATCCACTTCATTGCCCGACGCCGTATAAGTGGCGGTAAGCGTAGTCTGGTTTTCTTGAGTTGCCTCCCTGTAGACCAGCCGTATGCTTCCTTTATAAATAGCCAGGTAAGACATAGCCTTGTTATCTCTGGCGGTACAGGTTATGGTTAGGGGTTGTCCTCGCTGGGGTGGGTCTGGATTTAGAGTACAACTGATGGTGCAAGGCGTTGTGTCCTCCGGTGGGGGTGGTGGAGGTGGCGGGGGCGGTGGTACCCCCTCCGAAGTGGTGTAAGTGATGACGAGCCTTGGCTCGTAACCTGCTACCTCATCACTGGCAAATGCCGCACCATAACCAATCTGAGTTGTCCCGGGGATGAGGGCAAGACCCAGGTTGGTATTTGGTGAGCGTACCCAGTTCCTGACCAGCGATGCTGATATATTGAATTCCCGCCAGCCACTACCCGCAGGCACGTTAGTCGTACTCTGCAGTTCTCCCGTTGGCGGCTTTGTGTTCCACGTGACCCTGTCCTCACTGAAGCCAGGCTCTAGCAACGAGAACGTTTTGATAGGCAAACCAGTGCTTGATTGCTGGTAGAGCATGATCTTGGCACCGGTTATGCTGGCACCCGATGGCAGAGTGATAGGGTAAAAGCGGACTAGAGTCCACTTAGTGCAGGCAAATTCCTCGCTGCCGGTGCTAACCGCAAGCACCTTGCCTTCCGATCCGGAATTGAAGTTCTTAGTTTCGCTCCCCGTAGGGTAACAATCCGGATTGGCGATGTATACCCCTTCAGTGCACTTGACCTCTTTTGTCCCCACATAAGCAGCAGGAGTTTGCGGGGTATATTTGTTACCGGTATGTGTTGCCATGCCACTTACCTGGCTTGGAACAACAAGAGGCAATACGAACAATGAACCTAAAACGGTCCTGAATAAATAGCCCTTCATTTCGACTCACCTCCTTCTTCGGTTCCAAAACCCCTATCTAATCACCTCCCACCATTTCGTCGCCGTGGCTTTCAGTCCACCAGCCGTGGCGCTTATGGTGTCCTTGCCCTCCTTCTTAGAAGTGTAGCTTATGCTGGCTCTGCCCGATGCATCCGTGGTGGCATGGCGGGCAAAGTTGTTTACACCGGTGACGGAAAAGGTCACATCTACGCCGCTCATCGGCTTACCATCACTGCCTATCACCGTGGCGGTAACAGTGTGCGTCTTGCCCGGTGGATTGGAGGCGTTTGTTGGTGTCAGCGTTAGCCTCGCCGGCGTGACCGGCGCAGCCTGCGTGTACCATTCTTTGGTGGCTGTGGCAGAGATTGTGCCCACGGAAACCGTAATAGTATCCAGACCAGCCTTATTACCGGTATATGAGTACTTGACTGTGCCATTAGCATCGGTTGTCAATTCAGCAGGCAAATATACGTTGGCACCGGAATGGGTTATCCTCACCCGTGAATTCACCATCGGCTTGCCAGCAGTGCTGTAAACTGTGATGGTCAAGGTATGCGTGGTGCCCACAGGATTCTTATCACTGGGTGGACTGATTACAATCCTGCCAGGCAGGTTAACTGTCGTTTCTACAGGTTGCGCGTACCACTCTTTAGTGGCTTGAGCCACTACGTTGTCTACTTTAGCCATAATATAATCCGTTCCGGCATTACGCCCGGTATAGGAGTAGCTAGTCCTGCCATTAGCATCGGTGACCAGCTCAATCGGTGCCAAGGTATTGGCACCGGTATGGCTGATGTATATCCTCACATAGGGCAGCGGCTTACCGTTGGTATCATATAAGGTAAAGGTGAAGGTGTGCTGGCTACCCACCGGGTTCCTACCCTGAGCAGGCTCGATAATCAACTTGCCCGGCACGTGCTTGGTCTCCGGCATGGCAGCTTTCTGGTAACAATACATGGGAATACCGCCCGCATCATTACCGCATTCTATTATCTGACCATTGCACAGGGTATAGCCCAGCTTTTCCGCCTCGACTTTATTCATACAAACACAGCCTGCTGGGCATTGTGGCGGAACCGGTGTGGCAGCAGGTTGTCCGAAACAGTACAGGATATTACCGCTGGCATCCTTGCCGCACTCAGTCAATTGTTTCTGGCAGAAGTCATATCCAAGTTTCTTGGCTTCCTCAACGGCCATGCAGGTACAGCCTGTCGGACATTGAACACCTGTCGTTGACTGCTCCATAGCTCCCTCATACAGCAGTTGTTGAGGCTGCCAGTTCGGGGCGTCCCCGTCAGGTCCCCAATCATAATCGATAACAAAGCGCTCAATATAAGTGTCCTCAGTGAGACCACCTTTGGGGATAACAAACCTGACGAACCGTACGTCGCGGTGCGGCACATCTCCAGACATAGGTACAAAGCTGGGGAAAAGCGCGGTACCGAACAAGCCCCTCCCAGCGTAAGTCATCATCTTCGGCGGACTAGTGCCCTCCGGCAGTCTAAATTCAAGCCTTGCCCCTTTGATGGGTAGAGGATGCGGCTTATTGAGGTCGATCCTTATATCCAGGTCCTTACGCGCCACTGCCTGGGCAGCGATCAGGCGCTCGTCAGGTCTCTCGGTGTCGAAAACAGTCTTCCTGACCATTGCACCTGAGAATTGTAGACCCGGCTTTTTCCCTGAGTTACTGCGCGAATAATCGACCAGTCTTTGTACCAGAGCCCTATTCGAATCGGAGGCTGTTGGGAACATGTCCCGCTGCCCCGCCCGTATTCGTGGTGGTGGTCCTTCTGATACAGTAACATAGTGGATTCTATCTGTTCTGCAATATGGTGCGCCATTGACGATGTCGATTCCCCAGCCAGCGATTTTTCTATCACCCCCCCATCTGTCACCCAGTGGAGTAAAATCTATGATATTTTCCACTCTTCCCGTATTGGTCACTTGATCGCCAGAATTCCCTTCTATCAGCCTGATGTCCACACGTACTACCGTACCATCGGACTTTCGATGTACCCACATCTCATCTATGACCTGGCTGTGAACGTCGCTCCAATCCCACCGCCAGTTACCACTTCCCGGCGGGTCTTCGTAATATTTTACCCATGCCTGATAAGCACCGGGACAGGGAGCGTTAACGCCCGGCTGGAAATTGGAATAGTCGAGCTCGGTGCTATCGATCCAGCGTCCTCTACCACCACGTTCCTCCTCTGTCTGGTACCAGGTTGCTATTGCCTGGGCATTGGGTAGCTGCCAATTCTGATAGTAGTCGGTGCGATAGCCCTCCGGGTAAGGAATACCTGCCTTATGATGCCAGTAGGCGACGGTCTCCGAACACCACCACTGACGACCGGGCTTATCATCAATGTACCCCATCATAAGTGCCTCCCACCATCCGTTACAGCCAAGTACCATCTGATAGTAGGGCTTGCCACCTTCTTGTACGCATGACTCCTTTGTACCGACCGTCTGGGCTGCTATGTCAAGGAGGTCACTGCCCTGGAGATACCAGTTTCCGGAATCAACGAAGCAGGACCTGAACGGTGAGTCCGGCTCGTTTATGCAGTGTAGCATAGGACAAAGCCACGCCACCATGTCCTGAGTTCCTAGCCCGCCACTCTCAACCTCCAGCATAAGCTCCACTGGTGTGCCACACAGGTTGCTCATGTCCACTTGAATCCACTTAGGGTAGCCATCATAGGACTTTGATACGCTCACCAGGTTCTGGAAAATATCGTTACTGCCCGCCCGGCGCCAGCTGACCTTAAAAGTAACAGTCCTTCCCCGTGGGGCATCGTTGAGGAAGCCCACCGAGCTGGTAAAATAGGCGCCATAAGGACCCAGCGGCACGGTGATATTATACTTACCTCTGATATAGGGAGTGCCCTGCCTGGACGGGCGCGTTTCCAATGCTGGCCAGGTACGTCCGTCCTCCATCAAAGATTCGTGGTACATGACATATGGCCTTTCACCATCGGGGTCGTCGCCGTAGCTTACCCGCCTATTACCATCTGTCCACGTTGCCTGCGGCGCCAGGTCTGAAAGGTCGATATACCAGCAAGCCACGTCAGCACTGACAGGCGGCGCCAGCGGGATAAGCGAGGTACAGAGCGAGACCAGGACGGATACAAGCAAGGTAGTCAATATGAGTTTTCCAGCACTAGTTTTGACCATACTTGAATATGGTACCTTCATTCCAGTTTGACCTCCTTCCTTATTCTACTGCTCATAGCACCCGACGTCGTACCCGGCACCCTGCGGTCTTGCTTTTCCTTCGAGGTCGGTGCCGGGAGCTGATTGCGATGTTCCGGCATCTATCGCCGGGCTGCCGCTCTGGAGGTGATAGTTACCCTCTTTCCCCCAGGCGGGTGCTACAAACAGAGGGTCTTTACAGATATTGCCGTTACCCAGTTCACCAGCCTCTATCTGGGCTGCAGTATAGTCCCTCTTATTAGCATACACCTGTATCTCCTGCCCCGGACGATAGAAAATGTTGTGCTCGGCGATAAACTTAACGGAGTCCCCGATATAGACCAGACCTTCCCCATTAGCCACAATGCAGTTACGCATAATCAGGGTTATCGGTACCGGGGCATCATACTGGACATACATGGGATAGCCCTGCCTTTGCGGGTTATCGTGGACAGTGGTATTTATCACCTCAAAGCGGGCATTTGGCTTTTCCACCTGGTCTATCACCAGCCCTGACCAAGGTGTTGGTGCGGGGTTCCCATCTCCGGTGCCATAGACGAGGCAGTTCTCTATCTTGCTGCCATTGCCCCAGACCTTTATGCCATCGCAGGAATTGTTGGCTACGATGCAATTATGGATGTAAGTATTCTCAGCCTTGGAATCAAGCCCATCACCCAGGTTATGCTCGGCAATGGTGCGCACTATCTCAACCGGTCCTTTTGACGGCTCAATGCCGAAGCCGTCCGGTCTGTCGTAGGGCGAAGGGCCTGTCCCTCCCTGATAATAATGCCCGCTGTAAGCCAGCCGGCAACCGCTGATTACCACATTTCTCCAGCCACCCTTCTCTCCAGCAGGTCCGCCAACGGCACCAAAGCCGCAATGATGTATGTTGCAGTCTATCATCTGCAAATCATTGATATCTTTGAGGTCGATGCCCATTTCATCTACATGGTGTATGTGCAGGTCTCTCAGAATAATGTGAGAAGCCGGGTCCCAGGCATTTACACCTTCCCTGAAACGTTTTCCACCGTCGCTGGTAATTTCCAGGTTTTCAATTTTCGCGTAACTCACGCCTGATAGGTCTATAGCCGCCCTTAAATCATCTCTGCCAGCCAGCACCGGCGTATTGCCGTCTTCGCCTTTAATTGTTATCCAGGCATCGGCAGTACCTGAAGCAGGTGTAATAATGTCGTCGTAGTCCTGGCGCAGGACATACTTGCCGGGGAGGATTATAAGAGTGTTGCCCGGCGCCAGTTGTTTGGAGGCATATCCCGGTGTAGCCCAGGGCTGCTCTCGCGTGCCCGGATTGTGGTTGCTACCATCGGGGGACACATAATAGACCGCACCGGGGGCGGCTGGTCTTTCCACCTGCTGTGCCGGCGACCCTTCCTCACCCGCTTCAGGCGATGGTGCCTGCACACAGGCGGTCGAAATCAGCAGTACCATAAACAGTAAAAATGCGTCTTTTTTCGCGCTACACCTATGCCGCAAAGTTACTACCAGTAGATCATCTGACTATCATAGCCTCCACCCAGGCTGCCCAGTCCTGAGTTGAGTCTCCATCAGTTGATATTTTCAAAATGACACCAAGAGGCATCTTTCCGAATGTATCAGCGGGGAATTTATAGCTTATTGTTTCCATGGCGCCATTATATACAACAATGACTCCACGCTCGGACATAGCTACTTCAGTTAGTCCCACAGAGTATATTCCGTTAACGTTGACACGTCCTGCGGTACGGCCTTCGACAATACCAATTCGGGCAACAAAATGGTCGCCAGGTCTTATTGTGTAGACGAGAGGGTAAAGTCCCTGAATGTAGCCGTTATAAACCCACTTGGGATGGGTTACCAGCACTCTGGGGTATGTTCTACCGTCTTCCATCCGTGCATTGTTGAGATAACAGACGAAGCCCCTGTCATCATTGGTGCTCCCGCCGAAGCTCAGAGAGGTGGTTGCGGGTGTGGCAGTTGTGGTTGTTGTTGCCGTTGGTCCGCTTGCCCAGCGAGCACTAGCGGCGTTAGCCACGAAGTCATAGCCTATATCAAGTGGAATGACTACCTGCTTTGAGTTGTTCTGCTCATTTCCTTCTCTGACAGCATTATCGGCGTCAGCGCGTACCTCTAAGGTATTGTAAGCCGGGTTATACAGTTTACCGCTGAACTGCCTCGTAACCCACATGCCCGGCTGCAAGGCACTCACGGGGTCAGAATCCCAGTAGTTGCCGTTGGCATATACTTTAGTGGTGCTCTGACCGGCAACTACAGCCCCCTGGTTCTTTATGGTGTAACTTATACGGTAACCGTCTGGGCTCTCCACCTTTCGGACATCCGTAATCACCAAATCCGGGAAGCCTTCTGGTGCCGGGCGTCTCAAGACAGTGACCTGCACGGTTTTGGTATCGGTGCCGAAGTCATTGGTAGCTGTGAGAGTATAAGAGGTTGTGGAAGTCGGTGACACATTCGTGCTTCCGGAGGTGCTCACGGTCTGTGTCCAGGCAGGAGTTCCCGGTTCACCTACGGCGCTTAACGAAGCCCGTGTGGCATTGAGCGCTGTCCAGCTCAAGGTTGACGTGTTGCCAGCCTCTATCCTGTCTGGCACAGCCGTAAAAGACTCGATAACCGGTAGCACTATGATCCGGACCTGTACACTGGCTGTGACACTGCCGAACTCATTGGTAGCCGTAAGAGTATAAGTGGTATCGGACTGAGGGGCTACCGGACACGACCCAACGGCGAATACGTCGCCTATTGCCGGCTCAATTCTAATCGCCCTAGCCCCGAAGACACTCCAGCTAAGCGCTGAAGACTGCCCCGGGTTGACCCTCTGTGGACTGGCATTGAAATACTCTATAATCGGTGGCGTGGTGGCGCAGTTAGCTGCCACCCTGATCGTGCGCTGGGCAGTCGAACATCGCCCATAGCAGACCTTGAACGTAATTGTGTGGGTCCCCTCTGACAGAGATGAGGTGGAAAAAGTTGCCAGGTCGCTGAGGTGTCCATCCAGGTCTGAATCCCAAGAATAAGCATAATTGACAGAATCTCCATAATATGAATGGTGACCGTGCCCGACAAACGTTACAGTCTCCCCACCACAGGACGCCATGGGTGAAATAGATTCTATGATAGCTTGAGGAGGAATGTCCCCCGGTCCAGACTGATAGTCACAATCGCAGCCGGAGGCAAACAGTGGAACCAGCGCCAAAATCGCTACGGTGACTAGCAACAAGGCGAGACGTCCTGGTCTACGGACACCCTGTATAAACCTACGTTTTTCAACCGAAATGCCCGGTCTGCGCCTAGAAATTGTGCTCTTCACGCAAGGGTCTCCTTCACCACACCCCGATTATCTTGGCTTCGATCCACGACGCCCAGTCTTGGAATGAGGGACCATAGGTATCAACACCTAAAGTTATGTCCACCCATTTGCCAGCATAAGGAGACAGGTCAACATCTATAACCCCGATAGTGCCAAGGTAGCCTTTGCTGGTCTCATTGACCATCGTGCTCGCGCCGTTAGCAGGTTTAACATAGATGTGATAAAGGACCTTCCCTTTATAATTTTGAACGAACCCTATTTTGGCATAGAAATGGTCACCAGCCTTTACCTGATGGCAACTCAGGTAAGTGCCACGTATCCAGCCATCATCAACCCACTTGGGATGAGTTACCATGACTTTAGGATAAGTGTTACCGTCTTCCATTTTTACGTTACTTAGATAGCAGGCAAATCCCTGGCTGTCATTTGTGGAGCCGCCCCATGATATCTCCTGGCTGGAGGCGCCGAAACCGGAAAGCCATCGGGCTGAAGACGCTTTGGAGATGAAATCATATCGCACCGTGGTGGTAATGGTTCTCTCCATTTCATTATTGCCCTCGTTGCTTTCGCCCACCGAGTTGTTGGCATCGGCGACAACATTTACTACCGGCGTAACAGGGTTGATTACCCAACCGGTGAACTCCCGGGTAACTTCTGCACCAGCAGCCAGCAGCGCTACGGTGTCAGTAGCCTTTTGGACACCATTGGCATATAGTTTGCAGACAAAGTTTCTGGCATCAGCATCGCCGTTGTTTTTAATCACATACCCCACTACAGGACCCCTGTCCGTTTGTTTTCTATCCACACCGGTTATCACCAGGTCCGGCTGTCCTAACGATGTTCCACCTGTGCTTACGTTGACCGTAACTTCAACCCTGGCGGTTACATTGCCTGCGCTGTTGGTTGCCCTGAGGGTATAAGCAGCATCGGCACCGGGTGATACACTCATGCTGCCTATCGGGCTAACAGTGTTTGTCCAGCCCACATCACCCCCGACAGCGCTCAAGGTCACCGTGGTGGCATTTGATACATCCCACTGAAGCGTTGAAGACTGACCTCTGTTTATGACAGTGGGACTGGCGGTGAAGAGATTGATCACCGGAAGGCTCTGTCCAGGAGACTGGGGGGATGTTCCCTGAGTACTTCCAGTTACAGCCACTTCCACACTCCTGGTAACACTGCCATTAGCATTGGTAGCTGTTAGCGTGTAGGTGGTGGTCGTCGAAGGGGAGACCAGCCTGGTGCCCGTGAGCCCCACGTTGCCAACGCCCTGGTCAATGCTTACTGTGATAGCGCCGGAAACCTCCCAGCTAAGTGTTGAAGTTTCTCCCGGCGTTATGGAGTCCGGGCTGGCTGTGAACGCATTGATTACAGGAGTACCCACTGTCCCTGGAGCGCCGGAAACCGTCACCGTTACTTTGGCAGTTGCTACCCCACGAGAATTTGAAGCTTTGAGTACATAGGTTGTCGTTGTCCGTGGGTAGACATCAGTGCTACCGGTCAAGGCAACGTTTCCCAAATCGGGTTCTATGGTGACACTGGCAGCCCCGGTAACGCTCCACTCCAGCCTTGAAGCTTGACCGATGGAAATACTCGATGGGTTGGCATCAAAAGTATTTATGGTCGGCTGTTCGCCGCCGAAACAGGCAGGAATGGCAATCAGGATTAGCACAAGCACAGACCACAGTAACTTCTTCATATCAACTCTCCACATAACTCACACTACCCTTCACCAGCCATAAAAACAGGTTACCGTGCCTGACTGGCGGTAGTGCACGGGCAGTCACGCGTGGATGAAGAGAGGCAAAGAAGCTTGCTTACGGAAATGAGGACTGTTTAAAAGCAAACTACATAAGCTGATCTCTCTATGCGCACACTGCTTTTGTGAAAATGGTACAACTACAGATGCACCCTGTCAAGGCGTACTTTAGGGCAACAGCGGCGAGGTTTAAACAGACCAGTCCTGATTACGTGCTCAGACAAAGACCCCCGTCACGCAACCATGGTGCCGGTCATTAACGGTGCTTCTTCACAGCTAACACGATGCTGCCAACAGCACCGACGAGGAAGGCTGCAGGGCAAATGATAGTAGCGATGATGAAGAAGACAGGTTCCTCTATCCCGAACACGCCGGAGACCACGTTATGCAGCACAACGCTGACCAGGAAGACCCCCACGGCAATACCCATAGTGAGGAGAAACCTCTTCAGCATTTCGCCGCTCGCTTCAGTCCCAGCCATAGCAGCCCAATTATAGCACTTATCACAACAGCTGGTTCGGACCGCAAACAGGACAGACCTGATACAAAGAGTGCCGCCTGAGCCCCGATAGACGATACACTATCCATAAAGTTGCCTTTTCCTTACTTTTTATGGTAGACTAATAATTAAGCTCAATCGTGTTAGAAAAAGTGGGGCGAAGTTCCCACTTTTTTGTTGGTAGATAATATATGGGGACGGTGCTGAACAATGAAGACAGAGTTCATGATTGCGCTTACCCAGCTAGCGGCTGAAAAGCATCTGCCGAAGGAAATAGTGCTGGCGGCAATCGAGTCAGCGCTGGTTTCCGCGTATAAGAAAGATGCTTTTGCCGCCGGGCAGGACATATCTGCCAAGATCAATCCCAATACTGGCGAGGTAAAAATCTTCGTCAAGAAGACGGCAGTGGAGTCCGTTAGTGACCCCGCCCGCGAGATATCCCTGGCAGAGGCACAAAAAATCAGCAGGTCAGCCCAGCTCGGCGATGTTATCAACATCGAATGCACGCCTCCGAATGCCGGTCGAATCGCTGCCCAGACGGCAAGGCAGGTCATATTGCAACGGCTGCATGAAGCCGAGCATCGCGCCATTTACGAGGAGTTTACCGGCAAGGAAGGTGATGTAGTCAGCGGTGCGGTGGTACGCGTTACGCCGGAGCAAATTTATGTGGACCTGGGGCGGACTGAAGCCGTCCTCCCCAGCAGCGAGCAGGTGCCCACAGAGCGTTATCGCGTTGGGCGCAGGCTTAAGTTCTATGTCCTCGAGGTGACCAGGACAACCAGAGGACCTCAGATAATCGTCTCACGCTCACACCGCAATCTGCTTCGCCGACTGCTGGAGCTCGAGATACCGGAAATCTACGGCGGCGTTATCGAGATAAAAGCCATCGCCCGCGAAGCGGGCTACAGGAGCAAAGTAGCTGTAGCCGCCCGCCAACCAGGAGTTGACCCTGTGGGCTGCTGTGTCGGGCTGCGGGGCATCAGGATACAGAGCATAGTAAACGAGCTGAACGGAGAGAAAATAGATGTCATTGAATGGTCTGAAGACCCGGCAGTCTTTATCGCCCATGCTCTTAGCCCGGCTCAGGTAATAGATGTCCAGCTTGATACGGCGGAGGGTACCGCTGTGGTGACCGTTCCTGACAGGCAACTTTCTCTGGCTATCGGCAGGGAAGGACAAAATGCCAGACTGGCAGCCAGACTCACCGGGTGGCGAATAGATATTAAAAGCACTTCGGCAGCCGAGGCGGAGAAGGCTGCGGTCCCCAGCGCTGCCGCTCGGGTGGAGAAAGAGGCACAACCTGAAATGCCTACCCCGGAACCTGTCGCCGTTGGAGAAGAGACTTCCACCCTGATAGAGACTGAAGAAATACCAGCCGCTATTCAGGAGGTGAGCGAGGCAGAGGTCGCAGAAGTCGCTGCACCGGCAACGGACTACGAGCTTGTCTTGACCTCAGGGGCTGGCGCATCGGCAAGAACCGCAGATATGCCCCAGATACGGTTTGCCGAGGATATACTGCCAGTGAGGCAGGAGAAAACGAAGAAAAAGACCAAAAAAGAGCCCAGTACAGCCAAAGGCAAAGAAAAAGTCAGGAAGGCGCGCCCCAAGCCCGTTTATATAGAAGAAGATGAATTTGAAGAGTGAGACCAAGAGGCAGACCGCCCGGCACAAGCACATCCCGCAGCGCAGTTGCATAGCCTGTCGGGAGACGAAAGCCAAAAGGGCGCTGGTCCGGCTGGTCAGCTACGGAGGGACGGTGCAAATAGACCCGAAGGGCAAACAGGCTGGGCGGGGTGCCTATCTCTGTCCTTACCGCGAATGCTGGGAGGTCGGGCTTAAAGGCAATCGGCTGGAGAACTCATTGCGCACCAAGCTAACTTTGGAAAATCGCCAGATGCTGGTAGAATATGGCAGAAATCTGCCATCGCGGAGCGGACATCAGGGTTGACCACTGAAGGGAAGAAACAGCCGACCATAGCCAGCCAGGAAAAGGGTAGCGCCGGGAATACAGCCCCGGTACAGGCTAAACCCCGGGTCATCCTGTCGCCTTCTGTGACCGTCAGACAATTAGCAGATATTCTGCACGTCAGCCCCATTGAGGTCATCAAGCAGTTGATGCGGAACGGCATCATGGCGAACATAAACCAGAGTCTGGATTTCGACACGGCAGCAATGGTCGCCGCTGCTTTCGGTTACGAAGCCAGAAGACAGGTCTCCCGGACCGTGGCGAAACGCCCTATGCCTGCCAAGACAGGCAAGCTGTCTTCCCGCCCGCCCGTGATCACAATCATGGGACATGTTGACCACGGCAAGACGAGCCTCCTTGATGCCATTCGCCGGAGCAATATCACAGCCACGGAGGCAGGTGCCATAACCCAGCACATAGGTGCCTATCAGGTGGAAGTGGACTCAAAAAAGATCACTTTCCTGGATACACCGGGGCATGAAGCTTTTACCGCTATGCGAGCGCGTGGTGCCCAGGTCACTGACATTGCCGTCCTGGTGGTAGCCGCTGACGACGGCGTGATGCCACAGACCGTGGAGGCGATAGACCACGCCCGGGCGGCTGATGTACCCATAGTGGTGGCTATTAACAAAATCGATAAGCCGGATGCCGACCCTGAAAAGGTGAAACAGCAGCTTGCCGACCTGGGGCTGGTCATTGAGGAGTGGGGTGGCGACACCATATGTGTGCCGATATCAGCCAAGAAAAGACAGGGGATAGACGAGCTTCTGGAAAACATCCTCATCCTCGCCGAGATAATGGAGTTAAAGGCTGAGACCGATTGCCCGGCAGAAGGTGTGGTGATAGAGGCCAAGCTGGACAAGTCCAGAGGACCGGTAGCGACTGTGCTTGTCCAGAGAGGGACTCTCAGGTTCGGCGATATCCTGGTTGCCGGTGATACCTGGGGCAAGGTCAAAGCCATGTCCAGCGACGTGGGTAAGCAGCTTAAAAAGGCTGAACCGGCAACGCCAGTGGAGGTTCTCGGACTTAATGCTGTCCCTCAAGCTGGCGACAGCTTCAAAGTAGTCGCCAATGAACGCGAAGCGCGCCTCCTTCTGCAAAAGCAACTGGCAGAGCGGGAAGGTATGGCTAAAGGCGCCCGGGCTGTTAGCTTGACCGGAGTGTCAGCCCAAATCGGTGCCGGCAAGACAAAGGAGCTGAATATCATCCTGAAGACAGATGTCCAGGGCAGCATAGAACCGATAAGAGACTCCCTGGAAAGGCTCGGCGACGAAAAGGTAAAGGTACGGGTAATCCATAGTGCCAGCGGTGGCATCACCGAGAGCGACGTCCTCCTCGCTGTGGCTTCTAAGGCGATAATCATCGGCTTCAATACCCGTAGCGAGCCCGGGGCACAGAAACTAGCTGAACTGGAGGGCGTGAGCATCCGGTACTACAACATAATCTACGAACTGGTAGAGGATGTGGCTAAGGCTCTTAAGGGCATGCTTGAGCCTACATATGCCGAAGTGATAGAAGGGCAGGCAGAAGTGCTGGCAATATTTGAGACAGCTCGAAAGGGCAAAGTGGCGGGAGTATCAGTCAAGGAAGGTAAGGTGCGACGGGATGCACTGGTACGGGTTGTTCGCCGCGGCAAGGTCGTCTGCGATTCCAGAATCAGTAGCTTGAAACGGTTTAAGGAGGACGTTAAGGAGGTAGCCGCTGGCTTCGAGTGTGGTGTCGGGGTAGAGGACTTCTCCGACTTCCAGGTCGGTGATACAATCCAGGTATATCGTAAGGAAGTTATAGCCTGAACTGAATAACACCCTTACTCATGCCATAGTCTCCACCCCCGGTCTCCCAGTCTAAGGAGAACACACATGACTAGACGCACTGAACGCATCAGCAGCCTTATCAGACAGGAAATAAGCGAACTGCTCCGTGAGCAGGTCAACGACCCCAGACTGAGGAGCTTTATCTCTATAACCAGAGTCTCCACCTCGGTTGACCTCAGCCATACCAAGGTGTTCATCAGCATCTTTGGAGAAGAGGTCAGCAAGGATGAGGTGCTGCAGGGCTTCGCTGCTGCCTCCGGTTTCCTGCGCCGCCAGCTAGCCAGCCGGTTGCAGCTAAAACATATGCCCGAACTCAGCTTTCATCTTGATGAGTCCATCGAAAAGGGTGCCAGAGTGCTGGAACTGATTGATGAACTAGCTTCTGAAGAGACCGGGAAAGAGAATGGGAATTGATGGCATCCTGAACATCAATAAGCCTGCAGGTCAGACCTCGTTCGCTGTTATCGCCTGGCTGAAGCGCCTTACCGGTGAAAAGCACCTGGGACATGCCGGTACCCTCGATCCCATAGCCACCGGCGTCCTGCCAGTCTGTTTCGGTCAAGCGACCAGAGTCACTGAATTCCTGGCGGAAGGCACCAAGACCTACCTGGCAGAAATAATGCTGGGCAGGTCCACCGATACTTTTGACCGCGAGGGCAAAGTAACACAGGTAGGTGACATCAGCAGCATCTCAGCGGATGATGTGAGACGAGCGCTGGACTCCTTTCGTGGCACCATCCAGCAGACCCCTCCTGTTTACAGCGCCCTGAAAAAGGAGGGGAAACCCTATTACCAGCTCGCCCGCCAGGGCTCCAGAGTGAGCCCCACACCGAGGCGGGTGACCATAGTGGATATCAGGCTTACCGGTTACGCCCCCCCTGTTATCACAATCGAGGTGGAATGTGGCAAGGGCACCTATATCCGCTCGCTGGCACATGACCTGGGGCAACGCCTGGGCTGCGGTGCCTACCTGAATAATCTTACCAGGCTGGTCTGCGGTCCGTTCTCTATAAAAGACGCTGTGACCTTGCCCCAGTTCGAGGCTGCCTGCCAGGACGGCACATGGAGACAGCTTCTCCACCCGATTGATAGCCCGCTCCTGGGCTGGAAGGCAGTCATCCTCGATAAACAGAACCAGCGTGCAGTGAGAAATGGTAGCCCGCTTGTTTTACCTGCTCAGATCGAACCCGGGGACAGATACTGCCGCGCCTATGACCTTGAAGGACATTTTATCGCTATACTCCGCTTCGTGGCAGACAAGGGACACTGGCATCCAGTAAAGGTCTTTTCCCCGTCAGATATGCTAATAGATTTCTAATTTCGAAGGCTAGCCCCCTGCAGCGAGGGCAAATAATGCTACGCGGTCGCCTTTGCGCACCCGGACTTCCTTATCGTCAATGTAAAAGCGCCCATTGATATTGAAGGCGTAGAACTCTGTCAACCTGTCCTCATCAGGGCTGAACACCACCCCTCCCAGAGCAGGAATTTTATGGCGGAGTGCGGCAATTAATTCAGCGAGGCTCGCCTCATCGTCCAACTCCACCTCCACTTTGCGCTCGGTGGTCACCTGGCGCGGTATGCCGTAGAGTTCAATGCTGCATTTGAACATAACATCACCCGATTGTTACTAAAATAATTATACATTCCCCGATGCGCCGTCGCTATCTAACAGGGTCAAAACAAAATTTGGCACTCGATGTCCCGTTTGGCGAAAGCAGAAGCAAGTTGTCGGGCGGCGGAGAAAAAGAAGGCATCGCTAAAAGCGGATGCCAAGCCATATTTGCGGTAGACCCGGTCGCCATAATGGTAATTCATCCTGTCAATCAATACATAGTCGACTTTGTCATCAAGTTTAGCAGCAAGCCCCTCCGCTCCGGGTAGCAGCGGTGCAATCATGGCGAAAGTCCTGATGCCAGCGTTGTGTAACTCCTCAAGCGCATGCAGTCTGGCTTCGATGGATGGTGCCTTGGGTTCAAATAACTGTCTTATTGCTTCATCGGTGGTGGTAATGGTCAGTCCCACTTCAAGCCGTGGTGCCTCCTGTAAAAGTTCCACATCCCGAAGCACCAGTGGCGATTTTGTCTGCACCGTGACCTCCCAGCCATGCGCCAAGAGTATGTCCAGGCATTTTCTGGTCAACATGTATTGCTTCTCTAAGGGCTGATAGGGGTCACAGACTCCGCTCACCCATACCCTGCCCGGGGATGCTCTGGTTATCTGGTGTTTTAACAATTCAGGGGCATTTATCTTCACATCTACAAACTCACCCCAGGGCTCGGTGTGCCCGGTGAACCTTTTCATAAACCGGGCATAACAGTAAGTGCAGCCATGCTGGCAGCCGATATATGGGTTGACCACATAGTCGAATACCTTGGATTTTGACAGGATACCTTTGACCAGTAGCTCTCTGACAACCATTTTGCAGCCGGCTTGAGTGATTCTACCACGGGCGATATAATGCCACCAAGCGCAGTAGAGAATTGAGGAGGTGCTGACATGACCGATGTTAAACAAGTGGAGGCAGCGTGGAACCAGTATATACGACCGCAGACTTTCCCCCTGGCGGTCAGAATGTGTGCTTCTGAAGACGAGCTTCCCGAGAAAACGCGCCTGCCCCAGAAAGACCCCGGCATAACCGTTTCACTGTGCCATGCGGTCACCATGGCGCGGCGCTATGGCTGGACAATAGCTGTGGACAAGTACCAGAGCTGTTATATTGCCGGCATAAGCATGGGGTTTTTGCCGCTGCTGCCAGATGTTACCGATGGCAGTTTGCAAGCCTCGCTGGGACTATGGGGAATGACCAAGGAGCAGGCGGCAGCCAGCATACAGAATTTGCCAAAGTTTGAATACGGCAAATATAAATATGTGCTTATGGCTCCCCTGCATCGTTGCAACTTTGAGCCACACCTTGTTCTGACCTACGGCAGCCCCGGGCAGATATGGGTGATGCTGTCCTGTTATCTTCTGGGCACGGGGAAATCAAGCCTCAGCACCTCGCTGTCGAGCGGCGCTGGGTGCACCGTCTACATCACCCGCACCATCCAGACGGATGAAGCCCAGTTTGCCATTGTGGGCACGGGTGAGCGGCTGATAGGACATCCGCAGGACCACGAATGTGCTTTTTCTATCCCAGCAAGCAAGATAGACAAAATGGTCCAGGGACTGCAGCTTGGCTACCAGACCGGTGTTTTCCGCTATCCCATCCCCTCATTCATGAGATACAACTCACAGCACCCTCCGGGCTACGATAAGATGAGGAGCCATCTGCTGGGAGAAGAGTAATAGCGCTTTTCAAGCAGTCGAACTGCAGAGCCTCTCTGGTATAATAAGAGTGTAGAAGAGAGCGGTCGCCGACGTTATTCTGCTGTTTTTACTAACATGTCGTACTTATTGGGACTGGATGTTGGCTCGGTCAACGCCAAGCTAGCGCTTAGCGATGAGGCTGGGAATGTCCTGCGAGTGGACACAGAAAGAGTAACCTCGAGTCTGGGTGCCGCCGTTAGCTTGCTGCTCAGCCGCTTGAGTCAGGAGTTCGACTTGCGGCAAATCGCCTCCGCTGGCATCACAGGGAAAAGCAAGGGGTTGATACCCGAGGAACTCAACTGGTCGGAGTACACCAGCCCTCTGGCAATCGCCCGTGGTCTCCTGCAGCGCTATCCAGATGCGAAGACTATAATACAGATTGGCGGGCAGACCGCCCTGGTCATTGAGCTTGAGGACGGACTTAATAAGCCCTGGAAAGTGGCTGCCAATCCGCTGTGTGCTGCCGGGACCGGCAGGTTTCTGGAGCAGCAGGCTTATCGGCTGGGCATAAGCCTTGACGAATTTGCCAGGCTTGCCCTAGCCTGTGAAGATACACCTCCGCGAATCGCTGCCCGATGCAGCGTCTTCGCCAAGACCGACCTTATCCATCTGCAACAGAAGGGCGTTCCGATTGAGGCTATGCTCTATGCTCTTTGTGAGAGCGTTGCCCGTATGGTGGTATCGCTGAAGAAAGGCGCTTTTAAAGAACCGATTTACTTCGTCGGCGGTGTGGCTGCTAATGCCGCCATCATCAAAGCACTGGGCGAAATTATCTGTGATAGAAACGGCTATGCTATCAATGTCAAAGTTGCTGAGAACTACCTCCACATCGAAGCAATCGGCGCTGCGCTGCTTTCCAGAGGGAAAAGTTCCCGCGTCACTTTACTCGAAGCTGCCACGCCTGAGCAACGCTATTTTAGGCTGCCACCGCTTCAGCCAGTGGATGGTCATAAAGTTATGTCAGAACTGGTAATAGCGGCTCCCTGTGCCGGCTACCTAGGCGTCGATGTTGGCTCTACCAGCACCAAGGCGGTGATACTTGATGATTCCGGAAAGAAGGTGCTGGCAAAGCACTATCTTATGACCGCAGGCAGACCCGTAGAGGCGGTGAAAGAGGTCTTCCGAAACTTGATCAAGAAAGGTGCTGACAAGGTTACCGTGCTCGGTGTTGGCGTTACCGGCTCCGGCAGGTACCTTATCGGCAGTCTCATCGGCGCCGACTTGATAAAGAACGAGATAACCGCCCAGGCGAGAGCCGCTGCTGAGATAGATAACAATGCCGACATCATTGAGATAGGTGGTCAGGACTCGAAGTTAGTCATCAAAAGGCACGGCACGGTAGTTGATTACCAGATGAATAAAGCCTGTGCCGCCGGCACTGGAAGTTTCATAGATGAGCTTGCCGAGATGCTCGGCGTCTCGGTCAAGGATGGCGAGTTTGCACGCCTGGCATTTGCCGCCCCCCATACCATAGACCTCGGTACCAGGTGCGCCGCCTTTATGGGGCAGGCGGTTGCTTCGGTGCAGCAGGACAATGTGCCCCTGGAAGTGATCACAGCCAGCCTGGCGAATTCGATAGCCAGAAACTATCTCTCCAAAGTAGTCGGCACCAAAAAGCTGGGAAAGAAGGTAATACTTACCGGTGCCGTCTTCTATAACGAAGCGGTGGTCGCTGCCTTCCATGAGCAACTCAAGGGCAGGACCCTGATCGTTGCTGAGCATAAAGAGGTCAGCGGCGCCATCGGTGCTGCGTTGCTGGCTAGGGAGCATATGACAGGAGAGAAGTCAAAGTTTAAGGGCTTCCAGCAGGTCATCGATAGCCAGTATAACTTCTCCACCTTCGTCTGCAAGGGTTGCGATAACAACTGTACCATCACCCGTATGCAACTCCCCGGTGAGAAGCCAACATTTTATGGCAGCCGTTGCGACCGCTACGATAGCACTATCAGCCGGGAACGGGCGGAGACCTGGTTCGACGAGCGCGAGAGGCTTCTTTTGCAAGAATATCGGGAGGATGTCGGTAAGGGTCCTGTGGTGGGTATCCCACGGGCGCTATTTATCTACGACTATCTGCCGCTAGTTCTTGGTTTCCTTAATGCTCTGGATGCTAGAGTGGTGTTGTCACCGAAGACTAACAAGCAGATCATCGAAAGGTCGGTGGAACTCAGCTATACTGATAGCTGTTTCCCCATCAAGCTGGTCCACGGTCACACCGAAAGCCTTAAGGACAGGGTGGACTTTATACTTTATCCCTCTGCTCTGCGTCTCGGTGTGAAAGACGATGTCGAAAACCAGAAGTACGCCTGCCCATTGGTCCAGGCTTCGCCGTTCATTGTCCGGCAGGTGCTCGACCTCGGTGAGCGATTGCTTGTCCCATTCATCGATTTTAGCCACGGCTATGAATTCACCATAAACAGCCTGGCTGATGTTGCTGAGAGAATGGGTTTTAGTCGGACAGAGGGCAGAAAAGCTGCACTGGCGGGAATCGAGGCACAGGAACGGTTTGAGGCTGATAAGCTGGCTTCAGGCAATAAATTGCTGGAGGAATTGCACCGTGGCGACAAGCTGGGCGTGGTTATCTTCGCTAGATCGTACATGTCGCAGGACTCGGGTGCTAATCTGGGCATTGCCGAGACCCTGGCTCATCTTGGCGTGGTACCCATACCGCTTGACTTCTTGCCCTTGGCTTCGGTCGATGTCAAAAAGTATAGCGATCGTCCTTACTGGATATGGGAGAGCAAGCACATCGCCGGTGCTGCCATAGTGGAAGCTGACCCTCAGCTCTTCGGGCTGGTGGTGACCAATTTCGGTTGCGGTCCCAATTCCTTCATCCTCAGAATCGTAGAGGACATAATGGGAGATAAGCCACTGGGTCAGCTTGAGATAGATGAACATGCCGCTGAAGCTGGCATCGTTACCAGGATCGAGGCTTTTGTGGATACTATCACCGGCTTTGCCAAGGCTGCTAAAGAACGCAAGGCGGTACGGAGGGATGTATATCGTGGCACGCTTCCTTTTGTGAACACACAGCAAAAAACGCTGGTCGTGCACCGTATGTGCCCACAGGTGGAGGCGATAGCTGCTGCCATGGAAGCCTGTGGTGCTAGGGTACTGGTATTGCCGGAGCCGGATGAGCGCAACCTTCTTCTGGCTAACCAGATAACCACGGGAACTGAATGCCTACCCTACCGGGTGACGCTGGGTGACTTGCTCAAGTTCTGCTATGACAACCACCACAACCTTGACCAGTTTGAAGGCTTTACCGCTGGTTCGTATGGACCCTGCCGCTTTGGCAAATATGCCATCGAGCATATGCGGGTGCTGAAAGACCTTGGTTTTGATTTCCCCATACACACCACAGTGTCAAACAATGCCTATCGGGACATAAACCTTGCCCCCGATTTCGAGCGGCTGGCGTGGCGGGGCATTGTTGCTATCGACCAGCTGGAGAAGCTTCTGTGGCGCACGCGCCCTTATGAGAAGGAGCGAGGTGCTGCCGACAATCTATTCGAAGACTGTAAGAGCCGCATCCTGAATCGTATCCGCCTGAAGGAGCCATTCGATGACCTTTTGAAGCAGGCTGCCTCTCAGTTCAAGAGTCTTATCGACACTTCCCTGCCAAGAAGACCGCTGGTCGGAATAAATGGTGAGATATACTTGCGCTCCAACCGTTTCAGCAATAACGACCTGGTGAGGGCCTGTGAGGCGGCGGGGCTGGAGGTGGTGGTCTCACCCATGGGCGAATGGCTCAAGTATATTTACCACCGCCATTTTGAGGACGCCGTTGCTGACAGAAGGTGGGGTAAAGCCATCGTCAGCTATATCAAGAAATACATTCAGGAGCGCGATGAGCATTCGCTGGCGGTGCATTGCCGTGAAGTGCTGGAAATGGTCGAACCTGCAGTGACCGAAATTCTCAAACTAACCAGCCTCTACCTTTCCCCTAAGTGCGGCAGTGAAGCCGTCCTCAGCCTCGGCAGCGGCGTGGAGTGGATGCAGGACGAGCGTTTCTCAGGTGTTATCTCGGTGATGCCCCATGGCTGCATGCCGGGCGGCATCGTAGCTGCTATGGCAGAGAAGTTGAGTAATGTTTACCACAAGCCATGGATCAGCCTCACCTACGACGGCTTTCCCGAAACAAACAATTTGGCAAAAATAAACAGCTTCGCCGAGTTGATAAAATTCTGTGCTGCTAAGGAAGATAAAGCGCTGCCTGAGGCTAGAGTTGCAGTATCTTAGAGCGGTGAGCAACTATGGCTAGCATCCGTGACACCATCCGCCGACGCTTCAGCGTGCGCCATTACCTTTCTCAGCCTGTTCCGGAGGAAATGTTGCAAAAGGTAATCAAAGCAGGGGAGGAGTCTGTAGCCCTTGATGATGGCATAAATGTCCGTTTCTGCCTGTTCAGGGATAGCAAGATGATAACTGAGCGCATGACATTTTTCACCGGGGGACGCTGGCTATTCGGCTCGGCACCCCATTTTGTCGTCGCCGTCTCCGAGGAGAAGCCTCATTTTATGGTCAACATGGGCTTCCGCATGGAACAGCTGGTGCTATACGCCACCGAAAAGGGTCTGGGCACCTGCTGGATAGGCGGTATGTTTACGGAGGAGCGGATCGGCGAACTCTTGAATTTAAACGCAGGTGAGCGTGTTATCGCCTTGACACCACTGGGCTATCCCGATGCCTCTTTTTATGGTCGTTTTGCCAGAAATATCATTGAGCTTGGTGCCAGAAATTTCGGACGGCGCAAGCCGCTAGCTGAGATAGCCTTTGGGGAGGGGTGGGGCAAACCCTTACAGTCACAGGACACGGTGCTCCTTGAGGCGCTGGAATGCGCCAGGCTAGCGCCCTCCTGGGCTAACACCCAGCCATGGCGATTTCTGGTCTCTGAGAAAGAAGTGGTGGCACTGGCTGACGCTGCTGGACGGTATGCCAGTGTGCGCGACGGCAAACATTACTATAGGCTGGATGTCGGCATCGCCATGTGCCATTTCTTCCTGGCAGCACAAGAGCTTGGCTGGCAAGGCAGTTGGCAAATCACCGGTTTCGATGCCGAGCGGATAGCCAGCGAGCGCTCCATCCCCCAAGGCTTTGAGGTCATCGGCGTCTACCGGAAATGAACATAGGCTAAACGCTTGTTATGTCCAGTACGTCTGCATCTAGGTAATTCATAGCTTTTGTGCTATATTAGTGATAACCTGGTGAATCAATAATGCGACGGTTGGTCTTATCTCTATTCTTGCCGCTCTGCCTCCTGCTGACCTTGCTCACTTCTACGGTAAAGGCGGAAACTCCGCTTGAGGTGAAAACGCTCAACTTCGTTTTTAGCCACGGCGCCGGAGGCAACTCTTGCACCCAGCAATTGCTGGCTGACACCATTTCGGAACACATCGCTGCCTACATCGAGGAGTATGAACGGACTAACCCCGGGGTGAAGGTAAAATTCAATATCCTGAACCGTTGCTATCCCAACGATGTAGACCTGGATACCTGGGCAGTTAATATAGCAGACAGCGTGAGTAAGTACCTTCCGCAGGAGGGAAGCCTGGTGCTCATCGGGCATAGCATGGGGGGTAAGGCTGCTCTTTATGGGGTGGCGAAAAACGTGGGCAGCCTGGCTGATAGGACAGTGCTGGTGGTCACCATTGACACGCCGATTCTGCCTTTGAATAAGTATTTCTTGACCGGCGGTAGCTCTTTTCAAGACTTATGCCGGGCGGCAATGGTCGTCCGCTCCGATAGAGGCGTTTGTGATTCCGTGTCGGTGTATGACAGCACTGCCGATGGTGACTGGGTGGCGAGGAACAGGCACTGGCTGACATTTGTTTCCGGTGAGAATGCGCCATTGAGCAAGCAGTTTGATTTCGGTGGCTTTGACACCTATCCCAGAGATATGGACGACGGGGCATTACCCATATCAGCGCAGTATTGCGATTGCGCCGATGTCGTGTACTATGGCGAGCACGGTCACAGCGATTTCGGTAGTTCCGCTGAAGTGGCTGAATTCATAACAGACCAGATATTGAAATATATCTTCGGTGGCGAAATTGAGTGCTCTGTGCCGGCACGCGATGGGAAGCTCGCACACAGGGCATCATCGGGAATAGGAAAGGAAAACTGGGAAGATATCGTCGGCGATGTGCTCGGCGGCACAGGGAGCGTCTGGCACTGGAATAGCAGCTATATCCGATGGCAGGAATGGGAGGACATGGTAACACCGTCGCTGGCTAGCTATGAAGAAACCAGGCGCAGTCGCTTCATCGTAAGCAAAGTGGACTCTTCAGCGGTATTCACCAGCCTCAAGGAAGCGCGGTGGTTGAAGTCTGACGATGTTGACGACCCCAGGCTTTATCTAAAAACGGTCGTTGCACCAAGAAATTCCGTCAGGGTGGACTGGGCGATATACCTTCAGGGCAGACTGCCACCGGGGTTGAAGCGCGACCGCTGGGAGATCGAAGTCACCGGAGGTACTCCACTCAGCGAGGTGTACCAAGCATCGTGGCTTACCGATGACCCGCGCGATTTGAGGGTAAGGGTGCTCTCCCGTGCTGAAAAACCGTTCCGCTGGTTCGAAGCTAACTGGCGGGTGTATTATAAAGAGAGTCGCTTCAGAAAAGCGATCGATGACGTCCTGGCTGTACCCCAAGCTGTCCGCTGAGAAGGCTATTCTCCTTTAAAAAGCTCGCAGCACCGCCCGCGCTTTGAGGAAACGCAGCAGCCTTTCTCTAGTCACCATACCGACAGGCGTCCGCCCCTGGACTACTGGTACCTGATTGATGCCGTGCTCGTCCATAAGTTCCAGCAGGTCTACCGCCGGCTCAGATGGCTGGGCAGTCTTGAGCTTGGAAGCCGGCGTCATGATGTCGCTTATCCTGGTAAAACTCCAGCGTTTCTGAGGTATCAGGATGTCGGTGAGAGTGACAATGCCTTCCAGCTTGCCGTCCTCGATGACGAAAAAACAGCTCTGACCCGAGTTGATTATATAGTCGCGGACAAGCCCGAAGGTAAGTTGCTGTTTGATCGGGGTGTATTCCTCGGTCATCATGTCCCGGGCGACGATGCCGCGGAAAGCATCCCGTACTAGCGTCTGCCTGCGGCTGGCGGAGGCAGCGCTTTCCAGAAACCAGCCGGAAACTGCGATGAGGGCACTGGTAAATAGGTCCCGGCTGACAATCAGAATTGCGATGCCTGTGAGGATAAGTATAATTGCGATGGTGCGTCCGACCAGAGTAGCAGCCCGGGTTGCCCGGCTGTAATTCTTCAGCCCTAGCCATAAGATAGCCCGCAGTGCTCTGCCACCAGCCAGGGGAAAGGCAGGAAATAGATTGAATAGTGCCACAGCAACGTTGAGAAACAGAAGCCACTGCATAAGCTCGGCGAAAGAAAGGTTTTCAGCTTTGATAAGCGTTCCGTATAAAGCATAAAAAATTCCGGCGATAGCCAGATTGGCTAAGGGACCGGCGGCAGCGATTGCCAATTCGGGGAGCACTCTAGAATGCTGCTCGGTAATGCGGGGAACCCCGGTAAATACATATAATGTCACCCCTTTGACCGGGATTCCCAGCCTGGTGGCGGTGAAAAAACAGACCAGCTCACGCAGGCACATCGAGATGAAGAAAAGTATGCTGGCAGCAGTACCGAATAGCAGATTCTGCCACAGCGGGTGTATTCCCCAAAAATAGAACGCCAGCGCCAGGCTTAGCAGCGCCAGTGCTGCAAGCCAGGTGTAGTGCAAGCGTATTGGGACGCCAAAAAGTTCACCAAGTTTTATTGTCCCAGCCATTTGGACCTCTGTAAAGCTGCCTCTAGTATAGAAGGTTAGACTTTTTGAGACAACCCTATTACCACCGTTACCAGCATCCCTTTCCCGCACACAGGGGCGAAGGAGCGCATATCCCGTGAGCTCGTTCAAACGGACGGGTGACACAGGACATAGCAGAATGGGAAGGACAGCGGCTGCTTTATCTCACCCTCACCTCAGTCCTCTCCCTTCAAGTGAGAGGAGAAGGTCCTCTCTCCCCTCGCGGGAGAGAGTTAGAGTGAGGGGGCAATCACAAGAATATGTGTCACTGCTCTCCTAGACGAGTACACCCTACACCCTATTGACAAAACAGTACTATGGGATTATATAATAGGTCGCATTACAAAATATCGCTAAGCGAGGTACAGGGGTGCGCTATTTACAACAGTGGCTCAAGGGGGTTGTTGACCTGGTGGTGCTTTCTCTGGTGAGCCGCTTGCCTATGTATGGTTACCAGATTGTGAAGGAATTGGAACGGCGGGCAGGGGGCTATCTCAGATTCAAGAATGGTACAGTATACCCTGCGCTTGTTCGTCTGGAGAAGAGAGGACTGGTGGTCTCAAAGTGGCGGCAGATAACTGCGGGCAGGAGGAGACGGTACTACCAGATTACGGAGAAGGGGCGTCAGTTCCTCACCGAGCATTCCAAGCTGTGGCAAAACCTCTATTCGGTGGTGGGGCGACTTTTGCAGGAGACTACATCACCGAAAGTAAGCAAGCAGACGCCGATAAATGGCGCGCCTCCAGACTTAAAAGCTATTTAGTGGAGCCGAAGATGGCGGTCTCCATCGTCACCGATAGCACTTCAGACCTTACTCCTGGAATAGCTGAGGAGTTGGGGATCACAATAGTGCCTTTGAATGTCCACTTCGGTGCTGCTACTTACAAGGATGGAGTGGACCTTGCCACCGAGGAGTTCTATCGAAGGCTGGCTGCAGGCAAGGAACTCCCCACTACCTCAGCACCCAGCCCCGGCGAGTTCGCTGAGGTATTTGAGAAGCTTGCCCGAGAGGGCAAAGAGGTGCTGGCTATTACCATCTCCTCGAAACTCAGTGCCACCTATAAAGCCGCGCTTGATGCTAAAGAAATGGTGGAAAAGGACTGTCGGGTGGAGGTGATAGACTCTTTTTTAGCCATCGGTGGGCTGGGGCTGGTGGTGATAGCTGCAGCCAAGGCAGCCAGAGCCGGGGCGAGCATGGACGAGGTGAAAAACGTCGTCTATCAGAGTATGCAAAAGGTGGACCTGCGCATAGCCTTCGATACTCTGGAGTATCTGGCACGCGGCGGGCGTATCGGCAAAGCCCAGGCATTCCTCGGCTCGGCGCTGAAATTAAACCCCATCCTCTCTTTGAAGGACGGCATCACCGTGGGAGTGACCCGAGTGCGATGTCGGGCGAAAGCGGTGGAATATCTGCGTGACTTCGTACTCGGCTTTTCGGAGATTGAAGAGTTGGCGATAGAGGACGCCACCACCCCCGAAGAAGCTCATATGCTGGCACAGGAACTCAGCGCTAAGTTTCCGCCGGAGCGCATCCGCTGGCTAAAGATCACCCCCGTAATCGGCACCCACGTTGGTCCTCGTGTACTTGGTGTCGCTGTACTGCCCGCCAGTTAAAGTCCACCGCCGCCTTGTGGCAAAAAAGAAGAGCTAAAAAGTAGCATCTGGTCGCTTTCACCCTCACCTTAGTCCTCTCCCATCAAGGGAGAGGAACAGTCCTCTCTCCCCTCTGCGGGAGAGAGTTAGAGTGAGGGGGCTTGTCCTCTCTCCCCTCTGCGGGAGAGAGTTAGAGTGAGGGGGACTGGGCTTTTTCACCCTCACCTTAGTCCTCTCCCGTCAAGGGAGAGGAAAGAACGGGGAACTCTCCCGTCGAGGGAGAGGAAAAAAGTGGGTACAAACCTGGTAGACTGGTAACAAAATAGACCGGGGACATGGGTTACAGGTATAGGCAGGAGGTGTTGTCTATGCCCTGGAAGGAGACTTGTGCCATGGA
>Ga0078972_1002586_pt1 | contig 59196 bp, 43 predicted proteins | sample YelNatPaOPGAMG01_FD_67568 | JGI IMG/M metagenome (GOLD analysis project Ga0078972, IMG submission 67568) | Hot spring thermophilic microbial communities from Obsidian Pool, Yellowstone National Park, USA - OP-RAMG-01 (SPADES assembly) (version 2) | ecosystem: Environmental > Aquatic > Thermal...
GGTATGTTTTTTGCTTCTTCTTTAGATTTTTCGATTTCTTCTATAGTTTTATTTAATTTTTCAAGAAGATTAGATGCTTCTGTCTTGTTTATTTGCATGGGGTCAGTATCCCTAATTTTTTCAAGTAAGGGGATTGCATCTTTAAAAAAGAGAGGTGCAAACTGAAATATGCTGTTTATTACAATTACCGCACGATATCTAACCCCTGCATCAGGGTCTTTTAAAGCATTAGTAACCGCACTTGCGGATACTTGCGAACATGTTTTTGAGACTTCTGAAATCGTACATATGCTCTTTAGAGCCTCTATTCTTGTGAACTTATCCTTGTCGAGGGTTGCAGATGATAATACATTTATTATCTGTTTTGCAAGTGCATTATCAGCAGAACCTATCTTTCCAAGCGCATGGACTGCACATTCTCTAATCTGCGCATCCTTATTTCCAATTGCATATTCAAGCGCTTTTACTTTTGTCTCGTCATAAGGCGGCTCACTTAACGAATTTACAAGTTTCTTCTTATCTTGAAGGTTTATATTATTGTCTGAAAGGCTCTTTACAACTTTTTCATATATTGTCTCCTCTTTAGTCTCTATCCTACCCTCTTCAATTTTTTGTAGTCCCTTTTTCTCTTCTTCACTTTCGAAAGGCTCTGATATATCATCTGATATATCTACAGATATGTCTACATCTTCGGTAAGTTCCACAAATTCTGTTTCTTCAGAATCTATATTCTGCAAATTCTCCTTCAAAGCGCGTTTTCTTGTTTCCTCATCTACGAGTTCTTTTCCGCATTCCATGCAAAAACGAGCCTTGTCAGGGTGTTCTTTTCCGCAGTAACTACAGAATATAATCTGTTTTACTTCGACTCCAGGTATATTTACACCTACAAAAACTCTCTGTCCACATCGCCAACAGAACCTATGTTTCTCATCAAGTTCATTTTTACATGATATGCATTTCTTTGCCATTTTCAGTCGCTCAAATCTATATTGCTCGATGTGTTAAAAGCCTTTCGCATATTCAAAATCGAAGAGAATCTATGAATTTGGAAACTAAGAATTCTGAAACGAAGAATTAAGAAACGTCTAATTTAGAAAGAACCCCCAAGCCAAAATCGTGCCAAATTTATTTTAATTTACCAAGCCAATATGGTTGCAGTGATTCCATGAGTGTGGAAATTCTCGATGGAAAACTCTTTGCAAACGAAATTCAGAACGAAGTAAAAGCAGAAGTCGAAAAGATGAGAAAAGAAGGTAAAATTCCTGGCTTGGGCGTCGTTCTTGTGGGTAATGACCCTGCATCTCAAGTTTATGTAAAGAACAAATCAGAGGCATGTGCGAACGTGGGCATATTTGCAGAAACTATCCGTCTGCCTCAAGATACAACAGAGGAGAAACTTCTCGAAAAAATAGACGAATTGAATAAAGATAATCGCTTTCATGGTATTTTAGTTCAACTTCCTTTGCCGAAACAAATCGACGAGAAAAGAATACTTGAGCGCATTTCGCCTTTAAAAGATGTTGATGGTTTTCATCCTTTGAATGTAGGTAGATTGACTCAAGGCATTCCATATCTAGTGCCATGCACCCCTGCAGGAATAATGGAAATTTTCAGACGAAAAAATATCGAACTTAAAGGAAAAGAAGCAGTGGTAATCGGTCGTTCTGATATCGTAGGTAAACCTATGGCTCTGCTTTTGCTCCATTCACATGCAACAGTAACGATATGTCATTCGCGCACCTTAGATTTACCAAGCGTGTCAAGACGGGCAGATATACTCGTTGTAGCAATCGGAAAACCTGAATTCGTAACTGCGGAGTACGTAAAGAAGGGCGCAGTAGTTATCGACGTTGGCATCAACAGAGTGAAATTGAAAGAGCCTATAATTGGTAAAGATGGAAAATTGAAGGATTCCAAATTAGTTGGAGATGTTAAATTCGACGAAGTAAAGGAGATTGCAGGCGCAATTACACCTGTTCCAGGCGGTGTAGGACCACTTACGATTGCTATGCTATTATTAAATACGATAAAGGCTGCGAAGACACAAATCACATATTAAATGAATCCAACACTCTCAACTACAAGTCCATTTTCACCGATAGTAACTGGGAATCGGTTGGTTGCATGCTTGGTCCCTCTCATCTTCATAACTTCTAGATACCTTTTTCTTTGTCCATCTACGAGTTCATGGCTAAGAATAAGAACTGCATCTGCGGTATATGCAATCTCAGAAGGATATTGCTGTCCTGCCACAACCTCCCCTGTAAGAATTGAGGTTGCTTGCCAATTTTTCAGTCTGCACGATAGTTCGTACTGGAATTGCCTATATGACCCTTCTACCATTCCTTCAAGGACTGTTATGGGGTCTATTACCACTCTTTGAGGCATTATTTGTGCTATGTGGTCATCGATTACTTCGAGGATTTGATTATAATCGACTGCATGCCTTAATACAGGTCCTAATTCTATAAACTTAATCTCATTTCCGAAAAAGTCTGGATTTATGGATTCCAAACTTGACATAAACCTGAGCATCCATTGTGTGGGTTCTGAAAGGGTAGTAAAGAATAAACCTTGCTCTTTATGTTTTGCGCCTTCGTTTAAAAACTGTGTTACGAATGTTGTCTTTCCGCTACCTGCATATCCTGCAAGCAAAATAGTCGATGGGAATGGAAACCCGCCTTCGATTATCTCGTCAAGACCTTTAATTCCACTCTTTATCCTTGGCAACGCGTTCTTCACAACAATGCCTCCTGTATAGGAATAATTCTACCAATATAGGTTTTTGCAAGTTGATATAATTGAGGGCATGCAACAGGGTCAATTATGCCAATTATTTTCTGTTCCGGCTTGGAACTAAATGTCGTGAGTTTGCAGAAGAAACTCTCTATTGCGGTACTGCTTGCATATTTGTATATCGGTGAAATGTTATCTACCATAAAGAAATCCATTTCGGGCAATCTTATAGTCTTTGTGGGAACGTTGTTTTGTATAGCCTTTATGGGGACATCCTGCATTAAATTTATGCTAAATGGACCATCAACAAAACGCACATTCTCATCGTCAGGAATGACCCTTCCTGATAACTTTGAAACTGTATCTATGAATATAATGTCAGAAATCGGAATTCCACGCAATTTAAGAATAGATTGCATATACACATAGGGCCTTTCTATGGTTATGTAAACCCCACGGTGATGCTTTTCTACCACCAAGATACCGAGAAGCGCCAGACTTATTTTAGGTATAAAACTTGACCTACTTGTTATAAGGATTTTATTTCCTATGGGATTGTCTAACTCTTTTCTTAGAGTATCGAGTAAAGGCTTTGGACCGATATTGGCTTGGGGGCTTGGTTTGCCTTGTCCCTTTTGTTCGTTAGCCGAGGAGTCCAAAGTACCACTCCCTTATTCTGTAAATAGTTTATCTATCCTACTTTCATGTTCTGCGCTCGATTTATGTACCAAAGTGCCGCTTAATACTCCTGATATGTTTCTAAATGCTCTTCCTATATGTATGCCTTTATCGTCTATTGTGAATTCTCTTATTTCTTTATCATGGGCAGAACTTCTCATCTTCATTATAATTATCCCTCTATGGAGTTCACCAAATACCTCCACATATTTTATTAGGATAATTGCGTCTGCAATCGCGAATCCAAGACTTTCGAGCGGACCGCACGAGATTGAAATCGGATTAGAGTTTGCGGTATAGATTGCAGTAATCCCTTTTTGTTTAATATAATATGTAATGCCCATGATAAACTCTTCCAAGCCTTTGGGCGAGGTTATTCTTTCGATTGCAGACAGGCTATCTATTACTATTCTTTCGGGTTTGAAGGTCTCTATAGATGATATTATCTCTGAAAGATGTTCATCTACACCTAATGATTCAGGATATACGCTATGTATAAACAGATTTCCCTTTTCTTCCATTGCTTTCAAGTTTATGTTTCTTGCAAGAGCGTTTCTATATATTGCCTCTTTATTCTCGTCGAAAGTAACAAGTAGTCCTTTTTCACCTGAGGCTACACCTCCTGCAATAAATTGAGTAGAGAGGACTGTTTTACCACAACCTGGACCTCCTGATACAAATATTATAGAATCTTTAAAGAACCCGCCATTGCACATGGCATCTAACTCTTTAGAACCGGAGGTTACCTTATTTTGACTTAGTTGTGGTTTTGAAATTACTTTTTGCAGATATGTTATCGGAAATGCCATGATGCCCTTTCCGGAGATAATCGCAAATGGAAATTCGCCTCTTAAATGATTTGTTCCTCTGAACTTTAATATTTCCATCGTTCTTCTTCTTCTTTTCTCTTCAAAGACATTGCGAAGAACAACTACGTTCTCGGCTGCAAACTCTTCTACGCCATATCTTGACACTGGACCATATTCTTCACTTCTTTCTATGGTCATTACTGAGGTTACTCCCATTTTTCTTAAAGATGAGGAAATTCTAAAAATCTTACTTCTTATAGTTGCTCGGTCTACGTTATCTCCAAACATTGTTCCTATGGAATCTATAACTACTCTTTTTGCGTTTATTTTCTGAACTGCATTTTCGATTTTGCCAATTATATTGCGCACCTCATAGCATACTGGTATTATAGATTTCCACTGTTCTATCTCAACGTCGTGGGGAAGTGATATATCTACAAATTTCAACCTTCCTTCTTCTTCGAATTTTCTCAAATCCCAGTTAAAACCTGCCATATCTCTACATATTTCTTCAGGTGTCTCTTCGAATGTTACGAAAACTGCGTTCGATTCTTTTTTAAGTATTCCATGAACTAAAAATTGTGTTGCAAAGATAGTCTTCGCACTTCCTGCGGTGCCTGCAACAATTGTCATCCTTCCTTTTGGTAGCCCTCCATCAGAAGCAGTATCAAAACCAACGATTCCGGTTTCTTCTTTTTCGATATATTGTGTTTCGTTCATGGTAATCCCTCTTTATTCTTTTATTATCTTTATACCCCCGGGAATAGTCAAGCCCAATGAATATTTTGAATATTTACGATAATAATCAGCAAGATGACCCATTAATTCAATCAAGATGTATAATCCTTCTTCTTTATATGCTTGAGACTTTATATCTTTTTCATCTTTAACCTTTTCTTTGATTCCTGCCCTATAAATTTCAACTACATCTCTTGGAGTTGCATTTAATCTTCCTAGCAATTCAGCAGTGTGTTTAATTTTTTCAGAAAGTGGATGCTCTACTTTATAAACTTGCTGATCTAACGCCAAATCTAGAGTTTGTGCGAAGATTTGCACGAATTGGTTAAATTCATCAGGCTTTGTAACTTTTAAAGGTTCTGGGGTAACTTGAGGATGAATTCGAGAAAAGTGACGTAAAATAGTATCGACTCTTCCTCCCTCATTACTTTGAGGTTCTAGGTTATTTAAAGTAAGATGGTTGGAAATTATTTCTGAAAGTTTAGTTTTTCCGAGTTCAGAACAAATATGTAGGCAACCAAGGAGAAGGTCATTGTCACATACAGGAATACATCTTAAATATATAAAAGAGTTTAATTTTTTTTCAAAAACGACTAGGCTTTCAGATTTTTTTTCATATTTCCCATTCTCTATCCATTTCTTAAAAGGACAAAAATGAGGGGGGTTTTCTGTATTATGGAAAAGATGATAGCATTTTACAGGAAATTGTTTAATCCCAAGCCGTTCACATGCACACTTACTTGCTTTCAAAATATTGTAGTCCGAATCGTGTAAAGAAACCATTTGTTCGTAGTCCTCGAATTCATGGGTCCAAAATCGGTCTTCCCAGCGCTCTTTTGAATCCATAGGAACTATTTTTGGACAAATTCCTTCGAGGGTGCTTTTAATATCTGTTCTTTCTGTGATTATAATAAATATACTTTCTTTTGAAATTTCACGTATTAACAAAATATCTTCAGGAAATTGTATCTTTTTTAAATTCTGAGAGAAGATAACGATATCCCATTTCCTATTTGCTATCTCTTTCGAAAAGGAAGTTCTATCTTCGACACGAATACTGTCGACTTTATAATCTGAAGATTCTATTTGTTTTATTATATCGTTAACTCTATCTGCATCCTCACTCACAAATAAGATTGATATGCATTTTGACATAAAATCTACCCGTTTGTACCAATTTGCAATTATATAAGATTTATTATTATATATCAAGTATTATATAGTATATAACAAGTTATAATAAGTCATGTGTTCTCTGTATCATCTTCTGTGTTTTCCTTGACTTATATTATCATTGGGGCGGGGCACTCCGTGGTATTTTCTCCGAGAGTGAAAATTAGAGAGATTCGTTTATTTTGGTTGTTTCAAATACGTAAATTTTTCTTTTTATATACCACTTCTCCACCATAAACAATCTTAAAAATTCGATGGTAAGGTATAGATGCATTATCTAAAACTATAAATGATCTTTCAAGTGTTCTTATCTCATCTCCGTGTATTATTTTTGTATTGTTTTCTGCACCCCTGTGCATATACCATATTTCCGCCTTTGACAAGTCTGTATCCTCTCTCCATTTCAGTTCGTTCAGGATTTCTCTCGGTCCTTTCATTTTCTTTTTTCCCATACTCATTCTCCAAATTTCTTTCATATATAATATTCTGCAAATTTTTATAGTTAAGGTAGTTTCTCTTTTCGTCCAAGCCAAAAGATGCATCGTTTTCTTCGGTCATTACTTACAATCTACTTGAAACTCTTTTTCATTTACAACTATCCAGGCACATGCATGGTCGCATGTATATTTGTATCTCATCAACTACTTTCTATTAAGGCAAATATAAAATGGAAAAGATAATAGCCAGAAAAACATTAAAGAGATGTGAACAAAAAACAGTTTGTGATAATGCTATCGGGCTTTGTAGGTCCGCTATCAGGGAATGCAGTACTTGCACTTCTTCCTACACTAAGTGAAGTTTTTCATGTATCTGCAACCACAATTCTAATCTCAATCCCTGTATTTATGCTTCCATTTGCCGCAATTCAGATATTCTCAGGTGCTCTATCTGATATAAACAGAAGAGGGGCATTCTTTTTTGGTTTTTCTTCATACTCGATTGGTGCGATTATTTGTGCATTTTCTACTAATTTCGAGCTTTTTCTATCAGGACGATTTGTGCAGGGTATAGGTTTTGCATTCGTTAATCCAGTGATTACTGCAATCTTAGGTGATATCGTTCCCACCAAATCAAGAGGGAGTGCAATGGGTGTTCTAGGTGCGTCTACAACAGCCGGGATTGCTCTAGGTCCTCTTGTCGCAGGGACTGTTGCAATCATAGATTGGCGTTTGGCATTTTTCATATTTGCATCTTTGGGAATTGTAGTTATCGTACTCTTTTCGATATCCTTTGCAGGGTTCGAGTTCAAAGGTTCTTTTGCTTTGAAAGATGTTGGTAAGAAACTATTGGAGACTGCAAAAAACAGAAATGTAGAGTATCTTATGTTATGTGGTTTTATCACTTTCTTTTCATATATAGGAGCGATATCATTCATATCAGCAGAACTTTCGAGTTTAGGATTTACCGATGCCTCAATCGGCGTAATTATTTCTTCGGCAGGGATTGCAGGAATAATATCATCACCAATTGCAGGAAGAATCGCAGATTTTCTTGGACGTCGTGCGGCTGCTGTTATAGGATATTCGATTGTTGCCATAACCCTCTTTATACTATCTATCTCAGATAGAAATATTTTCGAATTGGACATTGTGCTCTTTTTTATTTTAGGTATAGGAACTGCGCATATTTGGTCTTCTTTGTTAACTCTCTCTGTTGAAGTAATCCCAGAGATGCGAGGAACCTCAACATCTTTATTTAACTCTGCAAGATTCTTTGGATATGCCTCTGCTCCTCTGTTTCTTTCGCCTATATTCGAGAAGTTTGGTATGAGCACAGTTGCATTGGTCGCATCTTTGAGTGCAATTTTCAGTGGCTTGGTAGTTGTCTTTCTTGTTAGAGAATCGAAAACTGAAAAAAACAAATGAAAGAGCAAATAAAAAAGGAATGACTGGAAAAGAACGAATGGCTGAATGAGAGATTAAAGATATTTGTTGCATCCTCTACAGTACCATCTTCTATATTGGTAGATATATTCAAGTCTTGTTCTGCATGTTGCACATAGATATTCTGGGGTTCTGCCGTAATTTGAGGGAGTGGGTGTAATATTCGAACCTATGGGTAGGTTCTGGGTATTTTGTGGATTAACCTGATTACTTCCTTGCGTTGTTTTTTGCGTGCCTTTCTTATCTAGAACTGTCTCTATCTTATCGTCTATATAATCCCTTAAAGTTTCTTCCTCGAGTGTACGATGTTCTGTAACAAGCCAACGGGTTTTTACTCTCTGTGGTTTATCATAATAATCAGGTGAAACGATAATAAACTCGCCTGGTTTTAAAGTAGAAAGAGCATCTACAACAGACCTTCTATCGGTGCTACCTGAATTCATAGAAATTAGAAGAGCATCGATTTTGCTTTTGTCCTGTTCTGTCATCATTCTGCCGAGTGCCCAAGTAGCGGCTTGGGACATTGCCTTGTAGTCAATATCAGATGGATTTTGCGTACTCATCATACATGATACGCCGTATTTCCTTGCTTGCTTGAAAAGAAGTTTCAGAATCTCTTTAGCAGGCGGATTTCTTGGATGTGGTGGTAGATACGTGGATACTTCATCGATATAGAATATTAACTGAACGTCCTCTTTAGGGTGTGAGAGCATCCAGTTATAAATCTCGTTTCCAATCATGGTAACAAAGAACTGTTTATGTTCGTCTTTGTTAAGTGTATTTAGATAAATTATGTTAACAGGGACCTTTCCAGGTGTTACAGGCGTTAAAAAAAGGTCCATATTCACTGATGAGCCAATCGAGAACAAGAGTTGTTCCACGCCCGTGGTAAGGAACCTTATATTCTTGGATAGTCTATCTCTCTCTTTTTTGTTGAGCATGGAGTCTGCTTCATTTATATTTATTAACAAGTCAGGTTTGTCAACATAATTAGCAAGTGTTTCAAGGTCAGTAATTGGTGTACCTCGCTTCATTCCGGCTTGGAGAAGTTTGAACAAGAACGCATTCGATGCTTTGCCTGCTTCTGTCTCCATGTCATAGTTGATTAATCTTACAACCGAAGAACTCATCAAATCTATGGTCCGTATTCTTTCTTCTTCGTCGGTTAAATTTGAAGGGATTTTAAGCGGATTTACAGACAAACCCAAGCCCTTTTTGCTTGCAGGCGTGAAGATTCTTACTTCTGCTTTTTGTTTGTAATCTTCAAGTAGGTTTTTGCTTGTCCCCTTTGATTCAATCTCTGTTTCTTTACCTGGTATGGCAAGGCTTGCAATATCCCCTTGGGGGTCGATTATTATTGCAGGAATGGAATTTCGTACAGATTCTTCGATAATACATTTGCAGAAAACAGTCTTTCCGGAACCTGAGGCGCCTAAAGTTACCACATGTTTTCTAAGTGCCTTTTTTGGGATGCTAAACTCGGTGCCTTCTTGAGTCTTTCCGAGAAGCAACACTTCGTCCATGTGTGAGAATTACAATCTCTCAATATAACTTTTTTCGTAAGATGAGGGAAGTTTAGGATAATAGGAAGGTTATTAAAGCAGAAAAGGGTTCAGGTTTTTGAATGCATGTATTTTTGCAATAGATGCAAATATGCATGTGTATAAGGGGGCTTTTGTATGCCGAGAGATGATGTAGGGGAACGTGAAAGGGAAAGAGATTTGGTATTGAATCCAAGACAGTATGCATATATTTTGGACTTGACGAAGGGTAATGTAAATGTGTATGTAGGGCCTCATAAGACAAGTTTAGCAAATACTGATAGACCTGTTAGGTTCTCGCCGGTAACAAAGAGGTTTGAGGAGTGCAGGCTTGAAGATGCGATACAGGAATGTCCCTCAGCAGACGAAAGTTCGTATATTGTGCTTGAGAATCCTGCAATTGATGAGAAGGATGCCCATGCGAATCCAGGTCCGAATCTAATGGCGAAGTTGAAATATGGGCGAAAAATAAACATACCTGGGCCTGTGTCATTCCCGTTATGGCCTGGACAGATTGCGACCGTGATACCGGGGCACAATTTGCGTTCCAACACTTATCTTCTTGTTAGAGTGTATAACGAGGATGCAGCAAAGGAGAATTGGGCAAAAGCAGTGATTAAAGCAGCTCAAGGAGCAGGGAGTGCCTCAAAGGAGAAAGAGACGCCAAATTTAGTAACTGGTCAGTTGCTTATTATAAGAGGGACTGAAGTATCGTTTTACATACCTCCGACGGGTCTTGAGGTTGTTCCTGATGAATCTGGGAATTATACAAGGAATGCAGTAACGCTTGAAAGAATGGAATACTGTATATTGTTAGATGAAAATGGGAATAGAAGATATGTTCAGGGTCCTGCAGTGGTTTTCCCCAAGCCAACAGAGACTTTCATAAGCAGGAATGGTACTTGCAAGTTTAAAGCAATAGAGTTAAACGAGCAATGTGGATTGCATATAAAAGTGATAGCACCGTATGAAGAAGATGGGAAGAAATACAAAGAAGGAGAAGAGTTATTTATTACGGGCAAAGACACCAAGATATATTTCCCAAGACCAGAACATTCGATAATAATGTATGGTAATCAAGTTTTACATTATGCGGTTGCAATCCCTGCTGGAGAGGGTAGGTATGTCCTTGATAAAGAGACAGGGATGATATCTCTAATAAAAGGACCGCAGATGTTTCTTGCGGATCCGAGGAAGCAGGCTATTGTAAGAAGGGTGCTAAGCCCAGAACTTGCAGAACTACTGTATCCTTCGAATGCAGAGGTAATTGAGTACAATAAGAAACTAGCATCAGTTTTGCCAAAAGAGAGCAAACGTGATTTTGTTACAGAATTAGATGCAAGGGAGGCTATGAAAGAGAAATATTATGGACCATGCCAATCCGCACCTACAACCACAGCTCAGGCTTGGGAACTTGATATCGGAGCACCTGAAGAAAAATCAGAGAGTGCAGAACCAAGCCGGGATGATTTTGAGCAATCTGAAAGAAAGCCGGTAATACAAAGAAGAATGGTGATGGCACAGCAAGCGATGCCACCGATACCAACAATGCCGACAGCAAAACCTGCAAAACAACCACTTGGTGGAAATGTTATGGATATAAAAAGAGGTGCTGTTGTAATCCCAGAAGCGCCTGTGGTATCGTCTAAATTTGACGGTGCGGTATCTATTACAGTCTGGACAGGATATGCGGTTCTTCTTGTTTCAAAATCAGGAAAGAGACGTGTAGTTGTGGGTCCACAAACTGCGATACTCGAATATGACGAAGTTCCTCAGATACTTGAACTATCTACGGGCACACCAAAAACAGACAAGAACATAATAAAAACAGCATATTTGAGAGTGGTAAACAATAAAGTTTCTGATATAGTAGATGCAGTAACAAAAGACCTTGTGCAGGTTAGTGTAAGACTTTCATATAGAGTGAATTTCGAAGGAGAACCTGAAAAGTGGTTCAATGTTGAGAACTATATAAACTTCCTATGCGACCATACGCGTTCACTAATACGCAATGCTGTAAAACAAGTTGGAATTTCAGAATTTAACCAAAATGCAATTTCTATAATAAGAGATACAATTCTTGGAAAAAGCGATGATAAAGGGAAGCGCGCAGGACGAAAATTCGACGAGAATGGTATGCGTGTTTATGACGTGGAAGTTCTTGATGTAACAATAGGGGACGAAACTATTTCTGAGATGCTAATAGACTCACAGCACGAAGCAGTTAGGCTTGCAATCGAATTAAGCAAAAAGGAACGCGAACTTGAAGATACAAAAAAGATGGAGAAAATCGAACAGGAACTCGAAACTGTTCGGGCAGCAACCGAAAGCCTAAGAAGAAAACTCGAGTCTATAGCAATCGAAGAAGAGATGAAATTAACACTTGCAAAAGCCCAAGCCGATGCTAAAGTCGCCTCAGAGCGCCTTGCTGCAAGACAAGCAGAACAGGCTGCTCTAGATGCAATACATAAAGCAGAACTTGCAAGAATGAAAGCCTCAGAAGAGCATAGGCTCTCTGTGCTCGAACGAGAACAAGCAGGTAAAATTAACTTAATGAACGCAGAAGCAAAAGCACTTGTTGAAAAAGCATCTGCAATCACACCACAGATGACCGCAGCACTCCAAGCCTTCGGAGATAAGGTATTTGTTGAGAAACTCATGGAAGCTCTAGGTCCTCATGCTCTACTTAGAGGAAACACCATCGCTGATGTATTTGCACAACTCGTCAACGGCACTCCAGAAATGGCTGCTAAATTAAGAAATCTCATAGGAAGCCAAGTCATACCAATACCTATCCCTGCTGAGATTAAAGATGATAAAGCAAAAGAGATGCCCAAGCCTAAAAACTAAACTCTTATTTTTTATTTTCAATATTTTATAATTTATTTTACTTCAATGGGGCCACGATTTTTTCGTCGTGGAAACCGCACCTACTGACGCTATCGATTTTGCAACTAACACCTCATAAGACGGCTTGGGCCATGCACGATTAAACCATTCTTTTTTTAGCAAGGGCACAGCCTTTGCGTGCTCCCTAAATTGAATGTTATTGTCTATCCTTCTTTGGCTTTCTGTTAATCTAAATATCAATTCTTGCCAAATTTCATAATCTTCTGGGCTCTTTGCAATTCTTATAATACAGTCTTCTATAGGACCTACAAAACCTCTAAATTTTTTATCATTCACATTATCTTTTGGAAGGCGTTTAATCCATTCTAAGATTGATGGTATTAGATTATCTTTGTTATCTTTACCACGAATTGAGATATTCCCATTTGGAATTGCTTCTTTAGTATTTGTACTTGTGGTTGTCCTAATGACAAATCGACAAAATCCTGGAATACCTGCATCAACGCCTGCAGTTAATGCAGAAACTGCAAATTCGTATGGTGCTACTGCCGCTTTCTGTCCCACACGCGCTAACCCGCGCTCAAATAGTAGTCTAACTTCCTTAATCGTCGCAGGATAATTCCACACAGGTGCCCAAAACTCACACCAAGTCTCACGGTTTGCAATGTCAACTTCATGTTTTGAAAGTGGCGAGGGGCTCTTTGTAATGAATGGAAAAACCGCATACGCTTTTGCATTTGAGCCAAGCCGTTTACCAATTCCACCTACGAGAAGTAACGCACCCTCTAAAGCAATTAGATATGACCAAGGGGAAATATACCCCTCACGATACCAATTCTGACCGCTGTTATGCGTTCTATTTGCATGAACAAACCAACTCCCACAAGATGATAATTGTGGGAACTTTGTTTCACATTTGTGAAGGGTATATCTTAACCATTTGGATTTTTCTACGCTTGCTTTTTTAATGAGGTCATTTGCGTTTTTATAGACTATTTCAAAATTACGTCTGCCATTCTGCCCGCCCTCTCCAAATATAGGATTGTAACACCGTTTACTTTCTCTAATAGATATTATATTGCTATCTAGAATTTATAATTCCTCGTCAGGTATGCTGTTCCTTAATTCCCAAATATTTTTATCTGCTTTCTTTTTATCTTTTTTATCCGATACCCATATTTTTCTATATTCTGTTGGCTTCCAATTGTTTAATAGGTAATCCTCTATCGCTTCGACACTAATTTTATCTCCTAAAATTACAAAATGTTCGTTTTGCCAGCATCCTCTTATATTTGACCAATTTTTATTCTTTGATAATGCAGAAAGCAAACCTATACCACATAGATATTGCCCTAAATTATCAAGTGTTATTCCCTCAAAGTGAACCGCAGTTAATTCGCTCATTTATTCACCTCAATTGAACTCGCACGCATATCACATGCTCTAATTATAGATTCAAGAAATGCAAGTTTTAAGGGACCATATTTGTCTATTAAATTATCAACCATTTCTACCCAACTTATGGTCTTCATCTTGTATTTTGTACAATCCTCGCTCCACTCACCTTTTGCACCAAAATATTTCATATACGTTTCAAGTCTAACATCATCATTAAGCCAATTCTTTATTGCTGGTATCACATCTCCATCTTTTATACCAAAAACATCGTCATTATCTTCCTTTATGCCCCTTAGAATCGTTCTTACTTTACCATGATGTGTTGCAATTAGATATACTGCTAATGGTGTCCACCCTTTTTCTCCGTTAACCCACTTATTCCAGCCAAGTAATGCACTCGATGCTTCGTGCCTGATTCCAGGTCTAAAACGGATATTTAACTCAGATTTTATTCGTTCCTTTAACTCCACTGAAAGTTTTTGTTCGCTTGATATATAAGAGATAACATCAGGGAATTTTGCAATTGGCTCCGATGGTTTCTCCAATTTAGACAATATGGACTTGAGACACTCACTCTCAACTTCTGTAATGTTGGAAGAACTAAGTATCTTTTCAATCTTATTTCTTATTTCTTTGATATAATCTGATGCTTTCTCTTGCCACTTCTTATGATTTTTTCCAATATCATACCATAATGCTGCTAATTTGACCTCATCTAAAATCTCTTTGATCTCTTTGTCGTCTTTTTCGATTTCTTGGAATATTTCTTTTATTACTTCTTCTATTACTTCTTGCATTTTTCTCGAATGCTCATCGATAGTGCAAAAAGTTGTATAGTTTAATTCATCATGTTCCAATGAATCTTGAACTTTATGTTCTAACTCTAAAGGCTTGACTGACGATTGATTTTTGTTTGCAGTCCAGCCTAATTCTGCATCATATCCCCCAAGAGAACTGGCAAGAAGTAAAGTCATACCCGGCCTAATATCGTCTTTTTTCAATTTGTTCCATCGTTCATATTCATAATTCCATTCCCAAGCCACACCTTTACCCCGAGTAGTTCTTTAAGTTCATAAAAAGGAACATTACATATTTCATTATGGCTTGGTGCTAATTCGTTTTCGCCAGGTTCGCCCTTTATTTCTCGCCAATAAACATGAACATTTAAGTCAACATCGTTATCTCTAATAAATGGAGAAATATCAGTATAACCTCCTGAAAGGTCCATTTCTGTAGAATATAATCCCCTAAAATCTCGAATTCTTATCACATGCGATGGACTATAAGGGAATAAATCTACACTCTGGTTTTCTTCGTGGATTTTCTTTATCAGATTTTCGATTTCCTCTGGGTTTACATTTTTGATATTATATTTAGTGATATATTCGGTTAAAATCTTTTTTGAATCTTCTAATTCACCACTCTTATATGGCATAGTGTATTTATTTCTGGTTTTACTTTCGGTTGGAAGTTCTATCCAAAAGACATTTGCATCTGGATATTCTCCGTTTCTATTGCACCGCCCGAAACGCTGAACAAGGCTTCCAAAAGGTGGAAGTTCTGTAATCAAAGTTCTTGCTGAAATATCAATCCCGGCTTCTACTACCTGAGTGGATACAACTATAACGCCATTCTTTTTAACAGAGGTTTGCCAAGAATCTTCAGAATTGGGTTGGGTCTTTTCTCTAAGAATTCTTTCTGCTTTTTGTAATTGTTCAATTTTTTTCTGCTTATCTATTGGGCGAAAATGAGAATGAAGTAACATTGTTTCTGGCACGCCTTGTTCCGAAACGAATTGTGAACTTTGTTTCTTTTTACCCATATTTTTTACTTTTTTCTTTTCCTTACCCTCTTCATTGCTCTTTTTCTTAATCTCTTCCTTAATCTTTTTGAATATCTCTCTTGCCCTATCTACTCTGTTAACAATAACTAATGTCATACTACCATTTACATGTTTATTTACAATAGATTTTGCAATCTTCTCGATTTTCTTATATTCGACATCAAGTTTTTCAATCGTCTTGGTTGCACGCAATCGATTCTTAAGCAACTGAAGGTCATCATCACTAAGTCTAAGTTCTTTTAACTCATTAATTTGGCTTTTAAAATCAATCGTCTCGAACCAATTCTTTTCCATAGTTGCGCTCATCCAGATTGTCTTCGTTTTTTTAATTGGATTGCAAGACCCCATTCGGAAACTTTCCAATTGAGCACTGGTCGCCAAGCCATTACCCATTAATTGTACTTCATCCATGACCCACAAACAGTCGTTGTTAAGCAACCCAAAATGTATTGGCCATCTGTATCTACTCATTCCATAACCACGATTCAACGCTCTCGATAGCAGCATATCTTGCGTTCCTATAATTATAGCATCACGTTCTGGGTAAATATCCCAATCATCAGAATCTTCCCCACCCATGAGAACAGTTACTGTAATCTTTTTATCTTCTACATTCTTCTCTTTTGCCCCGCCTTCCATAGGCTCATTTGTTCCAGGCGTTTCAGCATACAATCCAAGATTCTTTAACCAAGTTACACATCTCTCCTTTGTTTGCTCCACAAGCACCCGCATGGGCAAACAGTACACTAATCGCCGAGGTGTGTTTTTTCGAATTTTTTCTTCTGCGAATCTTCTTCTCCACAACCAGGCTAGAATTACGGCTGCAGTTTTTCCTGCGCCTGTGGGGATTTTAATTAAATCTGGCAATTCTGGGTCTGTAGCTAACTTTTTCTGATATGGATAGGGTTTATTGCCTGTTGCTTTTAAGAAAAAGTCATCAAAATCTCTTTTTTCAGAACTATTTGGTAAATTTTCTGGAATTTCATTTAGTTTCGTTTGCAATTGTTCACCAATTTCTATAATATTCGCTTGCTATTTATAATTTTGCATAAGGTGTATGAAAGTGAATGCCTGCACCCTTCTTTTTTCCGCTCTATTTACGGATATTTTACTTTATTTTGCATTTAGGTAGCCCAAGCCTTAAGAAAAGCGAAAGAGGATGTTAATTCGGTGGTATAATATGGTAAGGAGGTATGAAGAAGAGGAATGGGAAGAGAGAGAGGAGCGTCCAAGCCGTGGAAGAATGACAGTTCGGGAGGCAGGACATCGAGGCGGGGAGACAGTTTTAAGGAAATATGGCACACCCTTTTACCGAGAGATAGGACATAAAGGCGGGGAAAGAGTAGTTGAAGAATATGGAACGCCGTTTTATAGAGAGATAGGGCACAAGGGGGGAACCACGGTTAGAGAGAAATATGGCAGACCATTCTATGAAGAAATCGGGCGCAAAGGTGGACACAAGGGTGGAATTATAGTCCGAGATAAATATGGCACACCGTTTTATAGAGAGATAGGGCATAAAGGTGGAGAAAGAGTAGCTGAAGAATATGGAACGCCATTTTATAGAGAGATCGGGCATAAGGGAGGAACCACGGTTAGAGAGAAATATGGCAGACCATTCTATGAAGAGATAGGACATAAAGGTGGTCAAAAGGTGCGTAGGCTTATTGAGGAAGGAGAGAGGTACGAAGAAGAGCATCCAGAAGAATACGAGGAGACAACTTTGAGAAGGCGTTCAAGAAGATACTGATTTTTTAATTCTTTTTTATTTTATTGTTTGATAATATTAATTAATAATATCATTGAGATGATATCATCTCAATCTATGCTCTACATCTGGGCATTCAATCCATAATATCATATAAATTTTTCAAATGTCCCCAAGATATAAAAATCGCATAAATATCTCCAAGCCGATACTATCCCTGTGATAAGATGGTTATAGAAGTCGAACCTGCGAGCGCAAATGCGATATTCACAAAATACGAAAATGGAATAATATCTGCCTGGATGGTTACAAGAGATGGGAGATATACTGCGATATCACCATTCTATGCGTTAGATTCCTCTAATTTGAATGCTACACTCAAGAATTTTTCTGCTGAAGAAGCAATCCGTATTTATTTCTATGGCGTATCTGACGGGAATTTTCTACATGAAGATGTAGAACCCATAGACATAGTGCATTTAGGAAAGGTATCATCAGGCTTGGAGTATACAGACGATACAGACAGATCAGTTGCCTGGTATGGATTAACTGGCATAATAGAACGGATAGAAGTTATAAAAGATATTGTAATCTTTTTCGTAAGGACAAAATGGGCAGATGAAATCGTAATTCCTATATTTCATTCGAATAATAATTCGGGATGTAAAGTTGGAGATAAGATATCGTGTAATGTCTTGTTTAGATGTGTAGGAATCGAGAAAGGTGCTAAGGATATGATGAAAAAGTTAGGTTACGAGAGTACGAAAAAGTATGATGAGATTACAAAAACAGTGAAGATTAATAAAAGAAAATCGGAGAAAAAAATGCAGAAGGGGGAGAGAAAGAGAACAAGCAAAAGCAAAAAGAATGAAAAAAGAAGAGGTAAACATATACAAAGGATGGAAAAAAAGGCTGATATGGTTGAGGGGATAGAAATAATGAAAAGCAAATGTGATAAATTCACAGAAAAAGAGATAATGTCTTTGCCGACGTTATTTTGTAAAAAAGAGGATAAGAAGAAGAGAAAAGACGACTTGAATGACTATAACGATTATTTGTAATATTTGTAAAATTATTTATAAAATTATATTTTGTATGCAACTTATTTTTGGACGATCCCTTTGCACTGGTTAATGTTTTGTAGGAGTATTAGAAGAGTAACCAACCCAAAGACTTATAATAGTCAAATTGCATTATAGGCTTGGTGATGCTATGGCAGTCGGATTTGTCTTGGTAAGCACTGCACCGGCAAAAGAGCACGAAGTATATAATGAACTACTAAAAGTGAAAGAGATAGTGGAACTTCATCCCCTCTTTGGTGAGTATGATTTAATTGCAAAAGTAGAAGCAGACGATTTTAATCTTTTGGGACAAATCGTCGTTGATAAGATAAGGACGATACACGGGGTTATCGATACAAAGACGCTCACGGGCATAAAGTTCTAAAAACAAAAAGTGGAGGTTTCGCCGATGGTTGATGCGTTTGAGATATTTGTAAGTATCTTTGTACTAGCCTTTGGTATATTCATGATGGCAGAAGGGATATTTACAACGTACTTTGGCAGTGGTAAAAGCAGAACTATCGGCGTTATTTTGACAATTATAGGCTTGGTAACCTTCCTTATCTTCTTATATGGAATTGGACTGTTACCAATAGGCACTTTAGGATGGAAATTAGAAAATGTCCTTACTGCAATTGTTGCAGTAATAGCGACTGTAGTAGGACTACTTGCTGCCGTGGGCATATTCTTAGTAGCAATAATGAAATCGTAGTTTTAATCACCCTTTTCTTTAGTCTTTCAAACTTTTTTCTTTTGACCTCTTTTTAACAACTTTTTTCACAACTTTGTATTCAACGTTTATTCAATATTTTTAGATAGACACTTTTCAATCGTGTGGAAATATAATTGCGTGGTTCATATAGAAATAAATAGAATCTCTTTAATATTCTTATGATATTGTATATGTTAATATGTGCGGAGAGGTTATCTACGAAAGAGGTAGAGCCTTATATCTTAATATAACAAATAGATGTACGAATGAATGCAGGTTCTGTATCCGAAACTTTTCAAGAGGAGTTTTTGGGTATGACCTTATGTTGTCGAAAGAGCCGACTTTCGAAGAAATAGTTTGTGCTCTCGAACCAAAGTTAGGAAAGTATTATGAGTTCGTGTTTACCGGGCTTGGGGAACCTACAATTCGGATAGATGAAGTTTTGAGGATAACGAGATATTTACATGAAAATGGGGAAAGGGTGCGTCTTGATACAAACGGTCATGGTGAGTTAGTCCATGGACGTGATATAGTATCTATGCTTATCGATGCAGGCTTGGATGCAGTGTCGATTAGTTTGAATGCAGAAAGGAAAGATAAGTATGATTGGCTTTGCAGACCTAAATTTGAGAATGCGTATGAAACTATCCTTAACTTTGCAGGAAGATGTGCGAGAAAAATAGAAACGCAATTAACTGCAGTTAGTATCGAAGGAATAGACTTTGGTAAATGTGAAAAGATATCACGCGACTTAGGTGCCACTTTTAGAATAAGAGAATATTTTGGACCTGAGATATCTATCCCAGATTATTTGAGATAAATAGATGAATTTAGATAAAGATTTAGATAAAAAAATCAATCTATTGCTCGAATAGCTTCTGAGGGATTAATCGAACCTGCAGTCCGAGCAGGTAGATACATGCCTAAGAGCGAAACAAGGAATGCGGACGCGTTTATCACGAATATACTTCCGAGCGGGAGCACAAGTTGAAAACCTTCGGGTGCGAACTTTTGTTGCCAGAGAAATGCAGAGACATTTATACCATGCAAAGTGCCTATGAAAATGCCAAGAAAGATTATGAATGAGGCTTCTATTCCGAATGTTACAATAATTTGGTTTCTTTTAAATCCAATAGCACGCAAAATACCTATTTCCTTTTTACGTTCTCTAATTTCACGCATCATAATTAATCCAAGCCCGGAAATTCCGATTCCAAGCCCTAAACCCATAAATGCAGTGTATAATGCATAGTTCCTTCTTAACAATTTCATAATCTCTTTTACTTCCTTTTCGATAACGAGGATTTCCAAGCCGAAATTCATCAATTTTCGTTCGAGCGTGTGTGCAAGTTCTTCGAGTTCTTTTATTCCGAGATTACCTTTTACATCAAATAGGAATGCAGATGAGGATAAAGATTTATTCAATGATAATTCGAGCGAATCGCGCCAAAGAAAGATACCGTTTATAATAAATTCGTCTAGAATGCCCACAATTCTTTTTTGCAATCTATATCCGTTGATGACAATTTCAAGGATGTCACCAATAGATGCAGAGAATTCAGAGGCATATTCGTATAGATTAGAATGTGATACTGTGCGGTCGATAATAATAAGAGATGAGTTAAGATGCATTGCTTCGAATACTTCTCTGTCAGATGAGAACGCAGGGTCCCGGGCTCTAAGCGAGAATTTTCCAGAATATGCAAAATCAGCATCAAAGCCAAACAAAGGGTATGAAATAGATATGTTAGTGTAAATTCCGGATTTTGAAATAGTATGTATAAAAATTTCAGAGTGATAAAAAGAGAGAATAGATGAGAAATGAGCATCCAAGCCGAGAGATGAAATTTCATCAGAGATATTGTAAATAGGCATAGCAGGTGAGGTTGTTCCTATAAGTTCGTATCCTGCAGATTGGCGTGCTGCTTCTTTTTCTATACCTGCAGATAAACTTGAAGTAACGACCGTCAACAAGGTTATTGTAAAAATTACAATCGAAAAGACTGCTATAGATATGCTTGCTCTAAATTTGTACGAATTAATATGCATTACAGAATATTTTGTCAAGATTGCATTTCTTGTTTTTCTATTCGAAAATAAGTTTAGAATAGTTCTTAAATTAGGCATGATGATGCACAGAAAAGAGGCAATGCCGAGCGCGCCTACGAGAAGAAACATATCCATATCAACTTCGTAATTGATTGAAATAGAAGAATATAAAAAAATAAGATTTGCAAGACCTGCAAATGTAAGCGCTTTTTTAATTCCTATGATGGTGCTTGATAAAAGTGCTGTGCATGTTATAAAGAAAAAAAAGCCCATAGTAAATAACAAAACGATTTTGTGTTGAGAGAAGAATACTAGTATGAGAATGCCCAGAATAGTTAGAATCGTACCGATTATCGATATCTTCTTCACTACATTACTACGTAAAATTGAATATTGCGGCTTGGATTGATTGCGTATTGCACGAGTTATATTCAAGTTAGAGATGTGAACGCTTACTGCATAGATTGTAAATATAGTTGTTAAAAATCCAATTAAAAAAGAGAATGTAATAGAGTAATTCGAAAATGAATAGTATTCTAATATTTTTTCAGAATAGACAAAAGAATCCATTAAAATAAACATGATGTAAGAGATAGGAATTCCTGCGAAAGTGCCTATGAGCGATGCAAAAAAAGCATAGCAAGTTCCTTCGAAGACACAGATGCGTCTAATTCCTCTGCGTTTCATCCCTATTGCTCTTGCCATGCCAAGTTCTGCCTTTCGTTCTGACGCTATGAGAGAAAAAATATTTACAATCAAAAGTTCAGCTGCAAGGATTGAGAATGATGCAAATAGGTAAAAAAGTTCCTTGAAGAACTTTGCATTCTCGTGCGCTTTTGTAAGTGCGCTATATTTAGATTCATAGATGTATAGAGGTTGATATTTTTCATCTTTTAGTATCTGTTTCAATTCATTCTCGGCATCTTGGTATTTTTCATTCGAATTGAGAACTCCACCAGAATATCCACCTGAATTTGAGAGTTTTATTATATTTATCTTATTCTCCAAGATGAGAACTCTTTGCAGTGTTGATAAATCGACAAATACATTTTTTCCAGCATCCCAGTTTGCACGTCCTACATTATCAACAATCGAAGAAACAACAATCGAAACTTTCTTTTCACCGTAGATAAAGGTAAGGACATCTCCAATTTCTGCATCTAATCGATTTGATAGAGTTTTTGTAATAAAAGCAGGGATATAATTATCTGTATCCGATATATCGGAATTCGATATATTCAAAAGAGATGCATTAACTTCCAAGTTATTGCTATAAAACTTCCCAAACGACGAAATGCTATCTTGTTCTATTCCTAAAACTCTAGCAGAAGGTTCGCCCAAGCCTTTATCTGTATTCACTAATGGAATTACAATTTCAATTTCCCCTGTAATCCCGTCAAAATTATCTTTTGAAATCTCTTTTTTCATCTCAGTGCAAATCGAATAGTTGAAGAAACCGAATTCACCCGAAGCGTTGAGGAAACACACGCATTCATCAACTAAATTCATTCTCTTGAGAACTTTAGAAGAAATCATGTAATCCATCGATTCGCCCATTATAAGAGAGCCTGAAATCATGGCTGTACCTATCGTAAGCCCTAAGATGACAAGAGAAGTTGTCTTTTTTCTGCGAAACATATTTTTCAATCCAAGCCTGAATGAGGCTCTGTCTAAGAACCAAAGTGTTACGAATCCGAAAATAAGAATAAGGATGAAAAAAATGAATATGAATTGATAGTGTTGAGTGTACACATTTTGAGTTGTGAATTAATAATAAAAGAACTTTTTTTGAGGAAAAGGAAATGAAAATGAAATGAGATAAATATATCGAAATTAAATATATCGAAATCCGATAATTCAATTGTGAATGGTGAGAAGTTAGATTTGAGAATGAAATTTTCTATTTTTCTTAAGAGAATAATAAATAGGTTGTTATGCAAAAAAGGAGTTGGGGAAGAGCGTGGCAGGGAATAAAGTAAAATTTGCTGCAAATTATCTTTGGGAGATGAATACGATATCTGCAGAGTTTTTGCGTGGATACGTTTTGGTTAATGCCTTAATTGAGGGGGATAAGAAAAAGGAAGAAAGTTTTGAGGGTGATACATAACTTATATTTATATTTTTCTATAAAAACCCAATTTTTTTCTCATTTTTTCCCTATTCAAAGGTTTCGAGGAACGAAAAATTATTAAATACCGTCGTGCATGACGGAGTAGTGATTTTCCTATGGGGAAATCACGGAGGAAGTGCAATGGGAACAAGAGTGGGAAAAGAGAAGATAACTAGAGAGCCTGGATATCTCTACTATGTGGGCAAAGACGGATATGTATGGAGAACACCAATGAAGGCAAACAAGAAGGGGACAAAGAAGAAAGTAGGCAATGAGAAGATTGCAAAGAAGCCTGGTTACCTCTATTATCTCGATGAAGCAGGCTACGTTGCAGAAGCAAAGATGAAGAACGCATAGGCGTTCTCCATTTTATTTTTTTTTAATTATTTCTATTGTTTTCTTTGTATTTTTGTAGTATCCCGAAATTACTTCCTCTCGGAGAAAAGTAAAAGTTCTCCTGAGAAGAGGAGGAAACTAAACAAGAAAAAAAAAATAAGGTGGAGCATAAGAGAGCATGAGAAGGGAGAACAATCATTACAATTTCAAACTTCCTTATTGAACCCTTGATATAGATGATGGGGAAGCATCAATTCAAGTCTCCGTGAGAAAAATCCATTCTTTTCTAAGAACTATTTATCAATCAACAAATACAACTCATCGAAAAATACACATCACAATTTCTTACTAATATCTAAAAAAGATGCAAAAGAGTCGGCGATATGTTCTCGATTCTTCGAGAGGGACTAATTTCGGGAGAGCACATTAATATTTAATGTGCAGCAGGTTGTATCTTCTCTTTTTTCTCCTCTTTTTCTTCGTTCTTCTTATCTTCTTGTTTCTCCTCGTTACTATCGTCAACTGTTTCAGGCTCGTCCTCCTCCTCGATCTCGTCTATTAACCCATTTTCATCAACAATCTTATCGACTTGTTCTACACTCAATCCTTTAGCAGCAAGCCTTTCTGCACGCTCTTTGTCAAGTAAATCAGACAAAGCATGCAAAGATTCGATATCTTTCTTAGTAATACGAAACTCATCAGAATAAACGCATTCGGGATCTACGATAACTTCATTCGTGTTCACTTCAAAGACTGCAGGATACAGCCTGCATGATTCAGGTCTATTTTTGTGTATACTGCATATGCCACCAAGAAGGAAAACACATGTATTATCTTCGAGTTTAAGCAATTTCCAACCTTTCACTTCCTCGACGAAAAATTCTTCTTTGTATCCCAATTCTTTTATTCGTTCAATGTCTTTGTTTGTAAGTGGTACGTCCGTTCCTAATGTGCAGCATAGTGAACAATCGTGCGTTCTGCAAACTGATTTTTTTGCCATATCTATCAGTAACTATACTGCATAACGGCGTAAAATACCTTTGCCTGTTTTTAAAATGAAAAGGATAAATAAAAAATAAATAGATATGGCTTCGATGCGTATAATTCATAAAGATTTGAAAAATGGGATTGTAAAAATTAGATTGGAAAATTTAGATGACCTATGGCATCTTAACAATGTGATAGAGGCAAAAGACATAGTTTTTGGAGTTACCTATCGAAGAGACGAGAAGGCAGCAGATAAAATAAGAGCAGAGAAAGTTGAAAAGAGGCGTATGTGGCTTGGGGTTGAGGTTGAGAAAGTAGAATTTCACGAATTTTCAGATAGGTTAAGGGTGCATGGAATAATTCGAGAAGGACCACAGGATTTGGGACAGTATCATACAATAAACTACGAAGTTGGAGACGAGGTAGAGATAAGAAAAGGAGATGGTAAATCTTGGAAGAGTTACCAAATCGAAGAACTCGAAGATGCTGAAAAAGCATCAAATCAACCGATAGTTACCATGCTTGCTATCGAAGATGGCGAGGCAACATTTGCCATTTTAAGACAGTATGGTGTGCAGTACATCGCGGATATATCAACTCAACTTTCAGGAAAGATGTATCCTTCAAAAGACATTAGAAGCGAGTTCTATTCAGAGGTTCTTTCAAAACTTATGCAGATAAGAGGCCCAAATTCCCCTTTAATCATACTCGGACCTGGATTTGCAAAAGAAGAATTTGCAAAATTTGCAAGAGAAAGAGAACCTTTGTTTTTTAAGAATGTTAAGATAGAATCCACTGGTCAAGCAGGAAGAGTTGGAATACAGGAAGGAATCAAGAAAGGGGTGGTATCTTCAGTAGTCGAAGGCTCAAGAGTAGAATACGAAACAAGGCTCGTAGAAAGGTTACTTGCAGAGATTGGAAAAGGTAAACTTGCAACTTATGGTAAAAATGAAGTTAAAAAAGCACTCGAAATAGGAGCAGTAGATACACTCCTTGTAACCGATAAAATGTTAAGAATGCAAACATGCGCCGAGTTGCTCGATATTGCAAAGAGCATGAATGCAAAAGTGGCAATTATCTCAACTGCAAATGAAGCAGGGGAAAAACTAGAATCTCTAGGTGGGATAGCAGCTATACTAAGATACAAAATAGAAGACGCTTAACTGTTCTTTAACTCTTTTTCAATCTTACTTTTCTTTCTACTTCTTAAGAACAGAACAAACACTGCGATCGTCGCTAAGAAAATCGATGAGAAGAGTATTATAGAAGAACAAGTGCAACAATTTTCTTCTTTCTCAATATCCAATTTCACGCTTCCATTTGTAATGATATATGCATAAGCAGCACCTGTTTTTGAGTACTTGCCTGCCTGAATGTTATTCGAGGCATCTTTAGAAGATAGGCTCATAAGCATACTATCGCTTTTATACCTGTATTTTGAATACTCAAGATATGCAAAAAAATATTTTGACCAGAATGGAGTCAGGAATTCAAGATTTTTCATAGAAGAAAATGCAACGAGATTTTTTAGAAAATAGACATCCAAGCCTGACCAGAAACTGAATACATCCCTTGCAAATATCTTTGTATCTGAAACAAATGCAAGTTCTATATCAGAGGCTTTATACAACCAAGCCTCCGAAATTCCATTCTTCTTTCCATATTTGCTCGAAAGATTAACTATCCTTTCTGCTCTTTGTAGAAAATCAAGATTTATTGGATATATATGCATGTCTATATAATCCAAAGATGTATTTTTGCAATAACTTTCTACAAATTCCTCATACCTATTTTCCCAAGTGCCAATCCCAGCCCCTACCATTATCGATTGATTTATCTTTTTTATCTCCTCGGAAAAGTATTTTACAATTTCAGAATAACTCGATGGTGAGTTTACTTTCTTGCCACTCTGCTTTTCCTCGGTATCAGGCTCACATCCTACAGTCAAGTAATCAGGCGATAACTCACTCGCTATATCAAGCAAAGTATTCAATCTACCATCTATGTATTCTGAATAAGATAGGTTTTGATAGAAATCCGACAAGTCGAGTTCTGTATATCCTCCTTGAGAAAATATCGCTCCAGATTCTATGATTAAGGTTAGATTCAACCTTCTTATCTCATCCACAACCCCTTTGTAGAATTCGAGATATTTCTCTCTCTCTTCTTTAAAATATGTCTGGTTAAACATTGGGAATCCGATTGAGAGAGTAACCGCACTTACACCCATTTCCTTTAATCTCCGTATCTCTAATTTTGCGCCTGTAAGTGCAGTGCTTTTTAGTAAATCCTTGCCCCTATGCGCATTCGCAGTAAGCACATTCGAGCCGTATTTTGATGAAAGCGTACCATTCCAACCATGTAGGGTAGTATTGAATTCATCTAATTTTTTCTCAAGATTCGAATAAAGAATTTTATATTCTAAAGGGACCTCAGAGGGGACGCTCGATTCACATTCATACATAAATGTAAAAGATGAAAGGAGCATAGAAATTGTAAGAACTGATGTAATAACAAATGATAACGAATTCCTCATTCTACTCATTCCTATCTTATGCACCTTATCATTTTTATCATTTGTTATTAGGAGTTTTCTATTATGAATATTTTTTCCAATATACCATCTTTATCTCTGTCATCTCCTCGATTGCATACTTTAACCCCTCTCTGCCCAAGCCGGAAGACTTGAACCCGCCAAAGGGCGCCTGGTCTGCTCGAATCGCAGTCGGGTCGTTTATTGATACACCGCCAGAATCGAGTTGTTCTATACATCTGAACGCCTTTTCCATGGATTGCGTATAGACCGCAGATGATAATCCATAGGGTAACGAATTTGCTATACCTATTGCTTCTTCAATTGTAGAAAATCGCATCACGGGCAGAACAGGTCCAAAGATTTCTTCTTTTGCAATTCTGTCATTCTGAGAAACATCTGCAATTACCGTAGGCGCATAATAGTATCCCTCGTATCCAACTTCGTTCTTTGATAACCTTTTGCCACCGCATAATATCTTCAATCCTTTCTCTCTTGCTTCTTCAACATACGCAGAGACTGCATCTATCCTTCCTTTATTTATAAGAGGTCCCATCTCTGTATTTGCATCAAGTTGATACCCTACTTTTCGATTTGATGCGCGCTCTACAAGTTTTTTCAAAAATTCGTCGTATATCTTCTCATGCACTAGTATCCGCCCTGTTGCTATACATACCTGCCCTGCATGCGTATATCCGCCTCTTAACGCCCCTGCAAGAGCATCTTCTAAGTTCGCATCATCGAATATTATCAAAGGATTCTTCCCTCCCATCTCAAATGATAACTTCTTTGCATCTCTGCCTGCTACTTCTGCTATTCTCTTCCCTGTCGCTGTGCTTCCTGTAAACACAACCATTCTCACTTTTTTATTCCCAATTAGAGGCTCTGAAATCGTACTCCCTTCTCCATAAACTAAATTAATTGCTTTCTTAGGAACTCCCGCATCAAGCATACACTCGAATAATTTACATGCAGAATATGGAACGTCCGATGATGGTTTTAGCACAACCGAATTACCTGCAGCAAGAGCAGGCGCAATCTTATGCGCAGGCATGAGCAACGGAAAGTTAAAAGGAACTATTGCTGCGATTATTCCTACGGGTTCCCTTCTTGTAAAACCGAACCTGTTCGATATGTTCGGAACATCCCAGGCATCCATAGGCAGAACTTCGCCTTCTATTCGCTTTGCCTCTTCAGACGCTATGGTAAAGGTCTGGATACATCTCATAGTTTCGTATTTCGCATCTGCAAGGACCTTTCCACCTTCTTGTGATAAATTACGCGCAATCTCCTCAAACCTCTTTTCCACATTCTCTGCTATACTCTTCAATATCTTGGAACGCTCCTTCGCAGTCAATTTTCTCATTTCTCTAAATCCTTCTTCGGCACTATCCACCGCAGCACGTATCTGCTCTGAACTGCACTCTCTAAATTTCCCAATCAAGGATAGATTCCCAGGGTCTATATTATCAACTTCTCTCCCCTCACCTTTTACCCATTCTCCGTCTATAAAACTCAGTCCAAGATGCTCTCTTAGTTCCATGATATCTCCCCAAGCAAGGATATTGCTTACTCCAAATTAGAACTTTCGTTCTTTTCTTATCACATTCATTTGACATGAACTCACATGCCAATCGTCTTATAAAATAAAGTTAAAAAATTCAAAAGTAAAAAACTAAAATTTAAAAAAACAAAATTAAAAGGAGAGTAAAAAAGAAGTAAGAAGATTGGAAACTATTCTTCTTTTTTGTCTTCTTTATCTCCTTTATTCTCTGCATTATCCTCTTTTTTCTGTGGTGCTAATTCGCAGACTATGTAACTCGTATTTTCTTCCTCCTCCTTTCCCTTTCTTATGAAACCGTATATAGCAATCGAAGTTGCACATGCCACAAGTATTCCAAGAAGAGAGATTGTAAATAGATTAGTCGTGTATATTGCAGGGGGATAATCAAACTTCAAAACGATTTCTGAATCTGAGGATAGATTGCTCTCTTTCTTTACAGACTTCTCGATGTGGCTCAGCATGTATTCAGTCGATAGTTTACCTTTTATAACAAATTCACCATTTCGAATTCTTAATTCTGCTTTTCCGTTCTTGGTATCTGCATAACCAAGCCATCTGCCATCTCTCGAATATACAGATATGCTTACTCCATCAAGCGCCACTCCATTACTATCCTTTGTCTTAACTGTAATGTAGGACACTGAACATTCTACTGTAATCTCTTCTCCATTTACGACTTCACGAGCATCCGCAACCTTCTCCCCAAGATAGGTTACTATTATTCTCCATTCTCCTATTGGTAGTTTTATTATTATTCCGTCTGCTCCACACTCTTCCGCAGCAAGCAAACTGTCGTTCGAATATACTGTTATCTGGACACTTTGAAGTACAACTTTTCGACTATCTACAGGTTTAACCCTCGCATATACTACTGAACAGGGTATCTCATACTCTTTCGACTCTGTAAACGATATCGTTTCATTCACAACTTCTACACCTTTCCAAATTATAGAAACATGCCAAGCCCCAGCAGGTATTCTGAACTCTACATTTTCAGAACTGCATTCTCCTACTGCAAGAGTTCCCTGCACTGAATAGACAGAAACATAAGACTTTGTCAATACATTATTCCCTCTATCAAGAGGTCTAATCTTTGCATATATCACTGAACAATTGATTACATATTCCGTAGAATTGCCTATATATAATGTCTTGTTCGCAACCTCAATCCCAAGCCAATGCACAACAACATTCCACTCACCACAAGGTAGCCTAATCTCTGAACATGTCTCGTTGCTATTCTCACTACCTAGTACTCCTACGCCAGAATACACAATCACCTGCGCACCGCTTATTACTATACCTTTATCATCTGTCGGAACGAACCTTGCATATATCACTGAACATCTGATTGTATATTCGCTCATATTTGCATATATAGATTCTTGCGCAACATCTATGTTCTTCCAGGATACTTTCAAAATTATATTCGTCTCGGGAAGTCTTGCTTTAACAGTCCCATCTTTTTCACTTGTTAACGAATACAATATCATATTATTCGTGCCATTCGATGAAATCTCAACCTGTGCATCCGATATTGTATATCCCAAGTTATCGTTCAGTATAAATGTTATCGTTCTTACCTTGCAGATTACCTCAAGAACCTCATTCTCATTCAATGAATATGCACTCTCATTTACCAACACTCCAAGCCAATAGTGTTTTATCTGATATTCTCCAACAGGTAGCCTGAGAACCGCTTTTCCATCTACCTCGTTGTAGATATTTACCGATACCCTTTCAGAATGTGCAACAATCTCTACATCAGATAATACCAAGCCGTCAATATCTTTTGTTAGTATCTCAAGATAGTAAACTGCACATGAAAAAGTTGTTGTGCTATCTGAAACAACTTCAAATATAGTTTCGTTTACATTTACACCCTTGTAATATACAGAAACGTTATACACACCTTTTGGAAGCCTAACTGTAGATACACCATCCGAATTGCTTAACGTATTCGCATTGAAAATTCCATCAACCATCTCGAATATAAAAGAGGCATTTTCGATACCTATCTCTTTCGCATCTGTTGCAAACACATCTATATAATAGACCGCACAATTTACTAACACATCTTCTCCAGTAATCTGTATAATCGATGAATTTACAAGCACATCTAAAAGATGAACTGACACTTTGTATTCTCCAACTGCAAGTCTTAGAGTAATATTTCCTAATGCGTTTGTGCTCCCTGCACTACATACACTCCCCGAATTCTCCGATTCTAACGTAAGATAGGTTTGCACAGGTTCTGAATGAGAATCTACTGTCCTAAAAGTAACATATACCACTGAACATTCTAAGGTTATATTCGAATTCTCGTATAGAGAAATTTGAGAATTATATACTTGGAATCCAAGCCAGAATACTTCAATTCTGAATTCTCCACCAGGTAAAACTGCACTTATCTCTCCATCTTCGTCCGTTAATGTGCTTATACATACTTCTGTGCTCGTGGATACAACCACATGCGCCCCCACTAAAGGCATCTCCTTAGTATCCACAACTTTGAAATTTACAACAATTACATTTCCAACTATCATGTATTCTGTATTCGTATTCAGAGCGATATTTTCCAGCGACGCTATTTCACAGCCGTGCCAAATTACCACAGAATCGTATATCCCCTTTGGAAGACGTAAAGATACCTTACCTTCAGAATTAACTGCACGCGATTCCATAAGTATCTCTGTTTCGTTATCAACTACAATCACATTCGCAAATTGCAAAGGTTCCAGCCAAGGGTCAACTACCGTAACATTGAGATAAAATACATCGCATTTTATTACTATCTCTTCATTAGATTGCACATTGACATATCCATCATAAACGCATGCCCCGCGCCACCATACGCTCACTGAACTATTACCTATAGGAGCATAGCCAATCACGCCTACAGAACCTAGGATGTTTGTCTGCATTACTTCAAGTTCGTAACCGTCAGGATATGAAAAGAATACAGATGCGCCCTGAAGGGCATTTCCAAGAGCATCTACGAATATGAGTTCAGGATGGAATACTAAACAATCGATATACAAAACCGTATTATTTGTATTATTCGTGCTATTTGTAGCATTCCCAGAAAGGTCGAGTGTAGTATAATTTTCGTAAACTTCGCACCCATGCCAAAATACTCTCAAAGTGCCATTTCCGAATACCATCATATCTACATACCCAGTAGAATTAGTTACACCCACCACTCCTTCAAAATCAACTATTGCACCAATAAGCGAATTACCTATACTATCGTTCACATGTATCGTTATATTATACATTATTCCGATAGAGAAATTCCCATACATCTCTTCATCGTAAAGTTCATAAGTAAACTTTGCAAAATAATAGTAGTATGTATATCCTGAATTGTCAACTGCCCATACTTTATACCCATATATGCCGCACTCCAAGCCTGAATAGTTAAATTCATAAGAATATCTACATTCTGAAGAATAACTGTTACCCTCATACTTATACATTGGAACATCGTCGTATATCGGAATCCCATTTACATCGTATATTGTAAGGTTCACCCACTTTATATCATAACCTCCAAAGGGGTCTGAAATCCGGGCTTTAAACAGAATAGTTGTATTCCCTTCTGAGAGAAAACTACTCTCCACTTCGCCCATCTCATCCTCAGTCCAAACATCTTCTATGGTCATCGGATTTAAGGTATGCATTATCAATCTAGAATCAAAATTATTTTCACCGTCCCACCATACTGTAACATTTGTCTTTTGAAGATTACCTCCACCTCCTGAAGTCCCAGGATTTATAGTTATCACAAGTCTTATCGTAGAACCTGCTTTGAAGGTATGTGTACCAGTTATGTTAAACGCCAAAGGTGTTGTCGGGCTTGCATACAACGGTGTATTCGAAGGGATATTGTTATAATATACAAGATACCCATTGAAATTTAAATCTGTCATATTCTCTTCCGTTACTTCATAAATCGCAACCGACCCTGCAAAGTTCGGCGTCCCAGTTGCAACAATTCCAGATATCCACATTATCGCATCCATTCTCGTTACTGTAAGATTAGATGCCAAGGCAGGATACATATACCATTGTAACGCAAATTGTTCGTATCCCGTAACAAAAGTAGGAGTTTCATTAAATTCAAGTGTAGTATCCATGAAGTTCATTACAGAAAATGATGGCGTAAAATATTTTGCAGAGCCACCCATTTGCACGCTATGGAGAAAGTGTGTTATGTTATGTGGTGCATCAGCCGCACGGACTGCATAACTCGGCGTTGTTGTAGTATCCGATGATGCGCTAACATCTCCGCTTAAACAGGATACTATCAAAAATAGCGCAGAAAAAACCACAAAAGCCCAAGACGCATATATTTCATTCGATTTATACCAATTTAAATTCTTCAAACTTCCATACTTCCCACTAACATATCCACTATATTTCATATTAACACCTCCAAAACTCAAAATATAAAAATAAAAATTTACATCCTTCTTCTTACCGAAAGAAGGAGTGCTGCAACACCTATGGCTGCAACTAACGCAACAACTTCAAAACCAGGCAGTCCCTTCGCGCTCTCTGCGCTTTTCTCTATTAAAATCTCATGTTCCGAAAAGTGAGGCACATACGCTATAATATCGAAACCCGCGCCATTCGATTCTACACAATACGCCGCTTCATTTCTATTCTGTTCTTGGTATTGTCCGAGTTCTTCTAACGAAACTCGTTTCATCTTGCTTCCGTCTAATTTCGCCTGTAATTTCTTTCCATCTGTGGTCCCTGCTGTAGCGCTATCCAAGCCTATACGGAATAGTTTACCTTCTGTATATTCTGCATTTACTCTAATTCGTAACCTATTTTGCTCCATGCTCTTAACTGAAATCATTGCATTATGCTCGTAACCTTGCGTATCTTCTACATACTGCCCCTCATTCGCAACAACATCAATCTCGCCCCCAAGCCGACCCTCTCTTGCATACTTCTGTATCTGCTCTCTATACGCCTCAGGGAGCCCAGGCTTGAATCTTATTGTTATTCCGCATGATTGTTGTGTATAATTTATCCTGATTACATTCCCAGATACATCTGTAACAGAACTTCCTACAAGAATTACCGCATCTACTGCACCACTCAGTTTCAGATTCGACCCATTTCCTACTTTCTCTGCAATAATCCCGCTTGACAAGGTTATGTTAACATGTTTTATTTCGCTACTCGATTTTGTTATATGTAACAACGATGCAGGATTGTTATGTGCAAGTATCTTCGAATTTGTCCCGTTTATTTGCACGACTGCACCTCTCGCATACTCGCCTGAATATCCAAAATCCGCAACCTCTATCTGTTCAAATACCTTCGTTTTTGCCTCGCCAACTGTATAATTGGTTATCTTTCCATCCAAAACTTCAAATTCTATATATTTACCTGTAAATTTCCCATCTGCATAACTAATTTCAGCAAACATATTCGCTTCTCTTGCCCTATTCATGGCTTGGACTCTCGCCTGCTCTTCACCTCCAGAACCATTCCATGGACCCATCGCCATAACTATCGGCAACATGCCTCCAAGCAAAACCAACACACTTACCACAAATACCACACATACCAAGCCATTACCTACCAATCTCAACACTTTACCATTATCTTTCATTTTTATCACCTCGCAACACATTTTGTATTTCCCTATTTAAACTATTTTTGGAACAATCCTCTATCTTTAGAACAAACATCTAACTAATACCTAACTAAATTTCAATGAATTTTCATGGATGCAAAAACAGTTTGAGGTTTAGTTTGAGGATTGTACCAAATTTTATATTAATATGATGCAATAAAGTGAGATGTAGTGATATGTGATGACATTGCAAAGAAAATTACTTTCCCTTCTATTTGCATTGGTTATCTTCTTTCCTACCCTCTGGTTCAATTCAAATTCCATTACTTTAAACTACGTCTCTGCAGTTCCGATATATGATAGTTCCGCAATCACACACTCAATCTATTGCGAGAACATCACTATAAAAATCGATAAAGACAAACCTTCGATTTCATTTTCTCATCCAAAAGATAAAGATGACATTTTCATGTTACAATACACAAAATTGATATTATTTAACGATACGGGCGATGCTCGGTTCCAAGGAAAAGAAGCAGTATATACATGTAACCTTTCGAACGCAATTTGGCAAAGTCAGAACTACATTTCAAATAACGAAACTCATGGCAAAGAACTTAAAATTGTCATGCATGCTATTCTTGATATAATTGAACTTTCCAAGCCTACATCGCGTCAAGGTCCCGGTGGTCCTCCAGGCGATAATAACCAGAACCATTCCGGAAGTCCAGGGAACAAACCAAATGTCATTCAGAATGCTTTAGAATTGAAGTTCCAATACGTAATTACCGAAAAAAATTCGTTCTATACGATCGATTCTCAAACAATTACCCTATTAGGAGAAACTGAAATGAAGATTGACATATCTATTCTTCCAAAATTGCAACTTCCTGCAACACATATGGCAATCGAACAAACTTTATTCCAACAAAATGCAAAAAATGAGAATGAGGATTATTTCAATATATACGAAGGTGAACATCCCCTTATGGTTAGAAGTTCAATAAACGAAACTCAGAACGGACAAGAGATAATGCATCAATACACAAATACACAAGGACCTAGACATCATCTCTGTTATTCAACAGGCTCAGGCTTGGAGAAAGGGTTCTTCTCATGGGTCGATAAAATGCTAACTAAACAGGGTGAAAAAGTAGCATATTCGAATATCGAAACCTCTTATAGAACAGATGGCTCTTCTTTAAAATTATACACAAGTTTTGCTCTCTTTTCTGTAGACCCTGCAGAGGAATATATGGAATATATTATAGACCCATCAATAGGGATAATCCCTGATGCGTTCAAAGAAACTATCGATAAATCGATAGAATATATAAAGAACCATAGAAACTCAATCTCACTCGGAATTGTTTTCGGTATATTCACATCTTTTGCAATTGTCATAACTGTTGTCTATCTAGGAAAGAGAGAGAACGACCACTTAAACCTTGTCAAACTTGAGCATAATAGATATTACAAAAATAGACGATAGATATTACAAAAAAGAAGAAAAGAGATGAAATTCGAAATATATATTAAGTGGACATACGATATTCATAATGATGGACGAGGAGCTTCCAAGGGACGATGAGGAACTTGACCTTCTTGAAAGGAAGCAAAGGATGGAAGAGATTAAGAAATGGAGATTTATAATATTCTTAACTGAAATCCTTATAATGGTTGGGTTAATTGGTATTGCTCTTTGGGTAAATGGTGCGAGCAGCGACCCATTCTATTTGCCTGTCGAATATCCGATTTACATCATACTTGCAATTATACTTGCAATTACGGTAGAAGATTTCTTTTTTGACGAAAGAAGAATGAGACATCTTACTGTAAAACTAAAAAGAAGGTTCGTAGAAAGTAGAATAAAATCAGTTCTTGTTGGCTTGGTAGTTTCCTTGATTCTTGCCATAACAATTTGGCTACCTGCTTTGCATGAATTCGTAAATAACGACATAACAAGAAAAGGCGAACTCCATGTTTATCTAGGCGGCGGTGAGGGTAATTACCAATTCACATCGCAAGATGAACTTGCACTTACACAACTCGACAGGGTAAACATTCAGAACGCACAAAAGATTAAGATGACCATATATCTTGTGCGTCTAGATGTAAATAAACGCCTAATTGCAGAAAGTTCGACTAACGGGGAAAAGGACGACGAGTTGTATCGTGCAAAACTTAAAGATAACTGCATGTGGTCAGGATATGGAAGTAACGTAAACTTCTATCCGAAAGACCTAAAACCAGGCGTGAAAATGCCTTTTGGAGAATACCTTTTCGTATGTTTTAACGACGATGAAAATTCAGATGCAGATGTAACTTTGACCTTCTACAGATACGTTCCCAGACAGTTCATAAATAACCTTGTGATATTCTGTATCCTTTTCTTCATAGCAGACTGTTGCTGGCTTGCTTACTTGTTCAACCTGAGAAAAAAGTTCGCGGAATTGCAAGAAGAAGAACCTATAAAACTTGGAAAAACATCTCAACGGTCTGCATGGACTGGCGAACAAGTATCATGTCCTGCTTGCGGGACTGTATTCCCTGTTTACAGCAATCTAAGACCTATACGTGTTAAATGCCCTGAATGCGGTAAAGAAGGCGTTCTTGGATATCCTCCTCAACCTACACCAGTTCCATTCGTTCCATTAGCATCAACTCAACCTCAGGTTCAGGCATTAAGACAAGTTAGACAATTTCAACTTCCACAACCAACAAATAATGCAAATCTTACCCCAAATACTATCAATACACAGCAACCACAACAAACATCCATTACCTCGCCTGCGCCTACACCCAAGCCGATAGGAACTCTTCCCGAAAGGAAACCCGAAATGCAACCACAACAAACATCCATTACCTCGCCTGCGCCTACACCCAAGCCAATAGGAACTCTTCCCGAAAGGAAACCCGAAATGCAACCACAACAAACATCCATTACCTCGCCTGCGCCTACACCCAAGCCGATAGGAACTCTCCCCGAAAGGAAACCCGAAATGCAACCACAACAATCATCCATTACCTCGCCTGCGCCTACACCCAAGCCGATAGGAACTCTCCCCGAAAAGAAACCCGAAATGCAAACACAACAGAATATTCAGACACAAAATATAGGGACCTTACCTCAAAAAACGCAGTCTATTTTACAAACCACAGTTGGTGCACAAACCCAACCACAGCCTACTCACCAAGCCGTGACACAACCGACCTCACAACCTGCACCACAAGTAACATACCCAGGACAGAAAGCAAAAGGTAAAGAACTCGACAAAACAAAATTGGCAACTCTGCAAAGCATAGATATTGCACTTGGTAAATTGCCTTCCAAGCCTGAAGCAAACCCTGAACCTAAACCCGATAACATCTCACAAGGTAAGACAAGTATCCGTTGCCCAGGTTGCAAGACTACTTTCGAAGTAGGAACAGAAAGACCTTTGCAAGTAAGATGTCCAAAATGCGGAAAGAGCGGAACTTTAAGATGAAGTAAAGAATGTTGATTAAAAATTATGGTTTAATACCGTGTTCAATTTCTATCTTTTCCTTTTCTCTCTCCTTTCTATTTTCTTTTTTATTTTCTATTTTCTCTTTTCTAACACCTTCAAATACTTTGAAAAATTCTTTTATTTTTTTGTTCTCCATTTTTGGAAAGGCATAACTTCCGAGTATTAAACCAATTGTTGCCACTAAAATCGAGGGTATTGCAGGTAGAAAACCTAAAGTCAGGCTTGGATTTGAATTCATAGATATGAATATTAGTGTTCCTTCGCCACAAAGTATTGATGTTACACAACCTTGCCAATTTGCTCTCTTCCAATACAATGCACCTATCGTTGCAGGGTAAAGGACAGCCAAGCCTGCAAATGATGATGCAGTGAGATAATTCAGCATCAAACCTTGTTTTGAAAGCGCAAACGCAAGACTTACCAACGCAAGGAATACAACAAAGAGCCTGCCTAAAAGCATCTCCATATTCGGTTTTAGTTTTTTTCCGATTATTTCAAATAAATCTCTTGTTAGCATAGAACTTGAAACAAGAAGTTGAGAATCTGCTGTTGACATAAGAGCAGCAAAACCGCCCGTAAGAAGTAAAGTAACTAATGATTCAGGTGCATGTTTATCAAGCATTTTTACAATAATGTTATCAGCAGCAGATTTGCCTAAGGATGGAAAACTCAAGTTTCCCCAAACTCCTATTATTACTGGACAGGCAAAAAGAACTGCAGTTAAAAGAGGATAAAGAACCGCTGTTTTCTTAATTGCATCGATAGATTTTGCAGCATAGAACCTTACGAAAAGTTGCGGAAACATCGGATTTGAGAATGTCCAAAGAAGGAGATAACTAATCCAAATCTGAGGCGTGAAAAAACCTCCTTTACCTTCTCTCGAGAAAAGTTCAGGCATGGTCGTATATGCTTCTGTATTCGCATGTTCAAAACCACCTAACGAAAACGCAATTGCAAACAAAGCAACAAGCATGCAAAGTAACATAAGCACACCCTGTGCAAAATCTGTTATTGCATCCCCTCTCATCCCTCCTAAAAAAACATAAACGATTATCACGATAGTAATCAAAACAGCACCTAATTCATAACTAATTGCTCCGTCAGATAACGAAGATAAAACTATACCTCCCCCTATTGGCTGAACTGCTATATATGGAACCGTAAAAACAACCATTACTATCATAAATAGAGCACGGGCAAGTTTAGAATCAAACCTTTTTCCTATAAGTTCAGGCGGTGTTACAAACGAAAAACGCCTCCCAAGGTGCCAAACTCTATCTCCTATTATATAGAAATTTATACATGTAAATGCAGTCCCGAATGCCATCATGCCATAATATGCATATCCTATCGTGTAAGAAGCACCTGCAAATCCAAAAAAGAAGAACGCAGAAAAATTGGTTGCCGCCATAGTAAAAAAGAGTAATACCGGTCCTAAATTTCTCCCTGCCACAAAGAATTCTTCGGAGGTCCATTTCGTCCGTCTAAAAATATGTACACCAATAGCAAGCATAAACGCAAAATATGATATTATTATGACGGTAGAAACTAAATCCATCATTCTCACCTCTCTTCTTCATCGTGCCAATATTGTTTAGCAAACCAAGCCATAAGTAGTGAAAGTATAATTTGCAACAAAAAGAAAAAAACAAAAGAAGAAGGAAATCCAAAAAATAAAATCCTATCCTCTCCCCAAAAGATAGAAGAAATTGCAATAGCCATCAAGAATATAAAAATTGAAAAATATGCGGTTTTCGAAAATCTCTTTTTCTGTTCGGCATTATTCTCCATTTAACTCACCTGGCTTTTCCTACTATCATGGCTGGAAAAGCCAAAACAATGCCGAAACTTTGATCCCTACATTCCCTACATTCATTTGTTATATTAAAGAGTTACTATCATGTAAATCAAAAGTTTTTTCCATAAAATCAAACTTTGAAATCAAATTTTGGAAAGATTGGGAGTGCGCATGTAAATAGCAAGCATGTTAGGGCATATCAGGTAAAATCGTGATTTATTTACCAAAATTTATATAGCATAATTCCAACCATCATAATATTGGTGAAAGAATGAAAAATACCATTCGGATTATCTGTGCAATCGGACTATTTTTAGTAATGATTCTTACCCTGACACCCGTAAATGCAGATACCATAACATCTTTAAACATATACAGAACGCCTTCAGGACAGGTTACAACCTCTGATTTCGTGAATATAACCGTTGAATGCGTATATACCTCATCCCCACGCCCAAATGCGTTTGTTAGATGGACAAAAAATAATTGGCTAACTTATTCAGATTCGTTCATGAATTTTGTTAGCGAAGAATCTGTTTATGGTGGCATGAAAGCAACCTATCGAACAACTCTAACTCCATTCCAAGAGGGAATAAGTGTCCAATACTGCGCATGCGTTTACACACCCACGGAATCAAAATGGTTAAATAACGACGGCGCAAATTATCATTTCCAAGTTGTATCGCCTCAAAATCAGATAACTTTCCTCGGAACTTCGCACACACCCGAAATTCCTTTCTACAACCAGAACGTTACAATCACTACAACCATACTTACAAACCTAACTGCAAATGCTTATCTCGTTTGGACTTATGACAATTGGAAAACCGTAACCGAAGAACCCATGGTACTTTCCTCTATTTCGGGTTCCTTAAAGACTTTCAAGTTGCAGAAACCACCTTTGCCCGGCGGAACTACTCTAATTTACTGTATAAAAGTTAAGGCTTGGATATATACCGCTTGGGACAATAACAACGGTTCCAATTATTCAATTCTGTTCGCAGGTGAGAGTTCTCAACTCGAAACGACGCAGACCTTGCGCTCTATCACATATACTAATGATGGAAAGCATGCACTTATTGTAGGCTCATCTGGGACCGTAAGGTTTTATAACGGTTTTACAGGTCAGTATTCAAAGGTATATTCAGGGACAAGTGCAACTCTATACTGTGCTGAATTCCAACCTATTTCAAACTCAACACTTCAGGCAAAACGCGCTCTGATAGTCGGTGCTTCGGGGACTGTGCTAAAATGGGATGGCGCATATCTTACCAAAATTCCAGGCGCATCAGGAACATTATACAAATTATCTTGGGAACCTTCTGGACAATATGCTCTCATCGTAGGTTCTTCAGGTGGAGTTTACAAATATGAAGGAGGTTCGATTACAAAAATTCCATCAGATACAACGACTACCTTCTATTCTGTTGCATTCCATAGTTCAGGATATGCGATCATAGTAGGAGCATCAGGTAAGATATACAAATACAATGGGAGAAACCTAACTAAAATCCAATCTCCGGTAACTTCTACATTGTATGACATTGCATTTAAGCCAAATACAAACATTGCAACGATTGTTGGCTCTTCAGGTAAAGTCCTTAAGTATAATAACGGCAATATTACTACTCTTACTTCAGGCACAACAAAAACGCTTTATGCTGTTAATTATAGGCAATTGGGAGATTATGCTTGCATTGTTGGGTCTTCAGCAACTATCCTAAAATACGATAGTGTTTCGTTTTCAACAGTATCCAAGCCTGGGGGAATTAGCACACAGACACTATACGATGTTTCATTCTGGGCAAACAGTAATCCGGTCGTTATTGGGACAAGCGGAAAGATGGCAAGTGCACAATTGCTTAAAGAAGTGCCTAACCAAGTTGGCTCAGGCTCTAACTGTGTTGACGTTTACTATTATCCGCAGATAAGACAACTCGTTATCAGAATCGAGGAAAAATCCTCATACCTTCATGGAGATTATACAAAAGTGCATGTTGGTTTTAACAATTGGGCTTGGCTACAATCCGTAGATTCAGAACTTATCAAAATCGCAGAAAATTACGACGGCACAAACTATACAAAGATTGCATTAATTAACATACCCTCAAGTGCATCCTCAGTTAATTTCTGTTTCCATGATGGTGCAGGTAATTGGGCAAACAACAATGGCAACAATTGGAATGTGCAGTTATCATCGCTTGCACCCTCTGATGTAGATTATGGCAAGACTCGCATATTTGGTAAGATTAAAAATTACTCCATGCCCTTCCATGCATCAGGAACCATCTGGGTATATTATGCAGATACGCCAAACATGTACTGCGGTTGTGCGTTAATACAGTATTCCTTAAACTATGACAGTAACCAAAACATATATAGGTATCTCATAGGCGAAGCAAGCGAACGGGCACAAATTTACAGACCTATCTTTCCCGGAAAATATACCCTAATGCTCGAACACTATAAATTTAAGACCATAAACGCAAACCCAGGATACAATTATATAGAACTCGATATGAGCAATTGCAATTAATTTTTTAATTTTTTCCATACTTTTTTTCCTTACTTATTACTTACCTTTCTTATGTCTAACATTATATTTGCAATAAATGTTATATATCCTCAACCCAATTGTGTTTTAACTTCGATAGGTGATGTGATGAAGAAAGAATTTTCGATATTTGCAATTTTGCTAATGCTTGGAAGTTTGGCTATTATTTCAGAAAGCAGAGCAGAGACTCCATCTACGATAAATCCGCTCGATGGAAATCTCTCAGAATGGCCTGCAGACTCAAACATGGGAACAAGAGAGGGCGCGACTTTCTACTTTACTTTCAACGATAATGCATTCTTCTTTGGTTGGGATGGCACTGATTGGGCAGCACCTACTATGGGCGCAGACCTTTTCATTTATCTAAACACAACAGATGGCGGTTCTTCGACTACTTCTGATTGGTCAGGAAAACATAACTTGCCTTTCCTTGCAGATTATGCATTCTGTCTCGAGAACAGCGATTATTATGCGCTAAGAAAATGGGATTCTACAACTAACTCTTGGGTCGATTACATGACCAAGCCAGGGCTAACTTATATCGGTTGGGCTCAAAACAAGAAAACAGAAATCCAACTTAACCGTTCTGATTTGGGTAATCCAACAAAGTTATCTTTCTTAGTATATGCTCAATGGGAAGATGCAGGTAATGTATGGACTGCGTTTCCAATGACAAATCCAGCATCCAACCAAATGCCTGTTTCTTTTACCTCATACTATCAGTTCGATTCTCTAGGTGCAGGCGTAATACCGAATGATAGTTCTCATGTCGTTACAGGTCAAGTAATTCTGCAAAAGGACCCTGACGCAATAAACCTTGCAATAATTTGGCACATGCATCAACCATTCTACAAGAATTTCCTCGAAGAGAATACCTATTCACTCCCCTGGGTAAGAAATCACGGTGCTCAATCTTATATAGACCATCCAAAGATTCTTCAGAAGCATCCTGGAATGCGAGTTACCATAAACATGGTCCCTGCCTTAATATATCAACTCGAAGATTATGGCAATAACAACATCACAGATAGACATACAAAATGGGCTTGGGATAGAACTCTTGCAACTAATCTTACAAACATAGATAGGGCTTGGGCTCAGTTCGAATATTTCTGGTGTGGAGACTGGGTGTTCAATTACAGTTGCCCTGCATCTTCTGAATATTATAGACTTTACAACATTACAAAACATAGCCTAAAACCAGAAACTATAGGGACTGATACACCTTTATCGGTACAGGATTTCATTGACTTAACTGCATTATGGTATCTATTCCAAATATCGCCTTGGTATGTGCAAGGTAGATACAACGCCTCAGAAAGAGACGAAACTTTCCTTGCCCTCTATCAAAAAACAGATTTTACATACGACGATGTAGATTACATACTTAAAAAACAGCAAGCAATAATAAAAACAGTGAACGCAGAATATAACAAATGCCAGGATTTGGGTCTTGCAGAGATTACTACTACGCCTTGGTCGCATCCTATAATGCCACTTCTAATGTCAAGTGGCTGGCAGTTCGGCTCTTATGCGGTCCAGAAAGAACCTTGGAGAGAAGATGTAGATGCGCATTTGAGAAAAGCAATGCAGATATACCAGCAGTATTATGGCGAACAATGTGTAGGTCTTTGGCCATCTGAAGAAGCAATGTCAAAGGCTACACTTGGACCTGTATATGATGCAGGAATCAGATGGTTTGTAACTGATGCGAATGTACTAAAAGCATGCAGGTTACAAGATGGAACTTACGGAGATAGTTCAAACCCACTTGCACTTTACAAGCCATATCTTGTTAAGAACGACACCACGAACATGAACCTTACAGTTCTTTTTAGAGACAGAGTTATCGCAGACAGAATAGGGTTTGAGTATGGGAACTGGCGTGATGATGCAAGGGCAGTTGCTGATTTTATATCATACATAAAAGACAAGCAGCAGGCAATTAAGAACGCAGGCGGAAACCCTGCTGATTACATAATAACAGTTGCGCTCGATGGCGAAAATTGGATGTTCTACGGCACTCATTTCGTCGATTCCGGCAGACAATTCCTTGACCTACTATATACAAAATTAGAAGAGGCATCTTTCATAAATTGCACTACTGTAAAAGATTTTCTTGCAAGAAAACCTGCTACAACGAGGATAGAATCGTTTGCAGAGAAATGCAAGTATGGCATGGGCTCTTGGATAAATGATAATGGAGATGGATATGGAGATGTTGAGCGCTGGGCAGGGGAAGAAGAAGAGGATTTAGCATGGACTAGGCTGATTGATGCTCGCAAGACAGTTATTTCGATGCAGAATTCAGCAAATCCGCCTACACAAGAACAACTTGCTAAGGCTTGGGAGTGCATATACGCCGCAGAAGGTTCTGATTGGTTCTGGTGGTATGGCTTGGATAGTGATTCTGGATTTGATGAGCACTGGGATGGTTTGTATAAAGAATATCTAAGAGCAATATATACTTCAGTGAATGCACCTTTACCAGATTATCTTGCAATGATGTGGCGAAATCCTGTGCAACCTGATGTTCCTATAACTTCGATAATAGACCCTGTGATTGATGGAAACTCACATACTGGAGAATGGACGGGCGCTGCTACTTATGAAGGTATAACAAGTTCGAAAATGCTTGATATAAAAGAAATTTCTGTTGGATACACGACAAGCGACATAGTAGTAAAAGTTACACTCAATGGCGATGCTTCGACAATCCTAAAAGATATGCAAGATACAAGAGAAATTACGCTCTATTTTATGGAACCTAACGCGGTTTCTATGGATGAACTTGGATGTAATTTGAGGACTAGATATAGTAAATGGGTGCTCGAATTCCCTGCAAGATACAATGTTAAACTTGTGCAATCTAATGTTCTTTCGACAGGCGAAACAAAATACACAGTAAGAACACCAGATGGGCTTGGGGGTTGGACCTATTATTCCTCATCTGAGGTGGGCATGGCTGGCTTGGGAAGCGTGGTTGAGTTTAAGATACCTTTCCAAGAAGTTGGAATGCAACCTGGATTTACTACGAGGATAAGAGTAGTAACTGCGGAAAAAGTAGGCGATACCTGGAGCGATGTTTGTATGATGCCTGCAGAAGGTGCAATCGAGTTAAGTATACCTTCGGATATATCACCTGAGATTGAGATACTAAACATAACAGATGAGATAGGTGATGAGACAGGGAACGGGAATTACAATTACCCGACCTCGATAGCGTTCTCGCCGTATTATGGACTTTGGGACATAACTGGATTATCTATATCGATGACAGATTTCGATGTCATATTCAGGGTAAGGTTCGAGAGGATAAATTCAGAAACTACATGGAATGTGTGGAGCATGGCAGGGGGTTATTCGCATCAGATAATACAAATATATATAGATAGAGACAATGTAACAAATTCTGGTAATTTGCAGATGCTTCAGGGTGCGAATTGTCAAGTCATGCCTGAGTTTGCTTGGGAAGTTGCAATATCTGCAACAGGTGATAGAGGTGCGACCTTTGCACAGACTATGGACGGAAGAATGGAAACGAACGGTATAAAATCAGAAGGCGATTTCGCCACAAGAACAATAAAAATCGTTGCTACAAAATCGGTACTTGGACCAGACCCTACATCTTATGGATATGTAATAATAGTAGGCTCGCAAGATGGTTATGGTGTAGGTAGATTCAGACAGGTAGAGGTTCAAAATGGGACTTGGGTTGCGGGTGGTGGCGAGCCAAAAGGGAACGATGGTAAATATTATCATTCCAACATATTCGACATGATAACGCCTTCGAGCATGGGATTGCAAAATCCAGGTGGAAAGACACAGGCACAACTTTTACATTCATACGATGTTGCGGCTCACAAGTATGCTCAAGTTCCAGGTATTAGGATACCTAAAGAGATGATAGCACAGCAAATCTACGGTGTGAGAGTAACTGCAATCCAGCCTAGATTTGCACTTGTAGAATGGAAGACTACTAAGAATGCAACTAGCATCGTTGAATATGGCACGACAGAGGCATGTTCAGACAACTTGGTGCAGGACCTGAACTTTACACAAGACCATTCGCTAGTTATCAGGAATCTCCAGCCTTGGACAAAGTATTACTTCAGAGCAAAATCAGTTGGCGAGGATGGAAAAGAAGTTACATCTGCGGTTTATAATTTTACAACTGTGAATGAAACTCAAACCATACCTGTAGAAGTATTGATGATTTCAATTCCAACTCTTACGAACAATTCTGCAACTATAAAATGGAAAACAAGCACGAAAGCAATATGCACCTTCGAATACTGCACAGACAATAAGAGTTTTGACAAGAAGATAGTCGTTGATGTTTTACCTAGCGTGGACCATGAAATCTCGCTTACGGGCTTGAAACCGAATACAAAATATTATGCGCGTATCTCGGCAGAAGATATCGGAGGACAGGTTACTACTTCAGGCACAATCATAATTCAGACAGAAGCGGACGAGGACGGTAACGGGAACACAGACACTGGAAACACAACTAAAAAGAGTAATTTTATAGAACAATATGGTCTAGTGCTTGCAGGGGGTGTTGCTGTAGTTATAATTGCGGTCTTAGCAATATTCTTAATAAGAAGAAAGAAGCAGGGTAAAAAAGTAGAAGATGAAGGCAAGGTAGAAGATAAGGCAGAGATGAAAGAAGAAAAAATAGACGAAAAGAAAGATAAAGATAAGAAAGAGGAAAATAAAGAAGGAAAAGAAGATGCAAATAAGGAAGAAAAAGGCGGAGTAAAAGATATAAAAGAAGAGAAAAAAGAAGAAAGCAAGCAAGAAGACGCAAATAACGCAGATAATTTAGCCAAATCTTTAAATGAGAAGTTAAAGAAACTCGAGAATGAAATAACAGAAGCAAAAAGGAAGGGCTTGGACGTTACAGAACCTGAAGGAACGCTTAACATGGCAAGGAAGTTCCTCGATAAAAAGAATTATAACGGAGCCTCAAGAATGCTATCTCAAGCAGAAAGCGAGTTTGAAAAGATTAAAGTAAAAGTAAAGAATTAGTAAAAACTAAAAAGGCATAAAAAAGTGAATAAAAAAGTGAAGAAATAAGAAATTAAAAATTTACTCTTCCTTTTTCTCTTTCCCTTCTTTTTCTTTGATAATCCCTTTTTCAATCGCTTTCTTAACGAATTTCTGCACTTCTGCAGCTTCCATTTTTCTGAATGGTTCGTTCTTCTTAACTATGCCCATTTCAACTGCTTCTGCGTTAAGTTCGCCTTCTGTTGCTTTCGAAAGGGCTTCCAAGCCGAGCATAATTGCTTCATCAAGTGTCATATCTTCTTGATACTTCTCTTCGAATATTTGCATGACTGCATTTCTGCCTGCACCAATTGAGCCTGCTTTATAGGACATAAGCGCGCCTGAGGGGTCTGTTTCGAATAGGTGAGTGCCTAAATCATCTACACCTGCGATAAGTAGCGCAGTTCCGAAAGGTCTTACACCGCCGTATTGTGTGTAGTTCTGCTTATAGTCGCATATTTTCTTAACTAACAATTCTACAGATATGGGTTCGGCATAGGTTATCTTATTTATCTGTGCTTCAATCCTTGCTCTGTCAACAAGGACACGAGCATCGGCAACAAGACCTGAAGTTGCGCATCCTATGTATTCGTCTATGATAAATATCTTCTCAATAGATTTTGGTTCTATAAGTCGAGATGTTATTCTCTTATCTACAATCAGGATTACTCTATCTTTGAACTTTAATCCCACTGTTGTGGTCCCTCTTTTTACTGCTTCGCGAGCATACTCGACTTGGAACAATCTGCCATCTGGTGAAAAAACTGTTATTGCTCTATCATAAGCCATTTGTCCTGCCTGCATTTTTTCCCTCTCCATCTATAACAACTAGCGGTTGTATAAACCTTTTGGAAGATTTTCCACATCTTGTGCCTATATCCCCATTATATTTTTCATTTCAGAAGATTAGACCTTTTTCTCGTATTTTTCTTCTGAAACTGCTTTTTCTTTCTTTTTCCTCTTCCTGTGATGTTTTAATCCTAATTTTTGCTTAACCGTGATTATTGTTCCTGAAGTTATAACAGTTGAGAATTTTGCCTTTTCTCTTCCTAGATATTCGATTTTGTTAAGATTTTCACGCACACTTTGCACATCTTTAATAGGTACTTTGAGAATACCTTTTTTGTCATCAAGTAGGATTAATCTTGGTTGGCTTGGGATTTGATTTAGCAAATAAATAACTTCATTCCTCGAGACATCTCTTTCTGTATCTATTGTGAAACCTATGTATCTTCTTTTTTCTCTAATCATTAACCCCGTATGAGGGTAATAATAGATTTTATTTTCTGTGCTCTACAGTGTGCTACAATGCTCTAACATGCACTACAATTTTCAGATAAAAATCATAAAAGAAATTATAAAAAAATTATAAAAAATCTCCAAAATTAACCTCTGAAGACAGGTCTCTTTGAAAGAAGTCTCGGGAGAGGTAAAGGTTCAGTGGGATGTTCTCCAATACGAGTTCTTATCTCTGCAATCAATTCCTCAAATGTATAGTTCTTTTGTGTTCCGTTTTGCATCCTTACTGGGAAGAGTCCTGATTCTTTCTCTTTCTTACCATATACAATCTGGAAGTTTACCCAGTCTCTGCCTGCATCTCTTATCTTTCTACCAATCTTTTCAGGTCTGTCATCGATATCAACTCTTGCATTTGTCATCTTCTCTATTTCGCAGGCAATTTTTTCACAATCCTCAACAAATTCATCGCCCGTAGGTATTAACCTAATCTGTGTAGGTGATAACCAAAACGGCAGTTCTGGATTCTTTCCTTTTTCAATCTTTTCACTTTCACGTTCAAGTAGAGCATATACATTTCTTTCAACAGAGCCTGAAACAGATGTGTGCATCAATATAGGTCTTTTTCTTGTTCCATCAGCATCAACATAAGTTAAGTCATAAGTATCTGCATTCTCAACATCTATTTGGACTGTAGAAAGTGCAGCTGCTTTCGCCTGCGCATCTATCACATTAAACTCAAATTTAGTTATGAAATAAGCATATCTCTTATCGAACATTTCTACAAGGACAGGTCTTCCAAGCCGGCGCACCATTTCTTTGTAAAACTCTTTGTTCTCGTTATAAAACTCGGTCAGGATTCTGAATGCAGCCTCGTATTCGAAATTCATGCCGTCCATCCAAGCGCGAGAAAGGTCGTATTGTCGTAGAAACTCCTCTTTTGCCATCGTTATATCTTTTACTATGGTATGCATATCGGGCATTGTGAAAGTTCTTAACCTTTTAATTCCGCATAGTTCTCCTGATTTTTCTCGTCTGAAAGAGTATTTGGTTATCTCAAACATCTTCAAGGGCAGGTTTCTGTATGATATGTTCATGTCGTGCGTCATAAGAAACTGACCGAAACAGGCTGCGAATCTTAAGAAAAATTCCTTATCGTCGCTCTTTACCACATACTGCCTTGCAGGAAACCTGTTTAGATACTTTTTCAATGCAGGATGCTCATAATCATACATGATTGGAGTCTCAACTTCCATTCCACCATATTTAGTGCATATCTGCGCAATGTATCTTTCAAGAAGTTTTTTAATCAGCCTACCTTTAGGATACCATCTGAAATTCCCACCATCAGTGCCAGGTTCAAAATCCACAAGTTCATGTTCTCTCATCAACTTTATATGCGCAGGTTCGCAACTATATACTCGGTCTTTCTTAATTTCATAATTCGCAAACTTCTTTAGGTTCTCATGACCTGTGTAATCGAACTTGTCAGGCTCGTGGAGAGTGCCATCTTCTGTAAGAATGTAAAATCTCGATTTTAGTTGGTCTTCCATCTTTAAAGACTCAGATTCTGCAACTTTTTCTACCTTCTGAGATACTTTTGCCTCTTCTCCTCCTTCTTCAGACGCATATATCGATTTTGAAAGTTCTGAGAGCGGATGACCCTTACATGCAATCGTAAATGCCTTGTACCAACCAAAAGGCGCACGCATCACTTCGTATCCTCTTGTTTTCAAAACATCTGCAAGTTTTATAAGAACATTTTTTGCAGTCTTCGGGTCAGATAGGCTTGGGGAGAGATGTGCATACGGATATACAACAATTCGTTTTGTATTTACCTTTGTTGCAACTTCGATTATCGAATCTGATGCGTTTTTTATTAGACTATCAATTTTCCTATCGGTTCCTTCGTCTTCTTTTTCAACTGCAGTAAAGACTACAAGTGTCTCGTCCATCTTCCCTGATTCCATCTCTTTTGGAATCTCCTCTGCTATCTTCGTCTTCTCTTTTGTCTTATACTGGATATAGTCTGAATGGATTAATAGAAGTTTCATCTACACACCGAAGGAATGAATATCTATCATACTATTAAAGTTTAGCATCATTCGAGAGTGTTCGAGAATCTTCGAGAAAGGCATCAATTTGCATGATTGAACCTAAGCAAGGTTGGAACATGAGGGATTGAAACATGATGGCGAGAATTTATTTATTTGAAATGCATAATCATATATATATTGTTTATAGCATATCTTGTTCATAGCCGGAAAAGAAAAAGAAAACGAAAAAGAAAAAAACGAAAAAAAAGAATAAAACGCGGATGGTGATTTGCATGAACCTAAGAGAAAGAAAGATGCTCACAAACGGATTTGCGATTTGTCTATTCGTAATTTTATTAGTAAGCCTCTTTGCAGGATGCACGACAAATAACCAACCTTCAAAACCAAATAGACCGCCGAGCGCAATAATATCATCGCCTCATAACAATGCAACGTTCGAAGTTGGAGATGAGATAACCTTTGACGGCTTGGAAAGCAAGGACCCTGAAGGAAAAGAAGTATTATTCTCTTGGTCTCTTGGAGATGGGACCATTAAAAAAGAAGGAAAGTTTGTATATAGTTATTCAAGTGCAAGAACATACGAAATTGTATTGGGCACTAGCGACGGTAAGAAAACCAACTCTACAAAAATAAAAATAATCGTAAAAGAAGCCAACCGAGCGCCTGAACCTCTTTTTGTATATGGGAATAACTTTACAAGAGTTGGAGTACCAATTTGGTTCAATGGGAGTTTGACTTCGGACCCTGATGGAAATGAAATTAACTACACTTGGTATTTTGGAGATGGGTCATCAGTAAGTGGAATTAATCTAACGAATGTAACACATGCGTATTCCAAGCCGGGGTGCTATACAGTATGTCTGGATGCTAGTGATGGCAGGTTATCTAAGAATATCACACGCGAAATAAGCGTATTCGGTGAAATAGATATTTTAGTTGATTGGAATATGAGCGAGTATAATTATATAATCAAAGTAGAAGGACCGCTTAATTCGACGCATTTAAGTGCAAATGTAAAGGACGAAACCTCAAATGCGGTCTGGACTGCAAATATAGAAGAAGTTGAGAATTCAAATGGATATGTGTCTTGCAAATTGAAGTCTTCATTAGTTCCTTCGGCAGGACATCAGATTTCTGTGAATGTGCTCTATTTTGGACGAGAACTTTCGAGCAGAAAGATAAATGTAAGCGGAGAGAACCTTGCACCATTCGGAAACTATGAGATTGGATACGAGATAACGTTAAATTCAACCAAGCAGAGTATGGAGGGGAGAAAGACCGAATTTATGAATCTGACAGGTTTTGGAAAAATGAATATCAGTGGTAATTTGGTTGAAATGTCGATTTGCGCTAATGGCACGCTCTATTCTTATGAAAAGACAGAAAACAATGGAAGTAAGGTATTAGATGCTGAAGTTAAGAATAGCACCTTTTTTGAGAATTACAAAAATGGCACAAAACTACATCAATCGAACAATATGCACATCTTTGGAACCCTGGTTGAGAAAGATTCTGAAGGAAACGAGACCTTTACTGCAAGTTTAGGCATGAATGCAACTGTTCAAGATAAGATGATTGTAAATTCAAGTTCTTTCATGTATGGAATAATACCTAGCGCCATACCTGCATATATGAACATAACTACAGAAAAGATAGGAAATGGAACACATGCGAATGCTTCAGGAATAGAATACGAATGTCTAAAAATACTCGAAATTCAAACCATGGATGCGATGATGGACTTTAACGGCGAAACTTGGCATCTTTGGGTAACAAATAACTCTATAAAATGGGTTTGTGCAGATGAAACTTTGGAGAATACTACCATCTATGTGCAATTTAACAAAACTGTATATATCTACAATGCCACAACAGGAGAACTTAATACGATAATTTACGAAAATGGTTCATTCTATCCTGATGAAAATGGTGATGGATGCGAAAATCCAGACAGAGCACCTATCCAACTAGACGATGTATTTGAGTTTAGTTATGTGATACCAAGAGAACTGTTGCCTGGAGACAGAGTAATAGTAAATTCTTCGATGGGTATTTTGCTAAAAATTGAAGTTATCGGCTTGGAAAATGTTACAATAGATGGAAAAGATTACGCATGCGTACGCGTGAATCAGACCTACACAGACAACTTAGGTTTAGCTTCTGGCTTGGGGTATGCTCTTATCGTTTACACTGGAAACTACACAGGGTTGATTGCATATTCTACAAGTGAACAAACATACGCAGGAACATCTGGAATTGAAGCAAAAAAGATGGTTCTTAATGCAGTCAGTATCAGAGAAAAATGAAGTAAAAAGAGATTAAAAAGAAAGGGATTAAAAAGAGATAAAAACAAAATGAAAAGGGATTAAAGGAGAAATAAAAAGAATATAAAAAAAGAGTGAGGCATGTCTATTTCTGTTACATGGTGATTTACATAGAGGGTAACTTACATAGTAGTTGCATCGAGCATATTTCTTTCGAATAGTGCAAGTTCCCGTTTATCTATTGCGTCAGGGTCTATGCTAACTAATAGACGTGATTGTTTTACTGCAATCTCATCGCCGATAAGTTGCAAGAATTTAAGAACTGTTTGGAAATTGTTCTGAGTTATGAGATATTCAACTCCGTCCAAAAGCAATATGGAGTTTTGAGAACGAGAAAGGAAATCTGCAATAATAAGTTGCAATCGAGAAACATCTGTGGGAGATATGCACTTTTCGCTCAGTATCTGTGATTGCGTAAGCCAAACCATAGGTGTCTTTTTCAGTCCATAATTGTCGCGGATTATTGCAGGATTTGTTCTTGTAATTACCAAGCCTTGAGCACCATGCATTACTTGGTCAACAAAAATGGCATACGCTTTTGCGGGCTTGGGCTCTTTTACTACATAGCACATCCCTGGTTTTAGTGAATATTTTGCGCATCCTGTCCCGTCGCATTCTGTAGATGGCTTTATACCTATTTTATTTAGCAATTTCTGTCTTTGAGAATCATTTTTTAGGTATTCAGCAACCATTCTATCGCTCACTGTGCCGAAAGATTTATGGTTCCATTTTACTGCGAGTGGGGTTATTCTTATTCTGTTCTCCATTTTTTCAGTTGCATGTTTGATTATCTCATTTACATATTCATTTATCTCGATATAAGTAAGTGGGCATTTTAGAGTTACACGAATTACGAACTTTTCGTTATCAAATTCAACCACATCCACGACAAGCACGTCTTGCACACCATCTGACACCTCGTAAGAGTCGAACGCATTGCACAACTGGAACTTGTCTTTTAAGGTGCATTCGTCAATTCTTAACACAAGGTCAAAACTGTTCTTTACTTCAATTAACTCTTCGATATTATCACCAAGCACACATTGTATTGAAAGATTAAATTTTTTCGCTTAGGTATCTCAAATCCATTTTTTCCTTTTAAAATACAAAAGCATGATTATCATCAAAAAGAGCATAAGACCTATAGCAAAAGGATAGCCAAATGTCCATCTAAGTTCAGGCATGTTGAATGGCGATACATCGGGGTCAAAGTTCATGCCATATATACTTGCAATAAGAGACATGGGAAGGATTATTACAGATATTATGGTAAGCACCTTCATAATTTCGTTAAGGGTATTTGACACACTTGTAAGATATGCATCAAGAGAACCTGAAATTACTTCTCTTTGTGTCTCTATGATATCCATGATTTGAACCATGTGGTCATAAACATCTCGGATATATGTACGAGTCTCTTTCTTGAACTCTGAAAAGTCTCCTCTTTGTATTTGCGCCAACATCTCTCTCTGAGGCCAAGCCGTCTTTCTTAAAATCAGAAGCGAGGATTTTATGTTCTGGATTCTTTTTAGAGTATTTCTATTTGGAGTATTGATGACTTCTTCCTCTATATTTTCAATTTCATCACCCATGATTTCAAGCGGGTCGTAGAACGAATCTATTATGGAATCGAGAATCATGTAACAGAGATAATCTGCGCCCTTTTGTCTTAGATGTTTTTGTTTTCTTAATACATCTTTTACACATTCTAATCTTTGCGAAACTCCATAATGTATAGTGATAACGAAATTAGGGCCTAAGAATATACCATGTTGCGCAGATTCTATATCGTTTTCTCGTAGAGATACTGTTCGGGCAACCATGAACAGATTTGTTTCATAGTCTTCCACTTTAGCACGCTGTCTTATATGAACGCAATCTTCGAGAGCAAGTGGATGTAGTCCGAAATCATTTTTTAGGTCTTCAAGAACCTGTGGGTCTTCTATCACATAAGGTTCGCCAAGGTCTATTATGTCAACCCAAACTACACATTTTTTTTTAAGATATTCTGCGCATTCCTTAACAGAAGAAACTTGTTTGTCTATAAATTCGTCTTTCGAGTAAACAATCAACTTTATATCTACCATTCACACACAAATGTAATTAATTCCATTTAAGCCTATTCATTTTTATTCATTCTAAAAGTCTCATTCGAATAACCTAAAATATTTTAACCCATAAAGTAATTTGCAATTGTATTTGGTGAGATGATGGTTGAAGTCATTCTTGAGCATGTAACAAAAAAGTATGATAATGGTTTTACTGCAGTTGAGGACTTAAATTTAAGAATAAAAGACAAAGAGTTTGTTGTTCTTGTAGGTCCTTCAGGATGTGGTAAGACAACGACCTTGCGTATGATTGCAGGACTTGAAGAAATCTCAAGCGGAAAGATAATTATTGGTGATAACGTAGTTAATGACCTTAAACCAAAGGATAGGAACATAGCGATGGTGTTTCAGAGTTATGCACTTTATCCGCACATGTCTGTATATGACAACATGAGTTTTGCTTTGAAGATGCAAAAACGTCCTAAAGATGAAATCGACGCAAGAGTAAAGGAAGCGGCATCAATCCTTGGCATAGAAGACCAGTTAAATAAGAAACCTAGGGAATTGTCAGGTGGTCAAAGACAGCGTGTAGCCCTTGGACGGGCGATAGTGCGCAAACCTGCAGTCTTCCTCATGGATGAACCTTTATCTAACCTTGATGCAAAATTACGTGTTAAAATGAGGATTGAACTAAAAAGGATACATCAGCGGCTTGGAGCAACTACGATATACGTTACGCATGACCAAATGGAAGCAATGACCTTAGCAGACAAGATGGCTGTAATGAACAAAGGATTGCTACAGCAGTATTCTTCTCCATTACAAGCATATAATAAACCGGCTAATAAGTTTGTTGCTGGATTTGTAGGTTCTCCGGCAATGAACTTCCTTGAGGGGTCGCTCTCTCCATCAGATAATGGTTATAGGTTCGAGGCATCTTGGGGAAAATTCGAAATGAATAAGAGTGTGGCAGAGGCATTAATAGAATCGAAACTGAACAAATCGACTATAACATATGGGATACGTCCTGAAGATGTGAAGGTATATACTTCAGAGATGCAAAATGCTCTCCCTGCTGTTATTTACGGTATTGAACTTTTAGGCGATTCTTCCTTGGCTTACATTAGATTAGATGAAAATACAGAAATAATTGCACAGGTAGCGCCAGACCTGCACCTTGGGATGAACGACAGGGTATATGTAGATTTATCGTCTAATAAGGCGCATATATTTGACTACGAGGGAATTGCAATAGTATGATTCTTTACTTTTGTAAAGTACAGACGGAAAAGCAATAAAAGTAGAATAAGTAGAATTAAAGAAAACATTTATTTAAGGTGTTGCTATTTTGAATACAATGCCTCAAGAAGTAGGAACTTGTTTCGTGTGCAGAGGCTTGGTTTATCCTGCAGATTCTGTAACTTGCACTTGTGGAAAGAAGTTTCATGAATTCTGCGCAAAAGCAGTCTCGATATGTCCTGCTTGCGGTGAAGAATTTAATTTTAGAAAAATGAAAATTAGAGTTCATGAAGTTGTGGAAGATAAAAAAGAGAGCGAAGAAAGACCTAAGATTAAAATCATGCCCAAGCCAGAGAAAGAACACAAAAAAGATACAATTGAGGTAGGAAATAATGAGGTTGAATATAAAAAAACCAACGGTAAAAAAGGAGATTTGCATAAGCCTCTACCAAGTAATAAAAAAGTGAATACCAAAAATGAGGAAAAAGTTTTGGGACTAACAACGAAAGAAACGAGTGAAAAGATTGAAAGATTAGAAAACAGTCAAGTAATCGGTCAAGTAAGTATTGAAAAAAGAAAAGAGGAAACAGGAAAATTAACACCTGAGACCTGTAAAGCAATGATTTTTAGATTCATGTGTTTAGGAGTAGATGTTAGCTGGGCACAGCATCAGTTAGAGTTAGTAAAAGAAGCATTGAAAAATCGAAACGAGATTAGTGCAGAAAGCATGATGCGAGAAATAAAAGATACACTCGAATTTGAAATGAATAAAAATATAAACGACAGGATTGCAAAATGCAGGAAATTCACAGACATGATGGAGCACATGATTGAAGGAATTGATGATATTCTTAAAGAGTTACAAGATACTAAAGAGGCGCTATTTGAAAATAAGTTCGAAGATGCATTGAGACATATAGAAAAAGCAGAAAGTATGCTTGCGCCTGTGAAAAATAAATTTGAGAACGATTTTGTAGAGGGATGTAAAAAACTTGTAGAATCTGTCGAATTTGCAGATACAGATAAAAAAATAAAAGGTATCGCAGATAATGCTATCGAGGCTCTAAATGCAGGAAAATATTACGAGGCTCTGCAATTCAGAGATTGGCTTGCAAGAGAAGTAGCAAAGGCTTGGCCTAAAATCTCCTCAATCTCTATTCAGAAAGCAAAACGAAAATGCGAAGAGATGACAAAAATAGGTATAGATGTATCAAAAGCAAAGGAGATGCTTAATTTTGCAGAAGAGGCGTTATCGTCAGGAGAGCATAAGAAAGCAGTTGAATATTGTGTCGAATTTGAAAAGAAGATTGACAAGATTGCAACAGAAGAATTAGACATGTTGTTTACCAAAATAGAAAAGAAACTTCTTGAACTAGAATCTAAGGGAGAAGATACCTCTTGGGCAGGGAGTATACTAGGTTATGCACGCACTGCACAACAGATGGGTGAATACACAAATGCATTTGCATTTATTGAAAAAGTAAAGAAAAAAATCAATCTTTAATTTATTCAACATCTGCACTTACTTCTTCAGAATATTCATTTTCCTCAAGTAGTCCTTCTTCTTCGGCATACTTGCGTTGTCTTCTTGCTTCCCAGGCTCTGCCTATTGCCTTTATAACACGAGGTATTAACAGCAGAATGAAAAATATTGGTTCAACTATCCAACCTATTGCAAGTTCGAGTATCACTCTAGCAATAAACTGTCCTCTTGTCTTTGTTCCTATTGCGCGTTTTCCAAATTCCCAAAGGGGGAAAAACTTGAACGAAGCCCAGCCAAGCCAAAAACCAGAGAAAATAGAACTCTTTGGCGCAGCGATTGGCTCTTCAATTACTATCTCTTCTTCTACAGAGCCTTTCTCATCTCCTTTCTCATCTGATTTTAAGGTTTCTTTTTCATCTTTGAAAATGCTTTTAGTGTCTATTTTAAAACCTGTTTTATTCTCACTCTTTCCCTCGATTTTTGCTTTCTCGGATTCTGTTTCAAGCCAGAGTTCGACTGAGGGAATTAATGCAACTGCAGGGTCGGGAATCTCAAGTTCTTCGCCGTATTTTTCTTTAAATTTTGACGCTAGAGAACTGTCAGTATGTTTTTTGCGCATGAGAGCATCTATTTTCTTTTCGACTTCCTCTAGGCTATCGCTAGTTCGGCGAACATATTTTTGCTCAACTGTACTGTTTTCTGTCATATTTACCAACTCAACCGTCAAACTCTACATTCTTTGGTGATATGCAAGGTTTCTTATCCGACATGTTCTTATCAGATAATTTATCGTATATCTTCTCTTCGTCTTTGTCTATCTCTATTTGAGGAAGAAGTGAAATTTTCGTTGTCTTTTCCAATTTAACAGTCGTTTCAGGTTCGGCTTCTACCACAAACATATTTCTTCCTTCAAAAGTGAATTGTTCACCTTTCGAAATAACCAAGCCTGAAGCTCCAAGCCGGGACTGTAACCCGGTTATATTCTCATTTGTTAACTTTCCATCGAGCATAAGTACAACTCTGGTGGCTACAACAGGGCTTACCTCTGTTCTGCCCATGACCTTCACACATAAATGGTAACATCTTTTGCGATATATATCTTTTTTTCTCATGGCGAATAAATGGCAGAGGCAAAAAAATTTCGTAGAAAGCATAAGTGATAGATGAGTAAGTTAACTGACAAGCAGATACGATTGATATCTAAGGCATGCGGATATCGGGGCATATTTGATTGTATTAGTGATTAGTAGGTCTCCACACATTGAAAGGGATGTGCATCCAACACATGCTATCTTATGACGATACCATAACTCATGATAATAAAATAAAACCGCAAGATATATTATACGCTAATTCAATTGATTACTTGACAAGTTTATGCAATCGAAAACAAAATGCATTGTATTGGCAGTACTTGTAATTGCTTCTGTGTATACTGCATTATATGCCACCCAATATACTGAAGTAACTTCTACCTATACCTTTTCTATCAATACAAAATACTCGTCCTTGCAAATTATGGCTTCTGATAAGTCGCCAAATTCAGATGGTTATTTGCTAAAAAGTGAGAATGGAATATATTCAGTAAATC